>Ga0134121_10000260_pt1 | contig 62968 bp, 62 predicted proteins | sample KB301_FD_96463 | JGI IMG/M metagenome (GOLD analysis project Ga0134121, IMG submission 96463) | Terrestrial soil microbial communities without Nitrogen fertilizer from Kellogg Biological Station, Michigan, USA - KB3-0-1 | ecosystem: Environmental > Terrestrial > Soil > Unclassified ...
CGGGTCTGGGCCTGCTCGACCTCGCCCTGCACCTCGTCGACCCGGGTATTGACCGCTCCGGTCTCGGTCTTGACGTACTTCTTGGTCGCGCAGCCGGTGGTGCCGAGGGCGGCGACGGCGAGTGCGAGTGCCACGACATACGGTTTGCTGGTCATGGTTTGGTATCTCCTTGAGCAGGGAGGTCTTCTCCGGGGAGGAGATCTCCGCGATTTAACCTCCGGCGCGGGTCCCCGCGGGAGGCGTTCCTTTGTAGCCGCGCCGAAATACCACGGTGCGGCGATCCTTGCCTTCGACTTCGACTTCGAGCTTGTGAAACTTGACGGCTCCGTCGCCAGTCGAGAACCCCAGGACGTATTGATGACGCACGTCGTCGAGGATGGCGGTCAACGCCTTCTGGAGATCCTCGGCGCCGTTGATTCCGTAGTAGCGGCCGCCTGTCATGGCGGCGAGCAGGTTGAGCACGTCGGCGTAACGGTACACTTTCTTGCCTGCGGTCGAGAGCTCGTAGGGATCTCCCGCTTCCAGCCCCAGGACGTAGGTGGGAAGCTGCGCCTCCTGCACGATGTCCCGCGCCTGCTCGGGGGTCAACCGGCTGGCGTTGTCCACGCCGTCCGTCACCAGCACCGCGAAGCGCTTGGGATTGTGCCCTTCGAGCGAGATCTGGGGCATGCGGGCGACGGCGTCGTGGAGCGCCGTGGTGCCATAGGCCTCCCAGTTTGCGATGGCCTGGTTCAAGGTCGACGTATTGGTGGTGAAGGGCACGTCCACCTGGAGACCCTCGCTGGCGAAGGTGGCCAGGGAGAACTCGTCGCCCGGCAGCACTCGCGACAGGAAGAACCGCACCACGTTCCGGCTCTCCTCCAGCTTCCCCCCGGAGGCCATGCTGCCGGAGAGATCTTGCAGGATGACGACGCTCGCCGGGGCGTCCGAACGGCGCTCGAAGCTCTCGATCGGCACCGGCTGGCCGTCGATCCGCAGCCGGAAGTCCTTGCGCTCGAGATTCTTCGCGAACCCTGCCCCGGCGCGAACGACGACGGGCACGAGCACCAGGCCGACCGACACCGAATCCTGAAACTCGGGCGGCCGCGGTGTCTGCGCTGGTTGTGGTGCCCCCGGTGTTTGGGCGGTGGCCGGTAGGCTGACTGGGAGCAGGAGGCTGGCCGCCAGGAGAAGAATGGCTCCGGGGCCTCGGCGAGGGTCGGTGACTCTCATGGCGCCCTCAGTTTGTGCAAGACTCGGACCACCATGGGAGGATTCCCACCAGGAGGCTCGTCATGTCCGACCAGATCAACATTCGCAACATTTCAATCAAGTGTGGCAACTGCAACACTTATCAGACCCTCGCCAGCTTCGGCCGGCGCGACGAATGGAACGTCTATACCTACGAGTGTGAGAACGGCATCTGCGATCCCAATGTAACTCGCACCCTGGTGGAAGTGCCGCGGGAGATGGACTCCTTCGCCCGCCGCGATCCCGAATGGCGGGGCGGCGGCAAGCACGGCGAGATCGGGGACGGCACGGTGGAGGAGTGACGGCGTCACATAGACACTTTACAATAAATCGGCTCGCGGTGTCCGCCTCACCCTGTGCTACTCTCACTCCCGCTGCTGCTGCCGCTGCGGCGTTTTACTCCTGCGTTTCACCTGTCAACCGCTTCGCACGTTGAGGGAACCATGAAGAAGATCGTCCACGTCGTGGGCACGGGCACGATTGGCGAGCCCCTGCTCGGGTTGTTCACGGACTTCCGGGAAAAGATGGGGGTCGACGAGGTCACCTTCCACAAGCGGACCCCGCTCGCCTCCGACCGCGCCAAGCTGAACCACCTCATCCGGCGCGGCGCCAAGCTGGCGGTCGACGAGGACGTACGCGGCGAGTTCGAGAAGATGGGGCACGAAGTGACCTTCGAGTCCCGCGAGGCGCTGGAGCGGGCGACGGTGATCGTCGACTGTACTCCGGCCGGCAACGAGAACAAGGAAAAGTTCTACGAGAACCTCACCGGTCCCAAGGGCTTCCTCGCCCAGGGGAGCGAGTTCGACTTCGGCAAGCCCTACGCCCGTGGCATCAACGAGGACGTCCTGGTGCCCGGCGAGGACCGCTTCCTGCAGATCGTTTCCTGCAACACCCACAACATCTCGACCCTGGTCAAGACGATCTGCCACGACGGCGGCCGGGACTACTGCCTCGAACGGGGAACCTTCGTCTGCATGCGGCGGTCGAACGACATTTCGCAGTCGGATGGCTACGTGCCGGCCCCCAACGTCGGCAAGCACGACGACCCCGACTTCGGCACCCACCACGCGCGCGACGCCCACCACGTCTTCGAGACGCTGGACCTCGACCTCAACCTCTTCTCGAGCGCCGTCAAGCTCAACACCCAGTACATGCACTCTATCTGGTTCAACCTCGATCTCAAGCGCGACATCACGCTCGACGAGGTGCGGCAGCGCCTGCGCAACAACCCGCTGGTGGCCCTGACCGACAAGCGCTACGCGAACCAGATCTTCAGCTTCGGCCGCGACCACGGCTACTACGGCCGCATCCTGTCGCAGACGGTGCTGGTGACGCCGACGCTGGCGGTGCGGCACAAGCGCGAGGTCTACGGCTTCTGCTTCACGCCGCAGGATGGCAACTCGCTCCTCTCCTCGGTGGCCGCCGCGTTGTGGCTCATCGAGCCGGATTGGGAGAGCGTCAACACTCGGATCGCCACCCTCAACCGCTGGTTGTACCGGGAGATCTGATCCGGATTCCGGATACGGGTTCGCTTCTCGAGATTGTCTCCCTCGGTTTGGCATGCGACCCGTCGAGCTGCGCTTCGGTGACCTGCGGATCGAGGGGTGGTCGCGGGCGGGCGACGATAGCTGGTTCCGCGTCCATCCTCCCGGGCTGGCGCTCGACGTGGGGCGCGGCGCGGTGCAGCTCGCCGGCGCGCAGGACGTCTTTCTCAGCCACGGCCATCTCGACCATGCCATGGGAATTCCCTTTGTCCTCTCGCAGCGCTCGCTCCACCGGCTGGTCCACACCCGGGTGTTCTGCCCGGCGGAGATCGTCGAGCCCCTGGGAGCTTTCATCGCCGCCGCGGAGCGGATGGAGCACGCCCGCTACCGCTACGAGCTGCTGCCCCTCGTCCCCGGCGACCGCGTGGAGGTGGGGCGGGGACTGCACATGGAAGCTTTTGCCACCGACCACGTGGTACCCACGCTGGGCTACCACCTCTGGCGCAGCCGGCGGTACCTGGCGCCGGCCTTCACCAGGCGCTCCCGGGAGGAGCTCATCCGCCTGCGGGAGCGTGGCGTGGACACCTCTGAAGTGGCGGAGGATCTCTGGCTCTCCTACTGCGCGGACACCGGGCCGGCGATCTTCGACCGCGAGCCGCGGATCTTCGACAGCAAGGTGCTGCTGATGGAGTGCACCTTCCTGGGCGAGGAGCACCGCGACAAGGGGGAGCGTTTCAAGCATCTCCACCTGGGCGACATCGCGTTGTACAAGGACCGGTTCCGCAACGAGGCGATCGTCCTGCACCATCTCTCTCGCCGCTTCCGGGTGGAAGACCTGCGCGCCGAGGTGGACCGGCGCCTGCCGGAGCTGGCGCCACAGATTCACATCCTGGTGGAGGGAACGGCTGGATGAGAGGACGGCAAGGAGGACCGGCTGGATCGGGAAGGCCGCCGGGCGGACGGGTCCCTGGCGGGAGCGCCCGCGGACCGGGAGGCGGGCGCGGACCCGGCGCTCCTCCGCGTGGACCGGGAGGCGGTCGCGGTCCCGTCGGCGGCAGAGGTCCGGCAGGGCCGCGCCGCCCGGCTGGCGGGCCTCCCAGCGCCGGCAGGCCGGGAACAGGCAGGCCCAGCGAGGGCCGGCCCCCCTCGGATCGCCGGGTTGGCGCCGCCGGGGACCGGCGTCCCAGTGGTCCCCGCGCTCCCCGTCCCAGCGGTCCTTCGCGGTCGGACCGTCCCTTCCGTCCTGGCGATCGCAGCCGCGGCCCTGCCCGGCCGAGCGGTCCCCCGCAGGGAAGGCCCCAGGAAGAATCGCGCCGTCCGCCGAAGCCGTTGGAGCCTTTCGAATACGCCAAGCGCGTCCTCGAAGGAGACCTTCCCCTGCCGGCGCCGCCATCCCCGCCGCCGCCACCTTCACCGTCGCGAACGCCCATCGGAGCGCGGCTGGTGGGAGTCGACGAGCTGGTGCTCCGAGTGGAAAAACTGGTGGCGGGCGGCGATGGTCTGGGCCGCTGGGAAGGCATCCCGATCTTCATTCCCCGTTCGGCTCCCGGCGATCTGCTGAAGGTGCGCATCGTGGAGCGGCGGCCGGACTACGGCCGGGCGGAGATCGAGGAGATCCTGGAGCCGGGCCCGGCGCGCCGGCCCGATCCCGTGCCGGAGCTCTCCCGCTCCAGCGTCTGCGATCTCCAGCACCTCGACGACCTCACCCAGGTGCTGCTCAAGGCGGGAGCGGTGAAGGAGACCCTCGAGCACATCGGCAAAATCGCGATGCCGTTCGATCCAGAGCTGATCACCGGCGAGCCCTGGCACTACCGCCTGCGCACCCAGGTCCACACCGCCATCGATCCGGTAACCGGCGCCGTGCTGGTCGGCTATCACGCGCGGGGGACCAACGAGGTCATCCCCGTCACCCGCTGCCCCCTGCTGGTGCCGGAGCTGGAGGCGTTTCTCGTCGAGCTGCCGGCGCATCTGACCCTGCATGCACCGGACCCGCCGAAGCGGCTGGACCTGGCGGCGGGCGACGGCGGCGCCATCACCGTTTCGCCCGTTATCGAAGGTCTGCAACACGGCGAGGTCTCCACGAAGGTGGGGGACTTCACCTATTTCTACGACTCGCGCTGCTTTTTCCAGGCCCATCGCGGCCTTCTGCCGAAGCTGGTGGAGGCGACGGTCGGCCCCTGGGAAGGGGAGACGGCGGTGGACCTCTACTCTGGAGTCGGGCTCTTCACCCTCCCCCTGTCGCGGCGTTACCAGCGGGTGATCGCCATCGAAGGCGACCCGATCGGCGCGCGCTTTGGGCGGATGAACGTCAAGCGCAACCGGGTCACCAACGTCGAGGCGCTCAACAAAGCCGTCGAGAGCTGGGTCCGCGAGATGCCGGAGCGGGTGGACCGGGTCGTGGTGGATCCGCCGCGGGGGGGCCTGTCCAAGGACGTACGCCACGCCCTGCTGCTCCGCCGGCCGGCGCGCATCACCTACGTCTCCTGCCACCCGGCCGCCCTGGCCCGGGACCTCCGCGAGCTCATGGACGCCTACCGCATCGAGCATCTCGCCTTCGTCGATCTCTTCCCCCAGACCGGACACATGGAGGTCCTGGTCCAGCTCGTCGTCAAGGAGTCGGGAGAACAGTAGCCGCGGGTGGCGCAGATCTCTGGCACCGATTCTGCAATTCTTATTAGGTAGGCCATTAGGTAGGCCGCGACATGGGCTGAGAGGGAGATTGCTGTGATGGCCGAGAGCTTCTCTGCCACGCCGAAGAGTTTTCGGGCCGCCCGGCAAGGTCGGATTCTGGGCTGTTGTTTGGCCCTGGTCCTCCTCACCCTGGCGTCGGGCTGCACCATGCTCTCGGTCGACAAGCGGAGCTTCTACCGCTTCGACCAACCCTCTGCCGTCGAGGACGAAGCCTTCCGCCGCTCGCTCGATGCCTTTGGCAACTCGATGGTCGGCGGGAACCGCGTCGAGATCCTGAACAACGGCGACGCCATCTTTCCCGCCATGACCGGGGCGATCCGCGAGGCCAAGGCGACGGTCAATCTCGAGTCCTACATTTTCAAGAACGACAAGGCGGGCGGGATCATCGCCGACGCTCTGATCGCCGCCGCGCAGCGGGGCATCGAGGTGCGGGTCATGGTCGACGCCACGGGCAGCAGCCGCTCCGGGGCGCTCCTCGACCGCATGCGGAAAGCGGGCGTCAAGGCCTACGTGTTCCATCCCATCCGGCTGTGGAGCCTCTACAAGATCGGCCGGCGCACTCACCGCAAGATCCTGGTGGTCGACGGCACCATCAGTTTCACCGGCGGCTTCTGCATCGCGAACTCCTGGCTCGGCGATGCCCGCAATCCCGATGAATGGCGGGACATGATGGTGCGAGCCACCGGACCCGTCTCGGCGCAAATGCAGGCGATCTTCGGCGAGGACTGGACGTATACGACCGGCGAGATCCTTGCGGGCGACAAGTTCTACCCTCACATCGAGCCGGCGGGCGCCACCCTGGCGCAGGGGATCAAGGTGTCGCGTGGCGATTCGTCGTCGCTCGCCGCGATGCTCTACTACGTGGCGATTGAATCGGCCCGCAAGTCGATCCACATCCAGAACGCCTACTTCGTTCCCGACGCCCAGATCCGCGCCGCGTTCATCCGGGCGGCGCGGCGCGGCGTCGACGTGCGGATCATGGTTCCTGGCCGGCACAACGACATGCCGCTTGTGCGCATGGCTTCGCGCCTGCACTACGGAGATCTCCTCAAAGGGGGAGTCCACATCCTGGAGTACAGCCGCACGATGATGCACAACAAGAACGCCGTCGTCGACGGTATCTTCAGCACCGTCGGCTCGATCAACTTCGATGCCCGCTCGCTGCTCGAGAACAACGAGGACAGCCTCTCCTTCTACGACCGCGACTTCGGAGCGAAGATGGAGGCGGCCTTCGCCGAGGACGCGAAGCACTGCCGCGAAGTCACCTGGGTAAGCTGGAAGCAGCGCGGTCTCGAGCAGCGGCTTGCGGAGCTGGTTTCCATCTTCTTCAAGCCGCTGTTCTGAGGCGTTTCCACGCCTATCGGTGAGTGCGGCGTTCCAATCGTCCGTCGCTGGGGCTCCAATCGTCCGTCTCCTGGTTCCAACCGTCCGTCGCTTCGGCTCCAATCGTCCGCCGCTTCGAGCTCATCCAAAGAGATTTGGACTCCAATCGTCCGTCGTTTGGGCTCCAACCGTCCATCGTTTGGGCTCTAATCGTTGGCCGTTTGGGCTCCAATTGTCCGTCGCTTGGACTCCAATCGTCGGCCGTTTCCAATCCATCCAAAGAAATTTGGGCTCCAATCGTCGGTCGTTTGGGCTGGGTTCGGAGGACGCTTGGAGTCCATCGAGCATCGCTTGGACTGGTTTCGGAGAACGATTGGAGCGGATGCACTGCCGCTTGGGCTCCAAGCGATGGCCCATTGGACCGTGTTCGGTGGACGATTGGAGTCCATCGAAAGCCGATTGGACTGGGTTTGGAGGACGATTGGAGTCGAGAGCCTGCGTGACAACCCTCGCCCCCTTCCTCTATCTTTGTGCCCTCTATGGCCGGCACCTCCGTTCCTGACGACGGCTCTCAGGGGTTCGTGCGCGAGCTCGGTCTGTTCGACTCGGTGATGATGGTCACCGGGTCGATGATCGGCTCCGGCATCTTCATCGTCTCGGCCAACATCGCCCGCCAGGTGGGCTCGGCGGGGTGGCTGCTTGCGGCCTGGATCGTCAGCGGACTGCTGGTGATGGCGGCGGCCCTCTCGTTTGGCGAGCTGGCGGCCATGATGCCGCGGGTGGGCGGTCAGTACGTCTTTCTGCGGGAGGCTTACTCGCCGCTGCTGGGCTTCCTCTACGGCTGGACCTTCTTCCTGGTCATCCAGACCGGCACCATCGCCGCGGTGGCCGTCGCCTTCGCGCGCTTCCTGGGAGTGATCGCACCGGGAGTTTCCTCCACGACCTTCCTGATCAAGCCCATCGACATCTCTCCCGGCTACGCCGTCAGCCTCTCCGTCCAGCAACTCGTGGCCATTCTGCTCATCGTGGTGCTGAGCCTCGTCAACGCCTTCGGCCTGCGGACGGGCAAGCTGATCCAGAACGTGCTGACGGCGGTGAAGACCCTGGCGCTGGCGGCGCTGATCGTGCTCGGCCTTCTCGTGGGACGCAACGCCGTCGCCCTGGCCGCCAACTTCTCCTCGTTCTCGGCGATGTGGACGCCCCGGGACGCCGTCACGATCACGCCGGACCTCCTGCCGGTGGTGCCGATCTCGGCGCAGCAGGGAGGACTGGCGCTGCTGGCCGTCTTCCTGATCGCCCTCGTGGGACCGCTCTTTTCGGCCAGCGCCTGGAACGACGTCACCTTCGCGGCGGCGGAGATCCGGAACCCCAGGCGCAACCTGCCGCTGGCCCTGGCGGCCGGGGTGGGGTTGGTGAGTCTGCTCTACGTCCTGGCCAACGTGGCCTACCTGGTGACGCTGCCGCTCGCGGCCATCCGCGGGGCGCCGGAGGACCGCGTGGCCACGGCGGCGCTGGAGGCGATTCTGGGCGGTGGGGGAGCGTCGATCATGGCGGTGGCCATCATGATCTCGACGTTCGGCTGCAACAACGGGCTCATTCTCGCCGGCGCCCGGGTCTACTACGCCATGGCGCGGGACGGCCTCTTCTTCCGCGCCGCCGGCCGTCTCAACCGCTGGCGCGTGCCCGGCGTGGGGCTGGCGATCCAGTGCGTCTGGACGGCGCTGCTGGTGATTCCGCGTACCCGCTTGCGCGACCCCTCGGGCGCCCTGGTCGTCGACAAGGCGACGGGCGCCCCGCAGTACGGAAACCTCTACACCAACCTCCTGGAGTACGTGGTCTTCGCCGTGCTGCTCTTCTACGTCATCACCCTGATCGGCCTGTTCATCCTGCGGCGAAAGCGGCCGGACGCCGAGCGCCCCTATCGGGTCTGGGGCTACCCCGCGGTGCCGCTTTTTTACATCGTGGGCGCAACCTTGGTGGTGATTGCGCTGTTGCTCTACAGGACGCAGACGACCTGGCCGGGGCTGCTCTTCGTGCTCACCGGCGTTCCCGTCTACTTCCTGTGGCGGCGTTTGGGTACGCGCGCGGAGTGAGGCTCTGGGGGCGGCGTAGAGAGGCTATGATCCCCGCATCATGATTACGCGGATCGAAGCGCTGGGATACCGCTGTCTCCGCTACGTCAACCAGCCTCTCGGCCCGTTCCATGTTCTCGTCGGACCCAACGCGAGCGGCAAGACCACCTTCCTCGACGTGATCGCGTTCCTTGGACGGCTGGTCTCCGATGGCCCCGATGCGGCGATCGAGGAGAGGACGCAAAACTTCTACGATCTCGTCTGGCGAGGGGAAGGAACGCAGTTCGAGCTGGCGATCGAGGCCCGGATTCCCGAGCTGAGGGGGTTCGACACAGTCCGTTATGAGGTCGTGCTCTCGATCGACCCCAAGACCCAGGAGCGAGGATTGAAGCACGAGCAGGTCATCTTGACGAGGGCAGATCGTTCTGCAAGCCGGCCGCGAAGGCAATTCCCTGAATTTTCAGAGATCCCAGCGACGATCTTGATGCCTCGCGATCTCTCCATGGCTGCGCCCGTCATTATGAAAGGGGGAGACGATGATGACGGACTCGATTTGTTTTTGCGGGAGACTCAGGCAGGAACATCAGGATTTAGATTGGGTCCTCGGCGCTCGGCTCTTGGGAATCTTCCACCTGACGAATCGAACTTCCCCGTCAGCACTTGGCTGAAGGAACTACTCACCGCAGGGGTCCAGCAGTTCGTCTTGAATAGCCTCCTGATCCGCAAGGCCAGCCCATCAGGGAAGGGAGCGGGTTTCAGACCGGACGGGTCCAATCTCCCGTGGGTCGTGGCTGAGCTGCAGCAGCGCTCGCCCGACCGTTTCCGGCAGTGGATCGCCCATCTCCAGACGGCTTTTCCCGATCTCCAGGACATCAAGACGGTCGAGCGCCCCGAGGACCGGCACCGATATCTCATGCTTCAGTATGGTGAAGGTCTCGCGGTTCCGTCCTGGATGGCCTCGGACGGCACCCTGAGGATGCTGGCGCTCACCTTGCCTGCCTATGTGGAAGACTTCAGAGGAATCTATCTTGTCGAAGAACCTGAGAACGGTATCCATCCCCGGGCCATTGAGACCATGACGCAGTCGCTGTCCTCGGTCTACAACGCGCAGGTCCTGATGGCCACCCATTCGCCGGTGATTCTGAGCACGGTCGAAGCCGAGCAGATCCTCTGCTTTGCTAAGACCCCGGAGGGTGCCACGGATATCATCCGCGGGAGCGAGCATCCGGCGCTGCGATCCTGGAAGCACGAAACGACCTTGGGAGTGCTGTTCGCCGCCGGAGTCCTGGGATGAGCGCGGATCTCCTCCGGAAAGACCTCATCCTTCTCGTCGCCGACAAGTGTATGGAAGCCTCCCTGAAAGGGCTGCTCTCGCGTTTCCAGTCGCTCCGGTTCCGACAGGTGACTTTCGATCTCTACGTCCATCCGGAGCGTGATCCGGGTTGCCTTCTGCGGGCGCACAATCTCCTAAGGCTTTACGCAAGCCAATACGACCACGCCCTGGTTCTGCTCGATCACGACGGATGCGGCAAAGAATCGGAGGACCGGTCCAAGCTGGAGTCTGATCTTGAAAAGAGGCTCGGTGCTGTCGGCTGGGAAGGGCGCGCGGCCGCCATCGTGATTGCTCCAGAGTTGGAGAATTGGGTTTGGAGCGACTCTCCGAAGGTCGATCTTGCCCTGGGTTGGGAAGGGAAGGTCCCGCCCTTGAGGGACTGGCTGCGAGAGAAGAATCTCTTAGAAGCTGACGCCGTGAAACCCGCTGAGCCAAAGCGGGCAGTCGAGTTGGCGCTGCGGACAGTCCGCAAGCCTCTCTCTTCGGCGATCTACTTCGAGCTTGCACAAGGAGTCAGCACAGCTCGTTGCACCGACCCAGCCTTCGCGAAGCTGAGGCAGTGTCTGCGCGAGTGGTTCCCGCCGCTTTGACATCCCCGGTTGGTTGGACTACACTCCCAGAAGGAGACAGGACCAGCCACCCGAATATCCATCTCTTTACGATGGATCTCCCTCCGAGACCACGGCTTCTATGAAGTCGTCCTCTCCACCTCTCAATTCCCACGTTTGGGCGCCGCAAATCTGATTCTGTTGGTGAGCTGGGGCTCACTGCGTTTCTGTCGACCCAGACTCAGGCCCGGCGCCGAGATCGGAGGCTGTAATGACTGAACAGTTAGATCATGGTTCCCTCGTCTATGACGAGAACGTCAGGACCTCCGAAATTCGTTATCGGCGTCTCTTCGAGACGGCGCAAGATGCCATCTTCATCCTCGACGGCGGCAGCGGAAAAATCACCGATGCCAATCCCTATATCAGCCAGTTGCTGGGCTACTCCCACGCCGAGTTCGTGGGCAAGGAGCTTTGGGAGATTGGCCTTTTCCGCGATATCGAAGCCAACCGGTTCGCCTACAGCGAGCTGAAGCGGACTGGCTACAGTCGCTACGATCATCTGCCGCTCCACACCAAGTCCGGGCGGCAGGTGGAGGTCGAGTTCGTCAGCAACGTCTATGACGTCGATGGCGAGACGGTCATCCAGTGCAACATTCGGGACATCACCGAACGCTGCCGGCTGGAGCGCCAGACGCAGGAGCAGGCGGTCGTGCTTGCCGACATCAGCCGCCGCAAGGACGAGTTCCTGGCGATGCTCTCCCATGAGCTGCGCAATCCTCTGTCTTCCATCTTGAACGCTGTGTATCTTCTTCGTCTCCAGAAAGACGAGGATTTGATCCAGCAGCAGGCCAGGAACATCATCGAGCGCCAAGTCGGGCACCTGGCGCGCCTCGTCGACGACCTGCTGGAGATCTCCCGCATCACCATCGGAAGCATTCAGCTTCGTCAAGAGCGCCTGGACCTGAGGGGCATCGTCGATCGAGCGGTGGAGACGGTTCGCCCGCTCATCGATCGCCGCAAGCATGAGCTGGTGGTAACGCTGCCTCCGGAGCCGGTCTGGCTGGTTGCCGACCCGGTCCGCCTGGAGCAGGTGGTGGGAAACCTGCTCAGCAACGCCGGCAAGTACACCGACGAGGGAGGCAGCATCTGGCTGACTCTCGAGCAGGAAGCTGAAGCCGTCCTGCGGGTGCGGGACACGGGGATTGGCATCGCACCCGAGTTGCTCCCCCACATCTTCGACCTGTTCACGCAAGCGGATCGATCGTCCGATCGCTCCCAGGGGGGGCTGGGAATTGGGCTCACTCTGGTGCAAAAACTGGTGGCGATGCACGGCGGGACGGCCCAGGCTTTCAGCGCCGGCCTCGGGCTTGGCAGCGAGTTCACGGTCCGCTTGCCGCGAGCGGCGACGCAAACCAGGCCAATTGAGTCGCCGGTGGCCCTCGCGACGTCAGAGATGATCACGGTCCCCTCGCGGGTCTTGGTGATCGACGACAACGTGGACGCGGCGGATAGCATGGCGACGTGGTTGCAACTGGCGGGGCACGACGTGCAAACAGCCTACGGTGGCCAGGCCGCGCTGGAGGTTGCGGTTGCTTATCGGCCGACCATCGTGCTGCTCGACATTGGCCTGCCGGGAATGGATGGCCATGAAGTGGCGCGGGTCCTGCGGCAGACCCCAGGGCTCGAGAACGTCTGGCTCATCGCCCTGACGGGCTACGGCCGAAAAGCCGATATCCAATTGTCTGAAGACGCTGGCTTCGACCATCACCTCGTCAAACCCGCCGATCCCCAGAACTTGAGAACCCTCCTGGCGAGCCTGTCGAACCGCGTGCGCTCGATCAGCTGATGAGACCCCAAAGAACCTGGAAGCCTCTCTCTGAGGGACTGCTCTAGCCGCAGAGTAGTCAGGGATTAGCGAGTCGGAGAATCTGTCCTGGAGCCAGGATTCCAAGTCCCTGCCGGATTCCAGGAATCAGAGGCCGGAGATCCTGGATACGGTTGCGACGTACCTTCAAAACGATCAGGGCAAGCGAATAGCCCGTTATGTTTTGTTGGTAGGGCAGGTTTTGATCTGCCGTCAGGAAGACGTTGAATCCCGCCGAGTCGGCACGGCGAAGCAGGTCTCCGTTTTTCAAGCCTGACCACCCGAGCTCGGCGACCGTACGGGTTCCCTCAATCTCCAGCTCTGAGGCAAGCTCCTGCGGCAAGGACTCATCGACCAGAATGCGCACAGGCGGTCAGATACTCACTGGCCAATTCCAGGGCGGCCAGGGCCTGGTCCCGGGAGACCGAGGGGAATGACTTCAGGAAGTCCTCCACGCTGTCCCCTGCCTCGAGGAAATCGATGAGATTGCGGACGGGCACCCGAGTTCCGAGAAAAACCGGGGTTCCGCCGAGGATCTCGGGGTCACTGTGCACCACGATTTCAGGCTGAGTCATGGTGAGAATCCTACCACTTGATCACAACGGCGACTCTCTTTAACGAAAAGCCGCCGTTGTGGGATCGCGGATCTCTCGTTCGGCGTCCTTCAACAGACGCAGGTGGTGAAAATCTCTTGAGTGCAGGTGCCGGTGCCGCAGCCGTTGCAGGAATTGGTTCCGCAACCGCCGCAGACTTCCGTGAGGCAGGTGTCGGTACAGGCGCACCCCGTCATGATCTCGTTGGTGTTTCCCGTGCCGCCGCGAGCGACGTGGAGGACGCTCGATTGGAGGTGGCGCAGAGTCTCCCGGTGGAGGCTCAGCTTGCAAACTCGCTTCTTCATGTAGGTCCCCTTTCTGGAGGATCTCACAGAATGCGAAATGGATCCTCTATCCTCTCAGTGTCTTGACAAGAACGAAACGAGCCTCGGTTTCTTTTCTCCCCATCGAGGTGTCCAAGCGGTTAGGATGAGCACTCTAACCACTGCAGTCTCGACAGGCCCCTGGAGCGGCGAAATGCGGGAACGGCCCGATGGTGCTCGGGAAGGGCGGCTGCTGGCCGCGCTGGCCGCGGGCGACCGGACGGCCGCCGAGGAGCTGGTGGAGCGGACCTATCGCGGCGTCTTTTCACTGCTACGCAGGCTTTGCGGCGATCCCGACCTGGCGGCGGATCTGACGCAGGAGACCTACCGCAAAGCGTGGGACGCGCTGCCGGGATTCAACGGCCGGTCCCAGTTCTCCACCTGGCTCTTCCGCATCGCCTACACAACCTTCCTCAACAATCTGCGCCGGCCCCGCCGGCTCGTGCCCCTGGACGAACGGCACGAGTCCGCCGTGCAGGACCCCGCGCCCTCGGCCGACGAGGAGGTGGACCGCGTCGCCGTGGGAAGTCGCTTGCGGCGCGCCGTCCTCGCCTTGCCGGAGGAGCTGCGCTTCACGGTGACGGCGATCTTTTGGGGCGAGCTGCCGGTCAAGGAAATCGCGCGCCACGAGGGAGTCACGACGGTGGCCATCCGCAAGCGCCTGAAGCGGGCGCTGGAGCGGCTGGCCCTGACCCTCGGAGAGGAGGACATCCCATGAGAGGCTCACGCGAGCGCGGTGACCGCAAGGTTCGCGATATCGCCCGGGAGCTGGTCGAGAGCGAGAGCTTCGAGCCACCGGCCGGGCTGCTGGAAAAGATCAAGGCCGAGATCCCGCCGGAGATCCGCGTCGGCACGGCGGTGCCCGGAACGGTAAGCCGGAGCTTCGTCCCCAGGCAGCGATGGCTGATTGCCGCGTCCCTGGTGGCAGCCGTCGGCGCCGGGCTGGTGGGGCTGCGAGTACAGCAATCCAGGAACGAGGAGAGCTTGAAGGTTGAAGCGCATTTTGCAACGCCGCCGAGCGCGGCGGTGAAGGCGTTGCCTCCTCCGGCCCGCGCGGTGCCGCCTCCATCATCCTCAAGAGCGGACGCCTCAAGAGCGGACGAGTCGCTCGGCGGCGCACCGGCGGCCGAGGTGGCGACCGAGCCGGCGGCGCCGAAGCTCGAAGCGAAGCAGCGCCAGAACCTCGAGTCTCTTGGCTACATTGTGGGTCAGAGGCAGATGGCCCAGCCGGCAGCTCCGCCTCAGCCTCTGCCAGTGCCGGAGAACCGACCCGCACCGTCTACCGCCTATGCGGAGAGCCCCCGGCTGGAAAAGCCTGTCGAGGGGCGAGTTGAGGGAGGCATTGTGGGCGGCGTTGCGGGGGGCGTAGTCGGTGGGTCTCCGGCCGAGGCGGAAAGCCAACCCCGTAAGCGGGACGTCGACGCGACGGTGCGGCGGCTCGGGAAGCAGTTGCAGCAAGTCAGGGACGAGCAGCTCAAGGAAGAGAAGGATAAGAAGTCGGAGGCCTACGACGCCGTTCGTTTCAAGTCGGCGGGAACCAGTCCATTCCTCGACACCACGACCCACCGTCTCTCGACTTTCGGGCTGGACGTGGATACGGGCTCCTATGCCGTGGCTCGCCGCTACCTGGCGGACGGCCATCTGCCGGACCCGGCTTCGGTGCGGGTCGAGGAGTGGATCAACTACTTTGACTACGGCGATCCGGCGCCAACCCGGGGGGACTTCGCCATCCGCGCCGAAGGAGCGCCGTCGCCGTTCTCCCACGATCCCGAGCTGCGGCTGTTGCGCTTCAACATCAAGGCGCGGCAGGTGAAGAGCGAGAGTCGCCGGTCCGCCGTGCTGACCTTCGTGATCGATATCTCCGGCTCCATGGCCCGCGAGGACCGGCTGGGGCTGGTCAAGCAGTCGCTCTTTCTCCTCCTCGGCCAACTCCGGCCCGACGACCGGGTGGGGCTGGTGGTCTTCGGCTCTCACGCCCGGCTTTTGCTCGAGCCCACGGGCGACCACGAGGCCATCCGCCAGGCCGTCCAGCGGCTGACGCCCGAGGGTTCGACCAACACGGAGGAGGGCCTGGCCCTCGGCTACGACGTGGCAGGCCGCAACTTCCGGATGAATGCCGCCAACCGCATCATTCTCTGTTCCGACGGCGTGGCCAATGTAGGCCGCACGGGACCCAAGGCCATCCTGGAGCGGATCGGCCGCGAGACCCGCCGGGGAATCGAGCTGACCACCCTCGGCTTCGGCATGGGAAATTACAATGACGACCTGATGGAGCAGCTCGCCGACAAGGGCGAGGGCCGGTATGCCTACATCGACACTCTGGACGAGGCCCGGCGGGTGCTGGTGGACGAGCTCACGGGCACGCTCCAGACCGTGGCGCGAAACGCCAAGGCGCAGGTGGAATTCAATCCCGTGGTCGTCGCCCGGTACCGGCTTCTCGGTTACGAGAACCGGGCCATTCCCGACCAGCGTTTCCGCGACGAGACGGTGGAGGCGGGGCAGATCGGCGCCGGCCACGGTGTCACAGCCCTGTACGAGATCGAGCTGCGGCGGGACGCGCCCCATTGGGAGCAGCCGGTGGCAACTCTCCATCTGCGCTACCAGGTGCCAGGGATCGGCACTACCACCGAGACCATCCGCCAGGTGGGTTTTCAGGACTTCGCTCCCACTTGGGAGAGGTCCAGCTCCGCCCTGCGCCTGGCCACGCTGGTGGCTGAGCTGGCCGAGATCCTCAAGGGCTCGCCCTGGGCGCATCAGGCCGAGCTTGGCGGCGTGGCCCGGCGAATCCGCGAGGTGGCCCGGCAGTTTCCAGGCAACGACAAGGTCGCCGAGCTGGTGGATCTGGCGGCACGGGCGGCGCGGATCAAGGCGGGTCAGGGGGAGCCGGAAGAGTGACGCGCCCGGGTGAGGATTCGGATTCGCCCGAGGGGACAGGCGGCCGCCCGGCGAGGCCGCCTGTGGTCGAGGAGTACGCGCGGCTGGCGCCGGAGTACGATGCGAAGTGGTCGTTCTATGTCGAAGCCACGCTTCGTGAGACGGTGAAGAGGCTGAGCCTGCGGCCCGCGGACCGGGTGCTCGACGTCGGTTGCGGCACCGGGGCTCTGCTGAGCTGCCTGTCGAAGCAGCATCGCGCCGGGCAGCTCGCCGGTGTCGATCCCGTTCCTGAAATGCTGGCGGTGGCGAGCCGTAGGTTGCCGGCGGAGGTCCTGCTGCGCAACGGCTGGGCGGAGCGGCTCCCCTTCGACGACGAGCAGTTCGACGTGGTCATCTCGTGCAACGTCTTTCACTACGTCCGGCAGCCGGTTGCCGCCTTGCGCGAGATGAGCCGGGTTCTGGTGCCAGGAGGCCGGCTGGTCATCACCGACTGGTGCGACGACTATCTGGCGTGCCGGCTCTGCGATCTGTACCTGCGCCTGTTCAGCCCCGCCCATTTCAGAACGTACCGCGAGCGGGAGTGCCTGAATCTCCTGCTGGAGACCGGACACCAGGACGTCGGCATCGACCGCTACAAGATCAGCTGGCTGTGGGGCCTGATGACGGCGAGAGCCACGAGAGCCCTCCGCGCGTAATGTTCAACGTAATTCTTCGGGCGTAGTCTTTACCCAGACAAAGACGAAAAACGAATCTTGGCGCGCGCCTGTCCGGGGGGTGAGTGGCGGAGGCGTGGCCCGGGCCGCCCTCCGCCGGCGGGATTCCCGGTGCTATCCCTTTCCACCCTTCGTCTCCTCGAGCACCCGCACGCGCTCCTTCAACACCTCCGACTCCCGCTCGAGCTGCTCCATGCGATCGCGCAGGGCCTTCTCGTCCTTTCCCGTCTCGGCCTTCTTCTTCCGCAGGTCGCGAACGGCTTTTTCAGCGTGGAGGCGCTGGCGGCCTTCCGTCTCCAGCCGGCCGCGGCGCTCGACGTCGGGGATGGCGGCGGGGTCTCCCAGGGTACCGATGGCACTGTAGACGCCCTCCCGCACCACGTAGCTGGGATCGTCGAGATAGCCCACCAGGATCTTTCGGATCTCCTCGCGCCGCCGCGTGCTCTTGCTGCCGATCTCGGCCAAGGTGGTCAGTGCTTGGCGGCGGCTGTCGATGGGGGCGCCGTAGGCCGCCAGGCGTTGGGCGGGGGCGAAGGCGCGGTCGGGATCGAGCTTGCCCAGCGCCTTGAGGGCCGCGGCGCGGACCAGCTCGCGAAAACTGCTCTGCTCCAGGGCCGCGACGAGGATGGGCGCGACGTCTTCGCGGCGGCTCTCGAAGGCGCCGAGGGCCGTGGCCGCCGCCGCCCGGGCGAAGTAGCTCTGCTCATTCTCCAGAGCCCGGCGCAGCAGCGGAATGAGCTCCGTGTGAGCAGGAAAGTGCTGCAGCGCTTCGAGGACGTCGGTCCGCACCCGGCTGTCCTTGTCGGCCAGGCCAGAACGCAGCGCCTCCAGGGCGGCGTCGCCGGCAGAGGATCCCGGCGATCCCAAAGCGCCCAGAGCTTTTGCGGCTTCCTGGCGGGTGACGTAGAAGGGCTCGTCGCGCAGGGCGCTGCCAAGGGCCGCCACGGCATCGGCGCCGCCGAGATCGCCCAGGGCGCGGATGGCTTCCAGCCGGGCCGGTAGCTCCTTGGCGGTGGCGAGCTGAATCGCCCACTCGGTGACCGGCTTGTTGAAGTCGACGGTCTTCAGGATCCAGCCCTTCGGGTCGAGGACCACGGTCCGTGGCCGTTCGTCGCTGGGCAGGTAGAGATCCTGGAGGGCACGGGCCGCCACCGGCAGCCGGCGCACCACGGTCTCCTTCTCGCCAACCAGAGCGATCTCCATGGGGAAGGAGAAGAGTCCGGTCTCCGCCGTCAGCTCCTGGGTCTGGCGGATCTCCACGTGCACCTGGTGGGTCTCCGGCTGCCAGTCCCAGCGGGCCTTGAGCTCCGGATGGCCGGCGCCATAGACATATTGATCGAAGAGTGTGCCGAGGGAGGCGCCGGTCGAGTCCTCCAACGCCTCCTGGAGGTCGCGGGTCACCACTGTGTGTCCGGCGAAGCGGTCCAGATAGGTGTGGATGCCCTTCCACCAGCCGTCATCGCCGAGCAGGAAGCGGACCATGTGGAGGACCAGCGCTCCCTTGGCATAGGTATGGCCGTCGAACATCGCGAAGTTATCGACGTACCGCGGGGTGACGATGGGGCGCCGGTACCGGGTGGTGTCCTCCCGCAGATAGCCGCGGCGGAGCTCGTCCAGCTGAGCGTCGAGCTCGTCCTGGCCGTGGGCGTGACCCGCATAGAGGGCCGTGAAGTAGTCGGCGAAGCCCTCGTTGAGCCAGGCGTTGGACCAGTCCTGACAGGTGACGAGGTCGCCGAACCATTGGTGGGCGGCTTCGTGCGCCACCAGGCCCTCGCTGGTGATGTCGAGGGCGGCCCGGGCGTCGTGCAGGGTGCGGGAGGTCTGGGTCGTGGCGGAGATGTTCTCCATGCCTCCCCACATGTAGTCGATGACCACGGTCTGGGAGTACTTGGCGTACGGGTACGGGCGGCCGGTGACCTTGGAGTAGTAGTCGAGGACGGCAGGCGTCATGTCGAAGGAGCGCCGGGCTTCCTCCTCGGCTTTGGGGCCCTTGGGCACGTAGTAGTCGACGGGAATGCCGTTCCACTGCTCGGAGACCTTGGTGAACTCGCCGATAGCGACCGAGAGGAGATAGGTGGAGTGGGGGACGTCCATCTTCCAGTGCCAGGTCTTCCGGCCGTCGGGGCGATCCGTCACCTCGACGAGCTTGCCGTTGCTCACCACCTCCAGGGGAGGTTTCACCGTGGCTACCACTTCCGTGGTGGTGCGGTCGTTGGGCGAGTCCCAGGCAGGGAACCAGAAGCGGTTGAGGTCCGATTCACCCTGCGAGTAGATCTGCCTGGGCTTGGCCGGATAGGCCTTGTCGGGACCCATGAAGTAGAGGCCGGCCTTGGGGTGGGCGGCGTAATCGATGACCGCCTCGATCCGGTCGGCCGGACCGTAGGGCCGGTCCAGCTTGACGGTGAGCGTCTGGGCCTGCGGATCGAGAGCGAACGGTCGCTCGGCGCCGTTGATGCGCACTTGGTGGACGTCGAGGCCGGCGGCGTGGAAGGTCAGGGAGTCGAGTCCAGGCAGCAAGGGCGTCAAGGTGTTGGTGGCGGTGCCGGCGACGCTCTTGGCATCCCAATCGAAGGCGAGGTCGAGCTTCAGGTGCTGGAGGTCATACTGCCGCGCGGGCATGTAGCGGGGTGGCGTGCCCTCCGGCGCGAACGGTTCCCGCTCGGCGAGGACCGGCAGGGTTGCCAGGGCCGCCATGGCGAGAAGCAGGGAGACGAAGACAGGGGCATTTCGCGAGCGCTTGGCGGTCATGGATCCTCCAGGGGATGTCGAAAGCGGCGCCATTCTACGGTGCGGCATAGAATGCGCGCCATGGTGCGCTACCGCATGGTCCTCGCGAAGGAAGACTTCAAGTTCTCCGCCGCCCACTTCACCTTGTTCGCCGACGGCAGCGCCGAGCTGCTCCATGGCCACAACTACCGGGTGCGGGTGGAGATCTCCGGCACGGACCTGGACGGCGAGGGGCTGCTGGTCGATATCAAACGCTTCAAGGCTGAGCTCCGCGCCGTCTGCGCCCGGCTGGACAGCCGAACCCTGATTCCGGGCGAGAGCTCCCGCCTCTCCTGGTCGCGCCAGGGGGAAGCCGTCGACGTTCGCTACGGCGAGCGCTCGTACCGTTTCCCGGCGTCGGACACGCTGGTGCTGCCGCTCCCCAACACCTCCATCGAGCTGTTGGCGCGCATGCTCTGGCACGAGCTGGCGCCGCATCTGGCGCCTTCGCCGGCGATGGCTCTCGCCGTCTCGGTGGAGGAATCGGCCGGGCAGCAGTGCTGGTACGAGGCGGACCTGGGTTGACCCTTATCACCCGGCCCTCGTTTCTCAGCCTCCCCCCGCCCAAGACCCTCACCCCTGCCCCTCTCCCGACCACCCCATCCCCCTCCCCGGGAGAGGGAATCCGGCTGGAGCGTTCTTGCTGTTCTCCCTCTTCTCCCAGTGAGGGGGTTGAGGGGGTCGGGAGAAGAGGGTCGGGGTGATGAGGGTCTTGGGCGGGGGCGCTCTGACAGGGCAGAAATAAGGGACCTGACTATAATGTGCGGCGAAAGGAGGGCGTTGGTATGCCCGAGAAAGTCTCCATCGAGTACTGTACCGCCTGAAACTACTACCCCCGCGCCGCCAGTCTGGCGGCTGAGATCGAAAGGCAGTTCGGCATCACCCCCCAGTTGATCAAGGGCCGTGGCGGAGTCTTCGAGATCACCGCCGACGACGAGCTGATTTTTTCCAAGAAAAATTCAGGGCGCTTTCCCCAGCCCGGCGAGGTGGAAAGGGAGCTGGGATCTCGGGCCAGCGCCTAGCCGGCCAGGACACACGTGCCGTTCACCCTTGCCGCCACGCTCCTCCTCGGTGCCGCCTTCTTCGGGCTGGCGTTGCGCACGGAAGAGCGGCGGCGGCAGGCCCCGGCGCTCCCGGGTCCTCGGCTTCCCACGCCCGAGACCACCGTTCTGCTGCCCGTCCGCGACGAGCGGCACAACGTCGTCGAATGTCTGGAATCCCTCCTGGCGCAGACGGGGGCACCGCTCGTACGGGTGATCGACGACGGTTCGACGGACGGCTCGGGTGAGCTGGTCGCCAGGCGGGCTGCCGGCGAACCCCGCCTCACCCTGCTCGAAGCCGGCCCACTGCCGCCGGGTTGGCGGGGAAAGATCCATGCTCTCCAGGTGGGGTCGGAGGGTGTCGCCACTCCCTGGTTGCTGTCAACGGACGCCGATACCCGCCACGCGCCCGACCTTCTGGCTCGCGCCCATGCCGCGGCGCAGGATCACGGCCTCGACGCCGTGTCCCTGGCGGGGGTGCAGGAGGTCAGCGGGCTGGGAGAGAACCTGCTGGTGCCGACCGTCTTCGCGCTGCTGGATGCCCTCTTGGGCGACTGGGAGGTGGCCGCCACCGGCAAGGGTCCGGCGGTGGCCAACGGCCAGTTCATCCTCCTACGGCGGGAGGCGTGGGAGGGCTGCGGCGGCTTCGAGACCGTGAGGAATGTGCCTCTCGACGATGTCGCCGTCGCCGCCCGCCTGCGTGCCGGCGGTTTCCGCACCGGCTTTTTCCGCACCGCGGGACTGCGGATTCGCATGTACCGGGGATGGGGGGAGTCCTTCCGGGGCTGGCGGCGTAATCTCGGCGGCCTCCTGGGAGCGAGCCCCCGGACCCTGGGGACGTCCCTGGCCGTGCTCGTCCTGCCGGCAGTGGCTCTGGCCGGGGCCGTGCTCGCCGGGCTGGCGGTCGAGGCCGCCCTGCTTTGGGGCGCAGGCGCCGCGTCCTCGATTCTTCTGCGGACAGGAAGCGGCCACCGGCCGGCCTGGGGGCTCCTCTATCCGCTCGACGCCCTGGCCCTTGCCGCCGTTCTTGCCCTGGGGACGCTCGACCGGCGGCAGGGGCGTCTGGCGAGCTGGAAGGGCCGGGAATTCCCGGTTTGAGCCACGCCCCACAAGGTTTCGCTTGAAAGAGGAATGAAAGGCGAAGGACTCGTGTTTGAATCCTGTAAGGTGCGGTGGGGGACCAAAGCGGGACAAATCCGCGACAAAAGTTTCACTGACCGCTAGATTTCGGGTGTAGACCTGAGTATAATCGAGAACGTTCAACAGAGCTGCGAGAAAACGAGCTTCGTTCACGAGTGCAAGGCAGGTTCCAGGGCTTGTGATCCGTCCGGCGGGTGCACCGTCGGGGGGTGCAAGGTATAAGGTTTGAATTGTATGAAACATGGAGGTAAGGCAATGAAAGGTGAGGCGCCGAACATGTCATCAAAGGAAATGGCCCAGATCCGGCAGAACTTGGAAGGGACGCCGGACATCGAGGAGGCGGCGGAGCTGATGAACCTCGCCGGGAATTCGACCCGGCTCAAGCTCCTCTATCTGCTCGAGAACATGAAGGAGCTGTGCGTTTGCGACTTGGCGGAGATGCTCGGGGTGTCGGTTTCGGCCGTGTCCCAGCACCTGGCCAAGCTCAAGGCCTACGGTCTGGTGGCTCCACGCCGTGACGCGCAGACCATCTACTACCGTCTGACGGACCACGAGTTCAACGCCAAGCTGCGCGACAACTTCTTCAAGCAGTTCCAAGTCTGAGCTTAAACCCGGTTGCGGCGGTCCTCAGGGCCGCCGCGAATCGGTTCTCCAAGCGGCCGTTTCCGGCCGCTTTTCCATTTCCAGGCAATTTCTTGGGATCAAGCGCGAACGGTTGTCTTGGTGGCTGGCTCGGATAGAATCGGCCGGAGCCCAAGGGAGGGAGAGACCATGAGCGCACACCCGCGTCCGAAGTTCATCTTTGTCGGTCACGCCACTGTCCTTTGCGAGCTCCCGGGCGGCGAGATGGTGCTCATCGACCCGTGGGTGCAGGGGAATCCTTCCTGTCCCGAAGCGCTGAAAAAGCTCGAACGGATCGACGCCGTCCTCATCACCCATGCCCACTTCGACCACATCGGCGACGCCGTGGCGCTGTGCAAGGAGCACCGGCCCAAGCGGGTCGTGGCAAGCTTCGAGACCTGCCACTGGCTGGAGAGCAAAGGGGTGGAGAACTGCTCCGGGATGAACCTCGGTGGGTGTCAGGAGGTGTTGGACCTCAACGTCACGATGGTCCGTGCCGATCATTCCTGCGGCATCAGCGACGGCGACCAGATCCTCTACGGCGGCTCGGCGGCCGGGTACGTGGTCAAGCTCCCGGGGGGCTACACCTTCTACCATTCGGGCGACACCGCCCTGTTCTCCGACATGCAGCTGTTCGGAGAAATGTACCGGCCCGAGCTGGCCTTCCTGCCCATCGGCGACCTGTTCACCATGGATCCCGGCCAGGCTGCCCGGGCCTGCCGCTACCTCGGAGTGCGCAAGGTGATTCCCATCCACTGGGGAACGTTCCCGGCGCTCACCGGCACGCCGGAGAAACTGCGCAAGGCCCTCGGCGACCTCGGCGTCACCTGCGAGCTGATCGCTCTGCAGCCGGGCGAAAGTTATTGATGCAGGCCCGGCCTCACCAGCGGAAGGCGGCGCCCAGCCCGGTGAACCAGTTGGGATGTGGGGCGTCGAGGCCCTTTCCCACGCGAACGTCGACGGCCAGGTCTTTCGAAATCAGGTAGGAGAGCCCCGTATCGGCAAAGTGGGTGGCGGAGCCGTCGGCGCTCTCCCTGGACAAGACATAGCCCTCGAGAAATCCGCCCAGCTTTTCGTTGAGCTGAAAGCCGGCTGAGGCGCTGGCGAAGAGCTGGTCGAATCGCCGATCGCCGTCTGCGGCGCGCGAATAGCCCAGGTTGCTCTCGAGCGACCAGTCAGCCGGGAGATCCCAATGGAGGGCGAGGGCCGCCGTGGGTTGCCAGACGTCGCTGGTCAGCGCGCGGCTTCCCACGGGGACGGTGGTCTGGACGAGGAGGCCAAGCGCCGGCATGCCAGGAGAACGGTGCTTCGCGTCCGCGTCGTTGAGCCGGATCTTGACCTCGACAAAGGGGTCTTCGAGCCCCGTGATCCGCTTCTCGCCCGGCACGCCGCTGTCGATCCAGTCATAGGAGCTCAGGCCGAGGCGCGCCTCCCACCGGTCGTCGAAGGCGTAGCGCAGCAGGATCTCCCCCAGGGCGCTCGAACGCTCAGAGCCAGTCCGCGAGTAGGTGTATCCCGTCTCGAGTTGAAGGTGCCGCGGCACCACCAGCGAGGGGCCGTTGGTGAAATCAGGCCGGTCGGGGTTGATCGGCTCCTGCACGCCGGAAAGGTCATCGGCGGCGAGCGGGGCGGCGAGCGCCAGCAGGCAGAGCAGGAGAAGCAAGCTTGGTTGCCGATTCACGGCTCAAATACCCGGCGATACACGGTAGAGAGCGGCACGCTGCAGCTCACCGAAACCAGCTCCAACGTCCGGCTGAGGTCTGCCAGCTCCTCGACGAGCCAGGAGCCGTCCGCCTGCCGTCGCCAGTGCTCGATCCGGACCCGGTCCTGGGCTACGAAGACGATCTCTTCGAGCCCCGGAATCGTCCGATAGTGGTCGAGCTTGGTCAGCCGATCGTAGGCTTCTGTCGACTTGGAGAGGACCTCCGCCACGAGCTTCGGATTCAGCAGGGTATCGAATTCCGCATCGTTGAATCGCGGCTCTCCACAGACGGCGACGATGTCCGGGTAGGTGAGCAGGTCGGTGGGGGTCCTCACCCGCATGTCGCTGGCGAAGACTTCACAGGGGCCTCCAGCAAGCTGAGAATAGAGCGAGCTGGAAAGATTGATTGTGATGCGGTTGTGCCCGCGGCTGGCGCCCGTCATGGCGAACATCTCGCCGTCGAGGAAATCGTTCTTCGTTTCCGATTGCCGTTCCAGGAGCAAATATTCCTGGATGGAGAGCCGCTGGTTCGGATTCGTCGCCATGGTGGGACTCTACCATCCGAACCAACGGGCTCGCAGCAGGAAGCCGATTCTGGAACCCACCTCCAGCCTGGGCGGAGAGGCGAGAAGGTCGCGGCTGGAGTCCTCGATCTCCGTCAGCAGCCGGAGGGCGCCCAAAAGCGAGAAGACGGCGGCGCGGCGGTATCCGGGGGGTAGTTCGGCCAGTCCGCGGGGAGCCTTGAGGAGGCGGCCCCGGAGCCGATCGCACTCTCGGCGGGCCGAGGCCAGGAGCTGGCTCCGGTCCCACCGGCCGGCTTCTCCCTCCGGCACCTCGGCGGCTGGCAGCGGACAGCGCCGCCGGTCCACCTCGTCCCCCAGATGTTGGAGCGCCCAGAGGCGGACGAGGGCACTGGCGAGACCGTCGATCTCCGCGTTGAGGCTCTTTTCCAACAGAGCGGAAGCGATGGCGCGGCCCAGGCTCAGGGCATCCACTTCGGCATCGGCCACCGTGGCCGGCTGGCGGCGGAGTGCCCGGCGGCGGGCGCAGCCGGCGAGCTCGTCCAAGGCGTCGACCGGCCAGCGTCGGCGCTCGTTTTCCCGTGCCATGCGCAGGAAGATCGGCTGACCCACAGGCTGGCCGGTGAGGGCGGCTTCGAGAGTCCATTCCCAGCGGTTGATCTGGGCCAGGCGCTCACCTTCGACCCCGTGCTGGCGGGCGAAATCGAAGAGGGTGTGGGCGTACGCGACGAGGGCCTGGGCCCGCCGGCGCTCGATGGCAGGCAGAAGGAGAAGGGCGGGCGCGAAGTCGCCCAGCACGTCGCGGGTGAGGTCAGCGCAGAGAGCCGCGGCCTTGTCTTCATCGAAGTCCGCGACGGGGCGGCTGACCTCGGCGTCGAGCCGGCTGTGGCGGCTGTGCGAGAGGGAGTCGGCCCGCCACGCTTCCCCCTCCAGCCCCCCCGGCCGCTCGCCCTGCGGCGCCTCCGTTCGGGGGCCGGTGCCGAGGAGCGACTGAAGGGGCGAGGGGCGGTCCGGCGGGGTCATCGGAGAGAGCGTAGCGGTGTTTCCCCTACGCCAACAAACGCAACAGCTCGCGCTGGGGCTCGGCGCCGGTGATCTCGGCGGCGCCGGCCGTCAGCGCTACGTTGATTTCGCTGCGCACTCCGAATTCACCGTGCAGGTAGATCCCCGGCTCGATGGAGAAGCCCGTCATCGGCAGCAGCTGGCGGGTGTCGTGGGTCTCCAGGTTGTCCATGTTGGCGCCCTGTCCGTGGTCGGTGATGCCGATCGAGTGGCCGGTGCGGTGAAAGAAGTAGTCGCCGTAGCCCGCCTTTTGAATGACCGCCCGGGTGGCGTCGTCCACCTCGAAGCCGCGCACCGGTTGGTGGGGGAAGCGGCTGCGCACCAGCTCCCAGCCGGCGTCCCGGGCGGCGGCCACGATGGAGAAGATCTCCTGGTGGCGGTCGGTCGGGGCGGCGGCGCAGACTCCCACCCAGGTGATGTCGGCGTAAACGCTCCCGGCCGTCTTCTCTTTCGCCCACAGGTCGATGAGCAGGAAATCGCCGGAGCGGATGACCGACGACTTTTCCGGCCCGGGCTGGTAGTGGGGATCGGCGCTGTGGGCGTTGACGCCGACGATCGGATCCGACTCGGCCCATAGGCCGACCTGGTCGAAGGCGTCGAGGATGAAGCGCTGCACGGCGTACTCGTCGATCTCGCCGCCTCGCCGCAAAGTGTCGCCGACGCGGGCGAAGGCTTCGAGGACGATGCGGTGAAGATGGACGTTGGCCCGCCGGTGGCCGGCGAGCTGCTCCGTGCTCCAGGTGGCGGCGAACGCTTGTGCGAGATCGGCGGCCGAGACCAGCTCCACCCCGGCGGCGCGCACCAGCTCGGCGGTGCCGGCGTCGAGGCGCGAGATGGTGGGCAACTCGTTGTTGGGGCTGTACTGGGCGGCGAGGCGCTGGTGGCCGGAGACCAGCTTCGTCAGCTCCTCACGGTTTTTCTGCCAGGTGGTGTAGAGCGACTTCGTGCCCGGCAGATGGTCGAGCATGGCAGGCTCGAGACCGTGGACGAGCTTTTTCGGCTCGCCTTGGCGCGGGATCAGGTAGTAACAGCGGCGGGTGACGAGCTTGCCCTCGCCGGAAAGCCCCAAAAGGTCGAGGCCGACGGGATCGTTGAGCTGGAAGCAGGCGAAGAACCAACCGTCGAGGCCAGACTCTGCCAGAGCGGACTGGATGGCGGGAATGCGTTCGGCCAGCATGGCACCTCCCTTTCGAGGGCCGAATGGTATCAGACCGGCCGGCGAGGAGATTGCAAGCGCCGAGCGGGGTAGAGAAACCGGACGCGATTTCTCCTAGAATCGGCGCCTGATTTCTTGGACACCCGACAGAAAGGCAGGGACCGACTCATGAAAGCCATCCGTCGCGCGGCGCTGTCTGCGCTCGTTGTAGCCCTGGGCCTCACCGCGGCGCTCCATGCCGCCGGCGAGGGGAGGATCGTCGGTAAGGTGCTGGACGAGGCCAACGCGCCGATCGAGGGAGTGAAAGTCACCCTCACCCGGCCGGGCACCGGATACAAGCTGGAGAAGGTCACCGACAAGAAGGGGCAGTTCATGCTGCTCGTCCTCGATGCGACCCAGGAGTATCAGATCCACGTCGACAAGCAGGGGTACAAGGTTTTCGAAGGGCCGCTGAAGCCCAAGCTGGAAGACACGATGAGGGTCAGCTACAGCCTGGTCAAAGCCGAGCCCGCCGCGGCGGCGCCCAAGGAGCTGTCGGGCAACGACAAGGCCATCGCCGCCTACAACGAGGGCGTTACCCTGCTGAAAGCCAACGATCTGGCCGGCGCGGCGCCGAAGTTCGAGCAGGCGGCCGCCTTCGACCCCAAGTTGGCCGAGGCCAACGGCGCGCTCGCCGATCTCTATCTGGAGCTGGGCCGCAATCCCGAGGCGCTGGTGGCGGCCGACCGCTACCTGGCACTGAAGCCGAACGATCCCCGCGGCCTGAGCGCACGCTACGACGCCCTCAAGGCCACGGGCGACCACGAAAAGGCCCGGGCGACGCTGGAAGCGCTGGCCGTGGCCGATCCCAAGGGTGAGGGTACGGCCGTGCGCTACTTCAACGAAGGCGCCGAGCTGACGCGGTCGGGCAAGTTCGACGACGCCGCCGTCTGGTTCGAGAAGGTGGTTGAGATCTCACCGGCCGAGCCCAAGTTCGCCAAAGCCCACTATGTTCTCGGCTTGACCTATGCCAAGGAGGAGAAGGACGCGGCGAAAAAGGCGCGGGCCAAGGAGCAGCTCCAACTCTTCCTCCAGATGGCCCCCAACGACGCGGACGCCGGAACGGCGAAACAACTTCTGGATTACCTGAAGTAAGTCCTACAACGGCAGCCGCAGGAGCGCCTCGCACCCGGGTTCGGGGGTGCGGTTCTCCAGGGTGAGGCTGCCGCCGTGGGCCTCGGCGATCTGCCGCGAGAGGGCGAGACCGATGCCCGTCCCTCCCGGCTTCGTGGTGTAGAAGGGAACGAAGAGGTTCTCCGTGTTCGAGAGGCCGGGGCCCTCGTCTTCCACCCTCACCTCGACATGCGTGCCGTTTCTCTGCCAGCCGACGCCCACACTGCCGCCGGTCAGCAGGGCGGCATCCACGGCATTGCGGATCAGGTTGATGAGAAGCTGCTCGATCTGGTCCGGATCCGCCTCCAGGGTCACCTCGGGGCCACGCTCGACGAAGACGGGGAGACGCGTCTCCAGGGCGGCGCTGCGCTGGACGAGCCGCGACAGCTCGCAAGACGTGGGACGCGGAGGGGGGAGGCGGGCGAGGCGGGCATAGGCGGCCATGAAACGGATCAGCGCTTCGGAGCGGTTGCCGATCACCTCCAGGCCGCGCTCCATGTCCTCTTTCCAATCCTCGGGCGGCGGCTCCCGGGTCAGCAGGTTGGCCAGGGTCGAGGACATGGAGTGAATGGGTGCCAGCGAGTTGTTCAGCTCGTGACCCAGCACCCGGATGAGACGCTTCCAGGCCTGCCTCTCCTCCTCGCGCAAGGTGCGGGAGAGATCGGAGATCACCAGCAGGCGGTGGGGCAGCCCGCCTTCCCGGAAGGTGCTGCTGCGCACCTCCCAGCGTCCGGGTCCGCTGGCGAAGGTGCGGGAAAGGATGGGCGGCATTTCCCTTTCGAGGAGATCCGCGAGCCCGAGCTCCTCCTCGGTGCGGCCGACGAGCCGCTCGCCCGGCTCGCCCAGCAGGCGCTCGCCGGCGCGGTTGACCAGCCGCAGTCTGCCGGTGTCCTCGAAGGCGAAAACTGCCACGTCGACCTCCGCGACCACGCGGTGGAGCAGGGCCGCCGCCTCCACGGCCCCCAGCCGCTGCTCGCGTAGCAGCTCGCCGATCGCGTTGACCTCGTCCACCGCATCCGCCAGCGCGTCCGATTCCCGAGGCGGGTGGGCGCGCTGGGAAAAATCCCCTTCGCGTAAGGCTGAGAGTAGGTTGGCGAGGGTCTGCAGCGGCCGTACCACCTTGTCGCGCAGCTTGAGGGAGAGCCAGATCCAGAAAGAGACGACGAAAAGCGTCACCGTCCACTGGAGCCTGGCGCTGTGATCGTCGTGAAAGACGAAGACCAGTGAAAGCGCGACGCCGGGCAAGCCGATCCCCAGGGCCAGAAGGAGGACGCGATCCTCGAAGGCGAGGGCCGGCCGGACCCGGCGGAAGAGGCCGCGGAAGGCGACGCGGCGGTGCCGTTGCCGCGCTACCGCCGGCTTGGGCTCAGAGGCCATGCTTCTCCAGCCGGCGGTAGAGGGCGCTGCGGGAGAGCCCCAGTGCCTGCGCCGCCTGGCTGACGGTGCCGTAGCGGGCGAGCGCCTTCTGGATGAGGACCTTCTCGACGTCTTCGAGAGTAAGGTCCTCGAGCCGCGGCGGCGCGGCCGTGGTGGAAGTGGTCTGAAGACCCAGGTCCTGGACCCGTACCCAGTCGCCACGGCCCATGAGCACTCCCCGTTCGACGGCGTGATCGAGCTCGCGCACGTTACCGGGCCAGGGATGTGCCAGCAGAGCGGTCCGCGCTCCCTCCTCGAAGCCGCGAAAGGTTTTGCGGTAGCGCAGGGCATGCTGACTGAGAAAGTGCTTGGCGAGGTGGGAAATATCCACCTGGCGCTCGCGCAGGGGCGGCAGGCGGATCTCCACCGTGTTGAGGCGGAACAGGAGATCCTGCCGGAAGCGGCCGGCGGCCACTTCCTCCCGCAGGTCGGCATTGGTGGCGGAGAAGACGCGGACGTTGGCGGTGCGGGTCTTCGACGAACCCAGGCGCTCGAACTCTCCCGTCTCCAGAACGCGCAGGAGCTTGGCCTGCTGGGCGAGGGAGATGTTGGCGATCTCGTCGAGGAACAGAGTGCCGCCGTCGGCCAGCTCGAAGCGCCCCACGCGGTCGGTCTTGGCGTCGGTGAAGGCGCCGCGGACGTGGCCGAAAAGCTCGCTTTCGAAGACGGCCTCCGAGAGCCCGCCGGTGTTCACCGTCACCATGGGGATGTCGGAACGGGCCGAGACGGCGTGCAAAGCGCGGGCTACGACGCCCTTGCCGGTGCCGTTTTCGCCGGTGACGAGGACATTGGCTTCCGACGGGCCGACGCGGGCGATGAGCTCCATGACCGGCAGCATTTCCGTCGACTCGGCGATCAAGGTGGGGTCCACCGGAGCCCGTAGCGCCTCGTTCTCGGCTTCCAGCCGTTCGCCGCGGCGCAGGGCCCGGCGCAAGTCGGTCTGGTTGCGCAGGATCGATACCAGGCGGGCGTTGTCCCAAGGCTTCTCGACGAAATCGCGGGCCCCCTGGCGCATGGCCTCGACCGCCAGCCCGACGTTGGCCCAGGCGGTCATCACCACCACCGGCAGGGTAGCGTCGAGCGCGCGCAGGCGGGACAGCAGCTCGATTCCCTCGCGGCCGGAGGTGGTGTCGCGGGTGTAGTTGAGGTCCATCAGCACGGCGTCGAGCTCCCGGCTGGTAACCGCTTGAAGGACATCTGCCGGCGAAGCGGCGGTTGCCGTGTCGAACCCCTCCGCCTTGAGCAGCAGCCGCAGGGCCTCGCGAACCTCGAGCAGGTCGTCCGCGATGAGCACGCAGGGCTTCGAAAACAGGCTGTTCATTTTCACAAGTATAGAGCGCCTCCAGCGCGGCCCCTCACTCCCCCAACCCTTCTCTCCCATCGCCTTCCCCCCGACCGGGAGAGAGGGGAGCCGGAAGGCCAAAAAGGCGAAGTGCTCTTTGCTGTTCTCCCTCTTCTCCCGGTTGGGGGGAGGGCGATGGGAGAAGAGGGTCGGGGTGATGAGGGTCTTGGGTGGGGGGTGCGCGGAGGCGTCAAATTTAGCGATGTGGGGGTGGAGGGAGAAATTGGCGGGCATAAAAAAAGGGCTGCCGCAATCGGGGCGGCAGCCTTCAAAGGCGCGCGAACATCACCCGCCCACAATGGGCGGGGTACCTATTTCCTGTCTAAGCCACTTCGAATCCGCTCTGCGCGAGCTCCCGCTTCTCGGCCTCGCGCTGGGCACCCGTCTCCTCCTCGACGACGCGGCCGTCGAAAAGGTGAATGGTGCGCTGGGCATAGCGGGCGAACCGAGGGTCGTGGGTGACCATGCAGATGGTCGCTCCTTCCTTGTGCAGCTCCTCGAGCAGCTCCATCACCGACTCGCTGTTGCGCGAGTCGAGGTTGCCGGTGGGCTCGTCGGCGAGCAGGATCGACGGCTTGCCGACCACCGCGCGGGCCACGGCCACGCGCTGCTGCTGACCGCCGGAGAGCTGCGAGGGATAGTGCTTCATGCGATGCGACATGCCCACCCGCTCGAGGGCCACCTGCACCCGCTCCCGACGCTCTTTGGCCGCCATGCCGCGGTAGGTGAGGGGAAGCTCCACGTTCTCGTACACGGTGAGATCGCCGATCAGGTTGAAGGCCTGGAAGATGAAGCCAATTTCACGGTTGCGGATGCGTGCACGCTCCGAAAAAGAGAGGTCGGCCACCTGTTTGGTGTTCAGGCAGTACTTGCCGTCGCTGGGCGTATCGAGCAGGCCCAGAATGGAAAGCAGGGTGGTCTTGCCGCAGCCTGAGGGTCCCGCGATGGAGACGTACTCGCCGTTGCGGATCTCCATGTGGATGCCGGAGAGCGCGTGGGTCTCGACCTCGTCGGTCATGAAGACCTTGGTAACGCCATCGAGGCTGATCAGCGACTCGGAATTCGTGCTCATCGATCATCTCTCCTTGATGCTTCAGCCGAGCTTGGTTTCAGTTCAGACGGATCTTATTGTAGCCGTCCTGCGCCGAGGTGTCCGAGAGGATCACCTTGTCGCCGACCTGCAGTCCTTTGACGATTTCCACGGTGTTGACGGAGACGCGTCCAAGCTCCACCGGGACGCGGACTGCCCGCTTGCCATTCTCGACCACCTTGAACATCTCGATCTTGCTGTTGGCCGAGCCGTAAGCCGGACGGCCGACGTAAAGCACGTTGTCCAAGCGCTCGATCTCGATCGTACCGTCGACCGAGATGTCCGGCCGGGCGCCCTTGGGGAGGTCGCCCTCCAGCGCGACGTCGACGATCACCGTGCCGTCGATCGCCGAAGGCGCCACCCGGAGAACATGACCGGACATGATGCCATTGCGGGTGTCGATCGAGGCCAGTTGGCCCGGCAGCACGTCCTTGGCCTGGACCTCGGGGACCTTGAGCTCGGCCTTCAGGCTCTCCGGACGCGCCACCCGAGCGAGGATAGTTCCCGGCGTCACCCGCTGGCCGACCTGGACGGGCAGCTCCTGGAGCACGCCGTTGATGCCGGCCCGCACCTTGAGCGACTCGACCTGCCGCCGCTTCAGCTCGTAGGTGCCGCGCATCTGGTCCACTCGCGCCCGCTGGGCGGCGAGCTGCGCGTCCGACGAGCGCCGGCTCTGCTGGTAGCGGTCGACCTCCGTCTTCGCCTGCTTGAAGAGCTGGTCGAACTTGAGGCGCGAAAGTTTGTAGTTGAGCTCGGGGATCAGTCCGTCCTTGGCCAGCCGCTCGTCGGCTTCCACTTGAAGCTTGGCCTGGTCGGACGCCGACTGCGCCGCGGTGACCGACGCCTGCTGGGCGAGCAGGTCGCTTTCGAGCTTCGCCTTCAGGTTGTCGTAGTCGGCTTGAGCCGCCTTGAGCTGCGACTCGGCATCCAGGGCGTTCTGCTCCACCGTCGGGTCGGTCATCTCCAGGAGGATCGTATCCTCTTTCACGGTCACGCCGGGCAGCGCCGGAATGCGCTCCACCCGCCCATCGACCGGCGCCGAGATGATGCGCACGTCCACCGGCACCAGGGTGCCGGGACCGCGCACCTGCCGCAACATCGGCCCGCGCTTGACCTGGTCGATCAGCAGGGTCTCCGCCGCCACCGTCGGCGCCGCCGGCTCCAGCCGCGTCAGGAACACCGTGATGAGAAGGACCACCGCGATACCGGCCACGATGACCGCCATTCGCCTCAGCCGGCGCTTCTGTGCTTGTCCAGTACGAGGTATGTCCATTCCCATAGCAGTTTTCTCTCCCGTCACTCTACGCATCGCGCGTGCCAAGGTTTCAGGCCGCGTAAATACTTGTAGCGTCGAATTTTAAGTGTTCTTTCATGGGCCGGGTTTGTTCACTCGCGGGAACCACTCGTCCCAAAATCGGACACTATGCTAGTCTTTGAAAAGAACCTATGAGTGCCGAGCAGCATCGCCGATTCGCTTCTGCCAGCCTCGGCTTTGCCGTGCTCACGGTAAGCGACAGCCGGAGCCCGGAGGACGATACCGGCGGTCGTACGATCCGCGAAATGGCCGTGGCGAGCGGCCATCGTATCGAGGATTCTACGCTCGTCCGCGACGATGTGTCGGCGATCCGGGCCGCATTGCGGCGAATGCTGGCGCGCCCCGGGGTCGACGTCGTGGTTGCTACCGGCGGCACCGGCTTCTCGCCCCGCGACCTCACCCTGGAAGCGGTCGAGCCCCTGCTCGACGTCGCCATTGGGGGATTCGGCGAGCTGTTCCGGATGCTCTCCTACGATCAGGTAGGTGCCGCTGCCATGCTGAGCCGAGCCGCCGCGGGCCTGATCGGCGAACGGGCAGTTTTTCTTCTCCCTGGCTCGCCGAAGGCCGTGGCATTGGCCATGGAGAAGCTGATCCTGCCCGAGGCGGGCCACCTGCTGGCCCAGGCGCGGCGGTCCGCGACCGGCTGACCCCTTTGTGTCTAGGTTCTTCGTCCGCTGATCATCCGCCACAGGATCAGCAGGACGATCGAGCCGAGGACGGCGATGAAAAAGCTCCGCAGATCGAAGCCGGAGATGCCGCCGAAGCCGAGCTTGGTGGCCAGGAAGCCGCCCAGCACAGCGCCGATGATGCCGATGATGATGGTGATGATGCAGCCGCCCGGGTCACGCCCCGGCATCAGGAACTTGGCCACGCCTCCGGCGATCAGCCCGAACACGATCCACGACAGAAGCCCCATCACGTGCATTGACGTTCTCCTTTCTCAACCTCCGTTACCGGCTGCCAGACTCGTGCCAGGGCGGCCTGAGAAAGGACGAACACGGACTGACAAGGACATGCACGGACGGTCACAAAGAATGATCCCGGGTTCTTGCGGGTCCCTGCTCGTCCGTGTTCGTCCTTGTCCGTCCGTGTTCCTCTAGAATGTCCCCGCCATGGCCGAGACGAGCCCCGACTCCCCACCCAGCGCCCTTCCCCGTCTGTTCCTGATCGACGGGTACTCGAACATCTTCCGCGCTTTCTACGCTATCCGCAACCTGTCCACTTCGCGGGGCGAGCCGACCAACGCCGTCTACGGCTTCGTGCAGATGCTGCGCAAGCTTCTGCGCGAGGAGAATCCCGAGCTGGTGGGAGTGGCGCTCGACGTGGGGAGGACCTTTCGCAACGAGAAGTTCGAGGACTACAAAGCCAACCGCCGGCCCATGCCCGAGGATCTGGCGAGCCAGTTGCCGTTCATCCGCCGGGTGCTCGAGGCATACCGCATCCCCATCCTGGAGCTGGCGGGCTACGAGGCCGACGATGTGCTGGGGAGCCTCTCGTGTCGGGCTGCGGAGGCTGGCTTCGACGTCGTGCTGGTGTCGGCGGACAAGGATCTCATGCAGCTCGTCGAGCCCCGCGTCTCCCTCTACCACACGGGCCGCAACAAGCTTTACGGGCCGCAGGAAGTGACGGAGGACTTCGGCGTGCCGCCGGAGAAGGTGGTGGACGTCCTTGCGCTGATGGGCGACTCGATCGACAACATCCCCGGCGTGCCGGGAATCGGCGAGAAGGGGGCGAAAACGCTCATCCAGGAGTACGGCTCGCTCGACGAGCTGCTGGCCCGGGCCGGCGAGATCACCCGCAAGGCCTATCGCGAAGGGCTGCTCGGTCATGAAGCGCAGGCCCGGCTGTCGAAGGAGCTCACCACCATCCACACCAATCTCGAGATCCCATTCGATCCCGAGGCCCTGCGCCACGATCCTCCGGACACGGATGCCCTGCGCAAGCTGTTCACCGAGTTGGAGTTCTTCTCCCTGGCCGAGGAGCTGGGTCCGGCTGACGCTTTGAGCGGTGGCTCCGCTGGGGGCGAGGAGATTCCAGCCGCCGAGGAGGCGATCACTCCCGAAGCGTGGAACGCGTTGGCGGCGAAGCTCTCCGGCGAGGTGCATCTCGCCGTCCTGGGCGACGAGCCTCCCCTGGCCCTGGCCGCCACCGCCGAGGAGGGGAGCCCGGTCATCTATGCCGACTTCCGGCGCGACGGCATGAGAGCAGCGGTACTCGCTTCGCTCGAGCGCTGGCTGGCCGATCCCGAGACCCGCCTCGCCGGCCACAATCTCAAAGAGGTTCTTCGCGTCTGTCCGCGGGGTCCCTTCTGCCGGGCCGCGCTGTTCGACACCATGCTGGTCTCCTACCTCTTGAAGCCTTCCGTTCACGGCCACTCCCTGGACGAGTTGGCCCTGGAGCGGTTGGCCCGCAAGCCCCTGACTCCCAAGGAGGTGGGCTGGGACAAGGGACAGGAGCCGGCGGTGGGCGACTCGCGCCTCGCGGCCTACGCCGGCGAACGGGTGCTTCTCACCCGCCGTCTCACCCGTGAGATGCGCCGCGAGTTGGACGTCAGCCCCTTGGCCAAGGTCTATGCCGAGATCGAGGTCCCGCTCGTGCCGGTGCTCCTGGGGATGGAGGAGACCGGCATCCTGCTCGACGTCGACTATCTGAGGCAGATGTCCGAGGAGTTGGGGCAGGAGATCGGGACCCTGGAGGAGACCATCTACGAGCAGGCCGGCGAGCGCTTCAATCTCGGCTCGCCGCAACAGCTCGGCGTCGTCCTCTTCGAGCATTTGGGATTGCCCGTGCTCAAGCGCACCCAAAAGACGAAGAGCTATTCCACGGGCGCCGAGACGCTGGAGGAGCTGGCCGTCCGCGGCTTCCCCATCGCCCAGAGCCTGCTGCGCTGGCGCGAGCTGACCAAGCTCAAATCCACCTATGTGGACGCCCTGCCTACCTTGGTCGCTCCGGATGGCCGCCTCCACACCCGCTTCAATCAGGCGGTGGCGGCTACGGGCCGGCTCTCTTCGGCCAACCCCAACCTGCAGAACATCCCCGTGCGCACCGAGCAGGGGCAGCGCATCCGCAAAGCCTTCATCGCGCCGCCGGGCTACCTCCTCCTGGTGGCGGACTACAGTCAGATCGAGCTGCGCATCCTGGCGCACATCGCGGAGGAGGCAGAGCTGGTCCGCGCCTTCCAGGCCGGCGAGGACATTCACCGCGCCACCGCCGCCATCATCTTCAGCTCCGCCCCGGAGCTGGTGAGCTCAGAGCAGCGCCGGGCGGCCAAGACCATCAACTTCGGTATCCTCTACGGCATGAGCGCCTTCGGCCTCTCCCAGGCCTTGGGCATTCCGTCCAAGGAGGCCGACAAGTTCATCAAGGCCTACCTGGACCGCTACCCCGGAGTTCGCCGCTACGTCGAGGAGACGCAGGTCAGCGCCACGAAAGAGGGAAAGGTCGAGACGCTTTATGGCCGGGTGCGCTGGCTGCCCGACATCCAGAGCAAGAACTGGAACCTGCGGGAGAACGCCCGCCGCATGGCCATCAACGCCCGCATTCAGGGCACTGCCGCGGACCTCCTGAAGATTGCCATGATCGCGATCGACTGCCGGCTGCGAGACGAGTTTCCCGATAGCCGTCTCCTATTGACCGTCCACGACGAGTTGGTCCTCGAAGTCCCGGAGAAGGACGCCGAGACGGTGGGGGCGCTGGTGAAGAAGGAGATGGAAGGAGTGGCCAGCCTCGCCGTGCCCCTGGAAGTGGAGGTGGGGTGGGGGAAGAGCTGGTACGAGGCGAAGGGGTAGAGGCGTCTCTACCGGAGCCCGATTACCTGACCACGATTTTCAGGCCTGGAATCCTGCCAAAGTGCCGCGGATTCCCTGTGGCAACGATCCTGTCCTGCGCTAGAGCGGTGGCGGCAATCAAAAGGTCGTGGGCTCCGATCACTACACCTTTCGCCTGAAGGTCGGCCCATAGCCGGGAATGGATTCGTGCCATCTCAAGGGTGAAGGGAATGACCGGGAAGGTATTCAGGATCTTCTCTACGAATTCTTCCCGGCGACTGCGGCGCATTGCGCTATCGGCACGGTGGACTCCGTGAAGGAGCTCAGAGGCCGTTATGGCTGAGAGGGCCACAGGTTCATCGCCCAGCTCTTGCACGAGATCCGATAGATCTCCTCCTGAGCGCTCCATCGCGATGAAGATGCTGGTATCGATCAGGAGCGCCAAGGGGACTCGCCGGGTGGAAGCTGTTCTGCCTGAATCGCTTCCAGATCGCGGCCGAACTGGTCGTCCGGACGCTCTGTCTGCTCCAGAAACTTGACGAGATCGCGCAACGTGGGTGCTTGGGTTGGCTCAACTGGAGTCAGCTGGCCGACCGCCTCCCCGCCCCGAAGAATCACGAAGGTCTCCCTTTCAAAGCGAACTCGATTGAGTAGCTCCGAAAAATTGCGTGCCGCCTCCGTCGCTGTCACCCTTTGGCTCATGGGTCCAGGGTAATCTGAAAATCAGATCTCCGCAAGACTACTCCACCCCCCCCGTAGCGCCTCCACCGGGTCCGCCCGTTTCAGAGACACGCCCGCCCGGAACGCTTCCGCGGCGCACCGGAGAGCCGCACGTCTATATGCCCGGGCTGCGATTCCATATAGAGAGTCGACCTATCCCTGGCGGAGAGCCTTCCGGGAGTGCTCCCTGGCCACTATCTTATATGGAGACTTAAGATTTCTATATGAATCCCGACTTTCCCCGGCCGGAGATTGGAGCGATCCATATAAGGCCCCCGTCAGCTCATATGCCGAATCCGCTGCCAAGCCTTCTCAAGCTTCGAATCTATATGGGGAGATCGCCAGAATATATAGACGGATGGCCGCACAACGCCCCGAGGAGCTGCAACTCACGGGTCACGGCCCGCCGTGCCCCTCTCTGGAACGCCGGCGGAGTGGGGTACGCTTTGGAGAGTATGGCCGCTTCGGAAACCGCGTTACCCCCGCCGAAGGTGCGGATCGGCATCTCCTCCTGCCTGCTGGGCCAGGAGGTGCGTTACAACGGTGGCCACAAGCGAGACGATTTTCTCGTCGGCACCCTGGGCCCTTTCGTCGAGTGGGTGCCGGTCTGCCCGGAGGTGGAGCTCGGGATGGGTGTGCCGCGGCCGGCCATCCGCCTGGAGCGTATCGGCGGCGACGTGCGGCTGAGGATGCCGAGCACGGGAGAGGATCTCACGGATGCCATGCGGGACTTCTCCCGCCGCCGGGTTGAGGATTTGGCCGCGATGAGCCTCGACGGGTACGTGCTCAAGAAGGACTCGCCGTCGTGCGGTATGGAGAAGGTGAAGATCTACAGGGGTGCTGGCGCCCCCTCGAAGGACGGCCGTGGCGTCTTTGCCGAGACGCTCGTCGCTAGATTGCCTCATCTGCCGGTCGAGGAGGAGGGACGGCTCAAAGATCCCAAGTTGCGAGAAAATTTCATTACCCGAGTCTTTGTCCACCACAGCTGGCAGGAGGGAGAGAAGGAGGGCTGGACCCGGGCCGGACTGATCCGGTTTCACGAGCGGCACAAGCTTCTCCTGATGGCTCGCAATCAGTCCGCCGTGCGCCGGTTGGAAACTCTGCTTGACGAGGCGAGTCGGTCGGGCTCCGTCCGTGATTTGGTGATCGAGTACCGGGAGGGGCTGACAGAGATCCTCAGTCGCCCCGCCACCCGCCGCGGCCAGAGGGGTTTGGTGTGATGTGGGAGCTGGCATCCTTGCACGAGGCCTTACAATGTAATACTTTGTAGCTGGCGGTTGTATCGCCTCGGAGGCCAGGATGATCATTGTCAGTGTTCGTCTGCAGGAAGATCTTGAAGCTTCCCTAGAGGGATTGGCGGAACGGATGCGCAGGAGCAGGAATTGGTTGATCAACCAGGCTGTCCGGGAGTTTATAGAGCGTCGGCAGCTCGAAGAGTCGCGATGGCAGGAAACTGTGGAAGCCCTCCGCTCCATTGAGGCCGGGCAAGGCATTCCTGAAGGTGAGCTGCACCCCTGGCTTGCAAGCTGGGGTCAGCCCGAAGAGAGAAAGCCTCCTGAAAGATGAAGCTCATCTACTCCCCGGAGGCCCTTGCTGACCTGGTTCGCCTCCGTGAGTTCATCGCTGAAAAGAATCCTGCCGCAGCCCAACGAATCTCCAAGGAACTGCTGAAGGGAGTTGAGCACCTCAAGCAGTTCCCCTGGCTGGGCACTGAGGTGAGGCAGGCACCGGATCCCAAGACAATCCGTGATCTCGTCGTTGATCGCTATGTCGTCCGCTATTTGGTGGCCGAGAAGACGATTTTCATCCTCCGCGTCTGGCACCATCGCGAAGACCGGCCCGGCCACTGATCCCCCTTGCTCCCTCTTTTCCCGGCGGGCCAAGCGGTGATTGGCCCTGTCGGCTTCGTGCAGGTTGCCTGCCCCGCCGCGATGCGCCATCATGGCCGTCCTGAAGGAGGAGGCGATCATGCGAAAGACCAGCTCGATCATTCTCGGCGCCGTGCTCTTCGTGGCTGCCGTGCCGGCGTTTGCCGGCATTCACTACAAGTCCACCACCAAGTCGGACGATGCTCGGGGGCACAGCAGCGAGATGCAGGTGGAAGGCTGGGTCTCCGGCGACCGGGCGCGGGTGGAGTTCAAGGATTCCACGAATCCGAATCCGGCGACTCCCAAGGGCACTTACCTGCTCACCAAGGATGGCGGCAAGACTCTCTACCTGGTCAATCCCGAGGAAAAGACCTATGCCGTGTGGGACCTCAACGCCATGCTGGGCACCGTGGGCAACGTCATGAACGGCATGGGGGCGCTGCTGAAGATCCAGTTCTCCGAGCCCAAGGTCGAGAAGCTGGCGGACGAGGATGGCGGCACGGTGGCCGGCTTGCCCGCCCATCACACGAAATATCGCACCTCCTACACCTCGACCGTGAAAGTGCTCGGCATGGGACGGTCGAGCGCGGTGGTGAGTGAGCAGGACTTCTGGACCACTACCAAGCTGGCGGATCTCGGCATGGGCGTCTGGCTGCGGGCCGAGCCGCCGCGGACCGGCAACGCCGACTTCGACCGCCTGCTGACGGCGGAGAAGTACAAGCTCCAGGGCTATCCTCTCAAGATGGTCACCGTCACCACCAACACCGACTCGAAGAGCGGCAGGACGAGCACCTCGCACACCACGATGGAGGTGACGCAGCTCGACGCCAGCGCTACGGTGCCGGCCGGCAGCTTCGAGCTTCCCGCCGGTTACAAGGAGACGCAGATGTTGCCCACGAAGCCCGAGGGTCCGCGCGATTGAGCGGCGGCGGGCGCCCCGAGGGCGAACGGCTGGCCAGCCGAGAGATCTTTCGCGGTAACACCGTGAAGCTGGACGTCGATCGGGTGCGCCTGCCCAACGGTAAGGAGATGGACTTCGAAATGATCCGCCACGTCGGCGCCGCTGCCGTGGTGCCCGTGGCCGCGGATGGAACCGTGCTCCTTATCCGCCAGTACCGCTACGCCACCGGCGGCTTCCTCTTGGAGATTCCCGCCGGCAAGCTCGACCCGGGCGAGGCGCCGGAGACCTGCGCGGCGCGCGAGCTGGCGGAGGAGACCGGCTTCCGCGCCACGACCCTGGAGCCCCTGGGTTGGATCTGGACGACTCCTGGCTTCACCGACGAGAAGATCTGGCTCTTCCTCGCCACCGGGCTAGAACCGGCAAGGCAGGATCTGGAAGACGACGAGATCCTTTCCTTGGAGCGCCTGCCGTTCGCCGATGCAGTGAAGAAGGCCACCCTGGGGGAGATCCACGACGGAAAGACGGTGTGCGCTCTTCTCCGGGCGGCGGCGCGTCTCAGCGCTGCAGGCTCCGTATAGAATCCCGCCATGGGCTTGAGCACCACGCACTACGCCCGCTGTATTCAGACCCTGGAAAGCTCTCTGGGTTTCCTGGGACAGGCTGAAGTAGACAGCATCGACTTTGAGATTTTTCGCAACGCGGTGGTCAAAGGCTTCGAGCTGACCCTGGAGACCGCGGGAAAGCTCCTGCGCAAGGCGCTCAAAACCTACACCGGCAATCCTCGCGGCATTGACCAGCTCAACTACAAAGACGTGTTCCGTCACGCCGCCAAGCACGGGCTGCTGAGCACCGACGAAGTGTCTCGTTGGTTCGCCTATCGCGACAACCGCAACAATACGGCCCACGACTACGGCAAGGGCTTCGCTGAGGAAACACTCCTGCTGATGCCTGCCTTCCTCGCCGATGCACGCGCCCTGGAAACCACCTTGCGGGAGAAGCTGGACGATGCCGGCTCTTGATCTTCCGCCGGACTACCTGGAGATGGTTCGGCGTCTGCTCGGCTCATACGTCCCCACTGCCGAGGTCTGGGCCTACGGCAGCCGGATCCGTGGCGAGGCCCATGAAGGAAGCGACCTCGACCTTGTGGTACGAAATCCAGAGGATCTGAGCCGGCCACAGAACGACCTTTGGGAGCTGCGGGAGGCGCTTTCTGAGAGCGAGATTCCGATCCTGGTGGACGTCTTCGACTGGGCGCGCATCCCCGAAGAGTTCCGTCGCGAGATCGCGCGCGCCCACGTGCCGGTCTGGGAGGGCCCGCTGCAGGCCCGGGCCTAGTCCTTGACCAGCAGAAACTCCTGAATGCCGTGGCGCAGCAGGAACGAGCGGTCGACACGGAATCCCTTGAAGATGTCGGTGACTTCCAACGGCGCGTAGCGCGGCGAGGGGCGCTCGGAGGACGTCCGCCGCTCGTAGATCAGGTGCTGCTCGTCTTGGATCTTGAAGCGGAAGGGCTGGGCCGGCATCGTCTTGAGGATGGAGATCAGCGCGAAGAGCCGTGCGCCGCGGTCGCAGTGGCGGCTCAGGCGAGCGGCGAAGTGGACGAGCTCTTTGCGCTGAAGATAGTTGAACAGGTCCCAGGCGAAGATGACGTCGAAACGAGTCTCCTCCGGAATGGCGAGGAATTCGGCGAAGAACTCGGGACCCGCCAGCTCGCCGTCTCCCGACGGCGCGCGCGTCGCGAGGGCCGCGTAAAGATCTTCGATAAAGAGCTTACAGCCGAACTGCGAGAGAAACTCGACGTTCGAGCCCAGGGCAGGGCCCAGATCCAGAACCTGAACCTTGCGCCCGCGGATGTCGTCGAACAGCGCCGCAAGCGCAAGGGAGCGGTGGACTTCAGGCTCGGCGACCGTTTGAACCCGGCCCTGCTGCTCTTTGTGGGGACCCGAGCCGCGCGGTGAAAACCAGCTCATCAGGCGCCGGCCTTCACTCCCGCAACCTCTGCCCGGTTCGCCTCGTGATGGCTGGGCTCGGGTCGCAGCTCCCGCTCCCGGTTGAGACCGCCCAACTCCTTCGGCGTCTCCATGTCAATGCTGCCCTTGAAGCGCGAGCCGTCCTCGAGGATCACCCGCGGCGCCTGGATGTTGCCGCTGATCGCACCCGACTGGCGCAGGATCGCCTGCTCGCGAGCGAATACATTTCCCGTCACCTCGCCTTCGATGGTCACCACCCGGCCGGAGACATCGGCTTTGACTTTGCCATTCTTGCCCACGGTGACGTTGTTTTGCTTTAGATCCACTTTGCCTTCGACGCGCCCTTCGATCACCAGGTCTTCCTCGCCCGAAAGGTCGCCCTTGATGAAGATCGACGCGCCAATCGTGGCGCGATCCGTCCGCCGTGGCGGCTCATGGCCGCTGCTGGGTCCTCCGGACGGCGTGGGCGAAGGCGTGGGCACTGCGGGGCGCGGCGGCGCCGCGGGCGTCGGTTCGGGATGAATGGGATCGTCGTTCTTTTTCCAGACCATGAAACAGCTCCTTCTCAGACGTGGGTGAGTCCAAAAGGAGGGTATGGGCGCAAAAGAGAGAAGTCAAGGAGAAAAATATGGCTTCGGCTATATTCTCTCCTGGCGGCGAGAGTGAGGCAGGAAGGACGAGCAAGAACGTAAAGGACCTAAAGGACATCAAGGATAAGGCAGCGTGGTTTTGTCCTTATCGTCCCTGGTGTCCTTTATGTCCCTTTGGGTTTTCCTCCAATCAGCTGGCGAGGTGGGCGTTGAGTGTGATCTCGACGCCGCCCAGGGCCTGCGAGACGGGGCACCCTTCCTTGGCCTTACGGGCGTGCTCCTGGAAGGTGGCGTCGTCGATGCCCGGCACCGCGGACTCGTTCTCGAGCTCGATGCGGGTGATCTTGAACCCTTCGCCCACTTTCTCCAGGTGCACCTTGGCGGTGGTGGCGACGCGCTGCGGCGTGATTCCCGCCCGGCCGAGGCCGGCGGAGAGTGCCATCGAGAAGCAGCCGGCGTGGGCGGCGCCGATCAGCTCCTCGGGATTGGTGCCCGTCCCCTCTTCGAAGCGCGAGCTGAACGAGTACTGGCCCTCGTAGGCGCCGCTGCCCAGCTTGACCGTTCCGTGTCCTTCTTTGAGACTTCCTTCCCAGACTGCACTCGCTTTCCGTACTGGCATATTTTCTCCTTGCGATCGAATCTAAGTGGCTGGGGTCTATCGCCCGGGCCGGGCCGAGCGGAAGACGAGCCGGGTGTCGGCAGGCAGCTTGCGAAGCGCGGTGATCTCGATGGCCCGGTCCGCCGTCCAGTCGACGTGCAGCGTGACCTCGACCTTGTCGTTGGCCTTGACTCCCGCGAGCGAAACGCCGCCGGCCACCGGGAACGGCATGGCCATGGTGTCCATGCCGTCGTGCTTGCCGTCCCGTCCCACCCAATCGTCGATGGCCTCGTGGTAGAGGTAGAGGCCGCCTGCGGGATGACTGGCGTCGGGGGCCTGCACCACCAGGGCGCGGACCGTGTAGTCCCGCCCCTTGGCGCCGCAGCCGGCGGCCAGGAGTAGGAGGATGAACGCCACGGTCCGATCGCTTTTGAGTGCTCTCCGCATTGCTCCCTCATCTCCGCCTCAGCGCGGGATCGTAGCACGCCCCCTCGGCGGGAACGCGATAAGGTAGAGGCGTTGAAGTAAGGAGAAGAGATGAGCGAACGAGGAGATCTTCGGTTGGGCAGCTACACCGCCGCGGTGGACGCGCGGCTCGCGCAGTGGCAGGAGGAGGCCTTCGCCAAGCGTCTTTGGGAGAAGGACTACACCCTCTGGTCGCCGCAGCCCATCCCGGAGCTGACCAACCGGCTGGGCTGGCTCGACCTGCCGGCCACCATGACCGCCGAGGTGCAGCGGCTGGCGCGCTTTGCCCGCGACATCGCGCAGGAGGGATTTCGCGACGCCGTGGTGCTGGGCATGGGCGGCTCGAGCCTCGCCCCCGAAGTCTATTCGCGCACCTTCGGCCCCGCCTTCGGCCATCCCGCGGTCACCGTCCTCGACAGCACGCAGCCCGACGCGGTACGTGCGCTCAGGTCACGCCTCGATCCCGAGAAGACCCTCTTCGTGGTGTCGAGCAAATCGGGTACCACCACCGAGATGCTGTCCTTCTTCCACTACTTCTGGGAGCAGCTCGCCCACGTCGCGGAGCGGGGGAAGCACTTCGTGGCGGTGACCGATCCCGGCACTCCTCTGCAGTCCCTCGCCCGCGAGCAGGGATTTCGCGAGGTGTTCAACGCGCCCGACGACGTGGGCGGCCGCTACAGCGCCCTGACGCCGTTCGGCCTCGTGCCGGCGGCACTCCTCGGCGTCGACACCGGCAAGCTCCTCGCCCGCGGACGCGCCATGGCCGAAGCCTGCGCCGGCACCGTGGCCGCCGTCGACAATGCCGGACTGCGGCTGGGAGCGGCGCTCGGCGAGCTGGCCCTGGCCGGGCGCGACAAAGTCACCTTCGTCACCTCCCACTCGCTGGAGACGTTCCCGGAGTGGATCGAGCAGCTCATCGCCGAGAGCACGGGCAAGACCGTCCTCGCCGGTGGCGAGCGCCGGGGCATCGTGCCGGTGGCCGGCGAGCCGCTGGGGCCGCCGGAAGCCTACGGCGACGACCGCTTCTTCGCCGCCCTGTTCCTCCAGGGCGACGACGTCTCCGCGCTCGAGAAGCGGCTCGAAGATCTGGAGAGCGCCGGCCACCCGGTGGGGCGTTTCAAGCTCTCCGACCGCTACGACCTCGGCGCCGAGATGTTCCGCTGGGAGGTGGCGACCGCCGCCGCCGGCTCCGTGCTGGCGTTGAACCCGTTCGATCAGCCCGACGTCCAGCTCGCCAAGACGCTCGCCAACGAGGCCATGAAGAAGGCCGCCGCCGGTAAGCTCAAGGCCGGCGGCGGCGCCACCGCCGCCAGCGACGCAAAGGCTCTCGGTGCTGCCGTCGCCGGTTGGCTGGCAGGCGCCAAGACGGGCGATTACCTCGGCATCCACGCCTATCTCCCGCCCCGGCCGGAGACCACCGCGGCGCTCGCCGGCCTCCAGGCGGCTCTTCACGCCAAGACGAAGCTTGCCGTGACCGTTGGTTATGGTCCCCGCTTCCTGCACTCCACGGGGCAGCTTCACAAGGGCGGCACGGATTCCTGCCGCTTCCTTCAGCTCGTCGACCAGCCGGCGCAGGACCTGGCCGTTCCCGAGACCGCCTACACCTTTGGCACCCTGATCCGCGCCCAGGCGGAAGGCGACCGCCAAGCCCTGGAGCAACGGGGACGCACCGTTTTGCGCGTCCAGCTTGGAACCCAGGACGCTGCGGGGCTCGCCGCTGTCCGGCAGGCCGTGGACGATGCCCGTTGAGATGATCCTGGCCGGCGACGTTGGGGGCACCAAGAGCAACCTCGGTCTGTTCGAGGCGGTGGACGGCAAGCTCGAGCTCCTGCGCTCCGCCCAGTACCGCAGCCCGGAATATCCCGGGCTGGGAGCGGTGATCGAGACCTTCCTGGCCGCCGGCCCGCCGGCCGCGGGTGGCATCCGGGCGGCCTGCTTCGGCATTGCCGGTCCGGTGGTGGAGAACCGGGTGAGCACGCCCAACCTCGCCTGGATGGTGGACGGCGCGGCGCTGGCCCGGGACTCCAACCTGCCGGCGGTGGCGCTGATCAACGACCTGGTGGCCACGGCCGAGGGGATTCCCGAGCTGGCGGACGGCGAAGTGACCGTCCTGCAGCCGGGGGTTCCGGAGACGCCGGGCCAGGAGGGAAACCGCGCCCTGGTCGCCGCCGGCACCGGCCTGGGGACGGCCTTCATCCCCCGTATCGGCGACCGCTGGGTGCCCGTTCCCTCCGAGGGCGGACACGTGGATTTCGCTCCCCGCGTCGAGGAGGAGATCGGCCTCCTGCGCTACCTGCGGGAGCGTTTCGGCCGGGTGAGCGTCGAGCGGGTGCTCTCGGGCCCCGGCCTGTTCAACATCTATCTGTATTTGCGAGACGTGGTGAAGCTGCCGGAGAACCCGCAGGTGCGCGAGCGCCTTGCGGCCGGTGCGGATCCCGCCAGGGTGATCGGCGAGTGCGGCCTGGCAGGGCCTGCCGGCGGCTGTGCCCTCTGTTCTCGCGCCCTGGAAACCTTCGTCGCCGTCTACGGCGCCGTAGCGGGTAACGTGGCCCTTCTGGGCACGGCCACTGCCGGCGTCTGGCTGGGTGGCGGCATCGCACCCAAGATCTTGCCTCGTTTGACCGACGGCCTGTTCCGCGAGAGCTTCCGCGCCAAGGGCCGTTTCGCCGCCTTCCTGGAAAGGGTGCCGGTGCGGGTCATCCTCAACGACCGCGCGGCACTGCTGGGAGCGGCCCGGCGCGCCGCGTCGCTGGCACTCACCTTGCACTGAACCCAGGTAGAGGACTGCGGAGAATGAGCTCCGCGCCAGCTTGGAGGGTCTCCGATGCGCAAGGCTTCTATTGTTGCTCTAGTTTTCTGTCTGATTCTCGGCCTCTCGGTCGTTGCGATGGCCAAAGACAAGACGGCCCATGGTGCTGTCACCGCTGTGAATACCACCGACAACAGCGTCACGCTCAAGGGCAAGACCGCGGATCAGACCTACTGGGTCAACGACAAGACCAAGATCGACAAGGACCACAAGTCGATCGTCATCAACGACGTCAAGGTGGGTGACTGGGCCGAGATCTGGTACGTCTCCAAAGACGGCAAGGACTGGGCCACCAAGATCGTGGTCAAGGCTGGAGCCAAGGACAAGAGCAATCCCGGCGCCTGAGCCCTGGGCGATCACCCGGGTACTCGGCAAAAAATAGGGGAATGGCGACTGCGATCGCCGTTCCCCGTTTGTCGTTTCCGGGGACAACCGTCACCGGGGGAAAGCGAGCTTCAGGCCCCATCTCTCCTCGGAAAAGCAGGGGGCTTCGCATGGCATATCGACTTGCACTATCATACGGCGCGGAACGAAGATGATCTTCGGTCCAAACAGGGAGAAAATCCAAGTGCGCAAGACTGCTTTTTTCGCGACCCTCTGCCTCGCTCTTTCGACCGCCGTTTTCGCTGCTCCCCCGGCCTCGACGCCGGCCCCGGCCGTAACCCCGGCTCCGGCCGAGACGACCCCGGCCCCGGGCAAGACCACCACCAAGACCACCACCAAGAAGAAGCATCACCACCACAAGAAAGGTGCCACCACGCCGACCCCCACCCCGACCCCGAGCCGCTAAGCGACGCTTCGAGGCAGGCGAGCGTAGTTTTCTGTAACGAGCTGTAAAGGCGGGGAGGGCGAGAGATTCGCCGCTCCCCGCCGCTATTTTGGGGCAGCCTTCCGACCTTCCTCTTTACCGCTACTCGGTTTCACTTGCCTTGCAGGTGCTTGGCGAGGAAAGCCTTCGTCCGCTGCCAGGCATCCTTGGCGGCTTCGGGCTTGTAGTTTCCTCCCGAAGAGTTGGCAAAAGCGTGGCCCGCGCCGTCGTAGATATGGACCTCTACCGGTTTGCCCTGCTTCTTGAGCGCGTCCTCGAAGGCGTGGACCGAGGCGGGGGGGATGCTGTTGTCCGCGGCGCCGAAGAAGCCGATCACCGGCGCCTTGAGGATCGCCAGCTTGGCGGGATCGGTCTCTAGGTGGCCGTAGTAGATGACCGTGGCCTTGATGTCGTCGGGCGCCAGCAGGGCCGTCTGGAGCGACCAGCCGCCGCCGAAGCACCAGCCGATGACGCCGATCTTCTTCACCCCTTTGCCCTTGAGGTAGGCGACGGCCTGCTTGAGGTTCGCCGCCCCGGTCGCCGTGTCCGCCAGCACGCCGTTCATCAGCTGGGTCGCCGCGGCGGGGTTGTCCGCTGTGGCACCGCCATAAAGGTCGATGGCCAGGGCCTGGTAGCCCTCGCCGGCCAGGCGGCGGGTCATGGACCGGATGTTGTCGTTCAGGCCCCACCACTCGTGGATGACGATCAGCCCCGGCACGTTGCCTTGACTCTCCTTGGGGGTGGCCAGGTAGCCATGGGCCGGCTTGCCCGCCACCTCGCCGTAGGTCACCTCGGCGGCTGACACCGGATGCGACGGCTCCTCCGTCGCCGCCGGAGTCGGCACCGGTTTGTCGTGCTGGTGCTCCTGGGCCATCAGCGCGGCGGTGGCTTTCGCGTCGCCGGCGGCATGGGCGGCGGCGGGAATCAGCGTCAGTGCCAGAACGATCAGCAGGGCTTGGTGTGTCATGGCGATCTCCAGGTTGTTAGAGCGCCGTCAACACTTTCTCCAACCGCTCCACCGCCCAGTCGATCTCCTCCTTCTTGATGACCAGGGGGGGCGCGATGCGGATGACGTGCTCGTGGGTCTCTTTGCAGAGCAGGCCTTCCTCCTGCAAGGCTTCGCAGAAACGGCGGGCGCCGCCCGCTTGCGCGTGCAGCTCGATGCCGATCCAGAGCCCGAGGCCGCGAACCTCCTTGACGTGCTGCGACCGGATCTCGCGCAGCCGTTCCAGGAAGTAGGGACCGAGCTCCGCGGATCGCTCCACCATCTTCTCTTCCACCAGTACGCGGAGAGCCGCCTGGGCCACCGCCGCGGCCATGGGATTGCCGCCGTAGGTCGAGCCGTGCTCTCCGGGCTTGAAGACGTTCATCACCGGCTCGTCGGCGAGGATGCCGGAAACCGGGTAGAAGCCGCCCGACAGCGCCTTGCCGACGATCACGACGTCGGGCCGTATGCCTTCGTGCTCGTAAGCAAAGAGCTTGCCGGTGCGGCCGAGGCCGGACTGGATCTCGTCGGCGATGAGCAGGGCGTTGTGCCGCTGCGTGATCTCCCGCAGTCTCTTGAGGTAGCCGGCCGGCGGCACGACGATGCCCGCCTCGCCCTGAATCGGCTCGACGAGGACCGCGGCGACGTTCTCGTGCATCGCCTGCTCCACGGCATCGGCGTCGCCGTAGGGGAGGACGCGGAAGCCGGGAGTGAAGGGGCCGAAGCCGTCGCGGTAGTCCGCTTCGGTCGAGAAGCTGACAATGGTGATGGTGCGGCCGTGGAAGTTGTTGCTGAAGGCAATGATCTCGGCCTTCCCCTCCGGCACTCCCTTGACCTTGTAGGCCCATTTGCGGGCTGTCTTGAGAGCCGTTTCCACGGCCTCGGCGCCGGTGTTCATGGGCAGAAACCGCTGAAAACCGGAGAGATCACAGATCTGGCGGTAGAAAGGGCCGAGTTGATCGCTGCGGAAGGCCCGCGAGGTGAGGGTCACGCGGTGCGCCTGCTCCACCATCGCCTTGAGGATCGCGGGATGGCAATGCCCCTGGTTCACCGCCGAGTAGGCGGCGAGGAAATCGAGGTATTTCTTGCCTTCGACGTCCCATACCCAGACGCCTTCCGCGCGGCTCACCACGACGTCCAGGGGGTGATAGTTGTGGGCCCCGTAGCGCTCTTCGAGTGCGATGAGATCCGCGGTCGCGGCCTGGCCTTCAAGCACGGTCGTGCTCATGAAATTCCTCCGATCAAGAAGAGACACAAGGGCGGGAAGCTTTCGGTTGGCTGGACAGGCGATGGAGCCGCCTGGCCTTGGCAGCCTTTCTACCACAAACCCGCGCGGCCTCCCAGCGGGGCCGATTTTTTCGGGGAGAATCTCGGGCAGTATCCCGGGCAATATCTCGGGCAATATGCGGCTTGAGTTTCGTTGCTGCTATGATCGGTCCCCCCATGGTCGATTATTCCAATATTCCCCGCGATTCGCGCCGCGTCCCACTGGAGACCCGCGTCCAGTTCAAATTCGACCGCTTCAGCGGATTCCTCAGCGACTTCTCGGCCAACGTCTCGCCGGGCGGCATGTTCATTCGCACCCGCACGCCGCAGCCGGAGGGCACCGTGCTGGAGTTCGAGTTTCGCCTGGGCGACGGCTTCGAGCTGATCCGGGGGCGCGGCGAGGTGGTGTGGACGCGGGCGAACGACGAGGGCCCGGCGCGGCCGGCGGGCATGGGCATCCGCTTCCTGGAGCTCAGCCAGGGGAGCAAGGAGCTCATCTACCGCATCGTCGACCAACACATCCAGCAGGGGGGCACACCGTTCGACGTGACCCAGGGCCCCCCGGATCCCATTCCGCCGCCGCCTCTCCCTCCGGCGGCGCCGGCGGCTGCCGCCGCCGCGAGCTTGTCGCCGCTGGTTTTCGACCTACCGCCTTTATCTGGAGCCTCGGTATCTGGAGCCTCGGGAGCTCCGGGGCCGGCGGCACCTCCGAAGCCGGCACCCTTGGCGCCACCGCTCGCGCCGCCTGCCGGTGGGTGGGAGCCCGAGAACTCCAAGCTCTGGCCCCGAACCCCGGAGGAGGAGCCGGGCGGCTTCGATCCGTCGCCTTACGCGCCGCCGCTGGGGCCGCCGGACGACTGGATGAAGGCACGGCAGGCGCTGCCGAAGGAGCCCTTCCCCGAGCTTGCGGCCAGCGCGCCGGAGCCTGATGTGGCGCCCGGTCACCCCGCCGCGGGCCTGCTCTTCGGCACCCACCTGGAACGCGAGGCACCGCGCCGCCCCCGCCGAGCCTTGCCATGGGTCCTGGTGGGTGTGCTGGTCCTACTGGCGGCAGGTACGTGGCTGTTTCGAGACACGCTGCTCGGTTTCGCCGGCTTGGGCAGCGAAGAGGAGGTTACCCAGATCCCCGCCCCCGAGGCCCGGCCGCGCCGCAACCGGTTGCCAGCTCTTCCGGCAGCTCCACCCGCGACAGCTTCGGAAACTCCGGCGGCGGCGCCTGCGGCGACGTCCCACCCACCTGGTGCCGTGGCGACTTCAGCCGGCCCGGTGACCGAGGTGAGCCCGGTTCGCCCCGCGACGACGCCCGCCAAGCCGGCCCCCACGCCGGCTCCGGCCGCGGCGGTCGCCGCGGCTCCGCAGGCGAGCCCCGGAGCCGGCTCCAAGCCGCAGCTCGAAAAGCCGGCGCCGGTGCCCGCCATCCGGGAGGACACGGGTCCGGCGGCCACCGGTGTCGACAGGATCACCTTCGAGAAGGCCTTCGGCGGCACCGACATCATCCTCTGGGGCAACGGCGCCATCCGCTCCCGCAGCTACGTCCGCTCGCGGCTCGAGGGCAACCCGCCCCGCGAGCTGATTCGCATCTCCGGCATCAAGCGCCCCGCTCCGGCGGCTCGCCTGGCGGTGGGAACGCCGGAGGTGCTGCAGGTGCGCACCGGCCTCCACGCCGGCGACGAGCTTCACATCGTCCTCGATCTCGCCGGACCGAAAGTGTCCGTCACCGGTGTCGAGGAAGGGGAGAACCGGCTGCGCATTCATCTGAAGAGGCAATAGGGAGGACGTAGCGTCTTCCGGCGCCTGTAGTACAATTCATGCCCCTGAAATTCTTCGGGATGAAGTGAAGCACGCCGTGGCCAATGTGGACCGCATCAAGCGCCAGCTCCTGCGGGATCTGGTGGAGCAGAACGTCGACCTGATCGCCGGCCGCCGGCCGCGCCCCAGGCGGCGCCGGGATACCGTTCGGCTCATCCTGCGTTTCGCCGCCCTGGCGCTGCTCTCCGTGGCCCTTTTCGGCTCGTCGCGGTTGCTCTCGACGCTGGCCGAGCCCCGCCCGGCCGCCGCCGTCGCGGCTCTCGCGAAGAGTCCGGTCCCGCCGTCCGCCCCGGCGAGCTCCCCCGCGAAGGTCGCGGCGAGCCAAACCGCCTTTTCCGGGATGGCGCCGCCCAAGCCCGTGGATGCCGCGATCTTTCCCCTCGCCGTCCGCCGGGTGGTCATCGACGCCGGGCACGGCGGAACCAGCGTCGGCACCCGCACGCCGCAGGGAGTGCTGGAGAAGGATCTGACCCTCGACATCGCCATCCGGCTGCGCCGCCTGCTGGAGAGGCAGCTCCAGGTGGTGATGACCCGCGACAGCGATCACGACGTCTCCCTGGAGCAGCGGGGTACCTTGGCGAATCGGGCGGGGGCCGACATCTTCGTCTCCATCCACCTCAACTGGATCCAGAACCGGCGCTCGCGGGGAGTGGAGACCTACTATCTGGGGCCCACCGACGATCCCTATCTGACCCGGCTGGCGGCTTCGGAAAACCTCGAATCCGGCTACTCGCTGGCCGACATGCGCCACCTCCTCGACCGCATCTATGCCGGCGTGCGGCAGGACAAATCCCGCAAGCTCGCCGAGGTGGTGCAGGGCGCGCTGTTCCAGTCCTTGGGTAAGCTCAGCCCCGAGGTGGCGGACCGCGGCGTCAAGGCGGCCCCTTTCATCGTCCTGCTGTCCACTGAAATGCCTGCGATCCTGGCCGAGGTCTCCTCCATGTCCAACGAAGACGAGGCCCGGCTGCTGACCAAACCGCTGTACCGGCAGTACATCGCCGAGGCCCTGGCGAAGGGGATCCGCGCTTACGCGGGAGTCGTCGAGGGCGCTCCGGAGATGGCGATGGCCGGCGAGAAAGGAAGCTCCATCCAATGAGTGAAAAGAAAGAAGTCCTCCACGTGGGGATCGACCTGGGCACGTCGCGAAGCTCGATTTCGGCGTCCAACGGCCAGCGCCACGTGGTGGAGAGCTATGTGGGCTGGCCGCTGGACATGGTGGCCCGCAAGGTGCTGAAGAAGCCCGTCCTCGTCGGCCGCGAAGCCCTCGACAACCGTTCCATGCTGGACCTCCACCGGCCGCTGGAGCAGGGTCTGATCAAGGACGGCTCGGAGAAGGACGAGGCTGCCGTACGCGAGCTGCTGGAACACCTGCTATCGCTGGTCGGCGCCGATCGCGGGTCCCGCAACGGCATGAAGGTGCGCGCCGTGGTCGGCGTTCCCGCCGAGGCGCTGCGGGTCAACAAACAGCAGGTCCGCAAGGCCCTCCAGGACGCCGTCGACAGCCTGATGATCGTCTCCGAGCCTTTCGCGGTCGCCTATGGCCTCGAAGCCCTGCTGCACACGATGATCATCGACATCGGCGCCGGCACTACCGACTTCTGCGTCATGAACGGCCGCCTGCCTACCGAGGACGACCAGCGCACCCTCACCCAGGCCGGCGATTTCGTCGACGATCAGCTCATGCGCCTCACCCGCGAACGCTTTCCCGAAGCGCGGTTCTCCATTCACATGGTCCGCACCTGGAAAGAGGAGGGGAGCTTCGTGGGCTCGTCGAAGACGCCCGTCGTCGTCACCGCACCAGTCAACGGCAAGCCAACCCAGCTCGACATCACCCGCGAGATGCAGCAGGCGTGTGAGAGCATCCTGCCGTCGCTCTCCGAGTCGATGCTCGACCTGCTGTCGCGCGTCCAGCCTGAATACCAGGAGAAGGTGCGCAACAACGTCGTCCTCTCCGGCGGCACGGGCCTCATCCGAGGTCTGGGGCCTCGTCTCGAGCAGGAAATGCAAACCGTCGGCGGCGGCAAGGTGAAGGTGGTGAAGGATCCGATCTTCGTCGGTTCGGACGGCGGCCTCGCCATTGCCAAGGACGCTCCGGACGGCGACTGGGAGCGCCTCAACGGCTAGCTTGGGGAGGCGGGGTGGTGTCGGGAGGACTGTCCGGCGACCGCTGGCCCAGCACCCGAGCCACCGCGCTTCCCAACCCGTAGGTGAGAAACGCCCAGACGACGCCGGTCGCGACCGCCAGGGCCGCGCCTCCCCAGGGAGCTCCCGCTACCCCGGCGAGAGCCGAGACCTTCTTCCCCAGGTCGTCTCCCCGCAGCAACCCGCGGACAGCGGGCGCCGCCCAGGGAGGAAGGCGGGTGACCAGGATGGAGCCGATCTCATAGGCGTCGCCGGTGAGCGACAGGAAAGGCGCCAAGGCGAAGGGAAGCGAGGCCCCGAAGACGAGCGGCCGGCGAGCCGCCGCGGCCCACCGCAGAGCCCAGACTCCCGGGAAGAGCGACAGCACGAAAGGCCCCAGGTCGGTCGCCAGATAGATCAGGTCGCTGCCGCGGGTATCGAAACCTGACAGCCGCCCGGCATAGTCGCTCGCCGGCACCACGAAGGGAAAGATGCGCGCCAGCAGGGCGCCGCCGTAGACCGCCTCGATCTCCAGGCGGGAGACCTGGCCGCCGGCGGCCCGGCAGGCGGCGGCGTGCAGCAGCTCGTGCAGGGGGACGTAGAGCCACCAGCCGGCGAGGAGGCCGAGAGCGGCCAGGGCCAAGCCGCGAGCGCCTGCATCCAGGCAGCGGTCGAGGCCGCGGATCGCGTCGCGGAAGGGGAGGCCGAAGAGCTTTCGAAGCATCGAGGAGATTCTATAGGAGGCCCGAAATCACCAGCCGGCTGGAGTATGCTTTCCGCGGCGAGCCAGGCTCCTCTGGTTCGGCAATTCAGTTACTGGTACTATGATAAGAAGATTGGTATCAGCGATGGCTTCACACCCTGAAGAGCGCCGCATTGCGGGCTTACTACGCGAGCTTATCGTCCAGAGTGGAGCTCCCCTGGAATCGGTGGAGCGAGCGCTCGGATGGGGAGAGGGCCGGCTTCGCGACCTGCTCGACGGACGCCTACGGCTGAGCTTCGAGGACGTCCTCGAGGTCCTTCCCCTGCTCAACACCACTCCCCCCGATTTCTTCGCCTGGTTGTACGGTTTCGAGCCTGCGTCCTCGGTGCCTGGCGCCGAGTCCGGAGCGCGCAAGGCCGAGGCCGGCGCCACAGCCTTGAGCCAGCGGGCGCTCGATCGCCGGTTCGACCAGAGTCTGCGTGCCGTCAAGAACGCGGTATCCCGCCGGCGCTTGTGGAAAGAGGAGCGCGGCAAGGCCTGAACCGGCCGCTTTAGCGGGCGGACGAGCGCCGGGTCAAAGGTTCGATCCGTGAGCTCAGCGACCGGATCAGCTCCAGGGCCTGGTACTCCTGGTCCGCGACTTGTTGGAGCTGAAGCAGCGAAGCGATCGTCTTTTGTTCTACCTGCAGGGCCCGGAAGACGGGCAGCGTCGTCGCCACTGTGGCCTTCAAATCCTCGATCAGGCCGAGCTTGACGTAGACGGAGGCCAGGTCGAGAGAGACCAGCGCCACCTCGTAGATGAGGTTGTCCTTCAGGAACCCTGTCCGTGCGCGTTGCAAGGCGGTTTCCGCGGCTCGCAGGTGACCGAGATCGCGCAGCAACTGGCCTTCCTGCCATAGCGCTCGCAGGAGGATGAGCGCGTCGTCGAACTCGTGGTAAAGGTCCCGCGTCTCGGAATAGATCAGTAACGCTTGATCCGGCCGTCCGAGATCGATGTAGCAGCGAATGAGGTTATGGCAGGCGGCCAGCAGGAGCTGGGGATCCTCTTCGTGATCGATGAGCGGGATGGCCTGGTTGAGGGTGCGGATCGCGACGGCCGTCTCCCCGGAGTAGACGCAGACGACGGCCTTCTGAACCAGCGTGCTGGCCAGCAGGTGATTCTCGCCGAGCTCCTGATAGATATGGGCTGCTTGCTCGCAGAGCTCCACGGCGTCCATGTAACGCTCGCGAAAGATGTAGAGCGGCGTGATTTTTTCAAACAGCCAGGCCCGCAGCGCGGGATCTTTGGTTCCCATCTGCCGGCGGGCTTGAGCCGTGGCGAACGCCTCCTCGGCCTCCCGCGGTTTGCCGCAAACCCGAAGAGCGTTACCGTATTGGCCCCAGGCCCGGGTCTGGAGGTCGGCGAGCCGCAACGCGTTGCCCGCCAGCGCGGGAGTGCAGATTTCGGCGGCAAGCCGCGCCAGCCCGGCCAGGTGCAGCATCTGGTCCGCATTGCGATACCGGGCTGCGTGGCTCTGGTGTATCAGCAGCCGAACGAACGGCGGCGAGCCGAATCGGACGTTTCCCGCCACGTAAGGTGCTTGACGATTCGTGGGCAGCTCCAGCAGCTCGGCCATCAGGGCATCAGCCGGGATCTCCTCCGTCGGTTCCTGAGTCAGTAGCGCGGCGACGGCGCGATCCACCGCGGCAAAAGCATGCCCGTAGTCGTAGCCGTTCGCGGTATTGGACGTGAAGGATTCTTCGCGAAATGAGTCGCCGTCGCGCGAGGTCAGGAGGCGCAGCCGTTGCTGACTCCAACCGAGCGCGCCGAGGTGAGCCCGGCAATCGGAACAATCTGCGAGCAGGTGGCGCAGAATCTGTGGATCACGAGCCGAGCCGGCGGGCCGGGAGAGGCTCCCCAGGAAACTTTCAAAATCTCCTACAGCCGGATGATCTTTGAACATGGGGGCACCTCCCAGCGACAAGAATGAATCAAAACGACAGCAAAGTGGCCGGTCTGGCTCCGGTCCGAAAAATATTTATACGCACCACGGCTTGGGATGGCCCTGAGGATCGATGCACGATCCTCCCAACGGGAGTTCTGCATCCTTTTGTTGGATGGCTCCAGGGTCCGAGGAATGCGGATGGCTCGCCGGGCGGTGTGATGCCAGAATGTTCTGGAGCCAGCCAATCGCGGCGTCGACCCAGCTTTCCGCGGCTCTCAGGTTGGGTTCCGGTGCCCCCGGCCCGCGAGCGCCGGCTGAATGGGGTGCCACGAGAAGAATTGTAAATGCAACGAGAAATGTGACGAAGTAACGCGACGTGCGGTGCATGACCTTCTCTCCTCTCTCCAAATAAGCGAGATCCTGGCAGGAAGAAAGCTCCTGCTTCTCGCGAGATTCCGACCTTCAATAAGTACGGCTCTACAAGGAATAGTGCTCGGCCGTTGATAAACGGGACAAAGCCTAGACCTGACAGAAAAGCACTCGAGGATCGGGGCGAGAGGGAGGCGAAGGCGTGCACGGGAAACGAAGAGCGAGGCCGGCGGCCGAGCCGGCCGGCCTCGCGATAAGCGCTATCGAAACGGTCTCCGCTGGGAGAACGGCTCGATGCGCGCGTTGAGAAAACGAATGAGGTCGAGAGCTTCCTGTTCCTGATCCGCGACTTGCTGGAGCTGGAGCAGTGAGGCGAGCGCCTCGCGGTCGACGCCGAGGGCCCGGAAGATGGGCACGGCCGCGATGACGATCTGGCGGACCTCCTCGATGGAGCGCATCTTGACGTAAAGGGCAGCGAGGTCGAGCGATACGACGGCGACCTCGTACATCAGACCGCGCTCCATGAAGCCCGAGCGGGCCTGGAGGAGCGACGTCTCGGCCGCCCGCAGGTGGCCCAGGTCGCGGAGGAGCTGGCCCTCCTGCCAGCCGACGCGGAGCTGGATGAGACTGTCGCTGAACTCCTTGTACAGCTCCCGGGTTTCGGAGTAGATCGACAGCGCCTGCTCGGGCCTGTCGAGCCCGAGGTAGCAATGAACCAGGTTGTGGCACGCGGCGAGAAGGAGGTGAGGATCTCCCTCGTGATCGATGAGCGGAATGGCCCGGTTGAGAATGTCCACCGCGCTTTCCGTTTCGCCCGAATAGAGGGCCGCGATCGCCTTGTGGACGAGCGCACTTGCCAACATGTGCGACTCGCCGAGGTCTCGATAAATCTGGCTGGCCTCTTCGGCCAGTGAAATTGCGGCCTCGAACCGGCGCTGGAAAGTGCTGAGTGAGGCCAGCTGTTCGAGCAGCCGGGCGCGTAGAGGCGGATCACCCGTGCCCTTCTCGCGGAGGGTCGCCGCACGGCTGAGGGCCTCCTCGGCCTCCCTCAACCGGCCGCAAACGCGCAAGGAGTTGCCGTAGTGTCCCCAAGCCCAGGACCGTAGATCGGCCAGCCGTAGCTCTCCGCCGGCGGCTTCCGCAACGCACGATTCCGCGGCAGCGCGAGCGAGGCTTGCAAGGTGCAACATGGATTCGGGAGATTGATACCGAACGGCATGGCTGCGATCGATTAGGAAATGGACAAACTGGGGCATGGCGAATCGAGAGTCGCTCCCGGCGCGGCGGCTCTGCTCTTCGGCAGTGAGCGATTCGAGCTCGCCAAGCAGATGTTCGGGAGCCTCTTCCATTGGCCGGACCGGAGCGAAGAAAGCGTCGAGCGACTGCTCGGCCTTGCCGAACGCACGGTCGTAGCTCGAGGTTGTCACCGGGAAGAGATTGGCGCTTTCCGCGTCTCCAAGCTCGGAGCTCGAGACCCATAGCAACCTTTCGAGGCGATCGTCCTGCCATCCGCTCTGGCGCAGGCGCTCCCTGCAATCCGGGCATTCGGCCAAGAGGTGACGCACAACCCGTCCATTGCGGGCCGTGTTTGCGGGTCGGGACAAGAAGAGGTTCAAGTCCTCGCTGCTGGGATGCCCGTTCGACATTGCTTCCTCCCATCAAAAAACTATATACCGGCAGCGAGTGGGGCGGCTTGCGCCGCCCCGCCGTCAGGCCAGGCCGGTCAATTGCAGCGGCCTACTCCCAACGGATCAATGCACGGTCCTGTCATTGGAGTGTAGTGACCACCGCCGGTGCCGGTAGGCGGTGGCAGGAGAATCGTCGAGCTCATCGTCCGGTTGGTCAACCGGTCGATCGCCAGCGGCTCGTTGCCCCCAAGCCGGGCCAGCCAGGTCACGGCGAAGCCCAACCAAGCCACGCCCTGAATCTGGAGGACGGGCTGTGGTTTCTTGATGGCTTGGGCCTGGGCGGCTGGAACGGCCATGGCAAGTAAGATGACGGTCACCAACGTTACGACCAAAGTGCGGGTCAGGCGCATGATTCTCTCCTCTCAAGATAAAACGTCAAATTCCAATGTGGGTTTAAGCGGCGGTTCTCGCCGGCGCCCACGATCGCCAACCTCAACTATCTGAACCGGTTCTATCCCCGTAAGTGTGGCGCTGAGGGCGAACCGTGACAAAAGTATGGCACGGGTTTGCAGAAAATTCGGTAAGGTGGGTGGACCCCTTGGGAAGGGATGAGGGCGGCGGCGGATTCGTATAGAGTTCCCCTGTGCCGCCCGCCGTTTCACCGCTCAATCCCCGGCGTCGCTGGGGCGCCCTTGCCCTCATCACTACACTCGTCGTGCTCGGCCTTGCGCTGGCAACTCGGGCGCTGCCGGGAGCCCGGGCGCGCAACCTGCCCACCGCCTCCGCTGAGTGGATTTGGAAGGACGTCGAATGGGACGATCACCAGCCCACCGCCTTCTACGTGCTCCGCGACTTCGATCTCCCAGCACCGCCTTCCTCCGCGCGGCTGCTGGTGACGGCGGACGAGGAGTACGTCCTCACCCTGAACGGCCGCCAAGTCGGCGCCGGCGCCTTCCAGCCCGGAGCCGTCCTGGACGTTTACGAGGTCGGTCCGCTGCTGCTTCCGGGAGCGAACCGTCTGATGGTCGAGGTGCGAAGCGCCCGCGGTGCCGGCGGACTCCTGGCCAGTTTGGTGGACGCCGGCGGCCGGCTGTTGGTGGGCACCGACGATCGCTGGCGAATCTTCCCCAACTACGAGCTGGGCCTCGCGCGCGGCTGGCTGGCGCTGAGCCGCGGCGTGCCGGTCTACTGCTGGGGCTTACCGCCCATGGGCCGCTGGGGCCGGCCGCGGCCGGGACCGCTCAAACCCCTGTTCGGCGAGATCGCCGGTGCGCCCATACCGGCGTCATCCTCCGTTCCTCGACCTCCCGTGCTGCCTGTGGCGGCGGGCGGGCGGCCCCCAGGCTCGCCAGTGCTCTATGACTGGGGCCGGGAGGTGACCGGCTATCTTTCCCTGGAGCTGACGCCAGCGGTGGAGCTGGACAAGGCGATCCTGTTCACGGGCGATTCGCCGCCAGACCCGCTGCGCTCCGATCCCGTGGGCTCCATCCTCGTCGTGCCCGGCCGGCGCCAATGGCTGGACGCCCGCCCGCGCCGCTTCCGCTACGCCTTGATCCTGGGGCTCGATCGGCCGGCTTCGCTGGCGGTGCTGCCGGTGTCGGCGGATATCGCGGTGCCGCCGTTTCCGGCGCGAATGGAAAGAGGAGTGCTCGGAATCGTGCCGCCGCCGCTACGAACGCCGGTGGAGGACGAAGTCTGGGGCAAACTCCAGCGCCTCTCGGGCATCGCTGGGCGGAAAGAACTCTAGCTCGCGCTTCGCCTCGGCCGCATACTCTTCGGCCATGCCGGTAACCTCTTCGAGAGTGCCCTCGGCGCGTACCAGGTCGAGGATCTGCTGCGCCGAGACCTGGCTGAAGCTGCGGTCCTCCAGCACCTGCTCCACCAGCCGCCGCTGAGCGGGCTCCACCCGCGGCAGGAGAAGGATCAGCGGCAGGGTCAGCTTTCCCTCCTTGAGATCGGAGAGCACGGCCTTGCCGAGGTCGCTCTCGCGGGCGGTGAAGTCGAGCAGGTCGTCCACGAGCTGGAAGCAGATGCCCAAGGCCCGGCCGTAGCGAGCGAGCACCTGTCCGGCCTCCGGACGCTGGGGCGGGATGAGACTGGGAATCGAGCAGGCTGCCGCGAAGAGATGAGCCGTTTTGCGGTCGATGATCTCGAAGTACTCCTCGATCGTCAGGTCCGGCGCGCCCAGGCGCTGGTAGGCCAGGAGCTCGCCCTCGGTCATCTTGAGCGTCGCCTGGCAAAGCCGCTGAATGACCTCGATCTGGCCGTGCGACAGCGCCATCTGCATCGCCTTGGTGTAGATCCAGTCGCCCAGCAGCACCGTCAGGTTGTTCCCCCACAGGTGGTTGAGCGTCGGCTGGCCGCGGCGCAACGTGGCGTGATCGATGATGTCGTCGTGGATCAGCGTTGCGGTGTGGATGAACTCCACCACCGCGGCGTAGGTCACCGCATCATCGCCGTCGTGTCCCAGCAGGCGGGCGGCGAGGAGCAGGAGGGCCGGACGCACTCGCTTGCCGCCGCCCTGCGAGATGTACTCGCCGGCCATGTGGATGAAGGGCACGTCCGAGTCGAGATGGTGGCGAAAGATCGCCTCGGTGGCGACCAGCTTGTCCGCCACGAGATCGATGAACCGGCCGGCCAGGACCGTGCGACTGCCTGCCGCTACAGCGGAGCGGCTGCCGGCCGTCGCGGTCTCAGGAGGAAGTGAATTCACGAGAGGCTGTTCGGGCAACGGTTCGGTCCCTTTCTTGCGGAGGGAATTCAAAGGCCGCGCACCGGATCGAAGGGCACCACCTGCTCCAGCCGCCCATCGTGGAAACGGTAGACCTTGCCGCTCTCGTAGTACCACCACGAAGATTCCAGATAGCCGGGATATTGGACGTTACGCACGCGATCGGGCTTGCCCATCTCCTCGTAGACCCGGCGTTGATCGTCCGTCTTGATCGAAGCCAGAAGCTCCCGGAGATGGTCGATGAACTGGCGGTTCTCGACCGTCACCGCCACGACGGCCGGGTTGCCCGCGAGCACGCGGCGGGTCACGTCCTGGCGGGCCAGCTCCTCCAGCCGCTCGCCGGCCTTGACCCGCACCGGCACGCCCACGGCGACCTCGAAATGGTTGAAGTAGCTGTCCCACGGCCAGGTGATCGTGTACTGGCCCGCGGCGTCGGTCGTGGCCGTCACCTTCCGCACGTCCTTGTCCGCCGTCCGGCGCAGCTCGCGAATGCTGAAATAGGTGCGGCTGCCCTCGAACACGACGCGGACGCCGGAAAGGGCTTGTCCCTGGGCGTCGAGCACGGCGCCCGTAACCTGGATTCGCTGGCCGTCGTCATAGCGCGCCGCCCGCGCCGGATCGGCCGCGGTCAGCCAACAGGCCAAGCCGGCCAGGACGAGCAGGAACCTTCGGAAGGTCGACAATCTAGCTGGTCTCATCATTCTTGGGAGCGACTATTGGGAACGATAATTTGAAAAGGTCAGTGGAACGTCGAGGTCCAGCCCCTTGAGCATCGCGATGACCGTCTGCAAGTCATCGCGATTCTTGCCGGAGACGCGCACCGTATCGCCTTGGATGGCGGCCTGCACCTTGAGCTTCCGGCTCTTGATCTCGGCGACGATCTTCTTCGAGGTCTCGATCGGGATGCCCTGCTGGAGCGTGATCTTCTGCCGGGCGCGGCTGCCGCTCGCCGGCTCGATCTTGCCGTAGCGCAATGACTTCAATTGAACGCCGCGCTTGACCAGCTTCGATTGCAGCACGTCGAGCGCCTGCTGGAGCGTGTAGTTGTCGGCGGTCTCCAGCACGATTTCCTCGCCGTCGAGTCGCAGCTCCGACGCGGCTTTCTTGAGGTCATAGCGGTTCGCGATCTCCTTCTCCGCCTGCTGCACGGCGTTGCGGACCTCCTGGAGGTCGACGGTGGAGACGATGTCGAATGAGTTCTCGGCGGCGGCCATGGCGGGTCAATGCGTACGAAGAGCGATCCGGTGCTGTCCCGGATGGAGGGCCATTATACGGAATGGGGATACGGAAAGGGGCGCCCCTACTGCTCCTCCCACTTGATCCCCGCCGGCGGCGTGAAGCGGCCTTGGCGGGGAAGGTCCTCATAGCCGGCGATTTCGAACCGGGTTAGATTCCCCTCCCGGTCATGGTAGGAGATGCCGGTCACCCGCTTAGTCGAGGGATCGACCGTCAGCGTGGCGTCCGTCAGCTCCGAGGTCTTCCCTTTTTCCTTGGGCGAGAGAGCGATCTCCACCGTACCGGCCTCCAAGGTTTTCCCCGTGGCACGGTAGCGATCCTTGAGCTC
>Ga0134121_10000261_pt1 | contig 62903 bp, 54 predicted proteins | sample KB301_FD_96463 | JGI IMG/M metagenome (GOLD analysis project Ga0134121, IMG submission 96463) | Terrestrial soil microbial communities without Nitrogen fertilizer from Kellogg Biological Station, Michigan, USA - KB3-0-1 | ecosystem: Environmental > Terrestrial > Soil > Unclassified ...
CAACTTCCAGATCGCCGGAGTCTACTGGCGCAACTCGCCCGAGGTCTCCTGGCGGTACGTATTTCTCTCCGGCCTGCTCCCCGCGGTGATGGCCTTCCTCGTCCGCTTCTTCGTCAAGGAGCCCGAGCGCTGGAAGTCGGCCGCCTCGTCCGCCGCCCATCCGCGCCTCTCCGAGCTATTCACTCAGAAGTATCGGGCGATCACCATCTCCGGCTTCTTCATGGCGATGATCGCTCTCATCATGTGGTGGAGCTGTAACGCCTTCATCCCCGTGGTCTCCACCGGGCTCGCCCAGGCGGAGGCCAAGCTGCGGGGCCTGGACCGCTCCGCCACCCTCGCCCTGGTAGAGGGATGGAAGAAGATCGCCACCAACTACTTCAACCTCGGGGGTCTCATCGGCACTCTGCTCACCGTTCCCGCCGCGAAGTACCTGGGCCGGAGGACGATGTTCGGCCTTTACTTCGCGGGCTCGGGCGCGGCGATTCTCGCCACCTTCGGCCTCGACCTGGCGCCGGAAACGCGCCTCGTCATGTACTTCCTCATCGGCCTCACCGTCTTCGGAGTGTTCGGCAGCTTCACCTACTACCTGCCGGAGCTCTTTCCCACCCGGCTGCGGGGCACGGGGGCCGGTTTCTGCTACAACTCCGGGCGCCTGATCGCGGCCATCGGTCCCATCCTGGTGGGGAGTATCGCGGCGCAGGGAGCGAACTCGCTGACCAGCGCTCTGACCGCCCTGTTCTACGTCGGTTTCGTGCCGATCGCCGGCCTTGGCCTGCTGCCCTGGGCGATCGAGACCAAGGGCCGGGCGCTCATCGATTGAGGGGGGCGGTCGATCAGCGGGCCTCAACCCTCGCCGGCCGGCGCTCTGCCCGCCATCCAATCCGCGTAGGTGAGCATCGTCCTGGCTGTCGCCTTGACGATTCCTCCTTTGTGTGACGTTCGGTGCACGCTGGAAATGAATGCGCGATGTCCCTCGGCAAGGACTCTCGCAATCGTGCTCTCGGCTTGAATGAAGATCGTCGCGAGATCTCTCGACGGAACTTTGCCTCTCAGGATGAAAAGACGGCCCGAATTCTCCATGACCGTTCTGATGGCCTCCCTGTCATATCGAATGTTCTTGTCGTGAGAAAGGGAAACCCACTGGCGGAGGGCGGCGTATCTCAGCCATTCATTGTCCGGGACCCTCACCTTTTCGTCAAAATGGTCGAAATATTCCTCGACGGCCAAGCCGCTCTCTCGCAGCAGGCGCGGCACGGCCTTGCCGAGATCTCGGTCGGTGAAAAATGTCAGGTTAAGCTGCGCGAGCGAGGGCTTCGTAGCGGAGGGCCTCTTCAACCTCAAATGCCTCTAGAGCGTAGTCTTCGGCAATCTCAAGGATGGACTCGCCGACGCTGAAACGTTCGGCGATGACAGAGGTTGTAATGGCCCTACGTTCGACGATGGGGCGCCCGAAAGCCACGATGGGATCGATCATCACGAGCTTTGGAGCAGCGTGGAAATCATCGCGCGTCAGTGGGAACATCCTTACGGGATGATCTTGCGGTTCCCATTCGATTCGCTCCAGATAAGCCTGAAGAATCTCGGGGATGGCCTCCTGCCCGCCACGGCTGACATTGATGAGCTTGCCAAGGTGTTCCAGGAACACGTTGCCCTTCATCGCGCGGAGGCTCTTGCTCAAGAGTATTCGATCCACCCCGAGCTTCTCCTGCGCATAGCTCAAGGAGGTGCGGATCTCCGGCATCTTGACGCGGTACTGCTTGCGCAGTGCCAGGAGCACGTACGCTTCAATCAGATTCGAGAACGAGAGCCGCGGATCTCCCTCGTCCGGGCGATGGATCAGGCCCTCCCAATGCCTTTCCTCTGAGGCCACAGGATACCGCCGTCCGGAAACCCACCTCTTGAGTGTAGTATCAGGCATCCGGAGATACTTCGCGGCCTCCGTCACCGAGTAACGCGGCAACTCGTTGGGATCGACTGAGTAGAGTGCTTTAGTGCCCACCTCGCCAGTATACCCTTTCAGGAGGTACTTCCCTTGCAACTCGGCATCTTAGGTCTACCCAAGTCGGGAAAGACGACGCTTTTCAATACGCTGACCGCCTCTCATCAGGCGACGGACAAGTACTCCAGCTCGTCGCAGACGAACATGGGCATGGCGACGGTGCGCGATGTTCGACTGGAGACGCTGCGCGATCTCTTCAACCCGAAGCGCTACGTGCCGGCCACCGTGCAGTACGTGGACATTCCCGGCATGAAGCGCGGGGAGAGCGCCGAGAGCATCGACCTCGCCAAGCTCAAGACGGTCGACGCCCTGGTTCACGTCGTGCGCGCTTTCGAGGACCCGGAGATCCTGCATCCCGAGGGGAGCGTCGATCCGGCCCGCGACGTCGATACCCTGGATCTGGAGCTGATCCTCGCCGATCACACGATCGTCGAAAAGCGCCTCGAGCGGCTGGACAAGGCCACCAAGCGCGGACTGACTCCGGAAGAGCTTCGCGAGCGCCAGATCCTGGCTGAGATCGTCATGCCGGCCCTGGAATCCGAGAAGCCGCTCCGGGAAATCGAGCTCGATCCCGAGGACGAGAAGCGGCTGCGCGGCTTCCAGCTGCTCTCGGCCATGCCCCTGCTGCAGGTGATCAACGTCGACGAGGCGCGGGCCGCGCAGTCGCCCGAGGCCTTGGGGATCAAGGTGCGGCCGGCGGTGCGGGCGGTGACGGTGAGCGCCCCCATCGAGCAGGAGATCAGCGCTCTTCCTCCCGAGGAGCAGAAGGAGTTCCTCTCCGATCTCGGCCTCACCGCCCCCAGCCTCGACCGCGTCACCCGTGCGAGCTACGACCTGCTGGGCGTGATCTCCTTCTTCACGGTCGGCGAGGACGAGGTGCGGGCCTGGACGATCCGGCGCGGCACCAAGGCCCGCGAGGCGGCGGGAACCATCCACTCCGACATCGAGCGCGGTTTCATCCGCGCCGAGGTCGTCGCCTACGACGATCTGATCCGCCTGAAGACCATGGCCGCCGTCCGCGATGCCGGACTGTTCCGCCTGGAAGGAAAGGAGTACGTCGTCAAGGACGGCGACGTGGTCCATTTCCGGTTCAATGTCTGAAGTAAATAGCCGCCCCTACGAGGCGCCCTTCCCCGTCAGCACGACGGGGATGGTGCGCAGCAGGATCTTCAGGTCGAGCATGGGTGACCAGGAGTCGATGTATTCGAGGTCGAGCTGCATCCAGCGGTCGAAATCCAGGTTGTTGCGGCCGCTGATCTGCCACAGGCAGGTGAGGCCGGGCTTCATGGAGAGCCGGCGGCGCTGCCAGCGCTGATATTTCGCCACTTCCTCGGGGATCGGCGGCCGCGGTCCCACCAGGCTCATGTCTCCCCGCAGCACGTTCCAGAACTGCGGCAGCTCGTCGAGGCTGAAGCGGCGCAGGAAGCGGCCGAAGGCGGTCACCCGTGGATCGGAGCGCAGCTTGAAGACGGGGCCGTCCATCTCGTTGAGGTGGAGCAGGTCGAAGCGGCGCTCCTCGGCGTCCGCCACCATCGTGCGGAACTTGTAGATGGTGAAGAACCGGCCGTTCAAACCGCAGCGGGTCTGGCGGAAGAGGACCCTTCCCCCGGAGCTCAGCTTGATCGCCAGGGCGATGAATCCAGCCAGCGGCATGCCTAGCACCAGCACCAGGCCGGCGAGGACCACGTCGAGCGCCCGCTTGGCCATCAGCTGAAGTTGGCTGGTGGGCGTCGTGGCGAAGCTCAGGAGAGGCATGCCGTCCAGGTCTTCGAGCTCCACCCGGGCGCGGGTATGAGGGAAGAGGTCCATGGCGAAACGGGTGCGAATCCCCTGCTCCTCCAAGCTCAGGAAGAGATCCTCCATGCGGTCCAGATCGCGGCGGGTGACGGCGAAGATGACGTCGTCCACGACGTTGCCTTCGGCGATGCGGGAGATGTCCTCGACGCGGCCGAGCACAGGATAGGGCCCAATCGAGTCCGGAGCCGGCGGCTCGCCGTTGCCGCCGTCGTTGCGGATGAAGCCAAGGATGCGGTAGCCCCAGAAGCGGTGGCCATGGAGCGACTCGGCGATCTTCACCGCGGTGGGCGTGGTGCCGACGATGAGCACCGTACGGTAGTTGAGGCCGTGCGAGCGGACGTAGCGCGAAGTCAGCCGCAGGGCCAGCTTCTCGGTGAGCAGGAAGAGGCAGGCGAAGACCCCGAACAGCAGCACCCAGAAGCGGCTGACGCGGTCGTCGACCAGCAGCCTCTCGTCCAGCCGGCCCACGAAGAGAGCGAGAGTGAAGATGATGGCGCCGCTGGCGCAGACGCGCACGATCGCCCAGGCCTCGTCGAGAAGCGGGACCGTGCGGTGCGACCGGTAGCGGCCCGAGGACAGCAGCAGGGCGCCCCAAATCAGCAGCGCCAGCGGCAACAGCAGCAGATAGCTCGCCAGCGGATACAGGGAGCTGGGGAACGCGTGCGGCGCCACCCGCGGCATCACCGAGCTGCGCACCAGGAAGGCGCAGAGGAAGGCGGCAGAAACCAGTATCAGATCGAGGAGAAAAATACTGACGGCGAGGATGCGGGCGCGTTCTTTCAGCATGGATTCAGGTGCACCGCTTACTGCCTCAAGGGCCTTTGCCTATTTTACGTGCCCGCCGCTCAATTCGTCTATGCCGGTTCATCATAATTCATTTCGCGCCCGCCAGCTGCCTCAAGAGCGCGGCGTAGCGGTCCGCCACCTGCTCCCAGGAGAACCGGCTCGCCGCCCGGCGGGCCGCCAGCTCCCCGAGTTGCTGGGCCTCGTCCGGGTGCGACAGCACCCAATTCAACACCGCTGCCAGGCTGGCCGGCTCCCCGGCCCGGAACCACAGGGCCGTCTCCCCGGCGACCTCGCGGTTCTCCGGCGTGTCGTTCACCACCACGCAGTTGCCGTAGCCCATGGCCTCGACGAGAGCGGGATGGGTCCCTCCCACTTCCGTGGCATGGACGTACGCCAGGGCGTGGGAGAGAAGCTCGCGGTACCCTTCCCCATAAATGGGTCCGGGAAACAGAATCCGAGAGTCTGCTCTGTTCGTGAATGATGCAATATACCTGCCCGCGTAGGGGGCTCCGCCCACCATGACGAGCGGCAGATCGCCCTGTACCTGGCCGTAGGCTTCGGCCACAAGATGAGGGTTGTTCTCCGGCTCGAAGCGGCTGACGTAGAGAAAGAAGCGGCGGCTTTCAAGGCCCAGCCGTTCCAGGACGCCGGTCTCCGCAGGCGGCCGGGGATCGACGCCATAGGCGATGGGGACGGACTCGGCGCCATAGCGTTCCAGATAATGGCGACGGATCACTTCGGCGTCGGTCACCAACGCATCGGGAACGCCGCAGGCGAGGCGCTCGGACATGGCGTAGACGGCGCGGCCGAAAGCGCCCCACTTGGCGCGCCGCTTCTCGATGCCGTCGACGTTGAGGGCCACCGGCGTGCCTCCCGCCCGGACCAGAGGAACGAACAACGCGTTCGCCGAGTTGACCATCAACGCCGCGTCATAGCCCACGGCGGCGGCGTGGAAAGCGGAGAGGAGCGTGTGGACCGGCGTATCCAGATGCTTGGTGCGCAGGGTGGGCAATATGACGAGGTCCATGCCGCGGTAGGACCGGAGATCCGGCGGCGTCGAGTGGGACCGGCAATAGACCGCCACCCGGAAGCCGCGGGCCACCAGCCGCACGCCGAGCTCCTCCATGAGCGTCTCGTAGCCGCCATAGCGGCCGGGAATGCCGCGGCTGCCCATCAGGGCGACCGAAAGCTGCTTCACAACGGCTCTCCCTCGGAGGAGAACCAGCGGTCGATCTCCCTCGCGGGCGCCGTTCGCCTTCCCTGAATCGTCCGCCGCCGGACTCGCAGCTCCCGGCGATGCCGCCACAGCCAGCCGTAGGCAGGGAGAGACAAGTGCTCGCGCAGGATGACCCACCCCAGGGCGCCGAGGTCGCGGGCCAGGGTTGGGAGGAAGGTGCGGAAGAAATTACCCGCCGTCTGATGGTAAATGCGCAAAAGGTAACGGTTCTTGAGCGAATGATAGTTGACGAGCGCCGGCATGGCCGACCGCCGCTCCGGGAGGTTGAAGCGCCGGTGCTCGGCGACGGCGGCGGGCTCGTAGAGCACCTCCCAGCCGCGCTCACGCAGCCGGAAACAGAGCTCGGCGTCCTCACGAAAGGAGTGAAACCGGGGATCGAAGATCTCGCCGTCCAGGGCCGCGTCGTCCAGGGCCTGGCGGCGGAACAGGGAAGCGGCGCCCGTGGCTCCGAACACCCGCTCGGCTTGGCCGTACTGGCCCTGGTCCGTTTCGCCGGAGCCGCGGTCGAAATGCCGCCAGGCGCGGGTGAGTCGCATGCCGCAGGCGTCGAGAAGCCGCGGCTCTCCATCCTCTGAAGGACGCACCAGCCGCCCGGTGACGGCTCCCACCCGCATATCGGGTTGAGCGGCGCGCTCCAGGAGCCGGGTCACGAAATCAGGCGCCGGGCGGGCGTCGGCGTTGAGGGTGAGCACGAAAGGGGCGCGCGTGCGGGCCAGGGCCACGTTCATACCGCCGGCGAAGCCCTGATTCTCCGCCAGCTCCACGACCTGGCAGGGAATTCCCTGCGGCGCATTGGCTCGCGCCACCTCGGCGCTCGAGTCCCGGCTGGCGCAGTCCACGATGACGATCTCCAGGGGACTGTGCTCCAGAGCGGCCAGCGACTTCAGGCAGCCGGGGAGATCGGCCGCCGAGTCGTGGGTCACGATGCAGACGGCGAAGGATAGTTCGACGCCAGATTGCCCCCGCCCAAGACCCTCATCACCCCGGCCCTCTTCTCCCGCCCCCACACCACCCCCCACACCGGGAGAAGAGGGAGACCTGCGAGGCGGCTCCAACCGGGTTCCCCTCTCCCGGTGTGGGGGGTGGGAGGGGGCGGGAGAGGGGTCAGGGGTGAGGGTCTTCGGGTGGGGGCTGGGCCGATCCCGTCCCGTGAGAGCCCCCGCCAACAGAGTCCACAAACCGGCCAGAGCCTCGCGCCGCGTCCTTGCCCGCCGTGGCCGGCGGATCGAAAGGGCAATCAGGCGCAAGGCAATCCCCGGCACCAGGGCCACCCGCGCCGACAAGGCCCAACCCCGTCCGTGATGTTTGGCCAGATAGCGGCTTAGGTTCCGGTAATAGATAGAGAGGAAAGGACCATAGCCGAGCCGCGGCACTGTGCTTCCCAGCCAGTGATGGAAGCAGGCCGCCGGCCAGTAGCGGAGAGCGAGGCCCCGGTCCTTGAGCCGGCGGGCGAGATCCACGTCCTCGAACCAGGCGGGAAAAAAGCCGGCGTCGAATCCTCCGACGGCTGCCAATGCCTCTCGACGGAACGCCAGGGCCGCCGCCGCCGGCTGCTCGACGACGGATTCCGCCTCGGGCTCGGTGCCGCCTCGGGACACGCCGCCGAAGCCGGGAAAAGCCTGGAGCACGAGGGCCAGCGGCGACGGCAACCGCCGGAGCTGCCAGGCGAATTGGGGTTCGCCGTCCGCGCCCACCAGCCGGGGAGCGAGCCCCGCGGCGTCAGGCAAGGCTGAAAAGCCCGCCAGCAGACTTTCCAGCGCGCCGGAATCGGGGATCGCGTCGGGATTGAGAATGAGGACGATCTCTCCCTTCGCCTCGGCCACTCCGGCGTTGGCGCCGCCCGCGAATCCCAGGTTCTTCCCTGGCCGCAGGACTCGAAGGCCTGGCGGCAGCGGAGTCGAAGAACCGTTGTCGACCACCAGCAGCTCGAACCGCGGGTCTGGAGGCCACGCAGCCGCCAGCTCGGCCAGCAGCTCCTCGTTGTGCCAGTGGACGACGACGCCCGTCAGCAGGGGCTCGGAGGGAGAGAAAGTCACGTCGTGAGGTTATCGGAAGCGGCGGATTTCGCCCAAAGGGACGGCCGGAGCGCCGAGCCTGGCGAATCCTGGCAGGAGACGAAAGGCCCGCCTCCAGCCGCCGAGAATGCCGGCGGCAATCTCCAACTCTCCCCTACCCAAAGCCCGCGCGAGATCGATCAGATCGCGGACGGTCAGCAAAGGAACCCGGGGCCAGAACCCTCGGCCGAGAAGGCGGGCAGCCACCAGCCAGCGGTTGCCGTAGAGCAGGCGCCAGCGCTCACGGCTCATGGTTTTGCCGGTCACCGAGCCGGCGTGCCGCACTCGGGCAGAGGGAACCAGGAACGACCGCCATCCCGCCGCCCGTAGCCGGATGGCCAGATCGACGTCCTCGTACCAGGTGAAGAGGCGGGAATCGAAAACCTCGCCGTCTGCCGCCACCTGCCGAAGGGCCTCCCGGCGGTAGACGGCGGCCGTCGCCGAGACTCCGAAGATCTCCTGGACGCTGACCGTCAGGTCAGGTGGGGGTTTCCCGTGGCCGAGCTGAACGGACTGCCACCAGCCGTTCCACGCCAGCCCCCAGCCGTCTGCGGTCGCAGGAGCCGCCAGCTGAACGTTCACTCCCTGCGCCGCCGCAGCGCCGGGGTACGCCTCCAGCGCGACAATCAAAGAGGAATGCCAGCCGGGCTCCACCACCGCGTCGTCATTGACCGTGGCTACCCATTTTCCAGCCGCCGCGGCGATCCCCAGATTGTTCCCCGCCGCGAAGCCGAGATTCTTTCCAGGCCGGAGCACCTGGTCAGCCAGACCGGCGGGAAGGGAGGCGGGAGTCTCGCCGTGATCGACGACAATGATCTCCAAGTCGTTCCCGCCATCCCGCCGGAGAGCTTCAAGACAGGGGACGAGAAGGGACGAGTGGCCGAGGGTTAGAACGACGGCGGAGATGGGTGGAGATGCCGTCACCGCCACTCCATCTCCACCCGGTCCAGAACCGCGCCGTTCACCTCCCCCGGCGGATAGGGGCCGTAGGCGGAGAGGACCAGCGGCTCGCCGGGCTTCCAATCGAAGGGGCCGACTTCGATCACCTCCCAGACCCGCGGCCGGGCCGGGTGCCAGGAGGCGAGGAGCCGGTCCCCTTCCTTGATGTCCACATTGAAGGGGACGGGCTGGTTGCGGATGAGCTCGGCGTGCAGGCGGAGCTTCACCTGATGACCGCCGGCCACCACGGGCGCCTTGAGAGTCTCGCCCACCCGCAGTACCCAGCCGCCCCGGTAGCGGGTGCGCTCGATGATCCAGCGTTCCGGGTGGAGGTGGCCGCCGCTCTTCCACACTTGAGGGTCTTCCAGCTCGATCACGGTCGTGGGCAGCCGAGACGCCGCGCCAGGGAGGAGCGCCGCCGTCGCCAGCAGCAGCGCGACCCCTGCCAGCGCCGCTGCCGCCGGCCGGAAACCGGACCGTCTGGAGAATGACGGGAGCCACCAGAGCAGGGGAATCAAGGGAATCGTCACTACCGGCCAGACCCAGGTGGCGCTGCGTGGCCGCACGGAGCTGGGGAAAAAACGGGCGACGTCCATCCCCAGCCGGCCGCTGAGGGCGTCGAGCAGATAGGTCCGCCCATCCGCGAAGTTGTACGTCCAGCCCGGCACCGTCACCCACACCAGGGTCAGCACCAGGGTGAGCGCGCCTAAGGCCGCGAGCAGCGCGAGTGCGCCGGGGCGCCGCCAATCGGCCAGCAGCGGGATCAACGCCACGGCCAGCAACGGCAGGGCGATGAGCGCGTAGCGAAACGGCGGCGACCAGCCGCCATACCACTCCAGCCGCGGCGCGACGACGATCAAGTACGGCACGCTCAGGACGACCAGATGGAGCAGCAGGCGGCTGCGCCGGGCGATCAGCAAGCCGGCGGCAGGAATCAGCACCAGCCAAATTGGGGCACAGCCGAACAGGCCGAAGGCCGCGTCGTAGAACAGGCCGAAGCCCCCCTTGAGGTAGGAGGCCGGGCTGTAGGCCCCGGGGTCGACTTCCTGCCAGGTGTGGATCTTGAGTGGATTCGAGTAGACGGCCTGGTTGTAGAGGAGCATGCCGGCGCCCAAGGCTCCCAGCAGGCCGGCGAGGATGAGCACCGGCCGCTTCGGCCGTCCCGAATGCCACCAGGCCAAGGGGAGGATGGGCGCGGCGATGAGGACGAAGCGGATCTTCACCAGCGGCAGCAGCAGCAGAGGAAGGCCGATCCCCAGCCACTCTGTCGTCCCCCAGCTCCGCCCCCGGTGGGGAAGATCGAGGGTGTCGAGGGTGAGGATGCGGTCCAGGGCCACCGCCGCCAGCAGCGCCGCCGGCACCTCCACCCATACCTGGTAGGAGTAGAGAAGGAGCGGCGGCCCGAAGGCGGCGAGGGCGAAGGCGGCGAGAGCCGCGCCGGGATACTCCGGCGAGTAGTGACGGGCGAGCCGCAGAGTCATCCAGGCAAGCGCCGCCGTCAATGCCGCCATGGTTGCCAGGGCGCCCATCTTGCCGCCCAGCCGGTACGCCGGAGCGAGCACCAGGGGTAGCATTTCGTTGTGCCGCGAGAAGCGCTCGCCGTGCGCCCCGACGGGATCTCCCGGCTGCGGCGTGATGGGGCGGCCCATGAAGTGCCGCCAATCCCCCTGGGCGTAGTTGTTGGTGAGGTCGGCGTCGAAGTCGTACGCCAAACTGTGAGTCACCAAGAGGTAGTAGGGCTCGTCGCCGTCCAGTTGGCGGTGCCCAGCGGACCACGGCAGCAGGGCGAGGTAAACCGTCAAAGGCAGGAAGAAGAAGAGGATCGACGGCCGCCCGGGGAGGCGCTCGCCGAGCAGCGGCCGTAGCGCCACGGTCTGCCGCGCCACCCGGCACGCCAGAACCAGAAGCAATCCCGCGGCCAGCACCTCGTCGGCGAGCGCCAGGCTGAGATGAAAGCGGGCCAGGATCAATACCCAGAGGACCGCCAAAGCTCCGAGCTCGCCCGCCGTTCCGGCCCGCGACAGAGGCCGGCCTCCCATAGGCGCTAACTCTGCCTCAGCGTTCCCCCGCCCAAGACCCTCACCCCTGCCCCTCTCCCGACCACCCGATCCCCCTCCCCGGGAGAGGGGAACCCGGCTGGAGAGGTCTAGCTGTTCTCCCTCTTCTCCCGGTGAGGGGGATTGGGCGGGGTCGGGAGAAGAGGGTCGGGGTGATGAGGGTCTTGGGCGGGGGAACGCTGAGGCAGAGTTGGCGCCTATGGGCCGGCCTCCCCGGCGGTGAATTTCCCGCAGGGCCGCGAGCACCAGCGGCAAGATCGTCAAGGTCCCGCGGAAGGCATCGTCCGCCGGCAGAGGCGACCGCCAAGCCAGCAGCGCCGTCGCCGCCAGCGCCGCGGCAAGCGTCCCCGCCGTGGCCAGAGCCTCCCGCGGCCGCGACTTCATCTCCGCAGCTCCACCTGGTAGACGGCGACGGTGAGATTGGGTTGAACGCCGGGGGCGCGCTCGATCCGTAGAGAGGTGAAGGACTCGGGCCGGTCGAGCTGGAATCGGGAGCGGTAGCGCTGGGCGAAGAAGCCGTCCGCCACCCAAGAGACCCACGCCGCCGGTGCCGGCTGCCCGTCGTTCGCCACATCGGGCCGGCGAGCCGCCCATTCACCGGTGTCGTCGCCGGCGCGCAGAGTCCAGTCCACGCTTTGGCCCGCGGCGTTCACCAGCTTCACGATAGCCACCGGAGCTCCACGCGGCAGTCCGGCGCCGTTGGCGAGGTAGGACTCCACAACTACGCTCGCTACCGGCAGTGACGGCGGCAAGGGCTTGGACTCCCAGACTGGGTGTCCGGAGTCCAGCTCCACCGGAACCTGCGGCGTCAGCAACGGCGTGCCCGCCGTGGGCAGGCCCTGGAGCAACGCGAGGATCAGGCAGGCGCCTGACAGCCCCGCCAACCGCGCCGTGCGCAGAGGCTCGCTCCAGGATCTCCCCATCCAGAGACCCAAAGCCGCCAAGGTCAGAACGACGGCCGCGATCCCAATCGCCAGCGGCGGTCCCGGCATCAGTCCCAGGAGGGAGAGCGCCGTGGTCATGGGCGCCCGGCGCAACCAGGGGTACGAGGCGAGGAGGGCCGTGCCGCCGAGGAGGGCGCCCGTCCAAACCCGCTGCGGCACCGTGAAGGCGAGGTCGCGGCGCAATGAGAGAGCCGCCAGACCCAGGGGCGCCGCGAGGGTCGAAAGGCTTGGCGCCAGGGGAGCGGTCGCCACCAGCAGCGCAGCCGCGACCACGTTCCAGATCTGCCGTCGCTCGGGTATCAGGATCGCCGGCACCAGCAGGGGGAGGGCGCAGAGTTGGAAAATTGCGACGTTCAGAGGTTTCTTGAGGCTGATCTCCATCCCGGCTGCCGCCACCACCGCCAGGACCAGCCCCAATCGCGGCCACGCCAGCGCCAGTCCGCAGACCGCTACCAACATGCCAAACCGCGGTTGCCAGGCGATGGGCGCCAGGACGACCGCCAGCGCTGCCGCCCGCTCAGGCCAGGCAAGGTCTTTCCGACCGAAGGCATCTCCCGCAGCCAGGGCCACGAGGGCGAGGGTCGTGGCGACATTGAATCCCGGCGCGAGCGTGAGCGCCGTGCCAGCGGCGATGAGCGAGAGAACGGCGCCATGCCGTCGCGCCAGCAGCGTTACCGCCAAAGCGCTGGCCACGGGCAACACCAGGAGCGCCACCAGGAGCCGCACGGTCAGCGCCGGCGCCAACAGCAACTCCCCCCGCAGCAGCACTTGCAGACCAAGGGCCAGGGGAATCGTCACACCCGGAGAGAGCGGAGCGGCATCCGTCAGGGACCGAGCCATGAGCCGCCGAGCCGCCGCCACCGCCAGCGTCGCCGCCAGCACCAGGACCACGGCCGCTCCCCGTCCCGGTCCCGGGGGTAGAGCCCACACCCCGGCCGTCGCGAGCAACGCGCCCAGACCCAATTCACCGGCTGGCTCCGGCGCCAGCCAGCCGGCAGGCAGGAGCACCGCCACCGCGAGCACGGCCAGATAAATCCCCTCGAGGGTGCCGCCGGCCAGCGTGTCCCGCCCCGAGAAAGCCGCCATGGCCGCCAAGGCGCCGAGAGGCACCAGGAGACGAAGCGGCAATTTGCGGAGTGTAGGGGAGACGGAAAGTTCGTTCACACGAAGCCTTGAGCTCAAGCGAGGGGCGTCCCTGGGAGGAATCGCTCGCCGATGTTATCGCTGACCTGCTGCCTTTTCCTACGAATCAGGAAAGCGAACCGTTGGAGGGCCAATGAAGAATGGCGAATCAAGGATGAAGAAGGGCAAGAGGAGCATCGTTCTCAATTCTGAATTCCTGATTCGCCATTCTGCATTCGGGGTCTGCGGTACACTTCCGCGCCATGCTTTCCCGAGACCTTTTGCGCGACGATCCCGAGAAGGTCCGCCATGGCCTGGCGAACCGGAAGATGGATCCTGCGCCGTTGGACACCTGGTTGCGGCTCGACGCCGAACGGCGGGCCGCGCTGGTGGAGATGGAGGACCTCAAGCGCCGCCGCAACGACTCCAGCCGCGCTATCGGCGAGGTCAAGAAGAGGGGCGGAGACGCCGCCGAGCAGATCGCCGCCGTGGGGCAGCTCAAGTCCCGCATCGAAGAGCTTGAGACGCGCCTCGCTACCCTCGACCCGGAGCTTCTGGCCATCGAGCAGGGCCTGCCCAATCTTCCCCACGCCTCCGCTCCCATCGGCGGCGAGGAGGCGAACCGCTGCGAGCGGACCGTGGGCATCCCCCGGGAATTCGACTTCGCCCCCAAGGCCCACTGGGACCTGGGACCCGAGCTCGGCATCCTCGACTTCGAGCGTGGCGCCAAGCTCACCGGTGCGCGCTTTACCGTCTACTTCGGCGCCGGAGCCCTGCTCGAGCGGGCGCTCATCAACTTCATGCTGGACGTCCATACTCGCAGCCACGGCTACACCGAGGTCCTGCCGCCGTTCATCGTCAACCGCGACACCCTCGTCGGCACCGGCCAGCTCCCCAAGTTCGAGCAGGACCTCTTCCACCTCGAAGGACATCCGTACTACCTGATTCCCACCGCCGAGGTCCCGGTCACCAATATCCACCGCGACGAGACCCTCGACGAAGCGATCTTGCCCGTCCGCTATACGGCCTACACTCCGTGCTTCCGCAGTGAGGCCGGCTCCTACGGCAAGGACGTTCGCGGTCTCATCCGCCAGCATCAGTTCAACAAGGTCGAGTTGGTTCAGCTATCTACGCCCGAAACCAGCTACGACGCTCTCGAGGAGCTGACCGGTCACGCCGAGGTGATCCTGCAGCGTCTGGAGCTCCCGTACCGGGTGATGACGCTGGCGACGGGGGACATGGGCTTTGGGGCGGCCAAGACCTACGACATCGAAGTCTGGCTGCCGGGCCAGCAGGCCTATCGGGAGATCTCCTCCTGCTCCAACTGCGAGGACTTCCAGGCCCGTCGGGCGAACCTTCGCTACCGCCCCGCGGCGGGCGGTAAGACACGTCTCCTCCACACCCTGAACGGCTCCGGTCTGGCGGTAGGCCGCACGCTGATCGCCATCCTGGAAAACTATCAGCAGGCGGACGGCTCGGTGGTCATCCCGGAAGCCCTGCGCTCCTACACCGAGGGGTTGGAGCGGATTACCGCCAGGAAGTAAGCTGTTGCAGGTCCCCGGAGGGGTGGCTGAGCGGTCTAAAGCAGCGGTCTTGAAAACCGCCGGTCGTTCACGCGGCCCGTGGGTTCGAATCCCACCCCCTCCGCCATCTTGCTCAGGGCTCCTCGCGTTGAGGGATTCGCTGGCATCCAACTACTACACTTGTAGTACCCTGAGACCAGGGGGCTGCTATGACTGTGACAGTGGACCTTGACGACCAGCTTGCCAACCGTGCCCAGGAAATGGCGGAAGGCCTCGGCATGAGCCTGAACCAGCTCATTCGGCACTATTTGGAGGATCTCACCACTCACTCCTCTGCAGAGGAGGACATCGCAGAGATCCGCCGCCTTTCTGGTCACGGCCACTCCAAAGGGTGGAAGTTCAATCGCGACGAGATTCATGAGCGCTCGTAGCTTCCTAGATACCAATATCCTCGTCTATACCGACGACGCTGACTCTCCGGAGAAGCAGTCCAGAGCTCTCGAGATCGTCGAGCAGTGCCGCAGTGAGAGGACTGGCGTAGTTTCCACCCAGATCCTTCAGGAGTACTTTGCGACAGTGACAAAAAAGCTCCGCGTACCGACTGAAGACGCGAAGCGAAAAGCGGAACTTTTCGGTCGCTTCAACCTGATTAGGATCGGCCTTGACGACATTCTTGCCGCGATCGACCTTCACCGACTCCACCAGTTCTCCTTTTGGGACGCCTTGGTGGTTCGAGCTGCTCTCCGGTCTGGATGCTCCGTTCTTTTCTCGGAAGATCTTCAGGCGGGGCGCAAAATCGAAGGACTGGAGATCGTCAATCCGTTTCTCTAAGTTATAGGTAGGCCCAAGTCCCCGACGGACTCTTCACAGCTAAGACAGACTGGAAGGAGACCCATGATGTGGATCCCGCTCCTCGCAACTGCTCTCCTGATGACCTCGCCCCAGGCCCCTGCCTCACCGACTCCGGCGCCAGCCGCTCCGCAAACCACTCCAGCGCCAGCCGCTCCGGCCCCGGTGAGGGCGCGAGAGGAGAAACTGCCCGCGTCCGAGTCCCAGGCCAAGGCGGCGCTGGACAAAAGCCCGCGCCATGGGGAGTACGTGGACGTCAAGAATCCGGCGGGCGGTCCGGCGATCCGTTCCTGGATCATGTATCCGGAGCGCAAAGAGAAGGCCGGTGTGGTGATCGTCATTCACGAGGTATTTGGCCTCAGCGATTGGGCTCGCGCCGTCGCCGATCAGCTTGCACGGGAAGGTTTCATCGCCATCGCCCCGGACCTGGTGTCCGGTATGGGACCCAACGGTGGGGGATCGGACTCCGCTCCTAGCCGGGACGACGTGGTCAAGCTGGTGCGCGCGCTCACTCCCGACGAGGCAACGGCCCGTCTGAACGCCGTCCGCGACTACGCCGTCCATCTGCCGGCTGCGAACGGCAAGGCGGCAACGGTCGGATTCTGCTGGGGCGGCGGCCGGAGCTTCTCGTATGCGGTGACTCAGCCCGCCCTCGCTGGCGCAGTCGTGTTCTACGGTGTTCCGCCTGAGCCAGCCGACCTGGCGCGCATCAAGGCTCCCGTTCTCGGCTTCTATGGCGGCGACGATGCCCGCGTCACCGCTACCGTCGCGGCTACCGAGACCGAGATGAAGAAGCTCGGAAAGACCTACGAGCCGCACGTCTTCGAAGGCGCCGGCCATGGCTTCCTGCGGGCTCAGGACGATCGCAATGGGGCCAACCTCAAAGCCACTCAGCAGGCCTGGCCGCGGACGGTGGACTTTCTGCGCGACCAACTGAAGTAAGGGCCCCACTCGCCATCGTCGATCCCTACGGCTGTCTCGGCGTGGCCGCCGGCATCACACCGCCGCCGGCTGGGATCGTGAAGGGGCCATCCTGCGTCGAGACGAAGCCGTTGGGGGTCGCCAGGGTGACGACGACCGGCTTGTGGACGGTGGCGGTGCCGCTGACCGGCCCGATGATCGCGATGCCGATAAAGAAAGAGACGGTGGTGAACTGGCCGATGGGCACGGAACGCTGGGGCGGGCTGAAGACGATCGTGCTGCCCTGGATCGAGACGCCCTGGACGGCGGCTTCAGAGCCGGGTTTGGCGCGCGGAGGCCCGGTGAAGCGGAGCCCGTTGAATGCGAGAGTCACCGCCGTCGTCGGAGTGACATTGAAGAGCTGAACGTTGAGCGTGTCGCTGGTCATCACCGACCGCGACGGAGTCTGAGCAGCGGGCTGGGCTCCAACCGGCGAGCCGAGAAGGCCGGCACAGAGCACAAACAGGGCAAAACACTTAAGTCGATCCATGAAGTCCTCCCTTCCCCGGAAAGCGGGTCGAAACCAGTATAGATCGGCACGGCGTAAGGGGGCCCACACATACGCGACGCTCTCACCCTTCCACGCGTTTCCGTGTCTAAGTGAGGGAAGGGCTGGTGTCGCCCGCTGGGGGAGGAATGCCGACGGAGTACAGCGATCTGCGGGAGATTCTGGACAGCGTTCTGGAGACAGTGCCTGACTCGCGCTCGGTGTGGTGCACGGCGTCCGTCCGCTTCGAGACTACCGTGGTGCGGTGCCCGGGCCTGCTGCTGGGAGGCGCTTGGTCCCCCCAACTCTTGGGAGAGACCTCGGACTTGTGGCCGGTCCCCTGGACGATGGCGCTCCATCAGCCGCGAGTGCTGGCGATCGAGAGGGTCACGGCGCCGTTCTGGAAGTGGCTGCCGCTGCTGGAGAGTGCGGCCAAGGCCGAGGAGTCGCTGATGGTGGCAGCGGAGGAAATCGGCGACGACTTCCTGCGCACCCTCGTTGCGAACCTGGAGCGCCGGACGATCAAGGCGTCCGCCGTGCGATCGAGCAACGGCGCCTCCTCCCCGCTGGGCCAAACTGGCGCCGATCCGCCCAACGATCACCGCGCTCTGCCGCGGGTGAAGGAGGCGTGGATTCGCAAAGGCGCCTCCGTGGTCTTCCCCTGGAACGACGCCGATTGGCCGGACGCGCCGGAGATCGCCATCGTCGAAGTCGGAGGCGAGGATTGCGAAGACCAGCGCGCCCGCCTGCGTTTCTTGGCTGAAACAATCCGGGAAGCGGACCGCCTGAAAAGGCACTGAAAACCCGGCTCGCCGGATCGTTACCGCGAGCCAAAGTATCCATACATCGTCTTGCCGATGCTTACTGCGAGCCGCGGTATCGATACCGAAGGGCTCGGTATCCTTACCGAGAGAGCCGGTATCCATACTTTGGCCCGCCGATGCTTACCGAGAGGCCCGGTATCGATACCGAAGGGCTCGGTATCCTTACCGAGAGAGCCGGTATCCTTACTTTGACCCGCCGATGCTTACCGAGAGATCCGGTATCGATACTGCAGGGCTCGGTATCCTTACCGAGAGAGCCGGTATCCATACTTTGACCCGCTGATGCTTACCGAGAGACGCGGTACCGATACCGCGGGGTTCCGTAACCTTACCAAAAGACGCTGGCTCCAATTCTGAGACGCGAAGATAGCACGAATAGGCAAGCGATCAGGTGGTGGAGGAACGTAGCCTTAGATAAAGGGTCAAGGATGACCCTGAATAGTTTAAAGCAGGCCCATGCGAGAGCCTGGCTGGCCGATGCATTGGAGCATCGGGCCCTTGGAAGGAGAACAGGTATGACACTGTCCAGAAAGCTGCTTCTGATCTCAGGTTGCCTACTGTTGGCCACAGGAGCCATCCTAACGGCTCCGAAGAAGGCTTCCGCGTATGCCCCGCTTGCTTTCAGTTGGGATTGTCAGCCTCCAAACGGGGTATGTACCTTTAACGTGACGAGCAGCAACCATGCGACCTACCAGTGGAACTTCGGTGACAGCTCGACCTTCGGGCCGACCACGAGCACGACGGCATCGCACGACTACAACTTCTCCGGTTCCTTTCACAACTACACCGTTACCCTGATTGGATACGCCACCAATCCCCCTGGCAGCCCCGACAACATCATCAGTTGTACGGTCGAAGCGCAGGGTCCGAGCCCAGGAGGCAACCCCGGCGCTCATGGCAGTTGCAGCGGCTAGCTCTAGCGCGGCCGGGCGGGCCCGCGCCGCCGCGGGGGCCCGCTCGCTGCCTGTCCGTCGGTTCTGGAAGGTTTTCGCTAACGACGCGGTATGTCAGGTGCAAAGTCGGCGGGCTTTTCTGCGAGCTCCTGAGGCCGGAGACCCCAACGTGATGCCAGCCGTTTCGCTATCGGCTCACAACACCGGCTGGTGCTCGCGGCTCGCATGCCAGAACGCAAGCACATAGAGAGTGCCATTTTCAGCCTTGTAGTAGATGAAGTACCCGACACGACCGAGAAAGAGGCGCCGGACGCCCGGAGCACGCGCGCCTTCATACTTCGCTCCGATTCCCGGCTGCTCGGCCAGAAGGACGACGGCTTCACCGAAGTCCGCGCTGATCGCCCCGGGAGCGGCAGGGCGATTCTGCACCCACCACTCGGCCGCCTTGCGAAGATGACTTGCTGCTCGAGCGGAAATCTTGATCCGAAGTGCCATCCTCAGCCGTGCTTCGGCAACGACTGCAGCAACTCTTCGAGAGTGACGTACTCACCCCGCTCGATCTCGGCCATGGCAGCCAGGAGCTCGTTCTCCTGCGTCTCCGTGAGTGAGAAGGTCTCGTCAGCACCGCGAGTGACAACTGCGACGACCGCGCCCTCCGTAAAAGAGACACCTTCCACGACGATTTTCCCATTGACGACGGTTCCGGTTGCGACTTGCATGACCCAATAGTACCCTGAAACGTCCCTTCTGAAAGCAAGAGAGGGAGCAAATCTCGCCGTCTTCACCGGGAGCCCAACCGTCCCCTCGGCCCGAGGTCTGCCCCGCTGCAGGTGTGTCAGGATACCTCCCGTGGCGGAAGGAGGTGCTTAAGTCATGCCGAGTCCCAGCGAAAAGCCGCTCTCTCCAGATCTCCTCCGAAGGATGGACGCGTGGTGGCGTGCCGCGAACTATCTCTCGGTGGGACAGATCTACCTGTTCAACAACCCGCTGCTGAAAAAGCCGCTGGAGCTTTCGGACGTCAAGCCCCGCCTCCTCGGTCACTGGGGCACGACGCCCGGCCTCAACTTCCTCTGGGTGCATCTCAACCGGGTCATCAAGCAGTTCGATCTCGACATGTTCTACGTCACCGGCCCGGGCCATGGCGGTCCGGCGGTGGTGGCCAACGCCTATCTGGAGGGGACGTACAGCGATCTTTATCCCAACGTCTCATTGGACGAGGAGGGGATGAAGCTCTTGTTCAAGCAGTTCTCCTTCCCCGGCGGCATTCCGAGCCACGCGGCGCCCGAGACGCCGGGCTCGATTCACGAGGGAGGCGAGCTCGGTTATGCCCTGTCTCATGCGTATGGGGCGGCGTTTGACAACCCGAACCTCATCGTCGCCTGTGTGATTGGCGACGGCGAGGCCGAGACAGGACCGCTCGCCACCAGTTGGCATTCCAACAAGTTCCTGAACCCGGTGCACGACGGCGCCGTGCTCCCCATCCTCCACTTGAACGGCTACAAGATCGCCGGCCCCACGGTGCTGGCCCGCATTCCCGCCGCGGAGCTGGACAGCCTGCTGCGCGGCTACGGCTACGATCCACATTATGTCGAAGGCAGCGAACCCGAGCCGATGCACCAGCGCATGGCCGCGGTGCTCGACGAGGTCATTCCGAAGATCCAGGGCATCCAGGCCGAAGCCCGGGAAAAAGGTTTCAAACAGCGCCCGTGCTGGCCGATGATCGTGCTGCGCTCCCCCAAGGGCTGGACCGGACCCAAGGAGGTGGACGGCGTGCCGGTCGAGGGAACGTGGCGGGCCCATCAGGTGCCGCTGGCGGACATGGCCCAGCCTGGTCACGTGAAGATCCTCGAGAACTGGATGCGTGGTTACAAGCCCGACGAGCTATTCGACGAGACGGGGCGGCTGCGCTCTGAGATTGCTGAGCTCGCGCCGCAAGGCGAACGGCGGATGAGCGCCAATCCGCACACCAACGGCGGCGTTCTGTTGCGGGACCTGCGGCTGCCCGACTTCCGCGACTATGCGGTGGAGGTGCCGTCGCCCGGTGCCACTCAGGGCGAGGCCACGCGAGTGCAGGGGAAGTTTCTCCGCGATGTGTTGAAGTGCAACGAAGACTCCCGCAACTTCCGCCTTTTCAGCCCGGACGAGACGGCGTCGAACCGCTGGAACGACGTCTTCGAGGTCACGGACCGGGAGTCGGTCGCCGAGATCCTGCCCACGGATGAAGACCTCTCTGCGGATGGCCGGGTCATGGAAGTGCTCTCCGAGCACCAGTGCCAGGGGTGGTTGGAAGGCTACCTGCTCACCGGCCGCCACGGCTTTTTCTCTTGCTATGAGGCGTTCGTCCACATCGTGGATTCGATGTTCAACCAACACGCCAAGTGGTTGAAGACGACGCGGGAAATCCCCTGGCGTCGGCCCATCGCGTCACTCAACTACATGCTGACCTCCCACGTCTGGCGCCAGGATCACAATGGTTTCAGCCACCAGGACCCGGGGTTCATCGATCACGTGATGAACAAGAAGGCCGAGGTGGTACGCGTCTATCTGCCGCCGGACGCCAACACCCTCCTCTCGGTGACCGATCACTGCCTGCGCAGCCGCCAATATGTCAACGTCGTCGTCTGCGGCAAGCAACCAGCGCCGCAGTGGCTGAACATGGACCAGGCGGTGAAACACTGCACGGCGGGCATCGGCATCTGGGAGTGGGCGAGCAACGACCAGGGAGGCGAGCCGGACGTGGTGATGGCCTGCGCCGGCGACGTGCCAACGCAGGAGACCCTGGCGGCCGTGGACCTGATGCGGCGCGAGCTGCCGGATCTTTGCGTGCGGGTGGTCAACGTCGTCGACCTGATGACCCTGCAGCCGGCTTCGGAGCATCCGCACGGTTTGCCGGACAAGGAGTTCGACGTCCTGTTCACCCGTGACAAGCCGGTCATCTTTGCCTACCACGGCTATCCCTGGCTCGTCCACCGCCTCACCTACCGGCGGGCGAATCACGACAACTTTCACGTGCGGGGATATAAAGAGGAAGGGACGACCACGACGCCCTTCGACATGGTGGTGCGCAACGATCTCGATCGCTTTCACCTGGTGGGCGACGTGATCGATCGCGTCCCCAAGCTCGGCCCCAAGGCCGCCTATGTCAAGCAGGCGCTACGCGACAAGCTGATCGATCACAAGGAATATATCGAGCAGTACGGGGACGACATGCCGGAGATCAAGAACTGGAAATGGGGTGCGAAAGGAGAGAAGCAGGAGAGCTAACGGATCTCGCTGACGATCCGGAACGAATCGCGAGCGATCAACAGCTCCTCGTCGGTGGGAATCACGAAGATCCGGGAACGGGCGCCTTCGAAAGAAATCTCGGCTTCAGTGCCGCGGGCGGCTTCATTGCGCGCCGGATCGGCAGTAAGACCCAGAGCGTCCAGGCCATGGAGGCTCCGCTCCCGCACCGCGGGCGAGTTCTCGCCGATGCCGCCGGCGAAAACCAGAGCGTCCACGCCTCCCAGCGCTCCCACGTAGGAAGCAATGTACTTTCGCAGCCGGTAGCAAAAGGCGTCGATGGCGAGGCGGGCCCTGTCGTTGCCTTTCTCTTCCGCCTCCAGCAGCGTTCGCATGTCATTGGAAAGCCCCGAGAGCCCCAGCAGGCCGCTGCGCTTGTTCATCAAGGCGTTGGCCTCGGCGGCGCCCAGCTCCTCACGGCCCATGAGGTAGAGCAGCGCCGCGGGGTCGAGATCGCCGCAGCGCGTGCCCATGACCAGGCCCTCGAGGGGCGTGAATCCCATCGAGGTGTCCACCGATTTGCCATCGCGGATGGCACAGACCGAGGCGCCGTTGCCCAGATGGCAAGTGATCAATCGAATGCCGGGATCGTCGGCCGGCCGCCCCAGCAGCGCGGCGGCGCGGCCGGAGACGAAGCGGTGCGAGGTGCCGTGAAAGCCGAAGCGGCGAATGCCGAAGCGTTGATATTGATCGTAAGGCAGAGCGTAGAGGAAAGCTTCGGGCGGCATGGTCTGGTGGAACGACGTATCGAAGACCGCCACCTGAGGCGCGTCCGGCAGCACGGATTTGGCGGCCCGGTAGCCCTGGAGGTTGCCGGGATTGTGCAGCGGAGCGAGGGGAATATTGGCTTCGATTCCCTCGATCACGGCATCGTCGATCAACACCGACGCTTTGAATCGCTCGCCGCCGTGGACGACTCGATGGCCCACGGCGCCAATCTCGTCCCGGTGCGGAATGACGCCCGTCTCGCCGGCGGTGAGCACGGCGAGCGCCTTCTCGACGGCGGACTGATGCTGGAACGCTCCGAGCGCGTCGCGCACCGGTTTCTTGCCTGCCGCTTCGTAGCGCATCGTGGCCGTGCCGCCGGTGTCCTCCACCAGGCCCTTGGCCAGAGTGCGGTCCTTCCCATCGCGGGCCAGGGCCTCGTCCGTCTCGATGAGCTGGAACTTGAGGGACGAGCTGCCGCAGTTGAGGACGAGGATCTTCATGAGAGTCGATCCTATCCGAGCAACCCGCGCTATGCTTTCCAGATGACAGACACCCGCCTTCCGCTGGTCCCTCTTCCCAACATCGTGCACTTCCCGCGCACGGAGCTGAAGCTTCACGTCGTCGATCCGGCGTTCCTGCCGCTCGTCCACGAGCTCGAGGGGCAGGACGAGGACGAACGATGGCTCGGCGTGGTCCTGCTCAAGCCCGGCCCGCGGTTCGACGCCCAGGGACGGCCCGAGATCTTCCCCGGTGGCACGGCGGCCCGGGTGATGGACCTCGAGACGCAGCCCGGCGGCGACACCGATCTGCTTCTCTATGGCGAGCTCCGTTTCGAGCTCGAGCGCGAGATCGCCGACGCGCCCTTCCGCCAGGCGGTGGTCCGCCTCAAGGAGGAGCCCTGGCTCGACGAGCAGGACGCGGGGATCCTCGCCGTCCGCAACGATCTTCTGGCGCAGCTCCGCAAACTCGCCGAAAACCTCGGCGAGCAGTTCCCCTGGGATCTGGACGACCTCGAAGCGCTCTCCGGCGGCGCCGCTTTCGAAGAGCTGGTCAACCGCATCGCCACGCGGGTCGACGTGCCGCCGCTGCGCAAGCTCCAGCTCCTCACCGAGTCGTTGCCCGAGCGAGGCTTGTCCGTGCTGTCGATCCTGCGCGCCCGCCGCCAGGTGTTCGACCTGTTGCGTCCGTTCCGCCGCCTCGCCGGCAACGCGGAGCACAACTGAGCGCAGCGCGGTCGCCCGTGCTATCGATTCGCGATCCGGTCCACGGCTTCATCCGCGCCGATCCGCTGGAGACCGCGCTGATCAACAGCCGGCCGGTCCAGCGCCTGCGCTTCATTCACCAGCTCGGCTTCACGTTCCTGGTCTTTCCTGGCGCCGAGCACAGTCGCTTTGGTCACGTCGTCGGAGCGATGCACCTCGCCGGCCGGGTCTACGACGCGCTGTGTTCGAAAAGCCGCTCGACCGGGGAGAACCTTCTGCCGTCCGGCACCCACAGCCCTGAGCGGCGGGTCACTCGCGCCGCCGCCCTGCTCCACGATCTTGGCCATGCTCCGTTCAGCCATTCGGCGGAAGATCTTTTCGAGGGCAGCATCGACCACGAGGAGATGACCCGGCGCCTGCTGGCCACCAGCGAGGTCGAGGAGATTTTTCGCGCCCACGGCGATGGACTCAACACCGCCGACGTGGCGCGACTGCTGGCCGGCGGCGGCTCTCCCACCGAGCGGCTGCTGTCGAAGATCGTCTCCGGCGAGCTCGACGTGGACAAGATGGACTACCTGCTGCGCGACAGTCTGTTCTGCGGCGTGCGCTATGGCACCTTCGATCTGGAGCGGTTGCTCGACACCATCCTGCCGATCGCGGACCCGGAGACGGGCGAGTGGGGGATCGGCGTCGAGGAAGGAGGCGTCCACGCGCTCGAAGCGCTCGTGATGGCCCGCTACTACATGTTCACGCAGGTCTATTTCAACGTCACGGGCAAGGCCATGGAGCTTCATCTCAACGAATGGCTCGAGGAGCAGAGGTGGCTCTGGGCTTCGGCTCCGGAGGCGTTCCTCGGCCAGGACGACGTCTCGGTGTGGACGGCCCTGCGCACCTCCGCCAGCCCGCACGCTCGCGCCCTCATCGAGCGCCGCCACTTCCCCGTCGCCTTCGAGACGCGGGAACAGCTGGCGGCGGCGGACAAGGAACGCTTCGAGGAGCTTCTCCCCGGACTGCGCCGGCGTTTCGGAGCCCGCAGCATCCTGCTCTCCAACTCGGCGAAGGATCCCCACCGTCTGGGCAGCAGCCGCGTCCTGGTGCGCCGCTACGATGGCTCGCTCGAGCCGATGGAGCAGGCGAGCCAGTTTATTCGCCATCTCTCCCGTATCGACCGGTACCGCGTCTACACGCCGCCCGCCTTGCGCGACGCGGTGGCGGGGGCCCTGCGGGAGGAGGCCGAATTCTTGACCTAATTCATCTTTTTGGTTTGCCGCATTCAGACATTTGAATCGTCCCCGTTCAATCGCGCGGTGGAACGGTCTTTTCGCCTCGGGCTACGGGCACCATTGACATGGAGTTCCCATGGCATGAGAATCGCAGCTCTGTACGTTGCTGAAAATCTAATTTCGGGTCAAACGGGAGCGTCTCGCCCCAGGGCACGAGCTCCCGGAAAGGAGACGGTGCATGAGAATGAGAGCCTTCGTTTTCGGCTTGGCTTTCGCCCTCCTCTGGACGTGGAGTCCTCCGGCCAATGGCCAAGGGAACCCCAACAGCAAGCTCTCGGGCCGGGTTTCGACCGGCACCGATCCGCTGCCTGGGGTCAAGGTGACCGTGAGCTCGCCCAACCTGCAGGGAAGCAAGTCGGCCACGACGTCGAACAACGGCGACTACCTGTTCCCGTCGCTGCCGCCTGGTGACTACTCGGTGCTCTTCGAGCGCGACGGTCTGCAGTCGGTGAAGCAGGAGCTGACGCTCGCCGCGGCGCAGGCCAGCACCCTGGACGCGGAGATGGCGGCCGCCGCGGTCACCGAGGAGATCGTGGTCACCGGCAGCCTGGAGAGCATCTCGCAGAGCACTCAGGCGGCGACCACCTACACCAAAAAGCTGGTCGACCAGCTGCCGGCGGGCCGCACGATCAACCAGATCGTGGCACTGTCCCCGGGAGTGCAGCCCAATGGCCCGTCCAAGGACAGTGGCACGGGCCTGAGCAACATCACGATCTCGGGTGCTCCCACCTACGAGAACCTCTTCCTGCTCAATGGCGTGGTGCTCAACGAGAACATCCGCGGTCAGGCCTTCGAGCTGTTCATCGAGGACGCCATCCAGGAGACCACCACGGCGACCGCCGGCGTGTCAGCCGAGTATGGCCGCTTCTCGGGTGGCGTGGTCAACGTTCTCACCAAGTCGGGCGGCAACGACTTCTCCGGCTCTTTCCGCACCACCTTCAACAACCAGAACTGGCAGGAGAAAACGCCGCTGACCACCACCCAGACCAACGATACCGTGCCGACCTATGAGGCGACTCTTGGCGGTCCGGTCCTGCGCGACCGCCTCTGGTTCTTCCTCGCCGGCCGCGACATCAAGAGCAAAACGACGGGCAACACGACGGCCGTGAGAGATATTGCAAACCCAAACGTCATCATCTTTCCTGGCGCTACGTATGACGACGTTCGGCCCCAGCGGCGCTACGAGGGCAAGCTCACCGCGTCGATCACGCCCAGCCACAGCTTGCTCGGCTCCTACAGCAAGATCAACGACAAGGAAAACGGAAACTCGTTCGGCACCATCCTGGACACGGCCAGCCTCGTCAACCGGGAAACTCCCCAGGAGCTGTGGTCGGTCAACTACACCGGCACTCTTACCGACAACCTGCTGTTGAGCGGCCAGTACTCCCAGCGGAAATTCTCCTTCATCGGCTCGGGAGCCCCCTCGACGGACCTCATCGCAGGCACCCTGCTGCTCGACCGCTCCCGCGGCAGCGCCCGGTACCACAGCCCGACCTTCTGCGGCGTCTGCACGCCCGAGGACCGCAACAACAAGAACGCCCTCGTCAAGGCCTCCTACTTCCTATCGACGGGGAGCAAGGGCTCGCACGACATCGTGGCCGGTTACGACACCTTCAACGACATCCGCCGGTCCGACAACCACCAGTCGGGAAGCGACTGGCGTATCATCGGCACCTCAGCCAACGTCACCAGCGACGGGCAGATCTTCCCCATCTTCAAGCCCGACGGCTCGACGGTCTTCGAGTTCGATCCCATTCTCCAGACGAGCCAGGGAACCAAATTCAAGACGAACTCGGCTTTCGTCAACGATTCCTGGCGCTTCAGCGACCGCCTGACCTTGAACCTCGGCCTGCGTTACGACCAGAACGACGGTACCAACGCCGCCGGCCAGAAGGTCGCCAAGGACTCCGCGGTGAGCCCTCGCCTGGCGACGACGTTCGACACGACGGGGAACGGCAACCTGGTCCTTCATGCCAGCTATGGTAAGTACGTAACGGCACTGGCCAATACCATCGGCGACAGCAGCTCACCGGGTGGCGTACCTGCCGCCTTCCAGTGGACGTACTTGGGGCCGACGATCAACGGCAACCTCTCTCAGGACGAGGCCATTCGCCAGGCCTTCGCTTGGTTCGCCGGCGCCAACGGCGGCCTCCCCACGGTGGCGAGCCCGGTCGGCGGTGGCGTCCAGCCGGTGATCGCAGCCGCCATCCGCGGCCTCAACGTGCAGATCCGCGGCTCGCTCGACTCGCCCAGCGTAAAGGAGTACACCGTTGGCGTGACCACGCGGCTCGGCAGCCGCGGCCTCTTGCGGACCGACGCCGTCTATCGCAAATGGGGCGACTTCTATCACCAGCGCACCGACACCTCGACAGGCAAAGTCACCGGGCAAATCGGCAGCGTCTCGCAGACCTTCGATCTCACGCTGGTCCAAAACAACGACACGCTCTACGACCGGACTTACAAAGGACTGCACACCCAGTTCCGCTTCCAATTCACGGACCGGTTCGACCTTGGCGGCAACTGGACGATGTCGAAAACCGAGGGCAACTACAACGCTGAGAACCAGGGCAGCGGCCCGGTCCCCGGCGGCCTGGGAAACTATCCGGAATACTTTGACGTGCGCTGGAACTCCCCGGACGGACCGCTCTCCATCGATCAGCGGCACCGGGTGAACCTCTATGGCGTGTACAAGATCTTTGACCACGGTCACAACAGCCTGAGCGCCAGCGTGTTCGAGAGCTACGCCACCGGACACCCGTACGAGGAGGTTGGGACCATCCGGACGCAGCCTTTCGTCACCAACCCCGGCTACGCTTCACCTCCTCCCCGGGTTAACTACTTTTTCAGCGCACGAGGCGCGTTGACCACTCCCAACGTCATGCGGACGGACATCGGCCTCAACTACGGGTTCCGCGTCGGCAAGATCGACCTCTTCCTGAAGCCGGAGGTGATCAACGTGTTCAACGCGGACAAGGTGGACACCACGGACATCAGGTACTTCAACACCTCCATCCTGACCGCGGACAACGGCGCCAAATGCCCGCAGTCGCCCACGGGTAATTGCCTGCCTTTCAACCCGTTCACCGAGAAGCCCGTCGAGGGTGTGAACTTTGTGAAGGGGCCGGACTTCGGCAAGGCCGTGAACGCCCTGGGCTTCCAGCAGCCGCGGACCTACCGATTCGGAGTGGGTCTGAGGTTCTAAAACGGATCGTGCTGGCGTGAGGGCGGCCCTCCGGGCCGCCCTTTTCTCATTCCACCACGGCTGCCGCCAGCTTCGCCAAGGCAGTGCGCCAGCGCAGCCGATAGCTCTCCCACACCGTCAATCCGATCGACAGCGGCAGTCGCTGGAAGCCGTGCTGGAGAACGTCGAGCTCGCTGCCATCCGGGACGGCATAGAGCCGCAGGATGAGGCGGGTGGCGGCCAACCAGTTGGCGTCCAGCCGCTCGAAGGAGAGACCCCACAGCTCCGGCGGCACGAGCTCCACCGTCCGCCCCCGCTCCCGCCAGGGCGACGGCGGTGGATCGACGCGGGGAGACGTGCCGCGCAGCAGCAGTCCACCCGCCGGTCCGGGCTCCACCTCGGCCTCGTCGGCCAGCCAGCGGGCGAGCTTGTCCGGCTCGACGAGCCACTTCCAGGCTTCCTCCCGGAGTACCGGCAGCCGCTGCCGCCGGCGGAGCTGGACTCCCGGGATGTCGCCCTCGCGAATGGCTTCGGGCAAAATTCCCCCTCCCTTTAGTCGAACAGGTTGCGGAGGGCCTCCAGGGCCTTTGGAAAGCGAAAGGTGTAGCCCATTTCCAGCAACCGCTGCGGCACGGCGCGCTGGCCGTTGAGCATCATATCGGCCATCTCGCCGAGGACGAGGCGTAGCGCGAAGCCCGGCGCCGGCGCCAGGCTCGGCCGGTGCAAGGCCTTGCCCAGCACGCGGCTGAAGTCGCGATTGGTCAAAGGCTGAGGCGCCGTGAGATTGAACGGGCCGCGGGCATCCTCCCGTTCGAGGAGAAAGCGGATCGCGCCCACTTCGTCGGCAAGGTGGATCCAGGGAAACCACTGATGCCCGCCGGCCAGGGGGCCGCCCACCCCCAAGCGGAAGGGGAGGGCCATCTTGGGGAGGGCGCCGCCCTCGCCGCTCAGCACGATTCCGGTGCGCACGACGGCACGCCGCACACCCAGCGTTTCGGCTTCGGCGGTCGAGGCCTCCCAATCGACGCAGCATTCAGCCAGGAAATCCGTCCCCGCGGGGTGCCCTTCGGTGACCACCTCGTCGCCGCAGGGTCCGTAGATCCCCACGGCCGAGCCTTGGAGGAGAGTCTTCGGTCTTTCTTTTGCCTGGCGGATGGCGGCCATCACGGCTCCGCCGGAGTCCACCCGGCTCGCCTTGATGCGCCGCTTCCGGCTGGCGGTCCAGCGGCCGGCGGCGATGCTCTCGCCCGCCAGATGGACGATGGCGGTATTCTCGTCGAGCAGCGAAGCCCAACCGTCACCGGTCCTGCCGTCCCACTGCGCCGCTCGGGTATTGGCGGGGAGCGTCTTCACCTTGGACGGATCGCGAGTCAGGACGACGACCTCGTGCCCCGCTCCCCCCATCTCACGGGCCACCGCACTGCCGATGAGACCTGATCCGCCGGTGATCACCACCCGCATAAGCGCTTGCCTCCGCCGCGATGCTACACCAGCCGGGTGCTTCCTCCCGTGCGTGCGAGATTCCCCCGCCCAAGACCCTCACCCCCTGGCCCCCTCTCCCGCCCCCTCCCAACCCCCCACACCGGGAGAGGGGGAACGCACTGCAAGTCATCTACTTGCTTGTCTCCCTCTTCTCCCGGTGTGGGGGGTGGGAGGGGGCGGGAGAAGAGGGCCGGGGTGATGAGGGTCTTGGGTGGGGGAACGCCCAGTCCGAGGCTACACCGCCGCCAGCTCCTCCTCCAGGAGTTGGCGCTGGTGCAGATCGGCGTAGAGGCCGCCGGCGGCGATGAGCTGCGAGTGGCTTCCCCGCTCGGCGATGCGGCCGTGGTCGAGGACGAGGATGAGGTCCGCGTCCTTGACGGTCGAGATGCGGTGGGACACCAGGAAGACGGTGCGGCCTTCGAAGACCTGGCGGAGATTGCCGAGGATCAGCTCCTCGGTCTGGGTGTCCACAGCCGAGAGGCAGTCGTCCAGGAGCAGGATGCGCGGCTCGCGCAGCAGGGCGCGGGCGAGGGCCACTCGCTGCTTCTGGCCGCCGGAGAGGGTGAGGCCGCGCTCGCCCACCATGGTATCGAGCCCGTGGGGGAAAGCCGCCAGATCCGGCTCCAAGCCGGCCAGCCGCGCCGCCCGAACCACCTCCTCGACGGCCGCCTCAGGCCGGCCGAGAGCGATGTTGTCGCGGATGCTGGCCGAGAAGAGGAAGGTCTCCTGGGGCACCATGCCGATGGCGGCGCGCAGGCGCGCGAGCGGCATCCGCCGGACGTCCGCGCCGTCCACCGCCAGGGATCCCTCCGGCGGCTCGATCAGCCGCGGAATGAGCGACAGCAGCGTGGTCTTGCCCGCGCCGGTGCGGCCGACGACGGCTACCGTCTGGCCGGCCGCGACTTGCAGGTCGACATCCGCCAGCACCGGCGTTTCCCCCTCGTGGTAAGCGAAGGTCAGGCCCCGGAAGCGCACCGCGCCGTGGATCTCGCCGGGGTCCGCCAACGGCTGCACGTCGCGGATGGCCGGCTCGGCGTCGAGGATCTTCTGGATGCGGATCAGGGAGGCGGTACCCCGCTGCGCCAGGTTGATCACCCAGCCGAGGGCGATCATGGGCCAGGTCAGCTTGCCGAGGAACAGTTGAAAGGTGACGAACTGGCCCACCGAGATCCGGCCGCGGATCACCAGCAGGCCGCCGTACCACAGCACCGCCGCGAACCCCAGCCCGATGAGCGCCTGAAGGATGGGGTGGAAAGCCACCGACCAGGCGACGAGGCGCCGGTTGCCTTCCAGGTAGTCGTCGTTCACCCGCGCGAAGTCGTCCTCCTCTCGCGCCTCCCGGGCGTAGGCCCGCACCACCCGCACGCCGGCCAGGTTTTCCTGCACCCGCGCCGAGATGTCGGCGAACTTCTCCTGCACGCCGGTGAACAGGACGTGAATGCGGCGCCCGAAGAGGACCGTCGCGCCGGCCACCAGCGGCGCCGTCACCAGCGCGACCAGCATCAGCCGGGCGTTGATCCGCCCCATCAGGACGAGCGCGCCCAGGCCGGTGATCACCGTATTGGTGCTGTACATGATGGCCGGCCCACAAAGCAAGCGCACCGCCTGCAGATCGTTGGTGGCGCGGGCCATCAGATCGCCCGTAGGATAATGCTGGAAGAAGGCGGGGGACTGCTTTTCGAGGGCCGCGAAGTAGACATTTCGCAGGTCGTACTCGACGTCCCGGCTCATCGCCACCAGGATCATCCGTTGCAGATAGGTGAAGACGCCCTGGACGAGGGAAAAGCCGACGATCAGCCCGGCATAGCCCAGCAGCTCCATGCCGGAGACGCGGCGGCGCACCGCATCGATGGCTTTTCCCACCAGCAGCGGGCTCACCAATCCCAGCAGGACCCCGGCGATGATCGCGAGGATTCCGAGGATCAGCTTGCGGCGGTGGGGGCGTAGGTAGGGCCAGAGGTAGGACAGTCGATTGAGCAAGATCACGGCTCCTGGCGGCAGAATATCACCGCCGGGAGCCGGGATTGGGACTGCTCAGCCAAGCTGACTAGTGGCGATGATGGCCGCCGCCGTTTCCGTGATGGCCGCCGTTTCCGTGATGGCCGCCGTTTCCGCCATGGAATCCACCTTGGCCATGGAATCCACCATGACCATGGAATCCACCGTGATCGCGGAAACCACCCCGGAAACCGTCATGGCCGCGGAAGCCGCCGCGGAAGGCAAAGTGGTCGTGGCCCCGGAATCCGCGGTCAAAGCCACGGCCCCAGTAACCGCGATAGTAGTAGCCGCCCACGAATCGCGGCGCGACCCAGTAGGAGTCATAGTAGGAGGGGAGCACCCACCGGCCGCCGATCCAGACGTAGTCGCCGAGGTCGGGACGCCAGTCCCAGTAGCCGTTGACCCAGGAGTAGCCCGGTCCCGGACTGGCATAGACCACCTCCCGATGGAGCGGCGGCGGGGCGAAGTAGGCGGGGAATCCCAGGCCGATCCCGATGCCAACCCGCACACGGGCGGAAGCGGCGGGAGTGAAGCCCAGGACACCGACGAGGCTGAACACGGCAATGGCTAAGGCAAGGATCCGCTTGGCGTTCATATAGGTCGTTACCTCCTACCTCTTAGAACACCGGGCGGGCCTCAAAACTTCCAATAACCGCGAGCATAGAAGTGGTGCCGGCCGCGATGCTCATAGCGCGGCGCGATCCAGACGGCGTGGGCGTGCGGCGGGCGCACCCAGGCACCCGGAAGCCAGACGTAGCCCCGGCGGCCACCTGCCCAGTCCCAATGTCCGCCGACCCAGACGAAATCCGGTCCCGGACGAACCACCACCACCTCCTGGCGCAGGGCCGGCGGCGGTGCGTTGACGCGGATGCTGATGCCAACCCTGGCGGCCGAGGCGGCGGAGGAGAAAGCGAGAGCGGAGACGAGGACCGTCAGCGCGATTGTCAAAGCGAAACTTTTCTTGGCGTTCATGGTCAGTGTTACCTCCTGATCCTTGAACACGGGATAGGGCGACTTCCTGCGCCCCTCCGGCGCAATCGTCTTCTGGCTGGTTTTACGCCCCGCGCACCATCAGGTCCGCCACCGCCTTGTTGAAGCGCACCGGGTCAGGAAGCTCGCCGCCCTCGGCGATGAGGCCGTAGCCGAAGAGAAGCTGAGCGTAGTCTTCGAGCACGGGGTCCTCCGCGTTCTTCTCGAAGTGCTCGCTCATCTTGGCCAGGATGTCGTGCTTGGGGTTGAGCTCCAGGATGCGGCGCTGCTTGGGGCCGCCGCCTTTGCCTTTCTGCAGGAGCTTTTCGAGCTGCGGGCTGTAGTCGTGCTCAGCGCCCACCAGGCAGACCGGCGAGTTGGTGAGCCGGTTGGTGAGGCGCACCTGCTTGACCCAGGTGTCGAGCTTCGTCTGCAAGGCGTCGAGCAGCGGCTTCAACTGCTCCTCCTTGGCCTTGAGCTCCTCCTCGGTCTGCTTCTTCTCCTCCTCGTTGCCGAGCGAGACCGTGCCCTTGCCCGCCGACTTCAGCTTCTTGCCGCCGTACTCGTTCAGCGACTGGGTAAGGAGCTCGTCGACCGTATCCACTAGATAGAGGACCTCGTAGCCCTTTTCCTTGAAGGCCTCCAAATTGGGCGAGTTCTCTACCTGCGAGCGCGACTCGCCAGGCAGGTAATAGATCTCGTTCTGCCCCTCCTTCATCCGCTCGACGTACTCTTTGAGGCTGGTGAGCTTCTCGGGATCGTTCGAGGACTGGAAGACCAGAAGCTCCAGCAGCTTCTCCTTGTTCTCGTAGTCGGAGCTCGTCCCCTCTTTGATGGCGCGGCCAAACTCGGTCCAGAACTTGAGGTAGGTGTCGGGCTCCTTCTCCTTCATCTCCGTGAGGACGTCCAGGATCTTCTTGGTCAGCCCCTTACGGATCAGAGTGATGAAGCGGTCCTTCTGCAACATCTCGCGGGAGACGTTGAGCGCCAGGTCGGGGGAGTCCACCACGCCGCGCACGAAACGCAGGTACTGAGGCAGCAGGTCCTCGCACTTCTCCAGGATCTGGATGCGCTTGACGTAGAGCTGAAGGCCCGGCTTCGAGGCCACGTAATAAAGGTCGTACGGCGCCTGCGCAGGGATGAACAGCAGGGCTTGATACTCGATGCGCCCCTCGGCCTTGTAGGAGATGACCTTGAGCGGCTCCGTCCAGTCATGGGCGATGTGCTTGTAGAACTCGTTGTAGTCCTCAGGCTTGACCTCGGACTGCGGCCGAGTCCAGATCGGCTTCATCGTGTTGAGGACCTTCTCCTCCAGCGGCATGACGGGCTTCTCACCCGTCTCCTTCTCCTTCGCGAGATCCTCGATCTCAGGGTCCTTCTCGGCCTTGAGGACGATGGGATAGCTGACGAAATCCGAGTAGCGGCGGACGATGCGGCTGATCACCCAGCGGTCAGAGAATTCGTCGAGACCGTTCTCCTTGTCCTCGGGCTTGAGATAGAGGGTGACGGAGGTGCCGCGGCCAGCCTTCTCGGTCTCCTCGACCGTGTAGGTGCCATCGCCGGTGGACTCCCAGCGGGTGGCGGCCGTCTCGCCCGCCCGGCGGGTCACCAGCACGATGCGGTCGGCGGCCATGAACGAGGAGTAGAAGCCGACTCCGAACTGGCCGATCAGCTCGGCGATCGACTGCTGGGATTCGCCCTTCTTGATGCGGTCCACCAACTCGCGAGTGCCGGACTTGGCGATCGTGCCGATGTTGGCGATCACCTCGTCGCGGCTCATGCCGATGCCGTTGTCGTGGACCGTGAGGGTGCGCAGGTTGCGGTCCGCCTCCAGACGGATCTGAAATTCTTCCCCGCCTTCGAGAAGCTCCGGATGGGTCAGCGCCTCGAAACGCAGCCGGTCGATCGCGTCGGATGAGTTGGAGATCAGCTCGCGGAGAAAGATTTCCTTGTTCGAGTACAGCGAATGGATCATCAGGTCGAGGAGCTGCCGGGTTTCGGCCTGAAACTGAAGAGTCTCGACGGTTGCGGTAGCCATGAACGTCCTCCTGGGTCTTCAAAAGTCTTCAGGCCCAGATTGCACAGGGACGACGCCGGGCCTCATGAATGACCCTTCGAACGCTGCGGACTGGGCTTGGAATTCCCCCTGCCGACCGCCGAACCGGAAGTCTGATGACAGGGGCGTCAACTAAATATTAGTCGACAGGGCGCAAGATTGCAAGCCGGGAAGCCCGCGCCTTGCAATGCCTGAGCCTGTAAGATGACGGTGACAAGGAGGATCTGATGGCCTGGGGACGGAAACGCGAAGGTGGAGGATGCGTGAGCCTGCTCGCCCTGCTGCTGGCGGCCTTGGCTTTGCTGGTGGCCTGGGCGGCCTACAAGCGCACGGGCGGAGAGATCGGAACCGTATTGAAGGACGCGGGAGTCCAGAGCCGCGGGCCGGCCGGCGCTGACTCCGATCTGGCGGAGTGGCAGGAGGATCTGGCCCAGGCCCGGGACCGTCTCCTGGGACGCCGGGCCGAGGTGGCGGGGGACCGCAATCTGGAGCAGGTGCGGCGCGACGTCGAGCAGGTGCGAGCGAGCCTCGAGCAGGCCTACCACAAGGCCGGCGCCACGAAGGAGCAGTGGAAAGACCTCGACGCCAATCTCGAGCGACTGGAGACCCAGCTCAAGGACGGGGGCACGAAGGCCCTGGCCACGCTCGATCAGGCGCTTTCGAAGCTGCGCGAGGCCACCAGCCCGAAGAAAGACGCCGGAGATGGCCGGCGCTGATCCGATCCTCGATCCGGACGCCGTGATCCGGGAAGCTTCGCCGGCACTCTGGCTCGCCCTCTCGCCTCTCGGCCGGACGCTGCGCCAGCCCGCGTCCTTCCTACCGCTCCAGACGGCGGAGGCCCGGGGCAAGACGTTCAACGCCACCATCGGCCAGATCACCGACGGTCGAGGCGGCGCCGTCCCTCTACCCTCGATGGCGGCGGCCCTCTCCGGCTTGGACGAAGCGGAGCGCAGCCGTGCCTTCCTCTACTCCTCCGTGGACGGTTTTCCCGATCTGCGCCGGCTCTGGCGCGAGTGGCAACGGCGGGGAGTGCGGGCCGAAGCGCCCTCATCTCTACCCATGGTCACCCTGGGCACGGCCCACTCGAAGGCTCTCGCGGCCGAGCTGGTCGTCTCTGAGAACCGCAAAGTGGTGTTGCCCGAGCCGTATCGGGATGCCGACCGCGGGCTGTTCGTAATACGGCTGGGAGCCGAGCCCATCGGCTGTGACTGTTGCCGCGGCGGGCGCTTCGACCCTGCGGCCATCCCCCGCCTTCTCGACGAGATGCCGGACGGCGAGCCTGCCGTGGTGGTGCTGGAATTTCCTCGGGAGGATACCGGCTACGAGCCGAAGACTCGCGAACGCACGTCCTTCTGCTGGGCCCTGGCTGCCGCAGCCGAGCGCCGGCCCGTAGTGGCCATCGTGGACGACACCTGGGAAGGTCTGGGCACGCCGAGCAACTCCCTCTTCTGGGGCATGATTGGCCTCCATCCCAACCTGGTGCCCATCAAGGTCGATGGCCCGGAGGGCCAACTCGGCTTCCCCGGCGGCCGGATCGGTTTCCTCACCTTCCCCTTCGAGCCCGAAAGCACCGTCGCCATCGCGCTCGAAAGCAAGCTCAAGATGCTGCTCCGGGCCGAGGCGGGCTCGCCGTCGGCGGCGTCGCAGGTGCTGTTGTTGCGGAGTCTGAAAGAATATTTGGAGTTGGACTAGTCGCCTTCACCCGTGAACCGCAGGCGAAACGCCAAGGCCCCGTGCCAGCTCGGCTTCGAACTCGCGCCAACCAAGAAAGCGGGAAGCGAGCGCATCGGGATTCGCTCCGCGACCGGCAAGCTTGTAGAAAAGCTCCCAGTGGCGACGCTCCGCCGGGCCGAGATCGGCGAGTAGAAGCGCGACCTCCTGGTCCTCGACGACCTCCAGAAGCCTGGTGAATCGCTCGCAGCTCCGCGCCTCGACGAGGGCGCCGAAGAGCAGGCGGTCGACCTTCGTCCAAGGCTCGCGGCCGACCACGATTCGTTCCCTGAGGCTCTGGGCCCAGCGATTCTTCCTCCGGCCGCCGAGCGACCAGGCCCGCTGTCTCAGGATGGTTACCACGCGCCGAAAGTGCTGCACCTCTTCAGCCGCCAGCGCCGCAACACGTTCGACAAGCTCGACGTCGTCAGGGTAGTAACCAGCGAGCGAAAGGGCGTACATCGCGACCTGCTGCTCGCAGACCGCGTGATCGGCAAGGAACTCGGGCAGGTTCGCGGCGGCCAGCTCCGCCCACGACCGAGGCGTCGGATGAAGGAGGGGAAGCGCCGCGTAAACCTCCTCGAATCGGCTCGGCTCAAGGAGGCTCATAGCTACCGCAACCAATCCTCGAGCTGCACCCGCACATCCGTCGAAGCGTCGCGATACTTGACGATCACCGGCGTGTAGAGAGAAAGCCCCCAATCCTTTCCGGCTCCCTTGGTGACCGCGCGGGAGCCGGGCACGACGACCGCCTCCTCGGGGATCACCAGCGGCTGATCGTCCGTCGCTCTGTGGATCGTCTCGCGAACGAGATCGTAGACGGGGGTGGAGCGGGTCAGGATGGTGCCGGCTCCCAGCACGGCCCGGCGCTTCACGACCGTCCCTTCGTAGACGCCGCAGTTGCCGCCGATCAGGACGTCATCCTCGACGATCACGGGCGAGGCGCCCACGGGCTCCAGCACTCCCCCAAGTTGGGCCGCGGCCGAGAGGTGAACGCGCTGGCCCACCTGGGCGCAGCTCCCCACCAGGGCGTGAGAGTCTACCAGCGTGCCGTCGCCCACCCAGGCGCCGACGTTGATGTACATGGGGGGCATGCAGATCACCCCGCGTCCCAGGTAGCAGCCATCCCGGATCGACGAGCCACCGGGGACCACCCGCACGCCGTCGCTCGCCAACAACGGCCGGGGCGGGTAGGTCGCCTTGTCGAGGAAGGGAAGGCGGATTCCCGTGTCGCAACTTCCGAGCGACATGTCGACGATCTCGCCCATGCGAAAGCCGGCGAGGATTCCCTGCTTGACCCAGGGGTTGACCCGCCAGCCGGTGGGAGACTCGGAGTCCGGCTCCGCGGCTCGGACCTCGCCGCGGTTGAGCGCCTGTTTGAAATGATCGAAGAGGCTGCGCTCCGCCAGGCCATAGACCCCCGGCGGATCAGCATAGAGGCGTTCAATGTCGCGACGCAGCGTCGCCAGGCTCGCCGAGTCCTCAGACGGCAAGCCGGGCCTCCAAGGGCTCGGACTCGGGAGTTTCGGGAATCAGGCCCAGCCCCAGGAGAACCTTCTCGATCTTCATCACGCTCTCCGGCTTGGGGGGAACCGCCGGCAGCCGGAGGACCGGTTCGATCAAGCCCATGAGGCCCAGAGCCGCCTTCACCGGGCCGGGATTGGACTCGATGAAGTTGATCTCCATGAGCGCATGGAGCCGGCGCTGCATCTCGCGGGCGGCCGGGAAATCCCCCTCCAGACAAAGGGAGGTCAGGCGCGCCATGGCGTACGGCACTTCGTTGGAGACCACCGAAATGATGCCGACACCGCCCAGGGCGATCACCGGCAGGGTGATGGCGTCGTCGCCGGAGAGCACGGCGAAGCTCTCGGGCACGGCCTGGAAGATGGCGGCGATCTGCGAGATGTTGCCCGACGCCTCCTTTACTCCCACCACCGTCTCGATCTCGGCCAGGCGCTTGAGCGTCGCCGGATCGACGTTCGTCCCGGTTCGCCCGGGAACGTTGTAGACCACGATGGGGAGCCGCGTGGCGCGGGCCACTTCGCGATAGTGCTGATAGAGCCCTTCGGGCGTGGGCTTGTTGTAGTACGGGGTGACGACCAATAGGCCATCTGCTCCCAGCCCCTCGAGGTCGCGAGCCAGCTCCACGACTTCGCGGGTGTTGTTGCCGCCGCAGCCGGCGAGCACGGGAGTCTTTCCCTGGGCCTCTTCCAGGGTGATCTCGACCACCCGCAGATGCTCCTCGCGAGTGAGAGTGGGGTTCTCGCCCGTGGTGCCGCAGGGGACGAGAAAATGGATGCCGCCCTCGATCTGGCGGCGCAGCAGTCGGCGCAAGGCCTCCTCGTCGAGCGAGAGATCAGACCGGAACGGAGTTACCAACGCGGTGCCGCATCCTTGGAACATTGTTTTCTCCATACGCGCACGGGGGAAAGGAGTCAGGCGCGCGCCCAACATTCTAAGTCTCCTGGCGGACGATCTCTTCCCAAACCTGGCTGAACTCGAAAAATCCCCGCCGTCCGATCATCCAGCGCGCAGCGCGCAGCGCGCCGTGGGCGAAGCCGGCCCGGCTGCGGGCCCGATGCTCCAAGGTGATCGTGTCCGCCTCCGAATCGAAACCGATCTGGTGGGTGCCGGGAATCGAGCCCGCCCGGTTGCTGGCGCCGTCGATGGGACGATGGTAGCCAGCCTCCTCCATCACCTTCTTGATCTGGAGCAGCGTGCCGGAAGGCGCGTCCTTCTTCTTGCTGTGGTGGATCTCATAGGCCCAGGCTTCATAGGCGGTCTCGTGGGCCAGCAGGCGCGCCGCGGCCTCTGCAAGGCGATAGAAAACCATCACGCCGACCGAAAAGTTGGCGCCATACAGGAAGCCAGCGTCGTAGCGTTCCACCGCTTCGCGCAATGCAGAGTGATGAACGCCCCAGCCTGTGGTGCCCACCACCAGGGGAACGCCCAGGGCCGCGAGCCGCTCGGCGGTGGCCGGAACGGCCGCGGCGACCGAGAAATCGATCGCCACGTCGATTCCCTCGAAGCGCTCGGCGGTGATGCCGGCGCCGCCGGCGTTGTCCGCGCTCGCCAACCGCAGCGCCACTTCAAATCCGTGAGACGGAGCTAGCTCCGCCACCAGCTTGCCCATCTTGCCGTAGCCAATCAGGGCGAGTCGATTCATTCCACCACCTCGTCAATTCCGCCGGGAAGAAGCTCTTCGTGAAGGGCCGCCACCAGCTCCAGAAGTTGCTCCTCGTCGGCCAGCAGGCGGACCGTGGGAGCGGCCACGCCTTGGAGGACCAGCCGCGGCTCGAAGTCGCGCCCCGCGGCGAGAGTCCGCTCGACCAGATCCGGCGACGTGGCGAAATCCTCAGAAACCAGGGACACGACAAACCGGCCGCGGTGGATCCACACCTCGGCAGATTTACCCACCGCCGCGAGAAGCGCCAGGTGGACATCCGAGAGCCTGTCCTCGTGATCCAGAGCAAGCTCGCCCTGGCCGTCTAGCGCCAGGAGAGAGGGGCGGAATCGCTCGCAAACCTCGAGGAGAGAAGGCGTCAGACTCTTGCCGTCCGCAGGCTGAGTGGCCAGGGCGGAGATGAGATGCGCGTTGGACCTGCAGGCGATGGACTTGACGGCGGGAAGCGCGTCCGGATTGCGCCGGCCGATGATCGTGCCCTCGGCGCCCGGATGCCGGGAGTCCTTGATGCGGATGGGAACGTTCGCCCGGCTGGCCGGCCCCAAGGTGCCGTAATGAGGTTTCTTGGCGCCCGAGCAGGAAAGCTCCAGGGCCTCGGCAAAGGAGAGCGTGCGCACCCGCCGGGCTCCCGGGTAGAGCCTGGGATCGGCAGTCCGCATGCCGTCGACGTCCGTCCAGATCTGCACCTCCTCCGCGCCAAGGGCGGCGCCGACGATGGCGGCGGAGAAATCCGAGCCTTCCTTGCCGAGCGTGGTGGTCACCCCCTGGATATTGGCGCCCACATAGCCGCCCACCACCGGCACCGTGCCCTGGCGCAGCAGCGGCAGGAGGGTCGAGCGCAGCCGAGCGTTCGTGGGTCCGTAGAGCGGCTGGGCACGGGTGAAGTCGTCGTCCGTCACGAGAACCCGCCGGCAGTCCACCCACGAGGAGTCGATGCCCGCGTGGGAGAGCGCGAAAGAGAGAATGGCGCTCGCCAGCAGCTCGCCGTAGCCGGCGACGGTATCCGCAGCCCGAGGCGTCAGCGAGCGGGCCGCCATGATCTCGTCGAGACGAGTCCGCAGCTCGTTGAACCACGGATCGAGCATCGCGTCGAGAGCCGGCCGGCCGGAAGGCGGTACCACTGCGTAGGCCTCGCGCCGGTGATACAGCTCGATCTGATCGAAAAAAGAATGGACCTTGTCCGCATCGCCGGCCGCAGCCGCCTCGGCGCCCTCCAGAAGATGCCGAGTGGTCAAAGCCATAGCGGAGACCACCACCACAGGCCGGCGCTCCTGGCGGCCCCGGATGATCTCGCCCACCCGCTCGATCGCCTCGGCGGTGTTCACCGAGCTGCCGCCGAATTTCATGACGATCATGGGAGGGGGCTCCGCCCAAGACCCTCATCACCCCGGCCCTCTTCTCCCAGCCTCCCCCCCGCCTGACGGGAGAAGAGGGAGAACAGCAAGACCCTCATCACCCCGGCCCTCTTCTCCCATCGCCCTCCCCCCAACCGGGAGAAGAGGGAGCAAGGCAAGAACGTCCCAGGGGTACCCCTCTCCCGGGGAGGGGGATGGGGTGGTCGGGAGAGGGGCAGGGGTGAGGGTCTTGGGCGGGGGCGCTCTGAGGCAAAGTCAGCGCCTACTTTCCCCCGGCGTGTCTTCGCGGCCCACACCTCCATATTCATCCTCAGATCAACCCCTCGCTCTTCATCAACTCCGCATTCAGCACCGCCGCCCCAGCCGCGCCGCGCAGCACGTTATGAGAGAGAGCGGCGAACTTCCAGTCCAGAACGCTACATTCGCGGAAGCGGCCGACGGCGGTGGCCATCCCCCGCTCGATGCCGGCGTCCTTGCGAGTCTGCGGACGGTCGGGCGCATCCATGAGGTGAATTGGCAGCTTCGGCGCCGAGGGTAGACCCCGCTCCTGCGGCAGTCCCGAGAAGGCGGCGAGGGCGGCCAGCAGCTCTTCGCGGCTCGCCTTCTGCTCCAGCTCGACGCTCGCCGTCACCAGGTGGCCGTCGATCGTGGGTACCCGGTTGCAGTTGGCGCTGACAATGAAGGGGAGGGGCTGGATGCGGTCGCCGTCGAGATCGCCGAGGATCTTCTGCGGCTCCGTCTCGACCTTCTTCTCCTCGTCCCCCCCTATATAAGGAATGACGTTGCCCAGGATGTCGAGCGACGGCACGCCGGGATAGCCGGCGCCGGAGACGGCCTGGAACGTGGTGACCAGCACCTTCTTGATACCGAACGGCTTCAAGGCGGCGAGCGGCATCACCAGCACCACGGCGGCGCAGTTGGGATTGGTGACGAGGCTGCCCGTCCATCCCCGCTCACGGCGCTGTGCGGCAAGGAGCCCCAGATGGCCGGGATTGATCTCCGGCACCAGCAGCGGCACGTCCGCGGCCATCCGGTAGTGACTGGAGTTCGAGACCACGATGTGGCCGGCGGCAGCAAAGTCGCGCTCGATCTCCCCCGCCAGACTGCCGGACATTGACGAGAAAACCAGCCGCGGCCCTCTCCCCGGAATGCACTCCTCGACGATCCGATCCGCGGCCTCCGTGGGAGGCTGCCCCTCAAGTTGCCAGGAGGTCGCCACCCGATAGACCTTCCCCGCGCTACGGTCGCTCGCCGCCAGCCACGTCGCCTTGAACCACGGATGGTCCTCCAAGAACTGAATGAAACGCTGCCCCACCGTGCCGGTGGCGCCGAGAATGCCGACTTCGATCTTTTTGTCCATAAGGCGCACGAGTCTATCGGTCTTGCAACCGGCAGACCATCTCCTTGTCGAGGTCGTCGAGTCAATGAAGATCAGACTGCAGGGAAGAACTTCGTGCCCGAGCCACCTTGGTGCTTCCGGGGTCTCCCCCGCCAATTCTCCCTCTCGTTGCGAAGGGGAATACGCCTTCGCAAGGGCTAGAGAAAGCTCCCAAACTCTCAAATCCCAGCCGAGAGAAACCTAACTTCCTGTTGCTGCGGAGGATATCCGATTCGGTGGAAGGTCTGCGAGGGAATTGACTCGAAGTCTTTGGTCCAGATACTCAGTTCCTCGGCGAGAGGAAGAGGAAAGTTCTCGTTGGTCTCTAGAGGCGAGCCAAGGCGTCAGGCTACTTCGTTCTCCTGAATATGGCGCTCGCTCTCCCGATGTCCACGGTATAGAGACCAGGCATTGACCAGATTCTCGGCCCAAATAGAGGGATACGACCCCAGGAGTTCGGCCTCGCTCGGCCCCAATCTCCTCGTCTAGACCACCAGCCAGACCGGGATCCGGGTCCTTCGCAGGGTCCGCCACGGACCTTTGGATTGGACTCGACACCTCCAAGCTCGCGCACAACCCACTGAGGGGCCTACCCTTCTCTCCTGACGTCATTGGCTTCCGGAAGCTTGGTCATCGATCGTCGGCCTTCTGATTTTCCCCGGAGCCCGCCGCCGAAATCTTGCTCGATCAACACTCCTGAATGCCGGACATAGTGAAGCGCAGCCGTGGTTGTCCAAGCCCTCTCCATCAGCAGCTTGCCATAGGCACCGCGCTAGCCAGAGGACCGAGCATATGCTACAATTTATAGTCATGCAGCTTTAGGTTCGTATCTGGAAACTGGAGGAGCGTGTGTGCCCGAATAGCCAGGTCAGTCAGCGGAATGAGGTCCTATGAGTGAAATCAACCGTACTCCCGAAGTCGGGGGCTTTGTAGACTTCAGATATGAAGCGGTCCTCAAGACACTTGCGCGAAAGTTTGTAGCGGACGAGGAGGACTGTCTTATCTTTCTTGGAGCAGGCGTTGCTAAGGATTCGCGGGACGAAAAACACCTTCCGACGGGTCCTCAGCTTGCAGAGGAACTAGCCAAGGAGTGCCATCTGGAGTGGCATGAATATGTGCCACTCTCAACGGTCGCCTTTTATTATGAATTCTTTTATGGCCGCGACGAGTTAAATCGCTTTTTGCGAGATCGAATTGCGAACCCCGATATTAAGCCATCTTCGACTCTAGAAGGGCTTATGGATGTCATTTCAATCCTCGAAAGCATCAATAAAGATGTCCTCGTCGTAACCACAAATTACGATCAGCACTTCGAGGTTGCTTACAAGAAAACCTTTGGTCGCGAGCCAATTGTCGTCGTCTATAACGGGGGGACAGACGCAAAGGACGATACCACTCCTCTTCATTTGGGGATCGCTCGCAATTGGACTACTTGGCGGCCCCGTCGAGGAACCTGCCTTTACAAGATGCACGGCTGTATATCGCAGGCCCATGGCAACAATTTAGTAATAACCGAGGAGGATTACGTGAATTTCCTGTCCAACGCTCTCTCGGATCACCCTATGAAAAGGCTTCCCCTTTATCTTCTTGGGCGAATTTCGGAATCCTCTACTCTCTTTATTGGTTACAGCCTCTCAGATTGGAATTTCCGAGTGATCTTCAAGGCTACGGCAGAGAAAATAGCGCAGACTGAGAACTATGCCGTTCAATATTTCCATCCTTCCGAGGTGGGGCAACTCGACCAATTAAGGTGGAAATCATTAGTGGAATTCTGGTCGCAAAAACCCAAAAATATAAAGATCATCAATGCTGATGCCAGTCTGTTCATTGCCGACCTTGCAGGCGCGTTGCGCCAGGTTATCCCAATAGGAGTAAAGCCGTGAGCGCAGTCGAGTTGACCAACAAGCCGAGCCTGGAATTGAAGAGCCCTTGGCGTTTTCTGATGCCCTTGGAGGGTGCTGAGGGCCTTGATCGCGAATTGATCGAACTGACCAGGAAAGATGAGCTTCTGATCATCACCGACATGATAGCGACATCCAAAGTCTCTCTTCTGTACGCTTTCTCGGGTAATGGGAAGAGTTCTTTGATCAACGCAGGTGTGATCCCACAATTCAAGCGCCGTGGTTACGCAGTCTTCAAAACTCGCCCACGTCCTCCATGGGCGATTAACGATCCTTCGTTTGCCTTTAAGGAGTGTGTGCTTCGCTCCCTTGAGTTACCCCTTCTAAGCCAGCCCGATCTCCAAAAACTTCGTATGATCAGCGATCAACTTGGCTCAGCAGCCGATTCTTCTTCTGCGGAATTAGTCGGCGTCCTTCGGGGATTGGAGGCCAGATTGACAAGGCTTCAGCTCTCTTCTCCAGTAAACGAGATAACTGCTTATCTGAGATCGAAGCTCGATGTGCCCTTATCAAAGTTTATCTCTGAGGTCCAAGTCTTGGTGGGTCCGGAATCCAGGCTTCTGTTCCTGTGTGACCAGTTTGAGGAGCTCTTCGTTCACTATCAAGGGACACACCAACTTGACGACTTGATTGCGGAATTTGGAAAGATCTGGGCTGATCGCGCTCTACATATTAATTTCCTGTTTTCTATGCGAGAAGATTGGGTTGGCAGCATGATTGCTTTTCGAGAGGCAATGCCAGATGTTTTTTCCAACTACTACAAATTGGACCCGTTGCGCAGAAGCAAGGCTGAAACCGTGCTCAATCTTCCACTCGAACGACTTGGACTAGCGTGGGGAGTAGGGGTTACCAATAGAATCCTGGATGATCTTGCGCGCGCCTACTCTCGAAACCAGGCCGATCGATTCAACGGTATCAACCTTACTCCGTCTCCTCAAGATAATCATTTCATTGAACTCCCTGCACTCCAGGTAGTTGCCGAGGAGATTTGGAGAACAAAAGTGTCTACCGATTCGCCTTTTTCCATGGAGCACTATGACGCGCTGGCCAAAGGCACGGCTACGGAACAGGTTGATTCGCCCGCTCAGCGTGTTCTTGATAGGTATCTTTCAGAGCAACTCACCGAATTGGCTGGCTCAGACTCGAAAGGTAAAAGGCTTCATGAGGCACGAATCGACGGCCTATATTGTTTGACGGATAGGGTCCGACATCGCCGCGCCATCGCTGAAGGCATTTTGGTTGAAGAAATCGGTGCACTCCGTCCAAAAGACTTGAATTTGTCTCCGGTAACAAAAGAGGACGTTTCGCTGGCTTTTCAACCCCTGGCTGAGCGCCGTCTGATCCATAGAGATCAGACTGTGGACAGCCAAGTCCAATTTGAACTCGCTCATGATTTCGCAGTACGTTCAGTGGTGAGCCTCTGGAGAGATTTAGACCAGAAGCGGATCGCAGAAGTAGCTCTTTTGCAGCGTGACCGGGAAAAAAGAAAATCTCTCCTAGCAGATTTGGAGATTCGGGAAAAGCGAGTCTTAAAACTTGTCTGGCTGGCGACGATTGTTGGCGCCCTAGGTCTATCGGCTATGACTGCCTTCTCGTTTGTTAGCGATGACTTTCCTTGGAGCTGGCGGGAGCTGTTCTCAGGAATGAACGCAAGCTTGGCGCTACTTTTTGGCCTCGCCGCGGGTGCAGCGTTGCTGAATAGGCGTTGGATGAGTACTGCGCTTGGTATCTTAGGAGTTGGCATAGCGCTTACTCTAAATGCTTTTGTACTTCCTTCTCCCAGTTCTTTGCGGTCTATTTCGATGCACTTTCCAGTCCGTCTGAGAGGGAATTTTTACGACCGATCGAACCTAAAGAGCTTTCTTGGAGTTTTCTTTCCAGACACGACGGTTATTCGGTGCCCTGGTAATTACTTCGGTGAACTTGGCTTGTTTCTACCAAATGGTGAAAACCGACCGTTCTGCGAATCATGGTCATTTAATCCTCAGCCGAGCAAGGTCGAGGCTGGCTTCTATTGGATTAGTATGAAAAGCAGCTATACACATGATGTCCTGCTTGATGGGGTGTCGGACAATGGAAGTCGGCCTTTTGCGGTTGCAGTGGCGCCTGGTGATCTATTCCTAGGTAATATGCCTGGGCCATCATGGCAAGCTAGCTTATTGGCGGCGCTTGGCGTAGTTATATTTTTTACTCTGGTCGTGAAGGAACAAATCGCTTTGAGATTGGCTTGGGGGGGCTCAGAGCGGACCGATCTAACCCTGCGAGTGATTGCTGCAGAGTGGGTAGATATAATTAGTTCGGTGGCCGCTTTCGGTTTCGTAGTATTTATTGAGATATCGACTTTTCCATTCATAAGGTCCCCCATGAGAGCCGGGGCGATTTCCGAAAGGTCTTTAATGTCATACACGCTTTTGGCAACAGCAGTTGCCTTGGTGACGTTTTCGCAGATTCTGATTGTAGGGAAATTTGGAAAGACTTTGGGGGTTTGGTGGGCGGGTTCAGAGATTATAGATAGCGAAGGAGGGCGTCCTAGCAGGCGTCGAATAATGCGCCGCCAGCTTGGTTTTAGTCTGTGGGCTGCATTGAACCTTTTCTTTTTTCTCCCGTGGCTGGTTTTGACTCCGTTGTTTGCCTGGAAAGCTAGAGGGCGGAATTTTTATGATGCTTTTGCGGGTACTGCGATTCGGCCTGTGACAACCCAGGAAGCCAAGGTCAGTGAAAGTAAGACTAAAAAGGTGTTTGGGGAGTCATTTCGGGACCACCCGTCAGAACGAGGGTAGAGTCGGCGGAAATATGGAGCAGAGATAAGGAGCCAAGGTCTTTTTGAAAGCCCAAGAGTAGGCCGCTCATTCGCGAGTTGAACGTGCATTGTAACACCTGGAGGCCTCATGAAGAGGCGTTGCAGGCAACGACCGGACACACACCTTTCCAAAACGAGTTGCGAAGCTTAGACACTTGACCCTCGAGCGGGCGGTGAGGCGGTCAAAGAACACTGCCGGTAACGCTACCCAGCCACGAAGGGTAACGCCGGCGGAGAGCTGCCGACTGGGAAGGGCGCGCCACGATCGGTATTGCGGATCGCGGGACACAATGGCCTCGACTCCGAGAAACGGACACTCCTGTTCGCTCTCGGGCACGCGCCGCCTCGCTTTCGATGGGACTCGACCAGCGCCCAATGCGCGCCCGATAGAGCTCCGGCGACAGGTGGGACCAGCAGGGGATCGGCGAGAGGACGCCCCCACGCAAAAGATAGCCTGGCGTCCCTTCGGACCGGGGTAGTGGAATGCAGTGCCGGATCACCACCCGCTCCGGGTCGATCTGAACCTCTTTGACCAAAAGGCGGACAACGCGTTGCCGCTCCTGAGTCGAGAAACTTGAAGTGGCTTCGCGCGGCCGAAGTTCTCGCGACGGAGCACGGGTCCGGGCCGGAGCAGGAAGCGGCCTTGGACGGTGCGGCAAGTGACTGGGTGGGGGGGACGAAGCGAAGTTTTCTGGGCATACCTACTAAAAACGAAAAAACTCGTCCTCTTCTTACAACTATCTTCAACTGAGTCAGGCCAGGCTTCGATCCCTCTACCGATCGGCGAATCCCTGGAGGGCCAGCCAGTTGAGGAGCCAAGGGCTTTTGGGCCGTGCCCAAGCGGGTACTCCCGGGGTTCCCGTCGCCAAGTCTCCTTCTCCTTCGCGAAGGGGGGTCGCGCCCTCGCGAAGGCGATACGAAAACTCGTGAAGGGCGGAGGCGCCCCCGCGAAGGCGCAACGGTCCTTCGCGAAGGGGCAAACCATCCTTCGCGAGGGCGTTACGAAAACTCGTGAGGGGCGGACGCGCCTTCACGAAGGCGATACGAAATCTCGGGAAGGGCGGACGCGCCCTCGCGAAGGGGGAACACGCCTTCGCGAAGGGCTTGACGAACTCGCGATCTCTCCAACCCCGACCAGTGAGCATAACTACTTACTGTAGGTGCTGATGATACGCGATTTGGCGGAGGGGTTCGCACCGACCGAATCGGATGGCTTCGAGGAATCTAGCCTTCGAGAAGGCGCCCAGGTCGCGAGGTCATTCCCATTAGTTGCAAAACAGGGTCGGTTTGTTGCAAACCGGCCTTCCGTGGAGGTCTCCGCCGGTTCTGAGACGGTCCCGAGCCAGCGGCGAGTTGCAAGCCGGCGATTCGGGAGGGCTCGCCGTCCTCCGTTTGTTGCAAATAGCCGTTCTCCGGGCTCTGCCGGACACTCAGGCCAGGCCGAGAAGCAGCGGTTTGCTGCAAACCGGCGGCTCTTTGATGCAAATGTCGGTCGGTTTGCAAACAAAAGAGAGTCCGGCGAGCGTCGGGAGCGCTGATTTGCAAGAAATCGCGGCCGGTTTGCAAAACATTCTTGGCGGCTTGCAACTCGCCGCTGGCGGTATGCAACAGACCGCCAGCGGCGAGAGGGTTGCCGGCAGTCATTTGCATCAAATGGACCCTAGTTTGCAAACAACGAGCAGCGTTTTGCAAACTCTGGAGAGCTCCTGGAAGAGGCTGGAAGCTGCACGTTGGACGCCGAAGCCTGGCCGCTCAGAGGCTGAGCTGCCAGATAGGGCGGGCGCTGCCGGCCGGCGGCGAAACGTGGGCTACGAGCCCCCACCCTGCCGCTTCACCTCGATCGGCTTTTCCTCCGGCAGCAGCCGGAGCGTCGTCGCGTCCTCGTCGTGACCTCGCCTCTCGAGCGCTCACCGCCGCACGAACTTCACGCCAGTCCAGTCGAAAACCAGAGTCAGGAGCAGGAAGAAGGCCACGACAGTCTCAACCACGTCAATGGACCTTGCGTTCCTTGACGCGGGTCGCGGTCGCGGGATCGTTCCTGTCAGCGCGCCAGGTCGGATGGTTGAAATGGATCACAAAATCGCCGTTGTACGAGGCGACAGCGTTATCAAATACCAGCTTGCCGATGGGACGCCAATCTTTGAAGGTGCGCCGCTGATACACCGCAGTGCCCCGGGTCGTTCCTTCATCCGTCACTTCGATTTGGAAGGTGAGCGTCCGTTTGGGCGCCGGATCGCCGCGGTCGAAGATCTGCGCCATGATTTCGTCGCGGAAATCCAATCCCTCACCGGCGATCTTGGGCTGGCCGGGCGCCATCAGGAGACGCATGAAGGCGGGGGCTCTTATGGGCTCGTCTTGCGGCTTGCCGAGCTCCGCGATTTGATAGAGCTGGCGGAGCGTGGGCTCCTTGTCGGCACGCAGAAAATCAAGACCTGAAAGCATCAAGATCGGCATTCCTACGCCGCGCCGCCAAAGGTGCGTGTCAGGAGCACTGCGCAGCTCCGCATCGTTGATGAAGTCGGTGTGTTCTCCACCGAAGTCCTGCTGGGTGAAGAAGCTGGCGGTTTGCAGAGGCTCGGCGTGGCCAGGGTCCGTGGTCGGGAAGAGCTTGCCGACCAGCGCCAACGACCGCATGTGGCCGCGCCGGGTCTCCGTGCAACAGGTTGAATAGCGGCCGACGGTCAGGGCCCGGCTCCCCTTGCGGAAATAGCCCGAGTACGGAGTGTCTTCGGTGATCTCCCACAACCCCGTGAGGCAAACGCCGTTCGGGTGGAGTAAGCGACGAACCCCCTTTCCGTCCGTGCCCCAGCGCAGGTCGGCGTGGGAATCGACGGTGCGTACGCTGGCTTGGCGAAGCACGCGAAGAATGCTCCGGAAGGTAACTTCGTAGGTGGGCAACGGCGGTTCGCCCGCGCCGCCCCAGACCTTTTGGTAGGGATTGGCGAAGAGGGCATCCCGCACTTCGGAAAAGCGTGATCCGTGATAGGCGCGGTCTTCTTGCGTCACCTGCTGCGTGCCAAGAGATTGGGTCGCGCATGAATTGGCCGCACGCGCAGGACGGCTGGCACCGATCCAGAGGGCGGTGGCAAGGACGGCGGTGAGGGCGATGAACCTCAAGGCTCTGTTCAAGAGACTCTCCTTTGCCCGGTGAGGTCGTTTTGAGGGGGCCTCATCAGTTTAAGATAAATCGTAGAATAGGGAAACAAAGAGCACCGCTCTCCGCAGCCGTTCAAAGAGAGCTTCGCCTCAGGCGGCACTTCTCTGACACGAAAGGACTGGATACACGCGGAGTCGTCGCCAGAAAAGGATGCGGTATAGTGAAGCGTCTTCACCGCGAAAGGAGCCGCCATGGCCTCGACTGTCGGGACTCTTACCGCTGTCCTTCTGTTGGGCGCCGTGCCGCTGGCGGTGCCGGCCGCCGACCCGCCGCCGCTGCCCGCGCTCAGCGAGCCGGGGCAGACCCAGGCGCCCACGGTCTACGCCGAGAGGCGCCGCGCGCTCATGGATGCCATGGGGGAGGGCGTGGCGGTCGTCTACTCCGAAGGCGAGGAGGACGGGTTCGGCTACCGCCCGTCGGGGGACTTTTTCTATTTGACGGGGGTCGAGGACGCGGGCGCGGTCCTGGTGTTGGCGCCCAAGGAGCGCACCTATAGAGAGTTCCTCTTCCTCAAGAGCCGCGATCCCGAGGCCGAGCGCTGGACCGGCGAGCGCGAACCCCTGGGCGCGGCGCTGCGCAAGAAGTACGGCTTCGAGAGGATCTTTCGCGATCGCAACAACGGACTGCTGAGCCTGGTGGTGAACCTCGCCACACGCTCCCCCACTCTCTGGCAGGTGGTGCGGCCGACCTTCGACGACGACGCCAAAGCCAAGGACCTCGAGCTCTACTCAAAGGTGGGGGACAAGGTGCCGGGGATGAAGGTCAAGAGCCTCGGTTGGACGCTCGCGACCCTGCGGGCGCGGCACTCGCCGGACGAGCTGGCGATCATGCAACACGGCATCCACCTCACCGAGGAAGGCTTCCGCGCCGCGATACGCCTGGTGCGGCCGGGAGCGTCCGAGGGCGCGGTACGGGCCGAGGCCGAGCGGGTGTGGCGCGCGGCCGGGAGCCGGCGGACGGCTTACTCGAGCATCGTCGGCTCGGGCGCCAACTCGACCATCCTCCACTACCCGCGGAGCGAGCGGGTAATGAAGAACGGCGAGGTGCTGCTCATGGACATGGCGTGCGAGTACGCTCACTACGCAACCGACATCACCCGCACGGTGCCGGTCAACGGCCACTTCACCGCCGAGCAGCGCAAGGTGTACGATGTCGTCCTGGCAGCGCAGGAGAAGGCCCTGGCGATGGTCAAGCCCGGGATCTACCACGAGGACTTCGACAAGGCCGCGCGCGATGTGGTCGAAGCGGCCGGCTACGGCGATTACTTCATCCATGGGCTTGGCCATTTCGTGGGCCTGGACGTGCATGACGCGGGGGCCTACCAGGAGCCGCTCGCGGCCGGCATGGTCCTCACCATCGAGCCCGGTATCTACCTGCCCGACAAGGGTTTCGGCGTGCGCATCGAGGACGAGGTGCTGGTCACCGAGACCGGCGCGCGCCTCCTGACCGGCGGTCTGCCGCGCACGGCCGAAGAGGTGGAGCGCTGGATGGCGAAAGCGGCTGCCAAATAAGGAGGCTGAATTTTAGCATATTCACGTTACCAGAGTGGGCTCCTGCGGAATGGCTCACTCCTGCGCTACCGCCAGGGCCCTTGGCGTGAAAGCTTCGTAGAGCGGGCGCCCGGCATAGTTGTCCGGCAGCGGTACGCCGAGAGCCCAGAGCACGGTGGCGGGAACGTCGAGCAGCGACGGCTCGTCCAGATCGTCGCCACAGACCGCGCCGCCGGCGAGGAGCAGCGGAATCGTGCGGTTCAGCGGATGGTCGCCATCATGGTCGCGAGGCTCCAGGCCGCCACCGCCATGATCCGCGAGGGCGATGAGCAGCGTGCCCGGATCCCGTTCCACGTCGGCGATCGCCGCGAGCAGACCCAGCGCCTGGTCGAGCCGGTGAGCGGCACGAGCGTACTCGCCGGACATCCATCCGTGCGCATGTCCGGCGACGTCGGCGTCGGTCCAATGCAGAAAGATCAGGCCCCGCTCCTGCACCAGCATCTGTTCCCAGGAAGCGAAGAGAACTTCCCGGCAGCTCCGGCCCGAGAACGAGGAGACGCCGATACCCAGGAAACGGCCGACCCGTTTGGCAAAGCCCCGGAATACCCAGGGCAGCCGAGGGAGAAAGCTGCTCGTGGGCAATCCCGCCGCGGCGAGCACTTTCGGCAGCGGCTGCAACTTCCCCTGGCTGCGAGGCAGATGAAAGCGATCGCTCCGCAATCCATGCACTTCCGGGACGGCGCCGGTGAGCAGCGAGGCCAGCGCCGCGGTGGTGATGCTCGGCGTCACCGTAGTGCCGCAGAGCGAGGAGGCACCGAAGTTTGCGAGCTGTTGCCAGCATCGCAGGCCCAGCGCCGGAATCGCATCGGCGCGCAGCCCGTCGAGGACGACCAGGACGACTCGGCGGATGTCAGGGTAATGATAGAACATGAGCCTCCTTCACGATGGCGGTCGATATACCTATCCCCCTGAAAGAGTGAGAGTTGCTCGTGACGAAACGCGCCTGTCTGCGTGTCGCGTGCGTAACAATGTGATTGCAGAGAAAAATTTTCCTGGAACGCGGTGGAGAAAAAGCTGCCGGGATCTCGCGGTAGACTTCGCGGAAATGCTTGGCCAGAAGGAGCCGACTTTGCCAAAACCTTTGCTCGACTGTGCGGATCTGAAGCTCGGACTATTTTCCGCGAACTGCTCGTCCGGACTGGCGGTGACCAAGATCTCCGACCGGTGGCAGGCGACATGGGATGATAATCTCAGGCTCGCGCGTCTCGCCGATGACGTCGGGATCGACTTCATGCTGCCCATTGCCCGCTGGATCGGATACGGGGGTGACACGAACTTCCACGGGGGCGTGCTCGATCCCGTGGCGCTCGCCGCCGCTCTGCTCGCCGAGACGAAGCGTCTGGTCGTGTTCGCGACGATCCATACCGCGTTCCACCACCCCTTGGTGGCCGCGAAGGCGATGGCGACCGTCGACCAGATCGGGCACGGGCGGGCGGGAATCAACATCGTCGCCGGATGGAACAAGCCGGAGTACGATGCCATGGGACTCGACCTGCCGCAGGATCACGATGACCGCTACGCGCTGGCCCAGGAGTGGTGGGAGGTCGTCAAACGCCTGTGGACGGAGGAGGGCCGCTACGACGTCGACGGCCGCTTCTGGAAGCTGAAGGGCGTGGAGTCCCTTCCGAAACCTTTCGACGGGCTGGTGCCCGTGTTGAACGCCGGCTCTTCGATGCAGGGCCGCAACTTCGCCGCACGCAACGCCGACTGCGTCTTTACCATTGTCGGTGGGCCCGAGGACGGCGCCGCGGTCGTCGAGCAAGTAACCGCTGCGGCCCGTGAAAACCATGGCCGCCGCGTCGGCGTGTTCACTCCGGCCTACTGCGTATGCCGCTCCACGCGAGACGAGGCGGTGGAGTTCCACCGCTGGTACGCCGAGGAAAATGCAGACTGGGATTCCGTCGACAACCTGATGGAGCTACTGGGTATGCACGCACAGTCGTTCACGCCCGAGATGTTGCAAGTGTTCCGCGGGCGCTTCGCGGGCGGTCACGGCGCGTGCCCGCTGATCGGTTCGCCCGACGACGTGGCCGCCGAAATCAAGCGTTTTCATGACGCGGGTTTCGGCGGCATGACTCTATCCTTCGTCGACTACATCGGTGAGCTCGAAACCTTTGCGCAGGAGGTAATCCCGCGTCTCGAGTGCCTGGGTGTCCGTAACCCACGGCCCTAAAAGCGAGAGCCGGACACCCCGTGGAGATGTCCGGCTCCCAAGCCTTGCAGCGCCGCCATGATTAGCGGCGGAACGACTCGTTGTGGTTGAAAATCCGGTCGCCGGCTTTGACGTTAGTGCGGATGGCCAGGGTCTCGTTGTGGTTGAAGTTCGTTCCACCGGCCTTCACGTTGCTGCGGATCGCCAGGGTCTCGTTATGGTTGATTCTTTGTCCGCCGGCCTTCACGTTGGTCTTGGTCGTCATTGCGGTCTCTCCTTCGATCGGTTGGGCTTCATCGCCCGCCAATGAGGAGAACGGAAACGGCGCGGATTTTGGCTCACGGCTTGAGAAAGTCCATAAAGCAAGAGCCAGACACCCCGTGGGATGTCCGGCTCCGAGCCTTGCAATGCTGCCGTGATTAGCGGCGGAACGGCTAGCGGCGGAACGACTCGTTATGATTCGCGGAAAGCCTCCCGGCCTTCACATCGCTGCGGACCGTCAAGGTCTCGTTGTGCTGCAGGTTGCTTCCAACGCTATTTTCGCCGGCCTTCGGGTTGGTCTCGATCGTCATTGAAGTCTCTCCTGGTTGGGTCGGGCTTCATCGCCCGCCAATCAAGAGAACGGAAACACTGCGGATTTTCCCTCACTGTTTGGGAAAAGCCGTAACACGAGAGCCGGACACCTGGGGGGATGTCCGGCGCCGAGCTTCGCAGCGGCGCCGCGGCTAGCGGCGGCACGACTCGTTATGATTCGCGGTAATTCTCCCGGCCTTGACGTCACTGCGCACCGTCAGCGTCTCGTTGTGCTGCATGCTGACTCCACCGGACTTCACGTTGGTCTTGGTCGTCATTGCCGTTCTCCTTGATGGGGGAGTTTCATCGCCCCCATCAGGAGAACGTAAACGCCGCTGGTTTTCCCTCATGGCTCCTGCGGGATCCTAGCGGCGGAACGACTCGTTGTGCTGGACGGTGAGTCCGCCAGCCTTCACATTGGTCTTGATCGTCATTGCCGTTTCTCCTTGTTTGGGTTGGGCTTCATCGCCCGCCAATCAGGAGAACGGAAACGGCGCGGATTTTGGCTCATGGCAGCGCTCAGGCAAATGGTGTTACCGCAACCCTTCGGCCAGGTACAGCGAGAAGAGGGAGCTCCCGGTGCTGTAGGCGTAAGCCTCGCCGCCCAGACTCATTTTGAGCGCCATGATCCCGGCGCCGGCCTGGTCGGCCAGGCTCAGTTCCTTCAGCCGCACGCGCCTGCCCGTCGCGATGTCGACTTTGTCGATCCAATAGCGCCCCCTGAAGGGGACTTTCCCCGAAAAGGGGACTTCGCAAGCCGGATTCATCCGGCGTCGTGCCTAGCCCTGGCATTCATGCCCGGGCGGGGGTGAGCGTCGCGACCGAACTTTCCAAACATCCTCTCCGATAGCATGGGGCGAGCCCGAGGTATCCAGCGCCCGCCCCCTTGCGGTGCCACCACGACTAGCTAGCCGCGGAACGACTCGTTGTGATTAGTGTACCAACCACCATTGCCCGCCTTTACATTGCTGCGCACCGCCAGCGCCTCGTTGTGGTTGTAAGAACTAAGTCCACCGGCCTTCACGGCGCTACGGACCGTCAGCGTCTCGTTGTGGTTGAAAGTACTAAGCCCACCGGCCTTCACGTTGGTCTTGATCGTCATTGCCGTCTCTCCTTGATTGGGTTGGGCTTCATCGCCCATCAACCAGGAGAACGCAAACGCCGCGGATTTTGGCTCATGGCTTGGAAAAGGCTATACAAGCGAGGGCCGGACACCCCGCGGGGATATCCGGCGCCGAGCCTTGCAGCTCCGCCGTGACTAGCGGCGGAACGACTCGTTATGATTCCCGATAATCCTCCCGGCCTTGATATCGCTGCGCACCGTCAGCGTCTCGTTGTGCTGCAATTGTTCTCCACCGGCCTTCACGCTGGTCTTGATCGTCATTGCCGTTCTCCTTGATGGGGACTTCATCGCCCCCATCAGGAAAACGTAAAGGCCGCTGGTTTTCCCTCATGGCTCCTGCGGGAAATCCTAGCGGTGGAACGACTCGTTGTGGTTAAGACGCACTCCCCCGGCCTTGACGGCGCTGCGCACCACCAGCGTCTCGTTGTGTTGAAGGACGGGTCCACCGGCCTTCACGTTGGTCTTGATCGTCATTGGAGTCTCCCCCTTGATTGGCATGTTTGGTTTGGGCTTCATCGCCCTTTGACCAGACAGGCGAAAACGCCGCGGATTCGTTACACAGCTTCTTGGAGGCGCCGCAGGAGGCCCCGCGTCGCCACGACCTTGGGGTGGTCTGCGGGCAGCAGCGTCTCGAAGGTCCGCACGGCGGCCGCCGAGAGCGCCAGCGCTTCCCCTGACCTACCCTCCGCCGCGAGGAAGTCCGCGAAGTTGTGTTGTGTGAGGGCCGTATCGGGGTGTTCGGTCCCAAGGAGCTTCTCTTTCATCAAGAGCGTCCGCCGGTAGAGGTCTTCCGCCTCGGTAGCTTTCCCCTCCGCAGCCGCGACCCCCGCCAGGTTGTTGAGCGCCACGGCCACCTCGTAGTGCTCGTCCCCGTACGTCCTGACGAAGACCGCCAGGGCGCGCTCGTAGAGAGGGCGCGACTCGGCGAAGCGGCCGAGGCCGTCGAGCACGCCGGCCAGGGCGGCGGCTTCGGCCGCCACGCGCGGGTGATCGGGGCCCGCGGCGGCCTCCCACATCTCGTACGCCTGCCGCGCCGGTGCCTCGCCGGCTGTGTAGTCGCCGCGCGCGTGCGCCAGCCCGCCCAGGTTGTGGAGGATGGTCGCGCTATCGAGATGCCCCGGCCCGAGCACGCGGTCGAGGATCGCAAGGGCACGGCGATAGGCGGCCTCTCCTTCGTCGAACGAACCGTCGTACTTGCACAGCATGCCGAGCGCGTTGAGCGCCCAGGCGGTCTGCTCGGTCTCCTTCCCGATCCGCTCTTCGGATTCGCGGAGCGCCCGCTCGAGGACGGGGCGGGCCTCGGCGTAGCGCCCTGCGGCGCGCAGCAGGTTCCCCAGCGCGACGAGCGATTGGACGAGCAGCAGGTGGACGGCCGGATGGTCGACGGAGATCTCCTCCATCGCCGCCGCGGCGCGCCGAAACGCCGCCTCCGCGGCCGGGAGGTCGCCGCGCGTCTCCAGTGTTGAAGCGAGGGTCAGAAGGGCGGCGACGTGGTCGGGATGCCCCTCGCCGACCTCGCGCGCCATCACGGCGACGGCCCGCCGCGCCAGCCTCTCGGCGCGCGGCAGGCGCGCCGCGGCGAGTGCCTCCTTCGCCCGCTCGTTCATCAGGCAGGCAGCATCGACCGGATCGCGGCGGGGCTTGGCGCTCATCGGGTTTCCATCCCTGAAACAAAGACAACAAGGACAGGAAAAAGTTGTCAATGATACCTGGTCTTTCTTGTCCTTGGCGTCCTTGCTGTCCCTTGGGTCCCTGTCGGCTTTTTCTGCCATGCAGTCTCCTAGCCGCGTAACGACTCGTTGTGATTCATGTACCAACCACCTTCCCCCGCCTTCACGTTGCTACGCACCGCCAGCGCCTCATTGTGGTTGAAGCCAATCCCCCCAGCCTTCACGGTACTGCGAACCACCAGCGACTCGTTGTGGTTGGTGTACCAGCCGCCGTTCCCCGCCTTCACATTGCTGCGAACCGCCAGGCTCTCGTTGTGGTTCCAGCCCGTCCCCCCAGCCTTCACGTCGCTGCGCACCGCCAGAGTCTCGTTGTGGTTCCAGGCTGCACCACCCGTCTTCACATCGCTGCGGATGGCCAGGGTCTCGTTGTGCTGAACGCTGATTCCACCGGCCTTCACATTGGTCTTGATCGTCATTGTCGTCTCTCCTTGATTGGGTGGGCTTCATCGCCCGTCAATCAGGAGAACGCAAACGCCGCGAATTTTGGCTCACGGTTCTTCGCGATGTCATGGGTGCGCGACGAGGAGGAGGCTCTCGACCCGCGTCGCCAGGCAATCGAGTACCGTGCCCAGGGTCTCGGGATCGAGGGCTCCGAGGCTCTCGTCGAGGATGACGAGCCGGGCGCCCTGGAGGAGCGCCCGGGCCACGTAGACGCGGCTGCGCTCGCCGTGCGAGAGCTGCCAGCCGGTTTCGCCCACCATCTGCTCGAGGCCCCCAGGCATCCGGGAGAGCAACGGCCCGAGGCCGAGCTCTTCGCAAATCGCGACGGCATCTTCCCGAGCGCGCGGGGTCGCGGGATCAGGGTGGCCCATCAGCAGATTGAACGCCAGAGGACCGGTGAGGACGTGGTTCTGGTGGAACTGCGGCACCCATGCCACGCGCCGCCGGAAGCCGCCGGCGCCGAGGGTGGGGAAATCGAGCCCCGAGGCGAGGAGCAGGCCCGACTGCGGCCGCCGCGCGCCCGCGAGGAGGGCGGCGAGCGTCGACTTGCCGCCCCCGGAGGGTCCCGAGAGGAGGAGCCGCTCGCCGCGCCGGACGTCGACGCTGGCGTGGGTGAGGACCGGGATTTCCGTGCCCGGGTAGACGAAGCGCAGCTCGCGCGCCGACAGCACGAGGTCGCCCGACGGCGGCGTCAAGGCGTGGACGGGCGAGCCCTGCGGCTCCGGCACGGCCGCCGCCTGGAGCAGCGGACCCGCCTGGTGGAGAGCGACGCGCGCGTCGGCGAGTTGCCAGAACGCCGCCGCGGCGTGCCGCAACGCGTTCTGCGCCAGCAGGCACGCACCGACCGCCGCCGCCAGGGCGGGAGTCCCCACGGCGTCGCCGAGAAACGCCGGCGCGAGGACGACGAGCGCCGCGAGCAGGAAGCCCTGCGGCAGCAGCGTGACGAGCGTCCGCTCCACGCGGTCGCGGCGCAGGGAGAGTTGGTGGTGAAGGCGCAGCTCCTGGTCTTCCGTCTCGTGCCAGCGCTCGCGGGGAAGCTGCGCGAGGCGCGTCCTGTGGCCCACCATCCGCTCGACCAGGCTGTTCGTCATGGCGAGGCGGTGCCCGGTCGACGCAGAGAGACGCGCCAGCGCGAGGGCGAAGAGGGCCGCCGCGAGCGCACCCCAGACGGCGAGGAGCCCGGCCGCCAGCGGCAGGCCCGCGAGCAGGAGGACGGTCATCGCGCCCAGCAGCTCGACGGCCGACACCAAACCGGCGAGGCCGCCGGCGAGCACAGCCGCCTCCAGCGCCTCGGCCTCCAGGACGCGTCCCAGCAGGCTCCCGGCGCCCTCGGTGAGGAGGGTCTCGGGCGAGAGGCGCAGGGCGCCGGCGAGCAACCGCTCTTTCAGCAGGACGCCGGCGCGCACCGCCAGCGACGCTTCGAGACGCCGCCCAGTGCGGTGGAGCGGGACGAGCGTCAGCAGGAGGAGCGCCCAGGCCAGAAGCCAGCCGGGCGCGGAGCGGCCGGCGAGCAGCGAGGCGCCGAGGACGCGCCAGGAGAGCAGGAAGACGGCGAGCGCGAGGGCGTCCAGGAGCACCAAGCGGACGGCTCCCGAGAGCAGGCCGGCCGAGCGCACCAGTGCGAGGGCCGGAGCCGTGGGCGGCAGACGCACTTCGAGGACCGGGATGGTGACGTCCGCAAGCTCTTCGCCGAGGAGCGCCTCGGCCGCGGCGTGCCGAGCTCGGCCGTCGAGCCCCGCCGCCATGAGCACAGGTTCGAGCCGCTGGCGCGCCGCCGCTTCGAGCGGACCGCATGCCGCCTCGACGAGATCGCAGGGGCGGCAGCGGGTCACTCTTCCGTCCGGCGTGAGGACCCGGCCCCGCACGACGACGAGGAGCCGCCCCTCCGTGGGTACGAGGGCCAGGCCGGCGTTGCGCAGGACGTTCCCGAGATCGCCGTGGGGAACGTCGTGGCGCGACACATCGAGGCCGAGGAGCCCGGCAAGCGCGGACACCCACGCCTCGGGAGAGGCGAGCGCCGCCGCTGTTGGACGCGGCAGGACGCCACCAGCCGCCACCGGCAACGCGGCGCGGCGCGCGGCCAGAAGGAGCGCGTCGCCCGCCAGCTCGGCCGGCCAGGTCACATCGCCGGTCATCCCTCCGCCTCCTCCAGCCCGCCGTTCTCGACGCGCAGCCGGCGCCAGCCCGACTCGCCCACCAGGCGCTCGCGCACCGCGTCCTCCTGGTCGACGAGAGAGCGGAACCGTCCGTCCGCACGCGCCAGGAGATCGTCCGGCGCGCCGTCTTCCGCGATGCGGCCGCCGTCGATCACCAGCACGCGCGGGAAGGCGCGAGCCTGCCCCACGTCGTGCGAGACGAAGAGCAGCGTCGCGTCGCAGTAGATCTCTCGGAGGCGCACGAGGAGACGGTCGCGCGTCGCCCGCGGCAGGCCGCGGAAGGGCTCGTCGAGGAGGACGAGACGAGCCGTGCGTTTCAGGAGCGCCCGCCCGATCCGCACGCGCTGCCCTTCGCCGCCGGAAACCCGCGCGCCGCCCTCGCCGAGCAGCGTCCCGAGGCCATTGGGGAGCTTCTCGACGACGGGCGCGAGCTCGGCGTCGGCGAGAATCCGTCCCAGCTCGCCGAGGGAGCCGTCCGGCGCGCCATAGACCAGGTTGTCGAGGCACGAGGCGTTCCAGAGCTGCACCTCCGGATCGATCCAGGCCATGGCCGCGCGCAGCGCCGCGAGCCGAGTCGGATCGAGCGGCAAGCCGTCGACGAGGACCTGTCCTGCCGCGGGCCGGTGCCAGCCGAGCAGGAGCCCGAGCAGGCTCGACTTGCCCGCTCCCGACGGCCCCACCACCGCCACGTGGGCACCGGCGGGCAGGTCGAGATCGATCCCGTCGAGCACGGTGTGCCCGCCGGCTCGCACCGTCACTCCCGCGAAGCCGATCGCGACCGCCGGGCTGGATGATCGGTCGGATCCGTCGGACCGCACCATCACTGCCGGCTCCTCCAGCGCGCCGAGAGGTTCGAGGAGCCGCAGCGTCACGCTCCGCAGCGCCGGCACCTGCCAGACTGCGCGCGCCAGATCGAGGGCGAGCGACGGCAGCAGGAGCGTCCAGAAGACGAGGAGGAGCGTGCCGCTCCCCACTCCGCCCCGGCCCCCGCTCCAGTCGAGGTGGGCGAGCACCAGCCAGATCGCGAGGCCATGCAGCAGGGCCATCTGGACGACCTCGACGCGGATGGCGGTCGCCTCCAGCCGCCAGGCAGCTCCCGCCCACTCGCCGAGGAGCTGGCGGTGAGCGCCGCGGACCGCGCCGGCGGCACCGTGCGCGCGCACCGCGTGCAGGCCGAGCAGTGAGTCGAGAGTGAAGCGGGTCAGCGCGCCGGCGTGGCTGCGCAGCTTCAGGTCCTGCTCGCAGAGCGCGGGCTGCACCAGGAGCGGCAAGGCGAAGGCCACCAGGAGGGCGAGCGCCGCGGGGAGCAGGGTCCTCCCATCGAGCCAGACGATCCCGGCGGCCGTCGCGACCAGCCCGAGGGCGGCGCGCAGGAAGCGGCTCGCCAGGTCCGGCAAGCGGCGGATGCGGTGCAGCGCGTGCGCCCGCTCCGCCATATCCGAGCGGGGACGGCTGCGAAAGTAACCGTCGGCGAGGCGGGGAAGCTTGTCGAGGAAGCGCAGCCGCAGCCGCAGCTCCAGCCCGCGCGCCGCCTGCAGCACCGCGGCGGCGGCCGGCGCCTCGACGAGGAGAAGGCCGGCGACGAGCACGGCGGTGGCGATCAGCGCCAGCAGCCGCTGGCCCACGAGCGGCAGCTCGCCGCGCACGTCGCACAGCCCGCGCAGGGATAGGCCCAGGGCGAGCGTGCCGGCGGCCGAGACGGCTGCGGCGAGAGCGATCACGAACGCCGGGGCCGGGCCGTCCGCGCGCACCAGGTCCCACAAGAGCCGCGCCGGGCGCGCCGGCGTCTCCGCCAGAGCCGCCAGCAGCTCAGGCGGCAGGTCCGCGGCGGCCCCGCCGGGCTCAGTGACGCGCGGACCCGTCACCTTCAGGAAGACGGCGCCGCGCAGGCGCACCGCCGGCTCGCCGTCGAGCATCCCGGCGTCCACCACGGCGTTGAGGCGGGCCGGAATCCGCGCCGGGGCCGCGACCAGCGCGGCCACCAGCGCCCGGGCGTTTTCACCCTTGTCCAGTGCGCCGCGCCCGGCGAGCAGCCCGGCGAGCCGCGTCGCCCCGTCGAGCGCGGCGAACGTCCGCCATGACGGGTCGCGGCGCGCGGCGTCCAACAGGGACTCCACGGCGGCGGGCGAGAGGCCCAGGGACCGCAAGCGGGCCGAGAGAACCGCGGCGGGGACGTCGGAGCCGAGCCAGCCGCGGAGGGCCGCCGCAGGGAGGAGCTGCTCGTGCCGGAAGACTTCGCGCTCGAAGTCCGCGGCGCGCACCCAGCGGCGGCCGGTCGCCGGGTCCATGAGCTGCAGCCATGGCCCGTGCCGCCGCCAGACGACGAGGAAGTGCGTCGAGCCGCCCGGCACGCGGACCACCAGGAGACAGGGCAGGGCCTGCGCCTCGGGGAGGAGCAGCCAGTCGGCGGGGAGCATCGTCTGGCTGGCGTCGAGGCCGAGCGCGCCGGCGATGTCCTCCAGGGTATTGATCGACGTCCCGTCGACGTCCGTCTGGCAGGCTTCGCGCAGACGCCCGTAGCTCGCCGCGATGCCGAAGCCGTTGAGCAGGCATTTGAGCGCCGCCGGGCCGCAGTCCATCGCCGAGGTCTGGATCACCTCCGGCGCGAAGAGCTTGCGCGGCGCCGTCATGGCGGGTTTCCCGAGCGGCCGGCGCGCGGCGCGTCGAGCGCCCCCCCGGCGAGGCGCAGGAGAAGCGCCGCGGGCGAGAGCCGCTCCACTTCGATCTCCACCTCGGCCGGCAACCCGTGGCGCAGCGGCACCCGCGAGCGCTCCGGCGCGTCGAGCGACAGCTCGACGCGGATCGTCCCCTCGCGCACCTCTCCGGAGACGCGCGCGACGTGGGCGGCGAGGGTGCCATATTGCGTCGCCGGAAAGCCGGCGAGCCGCAGCCGCGCGGGCTGCCCCGCCGCCACCCGCCCCAGCGCCGTAGGCGGCAGCCGTGCCACCAGGACGAGCCTGCCGTCCGGCACGATCACGCCGAGGGTCTGCCCGGTGGCGACGAACGCCCCGGGGCGCAGGTCCGCGGCTTCGGCCACGATGCCGGCGATGGGAGCGCGGAC
>Ga0134121_10000262_pt1 | contig 62681 bp, 47 predicted proteins | sample KB301_FD_96463 | JGI IMG/M metagenome (GOLD analysis project Ga0134121, IMG submission 96463) | Terrestrial soil microbial communities without Nitrogen fertilizer from Kellogg Biological Station, Michigan, USA - KB3-0-1 | ecosystem: Environmental > Terrestrial > Soil > Unclassified ...
CCAAGCTCTACCGATGCGAGAGACTCAGAAGGCCTCTGGCCGGCCTCGTCCAGCTTGACGCCAGACCCGGCTCTGCTGCGGGAGATCGGGTACATCACCGCCGAGCCCAAGCACGACTGTGTCTTCCTCGGTCCCGCTGGAGCGGGGAAGAGCAGCTTCCTGAGCGCCCTGTTGCGGGCTTGCCAGGGAAATATCCAGGGCGGTTTCAGCCTCTCCTTGTTTCCCGGCGCGGCCCTTGCGGAGCTGGCCGGAGAGGCCGCACGGCACGTGGCGGGAAGCTCGACCGCGATCGCTCCCACGGAAGAGCCCGTCTCGTACGATTTTCAGCTCGAGGTCGGACCACCTCGGAACGGTGATCCACTCTCTCTGGAGGTCGCCACGCGGGAGCTCCCGGGCCGCGAGATCTTCGGCCCTCCGGACGGCGATCCGCCGCCGCTCCACCGTTCGCCGCGTGCCAGGCTTTGGCTGCAAGCTGCACGACGAGCGAGTTGTCTCATCCTCTGCGTCGATTCCATGGAGACCGACAGGCTCCGCTGGGAGATCCTCCTTCCTCAGCTCGTCGAGAGCTTCGCCGTCAGCTCCGGCCGTCTGATCGACCGGCTGAGCAGGCCCGGTCAGAACGATCTGCCCCCCGTCCTGAGCCCGAAGCGCCAGCTCCCCTATACCCGGATTCTGGTCCTGCTGACCAAGATCGATAAATCCTGCGCCGCCGCGGCCTCGGCGATCCTGTCGCAAGGCTCGCCGGCCCCGGGGCCCATCTCGCCGGTCCTGGCGGATCTGGCTCGGCGCCCTCGGGATCTCGCCGCCCGGCTCGATCCGATCCGCTTGGTCGAGGACCGCTTTGGGACCGCCCTTCTGGGCCAGCTCCGGGCCGCCGCGGCGCCGGGGACGCGTCTGGCCGTGGGCCTGGCGAGCGCCTGGGGCTTCGGCGGCTCGGAAGCGACCCGGACCCGAGGCGCGTCCGCTCTCGAACGGTGGTCACCCTTCGGTATCCGGGAGGCCCTGCTTTTCATCGCCACGGGGGAAGCACGGCATCCGGTCGCGGTGCTCGACCCCGCTCCCCGGGCCGAGCCTCCCGATGTCTCTGCTGGGAACGTGAGAGAAAAACCGCTTCAATTCGGAGGTCGCCGATGATCTTGTCCAGCCGCCATGATCGCAACTCGGAGCAGGAGCCTCCACCGGAGCGGCCCGAGGTCAAATTCTTCCTTACGATGCCGCAAACCGACGAGCCCAAGCGGCTGCCGATCCGTCTCGCCCGCATGATGGGCCTGCATCTCTACTCCGAGGTCCTCCTGGGCAAGAGCGCCCGGACGGAAATGAATTTTGCAGCCCTCATTCTGATGGTCGTTAGCCTGTTCGAATTCAGCGCCTGGTTCTTCCTCTTCAACACGATTTTCAACTCGGACTTGGTGAAGTTCGGCCTACCGACGATCCCGGCAGTGCTCATGGCTGCTCTGTTCGGGTCTGCCGTCTTCTGGTTCGAGCGTCAATTCCTCACCACCGACGAGGATCAGAGGCGCCGCGCATGGGGAGCGGCCGTCATTCGAGTGGCCTTCATCCTCACCGCGGCCTTCATCACGGCGCAGCCGCTCGAGCTCCTCTTCTTCCGCGTGCCGATCCAGAAGCGAGTCCATGAGGAAGGTATCCGGGAGGAGGCCGTCAGCAAGCTTGCCGCACTGCGCAAGGAAGGTGAGCACGAGACAAAAACGACAGAGATAAAAGAGGGCCGAAGGGAGAAGTCGCGCCAGGATGCGGAATCTCAGATTGACGACCTGGTAAAGCAGAGGGGAGCCCTCACAACCGGGTTGGCCCAAAAAGAGAGTGAGCGGACCAAAGCGAGGAGCGAGGTTGCGCGATATCGGCGAGAGCGTGATGTCGCCGATACGCCGGCTGAGAGAAGGAGCGCCGAGATCGGCTATGCGAGAGCCGAGGCAACGGTAGCAGCCCTGTCCGGTGAGATCAGCCAGATCCAGCTCCGTATCGGCGAGACTGACAGCTTCCTGACCGAGCTTCACAGCCGGGTGGATCACGTCGAGCAGGAGACCGATCACTTAGATGATGAGCAGCAGAAAAACGATACCGGACGCGATCGCAGGCTCCGTAGCTGGATCGATCAGATCAAGGACTCGAAGCCGAAAGAGCCCGTCGAGGAGAAGTGGAAGCTCGCGGCTCCCGCCCATCCGGACCCCTCCGGCTCTTCGATCTGGGATAAGTCCTGGACCTACAAGGATCCGGAGTACGACTTCTTCGAGCAGATCCACGTGGTATGGGACCTGGTGTACGGCCGCCCGCCGCGGTGGCTGAACGCCCCGCCGGCAATCCAGAAGAGCCTCGAGACAGAGTATGGCTTCGCGAGCCTCGACCAGGGGAGGAGAGGGTGGCAGTGGCACCTGTTCCTGTCCGTCCTGGCCTGCCATCTGATCGCCATCTTCATTCCGTTCCTGGTGCTCACCATCAAGCTGTTCCTGATGCCGAAATCACTGCGGACCTACTACTCGAGCCGGCATCAGGCCGACGCCGGTGACAGGGACGCCTGGCTGGCCCGGTACGTCGACGAGAACGTCAAAGGGAGCTGACGGAGGGAGATGCGTTGATCGACTTCAATTTGGGATTGATCGAAGGCAAGGCCGGCGTCCTCGTCTTTGCGAGCGCCGGGCCCGACGGCTCGCTCGGCCAGGCTTGGCGGCCTCTCGAGGCCGAAGAGCTGGCTGGCATCGAACGAATCCGAGAACAGGCTGAGCCCGCTGTCACGAGTGGTTCCGTTCGGGGCGAAACGAGAGATCTCTGTTCGGTGTCAACCCATTGTCTTCCTCTTCGGGATGCCGAAGGAATGCTCCTGGAGCTCGGACGTAAGCTCTTCAACATCCTGGTGCAGGACGAGGTCCGGGAGGTCTACGAGCGGGCGCGTTCAGCCACGCTAAGCGGTGGTCAAGACGCTCTGCTCATCCTCCTCAAGCTCCGAGTCTTGTCGTCTCTCCAGCAGGTACCGTGGGAGCTCCTGCACGATGGCCACCGATTCCTGGCGAAAGATCCACGCACGGCCATCGTTCGCTATTTCGAGCAGCCTGTGCCGGTCGCGAGCCTGGAGATCGAGCCGCCGTTGCGCGTGCTGGTGACCTTGGCCAACCCCAAGGACATGACGTCTCTCGCGCTCGAAGAGGAGGCGGCGGCCATTCAGATGGCCTACGAAGAGGCGGGCCCGCTCGTCGATGTCGTCGTCAAGCGCAACGTATCCCTCGAGAAACTGGAAAAAGTGTGGCGCCGATCCGGCAACGAGGGAAAGCCCTTCCACATCTGGCATCACTGTGGCCACGGCGGCCGGCTGACCCATGCAGGGAAGGATGAGCTCGTGCTCTACCTGGAGACGGAGGGACAGAGCCAGCCCGCCAACATCGATCAATTACAGGAGATTGTGGGGTTCTGCCCCGAGTTGAGAATCGCCGTGTTCAACGTCTGTCGTGGCGGCGCCAGCGGGGGGATTGTGCCGGCTCTGGCGCGTCTCAACGTCCCGGTGGTGATCGGGTTCCAGCAAGCCGTCCGCGATACTTCGGCCGTTCAGTTTGCCACCGTGCTGCACGAAGGTCTGCTCCATATCCCGGTCGAATTCGCGGTGAGTCAGGCCCGCAGCTCCCTGAAGCTCCAACGTTCCTCTTTCGACTGGGTCCATGCGCTGGCGTTCTCGCGCCGGCGCGACCGGGGACCGATCTTCGGAAAACTGGCTCGCCGAGCAGATACCAACACTAAGGAGCTCTCGCCAAAGGCATCGGACGACCCTTCAGTAGACGTCGGCATGAAGATTGGCAGGATCAAAGCACGGGTGGTGGACGTCATTGGAACACAGGCCTCCGGAAATGGAACGTTGACTCCCAATCAGCGAGTCAAGGTTGGAATGGAGGTCGATGAGATCGAGGGCGATCAGGTCAGGCAAATCGGTTATCAACTGATCGAGGGATTCACCGCGGAAGATGTTCACAGGCGAGAGGCGCGTATACAGGAGTTGCTGGAGAAGCTTGAGCGGCAAGGGATCAGGAGGTAAGCTGTATGGAACCTGCAGAGCAGACCCAACAAGACAATCCCGAAGAACCCTCGATCAACGCCTCTTCAACTGTGGGGGAATCTTCCAATGATGCGGGAGACAGCTATGCGCCGCCTGACGAGCAGGGTGGGGCTGAGAACAACTCTAGAAAAGATGAGGCCCCTGGTGAGGCGGAGCCAAGGAAGCAAGGCGTCAACATCGATAGCATCGATGCTGATTCTGTCATTGTTACTGGTGCCGATCAGCGAAGATATGACAACAGCACCAATACCACCAACCAGTTCTTTGGCGATGAGGAGCGGATGGTCATCCTCCCTATCGACCAAGATACTCTCCAGCCGCTCCGGCGTGTTTTCATCAAGCCGCCGGGCTACAAGAAGTTTTTGCAGGATAGTTTAGCTTCAGGGGATCGTGTTTGCTTGATCCACGGCAACGAGAGCTCCGGGAAGTTGACTTGTGCGATCAACCTCGCTCAGGATCTGTTGGAAGCGGTGCCTGCTGAGAAGGCTAAAATCTATATCTATCCCAGGCGAGTCGACGAAACGAGACCTCTCGTAGACGCGATGGGGTCGGACCAGATCTGCGATGGCTCTGCCGTGATCATCGAAGATGTGTTTGAAAAGAAAGTGCCCAGGAATGAGCTTCAGCCTCCCGAGCTCGATTGGCTTCGAGGCGCTCTCAATGGTCGCCGTCTGTTCTTGATCCTGACTGCGCAACTCAGTCCCGCCGAAGCGGACTTGTTTCCTCTTGCGAAGGTCAGCACCCGTGGGTTGGACCTGTTCAAGGTGATGGTGTCGCAATTCCGGTACATGCAGGCGCAAGCGGGCGAGGAGGTGGACGAGGAGGCGAGCAAGGAGGCGATCCGCAGACTTGAAGCGAATTGGGATGCTCTCAAGAAGGTTCTGCGCGAGCCACAGCAGATTGAACGATTCTCCAAAAAATTGGTAGATAATCCTCCTCGCGATGATGCCGAGCTTCTGAGCCTGGCTCAGCAGTCGGCACGGATGAGCAAGCGGGCCCTGCGAGGCTGGTTCTCAGCGCTGAGAAGCAACGAAAGGCTATTTGCGACTCTTGTATATCTGTGCTCGGGAACCGAAAGATCTGTCATTGAACAGCTCTACGTCAAGGCATTGAGATTTCTGCGAGAGGGTGGGCTCACCTGGTTCACCGATCCTCGAAAGCTGGGGCTTGAAGACCTTTTGGACAGCATTAGGGGTCGTGACCTGGGAGGCTACATCGACTTCAGCGACCGCCCCCTGGAGGAGGAAGTCCGGCTACAAATCGGTAACTGGGCCCACCTGTTGTGGTCTGTCGTCGATGTCTGGGTCGCTTTGGTGGATGGTAAAGGTGAGTGGGATGATTGGCAGATTCGCCGAGCTCTCGGGGTTGCTCTCGGACGGCTCTGCGTACACGGGAACGATAAATTCAAAGGAGCACTGATAAGCCTCGCCAGCCATCCTTCGACCAAGGTTGCGGTAATTCCCGGGTACGCTCTGGAAGCCGCCGTGCGCCGGGACCCTGAGCACCAGGCTCAGCTTACACTCAAGATTCTCGAGGACTGGATAGGGTCAGGGGATCCTGATCTCATGTGGGCCGCTGGAGCTGCCATCAAGCGAGTCTACAACGCCTTTAAGAGCCTTGCCATGGACCAGAATCTCGCGAGCTGGGAGATTGGCATGCAGGATTCGCTGATCAAGCAGTTGGAGGGTCTGATCTCCGAATCAATGAGCTTTAATCCTAAAGTGGTGGAGCGCATCGAGAGGGAGGTGAAAGAACGCCAGGGCACAAAGGAGCTTAAAAAGGCCGTGGATGGCCGGTGCTGGAGATTAGGCCAAGAGAATCGGGATTGTGGCCAGATCGCAATTCAGTCCATCGCTCTTACTGATCCATCAAGGAGTGTCGTGCTGGCAAAATGGCTCCGGGACACGCGGGCGAAATCTTTCAAGAAGGAGGTTGCGGAGGCCGCGGTCCAGGAGATCTTCCAGGCGTTGGGCAAAGCGCGCTACAGGCTGGTCGAGGAACGGCAGGCACCGTTTCTGGGGCTTATCGAGCCGGTGCTCGAGGCGGCGGGAAAGGGGGAAGGGGACCTCAAGCGTATTGATCAGATGTTCCTTACCGTGAAGAGGTGGCTCCGCTGGGAGAGTTGGTACGAACCCATCTTCCAGGCCCTTCTCGACGTGGCGAACCACGGCAGCTCGGACGTGCGGGCGAAACTCCGTTCCGCCCTGTCTCGCCTCTGGCTGCATCGGGGATCGAATCTGGAGTCCAAGCAGGCGTTCGAGATCGCGCAGGCCGTGATCGCCCGCGCGTACGCCATGGACGGAGCCCTCATGGACCGGCCGCGCCTTGGCCGCTGTGTGTTCGTGCTCGATCCCACCTTCCTGGGTGGAGATGAGGAGGCCCGCAAAGAGAAGGTGTACCGCCATCTCATCGGGCTCCTGGAAGCGCATGTCGACGTCTCGGTCGTCCACCTGGGAGCGCGCGACGCCGTCCAGCTCAAGGATCAGAGCCCGCTGTTGCTCGCTGTGGACTACTCTGTGCCGCCGCTCGTGATGCCCGCTCTGGAGGCCGCGTGGACGGCGGATACGCGGCTGGTCCTCGTCTTGACGGCGCGCCGCCTGTGGGATCTGGAGGACGTCGCCGGCCAGCCGTGGGCAAAGGATTTCTTCGTGGTGGCCGCAGGCGACGAGGTGGGCGAGCACGAAGGGATCAAGATCATCCCGATCGGAAAAGATCCCAAGCCGGAGGAGGTGGAAAAGGTGGAGAAGGCCCTGCAGACCCGCTGGGCCCGGGCGCTGGCCCAGGCGGGACCCTGGGACTGGTGGGGTGTGCTGCAGAGCTTTGGCGTCGGCGAGGAGATCGAGGAAGGACCGCGCCCATGGCTCGGCCGCCTGGTGGGCGGCCTCAGCGACATCGGCCAAGCCACGGGCCATGGCGACCTCGCGCGCAAGATTCTCTGCATTCTCGGCTGGTACGCCGCGCGGGACCTGCGGGCCTGTGCCCAACTACTCCAGAGCTGGTTGGGAGACGGGGCCCTGCCCTTCCAAAAGTGGATGGGGGCGGCCGGAGCGCGGGCGCTGCTCGCGATCCATTCCGCCGAAACGCCTTCGCCCGAGGATTCAGCTCCGGAGATCCTGTTCGAAGAGCTGGCCGCGCCGCTGGCGGCTCAGGGTAAGGACGGCTCCGAGGCCGTGCTGCGCGCCGTCCGCCAGTGGATCGAAGAACCGTTGTGGGCCGAATACCTCGCCGGCGACGTCGTGGAGGGCCGCGGCCGTCTGCTGCGGTGGGCCGAGCAGTTCGCGCCGCAGCAGGCCGGCGGACTCCGGCGGCTACTGCCCGAGGTGAAGGAGATGCCGGCCGCGCCGCTCCGCGAGGAGTCATTGGCAGCGATGCTCGAGCGGCTCCATCTCCTTCCCGTGTTGGGTGAGCCCAAGGTGTTGCCCGACCTGGCCGTGGGCGAGCGCTATGCACTGATCGCGCTCGACACAGCGGACCTCAAGGCGTCGACCGCTGCGAATCTCGATACCGTGGCGATCGATCTCTTCCGCTCTCTGAATAGTCGGAACGGACATTCCTTGAAGCCCGTGATCTATCGGCTGGGAGAGCGCCGGCCGGTCTGGGTCGCTGGTGCGCCACCACCGCCGCGCGATGTGCTGCTGGTGCCGGAGGCTCCCCGACAGCCGCGGCTCCTCGGGCCAATCCTGATGGATCCCATTTCTCTGGTGAGCACGCAGCTCGTGCTGGTCTTGACGACCCAGCCGTTGCTCGACGCCGAGGACTGGCTGGAGACGGAGTGGCGGGAGCGCATCGTGTTCTATCAACCGGGCGCGGACGGGGAGCGCCACCCCGGCTTCGCGGCGGTGCCGGCCCTGAACGGAAAATCCACGGGCGTTGCCATCGCCCGCTTCCTCTTGCGAGACGCGGAGGGCGAGGTTGCGAACGAGGACGCGGCGAGCGCCGCCGCTTGAACGGAGGATCATCATCATGGAAATCAAGATTCACAAAGATCCCGTCGGCTTCCCCATGCTCCAGGTGGAGCCTGACCTCTATCTGCACTGGCTGCCGATCACCAAGATCCAGTTCGAATATTTCCTGAGCGATACCTATGATCGATCGTTCGACATCCGGTGGTACGAGGAGGTCCTGCGGTTGAATCCGCGGGTGACGCCGGCGAAGATCTCCCCCGCGAACTATTGGAACGCTTTTCTTTCGGGTGTGTTGCCCGCTGAGGCGAAGCGGTTCGCCTTCTGGTGCGGTGATGGCTTTCGGTTGCCTTCCAAGGAGGAATGGGCGCGGGCATACCGGATTTTGAGCGCGCAGCCCGTCAAGGCCCTCGAAAAGGAGTTGGGCGATCTGCCGTCGCGGCTGCGCGAGCTCGTCCTGCGCACCGAGGACGCGGCGTCAGAGGCGGCCCGCCGGCTGGGCTATAAGCGCAGCCTGGCGGACCAGCTCCTGATGCGGCTCGGCTTCCTGGAATGGGTCGACGCCGAGGAGCGCTGGGGAGCCATGGGCGAGCCGTTCCCCGAGCTGTGCGGCACCCTGGCCGCGCCGGAGAGCGGCGAGCCCGTCTATCCCAATCGGCCCGACACCGTCCGGTTGCCGTGCCTGGGGTTCCGTCTCGTCTTCGTCAACGGGAAATCGTGAAAGGACATCGCCATGGGCGTGATCGAAAGGATCAAGAACTGGTGGCGGGGGTACAAGCCGGATCCAGAAAAAACTCCTCCGGGACCCGTCCTGCTCGGGCCCGTGCCGACGTTGGAGGTCTTCTCCCAGACTGGGCACGGCAAGAGCAGCTATCTGTGGTCTCTGCTCTACATGTTGAGAAAGATGAGCCTCGTGTGGCCCGATTATCTGTGCACGCCGCAGGACGAGGCCACCGAGGAGGCTCTGAAGGGGATCCATGAGAGCGTTCGCGGCGCATGTCTGCCGGCGTCGGGCCCCACGGCGAACAAACATCGTTACGAGCTTGGGCTCCAGAGCATGGAGCGTTGGGGAGATCGAAAGCTCATCGTATGGGATTGGCCCGATCCCGTGTTCGCGGCTTCTCTCGACGGCGACCGGCCCGAGAGGACCAATTGGCTCGCGCCGGCCCTGTGGCTCGTCAGCCTGCAGGACCTGGGACGGTTGCGGGCCGAGATCCTGGACATGCTCTTCGACGACCTGATGCGGACACGGATTCGTCAAGGGTTCGCGGACTACCGCCGTCCGCTCCGGCTCGTGGTGGTACTGACCAAAGCGGACGCCATTCCCAATTTGCCACCGTCGTTGCGCCAATATCTCAAGGACGATCCGCTCCGGGACGCGGTCCGCTCGGAGGTGTCCCTGCTGTCGCCGCCTCCGCCCTTCCCCTCCGAGCCCCTGCGGCTCAAGGAGGAATCCTTGCGCAACTATCTCGGACGGCTCGCGCTCGTCCACCAGGAGATTCACCATTGGCTCGAGACCACGCTGGTCGGTCACATGTTGATCCTTCGGGCCGCGGCGTATCACGTCGATCTGCGGTTCTCGATCGTTTCCGCGACCGGCTCAGGCCTGGTCGATGGGCAGAGCCTGCAGCTTCCTTGGACCCCGCGGAGGGTGCTCGATCCTCTCTTCTGGGCGCTGGAACTCGACAGCGTCGCGGCTCGATAAACGAGCTGTGAGACTTTGGTGTCTCCATCTCCAGATTTGAGAGGTGGTCAGCACTGCCCGCTACCGCGCCTACGCCGTCCAGGCCGAGCAGGACGGTCCCCCCCGCTCGGTTGAAGCTCACTCCGTCCGCAGCGCCTCGATCGGATCGAGAGCAGCGGCGCGGCGGGCGGGGAGAAGGCCGGAGAGAAGGCCGGTGACCAGGCTGACTCCGACCGCGAGGGCCACGAAGAGCGGCGGCGTGCTCACCGGCAAGCCGGGGACGGCGAGGCGGAGGAGGCCTGCGACTCCCATGCCGCCGAGGACGCCGAGCGCGCCACCGGCCGTCGACAGCGCCGCCGCCTCGGTCAGGAAGAGGATGTGGATCTGGCGCTGCGTGGCACCGATCGCCCGGGCGAGACCGATCTCCGCCGTCCGCTCGCCGACCGCGATCCACATCATCGTCAGGATGCCGATGGCGCCGACCAAAAGCGAGATGCTGGCGATGGCGCCGACCGCCATGGTCACCACGTCCATGACGTTGCCGAAGACTTCCAGCATGGCCGCCTGGGTGGTGACCGAGAAATCCTCGCTGCCGTGGCGTTCGGTCAAGAGGCGGCGGATGTCCCGCTCCACGCGGGCGGCCACGCCGGCGTGGGTGTAGACGACGTCGATCTCCTTGAGCTCCGGCAGATTGAACAGCTTCATGGCGCTCGCCACCGGAATGTAGGCGGAGTCGTCGAGGTCGAAGCCGAGGAACTGCCCCTTCGACGACATCACGCCGATCACCCGGAAGCGGGTGCCGGCGATGTGCACGAAGCGGCCGAGGGCGTTGGCTTCCCCGAACAGCTCGCGTTTCACCTTGGGCCCCAGCACCGCCGCCTGGAAGCCCCGCTGCGGGTCGCCGGCAGGCCAGAATCCTCCTTGGCGGACCATGAACTTCCACGCCTTGGGCACGTTCGGCGTCACGCCGTAGATGAAGATGCTGCGCCCGCGGCCATTGGCCTCCACCTTGGCCGAGCCGAAAGCTACCGGCACCACCTCCTCGACTCCCGCCACCCGCGCCACGGCCAAGGCGTCGTTCAACGTCAGCTTGTGGGTCGTGCCGCCAAAGACTCCTGGGATGCCGCTGGTCTGCGTCTTGCCCGGCTGAATTCCCATCAGGTTGGTGCCGAACTGGGTGAATTGACCGACCATGAATCGTCGCGTCCCTTCGCCGATCGACGTGAGAAGGATCACCGAGGCGATGCCGATGGCGATCCCCACCATGGAGAGGAAGGAACGCAGGCGGTGACCGACGACGGAGCCGAGGGCGAGGCGGAGGAGATCGCGCATGTCAGGTTTTTCCTCAGCGTGACGCGAGTGCCAGCACCGGATCGAGCCGGGCCGCCCGGCGCGCCGGCAGCAGGCCAAAGAGGATGCCCACGCCCAGCGCCAGGCCGAGGGAGGCGAAGACCGCCCAAGCCGGCGGGCTTGCCGGCAGCGCTGGGTAGAGCTGCACCATCAGGCGCACGGCCAGCCAGCCGGCTCCGAGCCCGAGTAGTCCGCCTGCCCCCGAGAGTAGAGCGGCCTCTGTGAGGAAGACCGTCAGCACCTGCCGCCTTCCCACGCCCACCGCCCGCAGCAGACCGACTTCCCGGGTGCGTTCCGAAACCGAAACCAGCATGACGTTCATGATGCCGATGCCGGCCACCGACAGCGAGATGGCGGCGATAGCCCCCACCGCCAGGGTTAGCACGCCCAGGATCTGGGAGAAGGTGGCCACCACCGCGTCCTGGGTCAGCACCGTCACGTCCTCCTCGCGGTGGCGCTGGATGAAGAGCTTGAGAACCTTGTCCTTGACCGGACCGAGAGCGGCCGTGCCGCGCACCTGTACCATGATGCGGAAGAGGGAGCGGCGGTCGAACATGCGCATCGCCGTGGCCACCGGCACGAGGGCGATGTCGTCGAGGTCCATGCCGAGCTGCTGGCCGCGGGGGGCGAGGACGCCGGTCACCCGCATGCGCCAGCCGCCGATGCGCACCACCTGGCCCACCGGCTCCTCGGCGGGGAAAAGCTCGCGAGCCAGCTTGGAGCCGAGTACCACCACCGGCCGGCCGCGCTGGATGTCCGCGGCGGGGAGGAAGTCGCCGTGCCCCATGACCAGTCTGCGTACCTCCAGGAAATCCCGCGTCGTGCCCGCGATGGGCACCTGCCGGCGCCGCGCGCCATGGGCGACCGACTCGGTGCCCACCACCAGCGGCGCGATCTTCTCGGCTTCGGGGATGACGCGGAGAATGGTCTCCGCGTCTTGCAGGGTGATGTCGTGGGCGCCCGCGGCGACCCCGGGAATGCCGGTGGTCTCCGATTTTCCGGGAATGACGATCAGCAGGTTGGTGCCGATGCTGGCGAACTGGTCGATGACGTAGATCCGCGCCCCCTCGCCAAGGGCGGTCAAGGTGATCACCGCCGCCACGCCGATGGCCATGCCGAGGAGGGAGAGGAAGGTCCGCAGCCGGTGTCCCGAGAGCGCCCCAAAGGCGAAGCGGAAGAGGTCGGGAGCCGTCAGGAGGCCGCGACCTCCGGCGCCATCAGCAGATTGGGCGTCTTCGCCACGTCCGCTCCGGCCAGGCGGCGGACGATGTGGCCGTCCACCAGAACGATCACCCGGTCGGCCCGGGCAGCTACCGACGGGTCGTGGGTCACCACGATCAGCGTCGTCCCCTGATCGTTCAGGTGCTCCAGCAGGTCGAGGATCTGGCGGCCCGAAGTGGTGTCCAGGTTGCCGGTGGGCTCGTCGGCGAGCAGCAGGCGAGGCCCCATGACCATGGCACGGGCGAGGGCGACGCGCTGGCGCTCGCCGCCGGAGAGCTGATCCGGCCGGTGGTCGCCGCGGTCGGCGAGGCCCACCGCGGACAAGGCCGCAGTTACTCGGTCCCGGCGCTCGGAGCGCGGCACCTCGGCGAAGACCATCGGGAGCTCCACGTTGTCCGCGGCGGTGAGGCGGGGAACCAGGTGAAAGGACTGGAAGACGAAACCGATCAGGTTGCGGCGGACGTCCGTCAGCTCCTCGTCCGACAGCCGGGCCACCTCGCGCTCCGCCAGCCAGTAGGAGCCGCTGTCAGGGCGGTCGAGGCAGCCGAGAAGGTAGAGAAGAGTGGACTTGCCGGAGCCGGAGGGGCCCATGATCGCCACGTGCTCTCCGTTCTCCACCGACTCGTCGATGTCCACCAAAGCGTGGACGGGCTGGCCGCCGAGCAGATAGGTACGGCAGATCTTCTCCAGACGAATCACGGAGTGGTCCCGCCTCGGGCCTCCCCGGCGATCCGCACGGCGGCGCCCGCCTTGATGTCCGGTCTGTCCAGAGTGGTGACCACTCGACCGCCCGGCGCGAGGCCGAAGCGCACCTCGGTCCAATCCCAGTTCTTGAGTCCGATGGTGAGCTGGCGCTCCACCAGGTGACCGTCGTGAACCACCAACGCCCGGTTGCCTTCCAGGAGGGCCGGCGTGGGCACTCGCAACACACCGTCCCGCACTTCCAGAATCACCTCGACGTCGGCCGAGGTGCCGGGCAGCAGGCGCAGCGGCGCCAGCGACGCTACCAGATCCACGAAGTCGGCCTCGATCTCGATCGTGCGATTCTGCTCCTCGCGGTCCAGGACGTAGGGAGCGAGACGTCGCACCCGCCCAGGGAAGCTGCGGCCAGGATAGGAGTCGACCGTGATGCGCACGGGCTGACCCGGCTGGATGCGCGCCGAGTCCGCCTCGTCCATGGGAGCGCTGACGTAGATCGAAGCCGGATCGATGAGATCGATGACCGGCGGGATCGGGAGACCCGGCGGCGACGGCGTGGTGTACTCGCCGAGCTCGATGGAGATGTTGGCCACGATGCCGTCGAAGGGCGCGTGGATCACCATCTGGCTGTCCTGGCGCTGGGCGAGCTCGATGGTGGCGCGGGCCTGCTCGATGCCGGCTTGCGCCGCGTTGCAGCCCGCATCGGCGGCCTGCGAGGCGCTGGCGATGGCATCGAGGGCGTCGGTGGAGATGATGCCGTCGGCGGCCAGCTTGCGCTGGCGGGCGACCTCGCGCCGTGACCGCTCGGCGCCGGCGCAGGTCTGCCGGCGTTGGGCCTCGGAGGCTTGGAGCTCGCGACGGGCGACCCCGAGCTGGGCTTGCAGCACCCGATCGTCGAGGCGCAGCAGCACGTCCCCGGCCTTCACCTTCTCTCCCTCGCGATGGGGGATCTCGATGGCCCGGCCGCCGACCTCGGGGGAGATCTGGGCGCGGCGCCGCGCCTTGATCGTTCCTGCCCGCGAGTTGGTGATCGTCGACTCGACCCGCCCGCGGGCGACCGCCGCCACCTTCACTTCCAAGGGCTTCGGAGCGAGCACCGTCCGCCGGAGCGCGAACCCCGCCAGAACGACTCCCACAACCACCGCGAGACGGATCAGCCAACGCCGCATAGCGGCGTGACTCTACCAGGCGGGGAAGCGCGGTGCACGTTCAGGCTATAGTAGGGCGTCTCAGGAAAGGTACTCAATGCTTAGCTCTGGCACGCAGGAACCATGCGACGCGTGATGATCGGCATCATCGCGGTGATTGTGGGTCTCTATTTGAGTGGTTGCGCCCTTCTGTACGCTTTCCAGCGATCACTGATCTATTTTCCGCAGCCGCGGACCTACGGCGGTCCGGCGACCACGGCCACTCTCGAGCTGCCGGGCGTATCGCTCTCCCTGTCGGTACGGCCACACGCAGGTCCGAATGCCCTGATCTACTTTGGCGGCAATGCCGAGGACGTGTCGCGCAGTCTTCCAGAGCTCTCCGTGGCCTTTCCCGAACACTCGATCTACATGCTCCATTACCGCGGCTACGGCGAGAGCTCCGGAGAGCCCTCTGAAAAAGCGATCTATTCGGACGCGCTGGCGCTGTTTGACAAGGTGCACGCCGAGCACGCCAAGATCACGGTCGTGGGTCGCAGCCTTGGTAGCGGGGTCGCGGTACGATTGGCGAGCGAGCGGCCCGTCAGCCGCTTGGTGCTGGTCACGCCCTACAACAGCTTTCAGGAATTGGCGATCCGCCAGTATCCCTATTTTCCTGTGAAATGGATACTCAAGGATAAATTCGAGTCGTGGCGCTATGCAGCGCGGATCACGGCGCCCACACTGCTGGTGGCGGCCGAGCACGACGAGATCATCCCTCGCTCGAGCACCGAATCTCTCTTTCGTCACTTTTCGCCGGGTACGGCGAAGATGGAGATCATTCGCGGCACGGGGCACAACTCGATTTCCGGCAGCCCTGAGTACATGGATCTCTTGAAGTCAGATTAGGGCATCCTGCCGGGAGACGCGAAGCTCGGAGCGAGCCGATCAAGATCGGCTACCTCGCAAAAGAGATTAACGACGCAACTCATCAGGAGAAAACCATGTCGATTACGAAGCAACGTCTGTCCTTGCAATCCCCGGCACGGCCGCTACGGGGCCTGCTTGTCATCGCGCTGTTCCTGGCGTTCGCCTCCCTTCCGATCGCGGCATCCGCGATCGAGATCAAGAACGTCAAGGGCGATGGCACATGCCCTGCCGATTGGGTGCTGCTCAGCCCCGCGGAGGCCAAGGCCAACCAGGCGGCGGCCTGCCGTGTTCTCGGCCAATGGGACATCGCGCGGCTCGCCGGCGGCGGCTCGATGGACGGCCCTGGCTATAACTGCCAGATTCGCAGCTCTGACAAGCGGACGCTCGGCAACTCCCTGTGCATCAAGCCGGAAACCCTGGAGCCAGGAAAGTTGAAGGTGTGCATGTACCCTGGGTTCCTCCCCTTCGTCGGCATCAACAAGATCCAGGAATGGATCGGCTGGGACGTGACGTACCTCCAGGGCTTTGCAGGTCAGCAGAACCTCAGGTTCGTGCCGGTCAATATCCCGGACTTCAATAACATTTGGACGCTGCCGGGAAACAACACGTGCGACATCGCAGCCTCGGGAATCTCCGACCTTCCGGCACGCCGGCAGCAGACCGGCACCACCGGCGACTGGTCGGACCATTACTACAGCGTGTACCGCTCCTTCGCCGTGCGCTCCGCGGACGATGGCAAGCTCAAGGACGTCACCGACCTCAAGGGGAAGACGGCGATCGTCACCCTGAGCTCGACCGCCGATCTGGACCTCACCAATCGCCTCGCTTGCGCCAAAATCTCTGAGTGCGCGAACCACCAGATCACTCCTTCGTGCGTGGACGTCTTGAGGACGAACAACGAAGAGGAGTCGGCGAAGAAAGTGCTCGACGGCAGCGCCTTCGCCTATGGCGGCGGCCTCGGAAGCAATCAATACCTGGCCCGGACCCTGGGCGGCCTGGCCGTGGCGTGGCCGCACTGCAACACGGAGAAGGTGCAGAACGACTGTAAACCGGTCGACGAGCCCTTCTCCTTCGTCGTGCGCCACGCCAGCACCGGCCTCCTGGAAGCGCTCAACGAGTACATCGCGAACCAGAACTATCCAGGAAAGGTCCCCACGGGACTGACGTGCCGCTAGCCGCCCAGGGCCGACCCGCTTTCTGAGCCCGCAGGCACTGTTCTCTTGAAGGATTGCCGTTTCCCGGCGCTGGAGCCGTGGAGCCACGACCTCGGAGAACCTGATGAAGAAGAACCTCAAGAAGATCGTCCTGGCCAAAGAGACCCTCCGCAACCTGACCGTCCTCGATGCCACCGCGGTCGAGGGCGGCATCAGCACCAACGTGTGCACGAATACCTCCGACTTCCGCTCCTGCGGGCCGTACTCCGTTACCGTCTGCCCGCCGGGCACCGGCTGCTGATCTCGGCTGCTCTCCGCCGCTCGGTCCCATCACAGGCCGAGCGGCGGAGTGCCTTCGAGGGTCGACCGCGTGAGCCTGGGAGCCGTTCCGGGCTTCCACGGCGTGACGCGGTGGAGCACCCGGTAGGCGAGGGGGCCGCCGTCCGCGCGGTCCGACCGCTCGACGTGCGGCGAGGATTGGGGAGATCCGCACATCCGCGCCGCGGCCAGGATCGCTTCGCGTCTCGTTATCGGCATTACCGGCGACCTTGAGAAGGAAGAGCACGGGTATCCGCCGCGTCAGTGGTCAGGCAGTAGCGGCCAAAGCTGGCGACGGTCGTCACCACCGTAGCCAGGAAGAAGATCGCGAGGAGGAGACCGGCGAGCAGGCGCAGAGGGCGAGAGAAGCGCCGAGGCGTGGTGGCAAAGTCTGACGGCGTCTCGAGAATGCCGATCGGGTTGACGCGCGGTGGCTCCATGAAGAGCATCTTACCTTTCCAGAAGGAAAGTTCTCATGGCGAGCCCGGGCGACCCGAGACCCTCAGTCGAAGACCTCGGTCGGCACCGGCACGACGGACGGCAGCTTGTTCACGATCAGCCGAGACAGACCCGCGCCCACCAAGGCGCCCACCAAGGCAAACAGGTAAACGGCCCCCATCGCGTCGCCTCCGCCCGCTATGACCGCCCCGAGGATCGCCCCGAAAACCTCGCCGCCGAACCACAACAGGACCGTCAGAAGCTTATACAGACCGGGCTTTTTCCCCTTCTTCTCCGCGATGGCTCCGTTCTTCCGCGTCAGGTAAATCAGCGCCAGGATTTCCAGCATGTCAGTCTCCTTGTCCGTAGCCTTTATTGCTGCAAGCGAATACGGCTCTCCCCATCGCGGGGGCACGTCCCTTGGGCGTCATGCTTCACCTCTCTATGACCAACCCACCGAAAGAATTTCAGGGGGGACATCCGAATCGGCGATATGATTGCGGACCTCGTGAGCAGCGCCGATCCTCTAGCCTTCACCGCCACCCTTGAGGAGTACCTGCAACAGGCGGAGTCCCTCCTCGACGCCTTGAAGTCCGGCGATGAAGCCGCGGAATGGCGCTTCAAGTGGATGCATCCACTCTTCCGCGACAAGTCCGTGGCCGATGTGAGAGCCGCAACGCTCGACCTTGCCGACGCGCAGGCGGTCGTCGCGCACGAATATGGTTTCGAGAGCTGGGTGGATCTCGCGGCATTTACCGACGCCGTCAGGCACAACGGTCCTGTCGCGCGATTCGAAGCCGCGGTGGAAGCCGTCATCTCGGGTGACGTGGCAACGCTTCGCTCGATGTTGCGCGAGCATCCGGAGCTGATCCGCGCGGTCTCGACGCGCCGGCACAAGGCCACGCTGCTGCACTATGTCGCCGCCAACGGCGTCGAGGACGGACGACAGAAGACACCGGAGAACGCGGTCGAAGTCGCGACGGTCCTTCTGGACGCCGGCGCCGAGGTCGATGCGCTGGGCGACATGTACGGTGCCAGGTGCACCACCATGAGCATGCTGGTCTCGAGCAGTCATCCGGCTGAGGCCGGCGTGCAAAGCGCGCTCGTGGAAACGCTGCTCGACCACGGCGCTGCCTTCGAAGGGCCCGGCTCAAGCTGGCGCTCTGCCCTCATCACCGCATTGGCATTCGGCTACCTGGACACCGCCGAAACGCTCGCCCGGCGCGGCGCGCCGGTGGATAACCTCGCCGCGGTCGCCGGGCTGGGCCGGCAAGAGGATGCCGCCCGGCTGCTGCCGGTCTCTGATCCTCAGGTGCGGCACATCGCCCTGGCGCTCGCCGCCCAGCACGGGCACACGGACGTCGTGCGGTTGCTCCTCGATGCGGGCGAGGAGCCGAGCCGGTACAACCCCGAAGGCTTCCATTCCCATTCGACGCCGCTCCACCAAGCCGTCTGGTCCAACCATCTGGAGGTCGTGAAATTGTTGGTCGAGCGCCGCGCGCGCCTGGACATTCAGGACACGATCCATCAGGGCACGCCCCTCGATTGGGCTGACTACGGGGGACGGACGGTGATTGCGGACTGGCTTCGCGGGAGAGGGGTTCCGGGCAGTTGAAGCCCCTTGTAGAATGCGGTATGACGACGCTCCGACTGAACGGCCGAATCACAGCAGAGGAAGGGCTCGAAGTCGATCTCCCACCTGGGCTCCCTCCGGGTGAGGCTCGAATCACGATCGAGATCCCGATGGAATCGGGCTCGAGCTCTGCCGACCTCGACCAGGCGTTGAAAGCGAGCCTGATGACCGGTGCGGAGATCGTCCGAGCGGGCCTCATGGGTGGTTGGTCCGGAATCTCGGATGGTGCGGATTGGGTGGAGGAGAAACGACGCCAGCGCCGCGTGGAGCGAAGCCGGAGGTGATCGGGCTCCTCGACACGGCCATCGCGGACAGATTCGCCGGCGGAGTCAAGGAGGAGGCAGGGCTTGCAATCCGGACGGGCTCAAGGGGCGGGCGCCATCCTATCCGTGTAGAATTCTCGCCATGTCCTGCAAGGCTTATCTCCCTCCCTCTAAGCGGCAGGTCTCGGAATGACCGAGGCGAGTCGCCCTCCGGTCGTCTTCACCGTCGACACGCATCTCTTCCGCGAGTTAGGCGAACTGCTTGTGGGCCGCGAGTCCACCGCTCTCATAGAGCTGGTCAAGAACGCCTACGATGCCGACGCAACGGAGGTGAAGGTCTTCGGTGCCAACCTTGGAGATCCAGACCGAGGAGTCATCCGCATCACCGACAACGGCGTCGGCATGGATCCCGAGACCTTCCAGCGAGGCTTTCTCCGGGTGGCGGCCCGGATCAAGAATGCGGGCGACCGGAGGTCGGAGAGGTGGAAACGGCGCTTCACTGGAGCCAAGGGTATCGGCCGTCTTGCTGCTCACAAGCTGGCTCGCAAGATCGAGATTCATTCAACGCCTTGGACGGAAGCAGGCTCTGTCATAGGGGTTAGCGGCTCCATCGATTGGGACAAAGTGGAGCAGGCGGAAACTCTTGATGAGATTTCCGCCGACGCCATCGAAGCCAACCCAAGGTACGTAGAACAAGGTGATGCCCACGGCACGACTCTCACTCTGACTCGGCTGCGCAAGAAGTGGACGCAGGCACAGCGGGGGAGATTTCTGCTCGAGGTAGAGGCCCTGCGAGCACCTGCGATCCTTACCACTGCCATTCCCAAAAGCGTGGTGCCAGAGGGCGGTTTGTTCGAACGTCCCATATTCGTCGACGCGAGGTCTTCAGATCCAGGCTTCCATCTCGAGCTGCAGGGCGACTTTGAGGTGGGAGACAATTACTGGCCCGCAGTCCTCGATACTGCGGGTTGGCTGATTGAGATCAGTGCTATGCAGGACCTCGTACGCTACGCCATTGCGCCAACAAAGCGGACCTTGAGGGAACTCCCTCACACTCGGCCAATGACGTTCTCGGAAGCCCATCCGGCCCCAAAGCAAGGGCCCTTTTTTCACGCCCGAATTTTCATACGCGGGGGCCAAGCGACAGGGAAGAAGGACGAACGAACCTGGGCCTCCCGCATTGGCGGCATTCGCGTGTACATGGAAGGCTTCCGCGTTCTTCCTTACGGAGAGGATGCAGACGACTGGCTCGCCCTGGCGCAAGACACGAGCGACCGGACACGAAAGCTCCGCTTCCTGAGCGACTCTCTGGCCCCGGGAAAACTCGCCGAAGTCGACGACGAGGGCCTCCTCCTCCTTCCCAACAAACACTATTTTGGTGGCGTTTTCCTAACCGCGGCTCGAGCAGGCTCTCTCGAGATGCTGGTGAACCGCGAAGGTTTCGTACCTGACGCTTCCTTCGAGCTGATAGTGACGCTTGTACGTCGCGGAATCGACTTGGCGACTCGCGTAAGAGCGGCGGCCAACGCCACTGCCAGCAATACGGACCGACTGCAGGCCGGCGAACGACACGGCTCGAAGCCTACTCAAGGTTCTCTGAAAGGCAAGGCCGAGGGCTCTCTGCGTCTTCTTGCTGAGCAAGCATTGGAACTGGAGAAGCTCGCAGTCAACGCTCCGGATTCGCTCAAGGAGAAGCTCATCCAGGCTGTTGAGGCGATTGGCTACGCGACCGCGGTTTCACGCGAAGTCATCCCTGCTAATTCCATGGTGCTGGTTCTTGCCTCGGTGGGGACTCAGTTGGCTGCATTCACGCACGAAGTAAACCGGCTTCTCGGCCTCGCGTCGGACTTGGAAACGACGCTTGCTCGCTTCGGTGACCAGGCGATGCATCCGAGTTTGAGGAACCAGGCACAGCGAGCTGCATTGGCTGCTGCCGACCTGCGACGCGCCATCGAACGGCAAGCCGCCTATCTTGTCGACATCGTTACGCCTGATGCACGACGCCGTCGCTCCCGCCAAAAAGTATGCGATACGCTTAACGCGACCTGGAAACTCGTCGCCACAGCTGCGGAACAGCGACGCATATCCTTCGAGAACAGAGTGAACCCCGTCCTACGAACGCCACCCATGTTTCGGGCCGAGCTGATGGCGGTGCTCACGAACTTGCTGACCAATTCGGTGAAGGCTGCCGGCGTCGGCGGAAAAATCCGCGCGTCCGCCGAGATCGCCACAGATGGGGCGCTCAGCATCCGCCTCGAAAATACCGGCGTGGCTGTTGATCCCGAAGAAGGCGAGTTTTGGTTCAAACCCTTTGAGTCCACGACCGTCGACGTGGATCCAGTCCTCGGACAGGGAATGGGACTAGGTCTCGGAATCACTCGCGACCTCCTTGCCGAGGTCGGCGCCACCATCGCCTTCGCACGGCCGGACCGAAGTTACTCAACGGCACTTGAGATCGTCTTTCCTGGAGCTACTTGATGACGACAACAGGTGACCTGCCTTTCGTTTTGCACGTCGATGATCAACCGGACGACCTCCGTTCCTGGCAGGATGAGGTCGGACGGCTCGGAAGCATCGATCTCGAGGTTTCCCATCCGGATGACGTGACTGCTGAGAACCTTAGCCGGGCAACTCTCGTGCTCGTCGATTTCAAGATTGAACAATGGGTGAAGCGCGAAAACATGGATTCACTCGCCCTCAAACCGGAGAATGGCTTTGCATTACTCTCTGTCCTTCAGGAGGCCGCCCTTGAACAGACCCCTGGGCAACCCCGAGCCTTTGCTCTTTACACCGCCGTTATTCAGGAAATAGCCAGAGGATTACCTCACCAGCCGCATATCATCTCGCGGGCTCACAACCTCGAGTGGATCTTCGAAAAAAACGGCGGGAGAGAAAATAATGTTACTCAGCGTGCAGGTCGGGTCGCGGAGCTTGCGACAGCCGTGAGTGCGTTGCCATCGCCTTGGCCCGGAGATACCCCGGAAAAGGCAGAGGATGCGCTTTCCAAATGGCTCTGCCTTGGAGAGGACGTTTCTTGGCACGATGCTGCCTGGCGCGGTGTGCGCCTGTGTCGTCCTCCTCTCCACGAATTCGCCGGTCATACGCAAGGGGTCGGTGTGTTGCGATGGGCCCTTCACCGAGTGCTCCCGTACCCGACCTTCCTGCTCGACGAAGCCCATCTTGCCGCCCGCCTTCGCGTCTCTCTACAATCGCTTCGGTCGTGTCTTGCCTCGGGATCCCTTGAAACCTTGTTCTCGGAAGCCGAATATCGTGGACAGCTTTCCGGATTCCTGGGTCGCCGTTGGTGGAAATCGGGTATAGAGGCAGAGATCTTTGAGCTCACAGCTGACGCACCGGGCGACCTCAGCGTTCTGCATCAGGCATTAGGGCATCGGGTTCCCACTCTGGAAACTGTCGATGAACCGCGGCTCTTTCCCGTCATGGACGGGCAGTTTTACCTAAAGGACCAGCTTGCGACGCAGGTAGAGGTGGTCGAGATCGTGCCAGACGATTGGCCACCCTTCGCCGATGAAGCGTGGGCGCTGCGAAGCGATCTGGAGGATTCTCTGGAATTGAGGGCCATTGCGATTGAGGACGAGGAAGCCTGACCCATGGAGAGCCGTGGCCTGATCCTACCATTCGCTGCATTGCGAGATGAATGTGAAATCCTGAAAGCCTACGCACGCGACGTGCTTGACAAGCAGACGCTCTCGGCTCTAGATGAAGCGAAGAGTACTCTCGAAAACATCCAGGCTACCAGCCCCTCGAACAAAATCGTCAGGTGGTCGATCGCCGAAGAGCGGCCCCTTTGTACAATTTGGAGTGATGGAGAGAGCAAACCGAAAAGGGGTAGTAGACATAGGGTTCGGGCGAAGTTTTCCTTCGTCTGGGAGATCCGCCCGATCGACGAGAAGAAGGGAAAAAGAAGGAAGCATTTTCTGCTCGACGGCTTGGCATCAACCCGAATCACTTTGGTCGAAGAGGTAGAAGGTGCTGATCAATGCCTCGCCCAATGGTCCATCGATGTTGGGGACCATCAATCACCTGGAACCCACTTCCACTTCCAACTCAATGGATTCGACCAACCCCCGTTTCCCAGGTCACTAGACATTCCACGGCTTCCCGCTCTTATGATGAGCCCCTTCCTCGCCATCGACTTTACGATTGGGGAACTCTTCCAAGATCGCTGGCGAGAGCACGCTGTGGCGGAGACAAAGGAGACGAATCGCTGGCGCGCGCTCCACCAGGACCGCCTCCAGCGCTTCTTCAAATGGCAGGAGAAGTGTGTCATGCAGTGCACGGGCAGCCCATGGATGGCACTGAAGCTGGCGAAACCTCCAATCGATCTTTTCGTTGTGGAAGCTCACTGATGGAAGAGCAGATCCCACATTCTGCCACAGTCTTCACACCGGAGGTTCTAGCGACTGCCATGGTCCAGGCCGCTAGAGATCACCCGGAGGCCGAATGGCTTGATCCGTGCGTCGGTGACGGGGCCTTCGTGGCAGGGATGGCGAATCTCGGTGTTCCTTCATCGCGGATTAGAGCTCTCGACATTTCTACCAACTTTGCTAGTCGCGATTCTTTGGCCAATACCCTCCGGGGCGTCGATTTCATTGAATGGGCCGCGGATAATCCGGAATCGGTCGACCGAGTCGTCATGAACCCACCTTATGTTGCCCTCAACAGGCTTCGTGGTCTTCCGTTGGAGCGTGCGTTGCGGCTCGAGCTCTCGGAGGGTCGGTGGCTTCCACTCCGGGCAAACTACTGGTGCGCCTTCATTCTCTGTGGCATCCTGTGTCTTCGTCCCAGAGGTTCCCTGGTTGCGGTACTGCCTGCCGCGTGGGACTTTGCACACTACGCCGCACGCATCCGCGAGAGAGTTTTTGGAGCCTTTGGTGAAGTCACCGTGATTCGCAGTGCAAAACCGCTATTTCCGACCGTGCAGGAAGGCTCGATTGTGGTTGTCGCTCGCCGTCGTGGTGAACCGTCGAAGATTCTTCGCCGTTTCGAAGCTTCTGATCTCCATGGTACGGCGAGTGCTCTGCGTGAGATCGCTGAACGCCGTGTCCCGGAAGGGACATCCGTGATCCGGCGCATCTCCACAGATGCCGGAAAACAAACAAGGCTGGGTGACATCCTCCAAATCCGCATCGGTGCTGTCACGGGAGATGCTCACTACTTTCTTCTGACGGAGGCCGAACGGCTCGAGCGGGGTCTGCCGCAGACGGCTGTTCGGCCAGTGCTGTCACGAAGCAGGCATCTTACATCCGCGATCATCACGCAAGAAGAGTGGGAGAACCTGCGGGATTCCGGCGGACGCATTTGGCTGTTTCGGCCGTCCGGTGCAGCATTGAGGCATCAGGCGGTGGCTCGATATCTTCAGCGGGGCCAAACTGGCGCATGCAACATCGCGGGCTACAAGGTGAGTTCTCGTGATCCTTGGCATCGCACCCCTCTTCCCGGGCGCGTGGATGGCTTCTTGTCGGGAATGTCGAAGGGTCTACCTTTTCTGGTTCTCCGAGAAATGGGGCGCCTAACCGCCACGAACACGCTATACGTCGTTCGGTTTAAGAACGCTCGTGAGCGTGAGGACCGGGCCGCCATTGGCATCTCTCTCCTGACTTCTAGAGTACGCCGCGAGTTCGAAAGGCACGCTCGCGTCTATGCTGATGGCTTGGTGAAGTTCGAGCCAACCGAGCTTGGCAGAATTCTCGTGCCGATCGCCGAGTCCCGCCGGAATGCTTCGGAAGTCTTTCTTCGGGCTACAGAACTCCTCCTTAGTGGAATGGACTGCGAAGCAGAAGCTCTTGCCGACGAATGGATGGACAATGCCGAGTTCTCCTTGGAACAAGGGAGATACCGGGAGGCTTCAGCGAAAAGGGCCTGACCGAGGGTATTGGAAGGGCTCAAGGATATGGTTGAGGTGGTTTGGGGTCTTTGTACTCAAGTCAAATCACCTTGAGCTTCAGGAGGTCGGAGGCCTTTGCCCGACCTTCTTGCCGGGTAGCCGCGATCTCAGCGTCAATCTCCGCTGAGGTGGTGGCGTCCGTACCTCGCTCGACTGATTGCCGCTGGATCTCCAACACCGCTGCGATCGCCCTTGATCCTGCGGATCGCAGCCGAGGTCCCCTTACTCTCCGCTTGCAGACTTCCAATCCCTCTCAAGCTCCTCCTCGCCATAATGGCGCGGAACCTCCCGCTGGGTCAGCAGTTGACCGAACTCGAGGCGATCGATCTTCGGGAGCTCGCAGGCCTTGCTGAACGACAGCGCGTTCTGCGCGTAGAGTGCTACCGCCAGCTCCTTGAACAACTCGTCGACCTGCTGACCATCTGGGAGGCGAAGCGCCTTCTCGATCGAATCGGGAATCTCCATGACCAAGCTCATTTCGGCGTCCTACTATCGGCAACGAGGCTGCTGCTTCGCTCCGTTGCTTCAAGCCTATCGTACCCTGCTATGATGCCGCCTATGGACGGGAACCACACGCGCTACAGCCTCAAAGCTCCGGGCCGCGGGGGAGCGAGCCTCGCGCAGCGCCTGCCGGGCCACGGTTCGTTTCCGCGAGTGGATGATCATCTGGTGGAGGCGGAGATCACCCGCGACGAGATCATCGGCGGTCGCCGGATGGTCGCTTTGCCTGCCCATCCACCTCACGCCGACCGGCAGAGCGTCGTCAATCGAGTCGTCTCGTCTTGCGTGGCCTCAGGCTACACAGCGGCGGCCGAGTTGCTCACTCGCGTCGACGAGGATTCGGACTTCGCCACCGACGTCTGCGTGCGCCGGGACGGTATTGATCCTGAGACGGGCGCGCGGTACCTGGAAGAGATCGCTTTCGAGGTAGTTTCGGAACAGAACGTGGGAGATGTGACGGAGAAGGCCGAGCGGATGCACCACAGGGGTGTGCGGCGGATTTTCGCCATCTTCCTCAAGCGCCCGCGGGTCTGTGAGTGGTCTGCCGAGAGCCGGAGCTGGCAAACGTTGGATCGCGACTCGCAGATCGAGGATCCTTGTCTGGTGACGCCGCTGCCGGTGGCGGCGCTGCTCGATGCCGGGGCGGCAGCCGTTGCCGTGGTAAAGGGCTTGGCTGCCCAAGGCAACCCAGAGCTCCTCAGGCGAGAAGCTGAGGAACGAGCCAGAGGAGAAGCCAAGGGGAAGGCGGCGGCGATTCTCAAGATCCTAGCAGCGCGCGGCGTCACCGTGAGCGAGGAACAGCAGCAGGAGATCTTCAGCGCGACCGACCTTGCTCGGCTTGACCGTTGGCTGCTGCGGGCTCTTCAAGCCTCGTCCGCCGGCGAGGTTGTGTCAGAGCCTTAGACCGAACCCAGCTGATTCACTCCGTCCGCGCCTACCGCACCCTCACCCGCCCTGCCGCCCTCCCCTCGTGTATCGCGTCTCGTGGTACGCCGTCCCCTCGCTCCCGGCCTGGATGGCGCCTTCGTTGGCCATGCGGCGGAGAACGTCCGAAACGGTTCGCTGACTGATGGGCCGCTTCATGTGGGGCGCGTAGCGGCGGTTGACCTCCGATGCCACGGCCGATGCGGTAAAGGGCTCTCCGTCCGGCTGGCTCTGGACGACATGGCGCACGAGCCTGCTCATCATCAGGCGGCCCGACGAGGGCCGAGCTTCAGGCGGAGGTTGGAGAGAGGACGGCGGAGCGACGGGAATCCGGGCCAGCTCGAGCGCCGGTGCCGCAGCGGCTCGAAAGGTTTCCAGATGCTGACGGACCTTCTCCAGCTCCGCGGCATGCACCGCCCGCTGCTCTCGATGATGGGCCTCTTGCTGCGCGTGCAGGGCCTCCCGCTCGCCGTGAAACGCCGCGCGGGCTTCCAGATTTGCCACGACGTCTTCAACCGACAGCTTCGCGCTCATCAAATTCCTCCGGATTCCGTCGAGGACGGCTCAGTCCGCCCGACGTTGCGGTGACGCCGCACATAATACCGCAGAGTCGGATGAGTTTACGGCAGAGTATCGTGCGGTAGAGGGATGACACCAGACTATGCCGCAGAGCCGCTGTCAGGGGCCTAAAATACGCAGACTCCGCAGCAGAGTCTACTGACTCCAGAAAAAAGCCGTCTTAATCCGCCGCAGAGTCGAGCCGCGTTAAGAATCTGCTTCATTGAGTGCGGCGAAATCTTGATATTCACCGCAGGGCAAGAATGCTCTGCTGCGAAATGGAGTTATTTTGCGCTGAAATATCAGGACTCACCGCGGAGTGCATAGAAGTTGCAGCGGTGCCAGGGGTTCTGCGGCGTTGTCGCGCGACTCTGCGGTAGGGATGAAAATGATGCGGCGGAATCGACGCGCCCAATCTCGCAGAAGATTTCTTGCCGTGCAAGTATGCAGGCTCTGCGGAGAATCTATCTGTCTTGCGGTGAAGTCGATTCGCGAAGCGGCAAATTGGCTGGCTCCGCTGCAGAGTCTGTAGATGTTGCGGTGGGGCTACAGACTGCGCGGCAGAGTCTGAGGACTCTGCGGCGGGGAAGCTTGCGTTGCGGCGAAGTTCCTGGCTGCTGCCTGCCGTTTGGAGGCGTTGCGGCGAAGTTGGGGACCCTATCGGCGGCCGAAAGGAACCGGACTGGGTTGGCCGGCGGGACGCCAGCGCTCCCGGGGGGGTCCTGCGTTGACAACCCCCAGGCGCTGCCATAGCATCCGGCAGACCTGAGACCTGCCTGCCTGTGGCCAAGAATCTGAAGCCAAAGACGACGATCCTCGACGCCAAGCAGATGGCGCGGATCATTCGCCGTATGGCGGGCGAGATCATCGAGACGGACCGCGACCTCTCCCGGCTTCTCCTGGTCGGCATCCGCACCCGCGGCGTCCCCCTGGCCGAGAAGATTGCCGCCGAGATCGAGGGGATGGAAGGGCAGAAGGTCCCCGTCGGAATCCTCGACATCACGCTCTACCGCGACGATCTTTCCACCGTCGCCGCCCAGCCCCAGGTGAAAGGCACCCACCTGCCGCGCTCTCTCGACGACTGCATCGTCGTGCTCTGCGACGACGTCCTCTATACCGGCCGCACGGTGCGCGCGGCGCTCGACGAGCTCATCGACTTCGGCCGCCCCAAGGCCGTCAAGCTCGCCGTGCTCATCGACCGCGGGCATCGCGAGCTTCCCATTCAGGCGGACTTCGTGGGCAAGGAAGTTCCCACCGCCCAGAACGAGGTCATCGAGGTCTCGTTCCAGGCCACCGACGGCACCGAGCAGGTGCGCATCCTGGAGCGCGGGACCCGCGCATGACGCCGCAGACTCCCCTGCGCTGGACCCGCAAGGACCTGTTGGGCATTGCGGATCTATCGGCGGGAGAGATCGAGCTCATTCTCGACACCGCCGACTCGTTCGCCGAGATCGGCGAGCGCCCCATCAAGAAGGTCCCGACGCTGCGCGGCAAGACGGTGATCAACCTCTTCTTCGAGGCTTCGACCCGCACCCGCTCCAGCTTCGAGATCGCCGAGAAGCGCCTGTCCGCCGACAACATCAATTTCTCGACCTCGGGCTCGGCGCTGGAGAAGGGCGAGACGCTGGTGGACACGGCGATGAACCTCCAGGCCATGGCGCCGGACCTGGTGGTCATCCGTCACGGCCATCCGGGCGTGCCCCACATGCTGGCTTCTCGCATCAAGGCCGGAGTCATCAACGCCGGCGACGGCGCCCACGAGCATCCCACGCAGGCGCTGCTCGACGCCTATACCATCCGCCGCCACAAGAAGAAAATCGCGGGTCTCAAGGTGGCCATCCTCGGCGACATCGAGCACAGCCGCGTGGTGCGCTCGAACATCCACCTGTTGCACAAGCTGGGGGCGAAGGTCACGGTGGGCGGTCCGCGCACCCTGATGCCGGTGGCGATGGAGAAGATGGGCGTCGAGGTGGCCTACAGCCTCGACGAGGCCATTCACGGCGCCGACGTCATCATGATGCTGCGCGTTCAGCTCGAGCGGCAGGGGAAGATGTCGTTCCCCTCGGTGCGCGAGTACTTCCAGCTTTTCGGTCTCACCACCGAGCGCCTCAAGGCCGCCAAGAAAGACGTCATCATCATGCATCCCGGCCCGATGAACCGCGGCGTGGAGATCTCCAGCGAGCTGGCCGACGGTCCCTACTCGGTGATCCTCGAGCAGGTCACGCATGGCGTGTCGGTGCGGATGGCGGTGCTTTATCTACTGTCCGGGGTGCACGAGGAGACGGTTTAGGATGGCGAAGCTTCTCATCCACGGCGGCCGGGTGATCGATCCGAGCCAGGACCTCGACGGCGTTTTCGATGTGTTGATCGAGGACGGCGAAGTGGCGAAGATTGATGGCGCGATCAAGAAACCGAAGGGCGCCGAGGCGTTCGACGCGTCCGGACGCGTGGTCTCGCCGGGGCTTATCGATATTCACGTCCACCTGCGCGAGCCGGGCCAGGAGTACAAGGAGACGGTACGCACGGGCACCATGGCGGCGGCGGCCGGCGGTTTCACGGCGGTGGCCTGCATGGCCAACACCGAGCCGGTGAACGACAACCGGTCGGTGACCGAGCTGATTCTTTCCGAAGGGGAGAAGTGGGGTTTCGCCCGCGTCCATCCCATCGGTGCCATCAGCAAGGGTCTGAAAGGCGAGGAGCTGGCCGAGATCGGCGAGATGCTGCGAGCCGGTGCCGTCGCCGTGTCGGACGACGGCAAGCCGGTGATGAATGCCGAGCTGATGCGCCGTGCGCTGCTTTACGCCCAGCACTTCGGCGTCGCCGTCATCCAGCACGCCGAGGACCTGACGCTCACCGGCGCCGGCGTCATGCACGAGGGCGAGTGGTCCACCAAGCTGGGGCTTCCCGGCATTCCGGGCGCCGCCGAGGACGTGATGGTGGCGCGCGACATCATCCTCGCCGAGGACACGGCCGGCCGCTATCACGTGGCCCATCTCTCGACCGCCCGCAGTCTCGACATGTGCCGCCGCGCCAAGGCCCAGGGCCTGCGCGTCACCTGCGAGGTCGCCCCTCACCATCTCATCCTCACCGACGAGGAAGTGGCGAAGAGCGGCTTTTCGACCAACACCAAGATGAAGCCGCCCCTGCGCTCCGCCCGCGACCGCGAGGCGCTCGTCAACGGTCTCGCCGACGGCACGGTGGACTGCATCGCGAGCGATCACGCACCGCATCACGCCGACGAGAAGGACGTGCAGTTCAATCTCGCGCCCTTCGGAATTCTCGGCCTGGAGACGACGCTCAGCCTCTGCCTGGACCGGCTGGTGCGGCCAGGAATCTTAAGCCTGCCGCGCCTGGTCGAGCTGCTCTCGACCGGCCCCGCCCGGGTGCTGAACCTGCCGGGCGGCACGCTCAAGACGGGCAGCCCGGCGGACGTGACCGTCTTCGATCCTTCTGAGAAAGTCACCATCCGCGCCGCCTCGTTCCGCAGCCGCTCGCGCAATACGCCCTTCGACGGCTGGAAGCTGCATGGACGTCCGGTGGCGACGTTCTTGGGTGGCCGGCGGGTGGAAACTTAATCCTCCCGGAGCCGAAAGACCCCTCATCACCCCGGCCCTCTTCTCCCATCGCCCTCCCCCCGACCGGGAGAAGAGGGAGAACAGCCAGAACCTCCAGTCGAGCCTCTCTCCGGGTCGGGGAGTGCGGACCCTCTCTACGGTTTCGTCGCCTTTGCCGCCTCCTTCGCCTCCGCGGGGCGGTTTTTCACGTAAGTGTCCAGCCAGTTGGAGCTTTCCCACAGCAGGTGGAGGGCCGATTCTCGCGCCTGGTAACCGTGGCTCTCGAAAGGCAACACCACCAATCGGACGGTGGCGCCGTTGCCTTTGAGGGCGCTGTAGAAGCGGTCGCTCTGGATCGGATCGGTCCCCGGGTTGTTGTCCGCCTGGCCGTGAACGAGGAGCAGGGGCCGGTGGATCTGGTTCGCGAAGAGGAAGGGCGACATCTTCATGTAGATGTCGGAGGCGTGCCAGAAGTCCCGCTCCTCCGACTGGAAGCCGAAAGGCGTCAAGGTGCGGTTGTAGGCGCCGCTCTCGGCAATGCCGGCGGCGAAGAGGTCCGAGTGGGCGAGCAGGTTGGCGGTGGTGAACGCGCCATAGGAGTGGCCGCCGATGGCGATTCGCCGCGGATCGGCGACGCCGCGCTTCACCATCTCGTCGACCGCCGCCTTGGCCGAGGACACGAGCTGATCGACGTAGGTGTCGTTCGGCTCTTTGTCGCCCTCGCCGACGATGGGCAGGCTGGGATCGTCGAGCACGGCGTACCCTTGAGTGAGCCACACCAGCGGCGAGAACCACGAGGCGCGGGCGAAGCGGTAGGGTGAGCCGGCGACCTGGCCGGCGGCGCTGGCGCTCTTGAACTCCTGAGGATAGGCCCACATCACCAAAGGCAACGGTCCGTCCGCGGCCTTCCAGCCGGCGGGCGTGTAGAGGGTACCGGTGAGCTGGACGCCGTCCGGGCGGGCATAGCGCACCAATTCCTTGTGAATGCCCAGAAGCTGCGGCGTGGGGTGGGGGAAGCGGGTGAGCTGGCGAAGCTTGCCGGTCTTCAGATCGCGGACGAACCAGTTGGGCGGCTCCTCGACCGTCTCGCGGCGCACCAGCAGATTGCGTCCGTCGGCGTCCAGAAGCTGCGCCGGGTCGTCGAAATGAGGCGCTTCCGAGCGAAACAGGCGCCGAGTCTTCTTCGTCCCCAGGTCCAACGCATCGAGGAACGGGCGGTCGCCCTCCGCGGAGGCGCCGAGGCCGGCGAGGAAAATCGTCTTGCCGCCATCCGCGGTCTGGATGATCTCCCGGCCCCAGGCGTTGGCCCGGGTCAAAGGCTCACCGGGATCGGCATAAAGGTCCTCGAACGAGCGGTCGAAGAGAAGATCAGGAGGGCTTTTTTCCCCGGCCTTGGGGTGGAGAATCCAGGTGCGGACCCGGCGGGTCTTCCACCAGGATTCGGAGACCAGGGCGAGGTTGTCGTTCCCCCACTCGAGGCCCGCGAAGCGGAACGCCAGGGTCGCCAGAGGCGAAGGATCGCCTTGGAACGGCGCGGCCAGCGTCACCACCCGGTCGCGCTGCGCGGCCTCGCGGGCGGCATCGCCGCCGTCGAGCGCTTCGACCCAGGAGAGGATCGCCGGAGCGTCGCTTCGCCAAGAAATCTCCCGCGGGCCCGTGCCGACGCTGCCGAAAGTGATGGGAATTTCCTCCTGAAGGGGAAGGTCGGCGATCGTGCGCACGACGTTGCCCGTCAAATCCCACACCTCGCTGCGGCGGGGGAAACGCTCATAGGGAACCAGGTAGGAGAAGGGCCGGTGGACGCTCGCCACCAAGAGGAAGCGGCCGTCGGGCGATGGCGATACTCCGGTGACCAAGCCCGGCTTGCCCAGCGGCGTGACCTGGCCGTCCGGAGCGATCCGCGCCACCTGGGAGGTGAGGTAGTACTCGAACAGAGCCTCGTCGTAGGCGCTCTTGAGGAGGTCCTGATAGGTGCGGGCAGGCGCCGTCTTGCCGCGGTTCTCCTGCAGGATGGGACCCGCGGGAACGGTGGGCGCCGCCGGCTCGGGACCTTGCCCGGTCACCACCAGGGTGGCGACCAGCGAGCCGTCGAGCAGCCACTGGGGTGAGGTGCCGGCCGCCAGGTTGAGTTGTGCCGTGCCGAGCCGACGCGCCTGGCCGTTGGCCACCTCGGCGACCCAGAGCTCGATGCCGTCCGTTCCAGTGTGGGTGAAGGCGAAGCGGGCGCCGTCCGGCGCGAAGCGCAGATTCTCGATGCGCGCCCCGGCCGGCAGGCCGGTGATCGGGCGCTCCGCAAGGTCGGAGATGCGCACCAGCTTCAGGCCCGTGGCAAAGCCCGAGCGGCTCGGTCCGTGGCTGCGGGGCCGGATGCGCAGGCCGCCCAGGCGCAGCTCCCGTTCGGCAAGCTCGGAGATCGGCGGCAGGCTCGGCTGCTCGACCAGCAACATCCACTCCCGCTTTGGATCGAGGCGTATTCTCGGCGTCGGCGGTGCGTTCACGAGGTCCACCAAGGCCTGGGGCGGCGTCCTGTAGACGCTGGCGGTGCTGTCCGCGGGTACCGCCGGCGCCTGGGCACGGACGGCGAGAGTAGGGGCCAGGACGAGTAGCAGGAACAACCCGAGCAAGCCTTGCCAGGCTTTTGCGGGACGGAAAGAAAGCATCTCCAGATCCTCCTCGTTGGTTCTTCGGTGATTGCCCCCAATCCTATCCGATGTCGCACAGGCGGCCCAGGATCGCCCGGATTTCTTCCTTGGAGTATGCTTTTCACGGCAACCGGATCGCCGGTTTCCAGCGTTTTCTAGAGAGTGCCTTTGGCTATCAAGGATCCAGAGATCGCTGCCCTCAAGGCGCAGGAGACCGAGTCGCGCCTCCAGGTGGCGCTCGCCGCGGCCGGTCTGGGGACGTGGCACTGGGACATTCGCTCCGACCTCGCCACGCGGGACGCCGCCTTCAACCGTCTCCTGGGCCTCGCTCCTCGCCCTACCGTGGGGCCGTTGCGAGACTTCCTGGATCACGTTCATCCGGATGATCTGGGAACCGTGATGGAAGCCCTGGATCGGGCCGTCCGCACCCGCCAGCCGTATGCGGCGGAGCACCGCGTGGTATGGCCGGACGGCTCCGTGCGCTGGCTGCGCGATCGCGGCCGGATTCTCGACGGTCCCGACAGTCAGCCCGCCGCTTTCGCCGGCGCGGCCATGGACGTCACCGAGCTGCGCCATTCCGAAGAGGCCCGCGCCCGGCTCGGGGCGGTCTTCGAGTCCTCCGAGGACGCCATCGTCACCAAGTCCCTGGAGGGCAGGGTCACGGCGTGGAACGCCGCCGCGGAGAGAATGTTTGGCTTCACCGCGGACGAGCTGGTTGGCCAGGTCTTTTCGGTGCCTCGCCCGCCGGACTTTCCGGACGATGTCGCTCCTGCCGTGGAGGCGGTGCTGCGCGGCGAGCGGGTACGTCCCTTTGAGACCGAGCGTCTGCACAAGGACGGACGGCGGATTCACGTCTCGGTGTCGATTTCCGCCATCCGCGACCCCGGCGGACGAATCGTCGGTGTCGCCTTCATCTCCCGCGACATTACGGAGCGGCGGCGGGCCGAGGAAGCGTTACGCGTCAGCGAAGAGCGTTTCCGGCTCGCCAGCGAGGCCATCAGCGGGCTCATCTACGACTGGGATCCGGTGAGCGGGCGAGTGCAGCGCTCGCAGGGGCTTTTCACTCTGCTGGGCTATTGGCCGGAGGAGGTGCAGAGCGAGGTCGACTGGTGGCGCCGGCAGGTTCATGCCGAAGACGTCGAACGCGTCAACCAGGCGATTCTTGCCGCCCTCGCGGGCGACGGTTCTTTTTTCAGCATCGAGTTCCGGCTGCGCCACCGCGATGGGAGCTGGATCCACGTTTGGGACAAGGGGCTGATCGTCCGCGATCGCGAAGGCAAGGCGACGCGGGTGGTGGGCAGCACCGTAGATGTTACTGAGCGCCGGCGATCCCAGGAGGCCCTGGAGAGGGCGCATCGCGAGCTTCAGGAGGCGGTGGAGACCAAGGATCGCTTCCTGGCCACCCTTAGCCACGAGCTGCGCACGCCGCTGACGCCGGTGCTGGCGATTCTCTCGCGATTGACGGCCGATCCGCGCTTGGCGCCTTTCGCCGGCGACTTCGCCATGATCCAGAGGAACGTCGAGCTCGAGGCGCGCCTCATCGACGATCTTCTGGATCTGACCCGCATCGCCCGCGGCAAGCTCGAGCTGCACCGGCGGGAGATCGACGCCCGGCGGGTGATCGAGCATGCTCTCGCCACGGCCGAGCGGGACCTCGAGGACCGCGGCCTGAGCCTGGACGTGCTTCTCACCGCACAGGAGCATCGCATCTGGGCCGACGGTCCGCGGCTCACCCAGGTGTTCTGGAACCTGCTTTCCAATGCCGTCAAGTTCACGCCACCTGGAGGCACCGTCACCGTGGAATCAGCGCTCGCGGCAAGCCCCGCCGGTCTCCGGGAGCTGGTCGTCACGGTGCGCGATACGGGTATCGGCATCGAGCCCGAGCTGCTGCCGCGCATCTTCGAAGCCTTCGAGCAGACCGACCGCAGCATCACCCGGCGGTTCGGCGGTCTCGGATTGGGCCTCGCGGTCAGCCGGGCCATCGTGGATCTCCACGGCGGCGGGCTCACGGCGGAGAGCCAAGGGAGGGGAACCGGCGCCTGCTTCACCGTTCGCCTGCCCGTGGCCGCGGTGCAAGGCGATCTGGACGAGACCGGAGCCTGGTTTTCCCGCTCCCGGCCGGCGGAGTCCGCGCCGTTCGTGGCTTCGATGGAACCGGAACCCTCACTCCACATCTTGTTGGTGGAAGATCACGAAGACACCGCCGGCGCCATGACGGACCTGCTGCGGCTGATGGGCCACGAAGTGACCGTCGCGGTCTCTCTGGCCGCGGCGCTGGCCGCCGCGGATGCAAGTCAAAACGGCGGCCGCGCGCTGGATCTGGTGGTGAGCGATCTCGGTCTGCCGGACGGCTCAGGGCAGGACCTGATGCGCGAGCTGACCCAGCGCTACGGCCTGCGGGGAATCGCTCTTTCCGGCTATGGCATGGAGGAGGACGTGCGCCGCAGCCACGAGGCGGGCTTCCTGCGCCACCTCACCAAGCCCGTCGATCTGCAAGTGTTGAAGGCGGCCATTCAAGAGGCGGTGGGGAAGGGCTGACCGGTCACGGCACCTCGACCTTCCGCTTCTCGGGGTCGGGGTGCTGCCGGTACAGGGTCACGACGTTTCCCACCAGGCCCACGCGGGTACCTCCCGAGCGCAGGGCGATCTCGTTGGCGAGATCTTTCTTGCGGCCCTGGGGATCGACGAGCTTCACTTTGATGAGCTCGTGATAGTCCAAGGCCTCTTCGATCTCCTGGAGCACGGGATCGGTGACGCCATGGCGGCCGACGTGGACCACCGGCTTCACGTGGTGGGCGAGGCCGCGCAGGTGTTTTCTCTGGGCGCCGGTCAACGGCTCCATGCAGTTATTCTCCTCGCCCGCATCCTGTCACAAACCGCTCATGCCGCCGCAGCCATCACCACCGCCGTGCCGTAGCAAAGCACCTCGGTGACTCCCTGCATGATCTCCGTGGCGTCGTAGCGGATGCCGATCACGGCGTTGGCGCCCAGCTGCTGGGCGTGCTGGATCATCAGCGCGAAAGCCTCGGAGCGGGTCTTCTCGCAGAGCTCGGAGAACAGTGTGATGTTGCCGCCCACCAGCGTCTGCAACGAGCCGCCGATGGTGCCAAAAATGGAGCGCGAGCGGACGGTGATTCCCCGCACGACGCCGAGGTTGCGCTGGATGGTGTAGCCGTCGATGGTGAACGCGGTGGTGGTCAGGGCTGGGTCCATGGGCTCCTCCTTCTGCCTATCCTACGCGGACTTGCCCATCGGGTTTCGTTCGTCACCAGCTCCCGGTGGCATCGCCGACGGCGGGATCCAGCCGCGCCAGCTTCACCTTTCGGCGTCTATGATGAGGAGGAGAGTGCAGGAGCTTGAGGGCGATCCCCCAGGCGGCGAGGAGACAGCCGCACAGTAGGCAGATCCCCAGCAATGGACCGTAGCCGTTCTTCGGGCCGGGAGCCGTTGAAACCGGCGCGTCGGCCTGCGAATCCGGGATCGCTGTGGAGGGGAGGGGATCGTCAACCGCCGGCAGATCGGCAGTGGACGTAGAGCTCGAATCGGCAGCCGGCATGCTAAGAGTCACCTGGGCGCCCAGGAGGCGCCTGGCGCAGGCGGCCGCACCGTGGAGGATCGCGCCAGCCGGATCGCCGCGCCGAAAGCGCGGCGCCATCACCGTCCGCAGCACGGTCTGGCTGTCCGACAGTCTGGCCGCGTCGCGGATGCCCTCGCCCAGGGCAATCTCGGTCGTTCCATCGTCGATGGCAACGAGAAGCAGTAGGCCGTTGCCTTTCCTGGGGTCGCCGATTTCCCACGAGGTCAGTAGGCGGGACGCGAGGTCGCGGGCCAGCGCGCCGTCGGTCGAGCCGATCACCACCACGGCCATCTCCGCTCCGGTTTCTGCCTGCACGTGATCGCCCACCCGGTTGAGCTCGATCACGGTCTGGAGCGGCAGCGTGCCCGTGAGGTCGGTGACCCAGCCCATGGGCCGGGGGCTCGGAATCTGATCGAGGGTGGCGGCCCCAGTCCCGGTGGTGACAAGGGCGGCCAGCAGGAGGAAGGCAGTCGAAAGGCTGCGGAGCGGAATCATTTTGGGTCTTCCTTTGCAGAGGGCCTTCAGTCCTGGATGGCCGGCGGCGGGAAATCATTTCGCCGGGAGAGACACTTACGATGGAGGCCGGAGTGGTGAGGGGCCGGCTACGTTGTAGAATCCACCGCTGATGCCCATCGACACCCGGACGCTCCTCAAGAAGAGCATCGCCAAGGCGATTCAATCTCCAGGCAATCTGGTGGGCGGCGCCGTGTGCCTGGCGGCCTCCGCCGTGCTGTGGAATCCCCTGCCGCTGATCCTCTGGGGGCTCGCCGCCACCGGCTGGGTGAGCATGGCCGCCACCGGCGACCGCTATATCAAGCAGATCGAGGAGGAGGAGCGCCGGGGGGAGCAGGCCAAGGCGGAGAAGGACCGCGAGATCCTGCGCCAGCGGGTGGAGGTCATGCTGGCGGACCCGTCCGTCTCCCAGTGGACCCGCGCCGGCCTGCTGCCGGACTACATGGCGAGCTACCGGCGCTTGGCGGAGATCCGGGGGCGCGTCACCCAGGTTCTTGCCGACCGCACCGACCTCGACGACCTCACCAAGTCGGGCATCCTTCAGCAACTCGGTTACATGCTCACCGCCTATCTGAGCTTCGTCCGCGAGCGCGTGGCCTATCTCCAGATCCTCGTCGCCATGCGCCCGGCCAGCGACTCCGTCTCGGACGAGCCGCCGGCGGCGGTCATCGCGCCGGCCCCCCAGACGGCTCAGATGTCGCCCTCCCGGCTGAGCCAGCGGCCACAGACGGTGCGCCCTCCGGTGCTCCAGCCGCCGCCGGCCCTGCCCACGGTCGAGAAGCGATTGGCCGAGGTGGACGCCAAGTGCCAGGCGCTCAAGACCCTGGCGGAGAAGGAGCCGGCCACGGCCCGCACCCGGCAGTGGCACATTGGAATTCTCGAGAAGCAGCGCGATCTGCTGCTCGAGTGCCAGAAGCGCGACCAGATGGTGGTGGCGCAACTGGGCGCTTTCACCGACGTCTTCGAAGTGATCCTAGGCCGGGTCAGCGCTTCGCAGTTCAGCGCGACCGAGGTCGCCAGCTACATGGGCGCCGTGGTGGAGCAGGTGGTGGAGACGGAACGCTTCGTCGACTCTCTCCGCCCCGCCATGGATCAGCTCGTGGGAGGCATGAGCCCGGCTTGAACCGTACAAGGAGAAGAAAATGAAGGTCACCCCCCTGGGGAAGGCGATCATCGTCCTGGCACTGCTGGTGGCTGCGTTTTTCAGCGTCCGCCGGTTCGCTCCCGATTTGAAGCTCTGGGCCACCGGGCAGAAGGGCAGCTCGAGCGCCAAGGGCGAAGCCGTGAACAAGGGCGACTTCGACGCCCTGAAAGGCGCGCCGCCCGATCCCGAGCGCGGCAAGGGCTCGGAGGGCGTCTCTCCGTCCAGCGCTTCCGTGGGTAGCGGCAAGCTCGATCGCCCATTGGTGGTGGCCATCAACACCTGGGCGGGCCACTCGCCAGGCGTCGTGTTCAACAACGGCATGGACCCGAACCCGGGCTCCAGCTACAAGAAGAAGTACGGGCTGGACGTGAAGTTCGTGCTCTTCGAAGACCCGGCGACCAAACTCGCAGCCTTGCGCAGCGGCAACGTCGACGTCATGTGGGACACGGTGGACAACTGGGCGCGCGAGGCCTCGATTCTCGCCGAGCAGAACCAGAAGGCGAAGTCGATCATCATGCAGGACTGGTCGCGCGGCGGCGACGGCATCGTCTCCCTGGCCTCGATCAAGTCGATCGAGGAGCTGAAGGGGCACAAGATCGCCTGCACTCAGTTCACTCCCTCGCACTTCCTCCTGCTCTACCTGCTGGCCCAGTCCGGGCTTTCGCCTTCCGACCGCAATGCCGTCGAGCAGGGAATCATCTTTACCCAGGACGCCCCGGCCGCTGCAGCCGCCTTCAAGGCCAAGCAGGTCGACGCCGCAGTGACCTGGGAGCCGGACCTCTCGGCTGCCGTGACGGCGCGCGGCGCCGAGGCGCACGTTCTGGTGTCGACCGCCGCGGCCACCAACATCATCGCCGACACCCTGGTGGCGCGGCAGGACATCATCGACCGCGCCCCCGATTCGCTGCGCGACTTCGTCCACGGCTGGCTCGAAGGGATCGACGTGATCAAGAACGATCCGCAGGGCTCCTACGCCATCGTCGGCAAGGCCCTGAAGCTCGACTCGGACACCGTCTCGGGCATGCTGTCGGGCCTCAAGCTGACTCCCTATGCCGACAACGCGCAGTTCTACGGCCTCAGCGGCGGCAAGGCGCACTATGAAACCCTGTTCGACACTGCCTTCGTCATCTGGCGCAAGAAGGGGCTGGTGACCCGGCCGGTCGAAGCCAAGGACTGGGCCGACACCCGCTTCCTCCAGACCCTGGCCGCCGACTATCCCGGTCAGAAGGTGGAGGAGCCGAAGCTCGCGGCCAAAGCGCCTTCGGAGAAGGACCGGGCGATCATCAACAAGCAGATCCAAATCCACTTCACGCCGGGCTCCGACGAGATCATGGCCGGCTCCTTCCTCGTCCTCGACGCCCTGGGCGAGACCATGACCTCCTTCGGCAACACCTATCTGCGCGTCGAGGGCAACACCGACGCCACCGGCACGCAGCGGGTCAACCTGACGCTCTCCGAGAAGCGGGCGGCGGCGGTCAAGGATTACATTCTCAAGAGCTTCCCCAACATCGAGGCCACCCGTTTCCAGACCATCGGCCACGGTGCCGCAAACCCGGTGGCGGACAACACCACCGAGGCCGGCCGGCAGCTCAACCGGCGCACTGACATTAAAGTCGTTCTAGCGACACAGTAGACATGGCACGCAAGAAAGCCAGCCTGTTCGCCCTGCGCGAGCCCCTGCCGCGGACGACCGCGACGTTCATCGGGCTTCTCGCTCCGATCCTCGTGGCCGCCATCTGGTGCCTGCTGACCTATGGCGGCTACGTGACGTCCGACTTCCTGCCGTCCCCTTCCGAGACCGTGCGCGGCACCCTGCAGCTCTTCCTGCAGTACGACCTCTGGGAAGCGATCCTGGTCTCTACCCGGCGGATCGGCCTGGCCTTTCTCCTCGCTTCGGCGGTAGCGGTACCCCTGGGCATCCTGATGGGGGCCTTCGAACCGGTGAACCGTTTCTTCGAGCCGATCGTGGCGCCCCTGCGCTATATGCCGATCTCGGGCTTCATCAGCATCCTGATCCTCTGGTTCGGGATCTACGAGAAGGAGAAGATCGCCTTTCTTTTCCTCGGCGTTTTCGTCTATCTGCTGCCGGTCGTGGTGACGGCGATCCGTATGGTCCCCGAGGAGTTGGTGCAGACCTCGCTCACCCTGGGCGCCAGCCGCTGGCAGGTGATCCGCACGGTCCTCTTGCCGGCGGCTCTGCCCGAGATCTTCGACTCCTTCCGGGTGATGAACGCCATTCTCTGGACCTACGTCATTCTCGCCGAGTGGGTCAACCCGGGCCACGGGCTTGGTTACATCATCGAGCTCGCACGGACGCATCAGAAAGCCTCCTGGGCGTTCGCCGGCCTGCTGGTAATCGGCGGCATCGGCCTCCTCACCGACTTCATCATCCGCCTGGCGAGCAGTTTGCTCTTCCGCTGGAGGGAAACGGCATGAGCGAATCGCCTCACGTGGCGCACGGCAGCGGCGAGCCGGGGACGGTCGCCGTCACCCTGCCGACCACGAGCCGCCAGGCGACCTACACCCACGAACCGAGCGCGGAGACGCCAAAGCTCCGTGTGTCGCACGTCTCCATCACCTACATCGACCGCTCCGGGCAGGCGACGGAGGCCGTGCGCGACATCTCTTTCGACATCCACGACAAGCCGGGAGTGGGCGAGATCGTCGTCTTTCTGGGTCCCTCGGGCTGCGGGAAGTCGACGATCCTCAAGTCCATCGCCGGGCTGCTGGTTCCCACTCAGGGTGAGATCCAGGTCGAAGGCAAACCGGTCGAGGACGTCGGCCGCGACCGCGGTATGGTGTTTCAGGCCTACACTTCCTTCGGCTGGCTCACGGTGCGGCAGAACCTCGAGTACGGTCTGCGCCTGCAGGGAATCGCCGGTTCGGAACGGCGCGAGCGCTCGGATAAATACCTCAAGTCGGTGGGCCTGTCGGAGTTTGCCGACCGCTATCCAAAGGATCTCTCGGGCGGCATGAAGCAGCGAGTAGCCATCGCCCGCACGCTCATGAACCGGCCCAAGATCCTGCTCATGGACGAGCCCTTCGGCGCCCTCGATCCGCAGACCCGCTGGGGGATGCAGAGCCTGCTCCTCGACGTCTCGCGCACCGAGGACAACACGAACCTCTTCGTCACTCACGACGTTTCCGAGGCGGTCTATCTGGCCGACACGGTCTACGTGCTCTCTTCGCGGCCGGCGCGCATTCTCCACAAGGTGGACGTTCCAGCGTTTCCCATTCACGACGTGGCGCTGAAGTCGGCGCCTGAGTTCCGGGCGGTGGAGAAGCAGCTTCTGGATCTGCTGTATGCGGCGCCGGAGAAGGGGTGATCCCTGCCCCAATGGCCTCTTCTTTTCTCAATGCTTAGCGTAGGGGCGGGTCTGGCCGGTAGGTCGGGGGCTCGACCCGCCCTGATGGGCATGCTCTAGGCGTTGCAGGGCGGGTCGAGCCACCCTCCCGCCGTCCAGACCCGCCCCTACGCTAAACCAGCCAACCTCATGCGTCCCGATTCACCACGCTCCCTCGCTCTCCCGGCTGCCGCCGTTCTTCTCCTGGCCGGCTGCCTCCTGCAGATCCTCGCCGGCTACTCGCATCCCGATCTCTCGGGCCACGCCTGGGGGAGCGACGACGCCTATATCTCCTACCGCTACGCCCAGCATCTCGCGTCGGGCCAGGGACTGGTGTTCAATCCCGGCGAACGGGTAGAGGGATTCTCGAATCTCCTTTACGTGCTGCTGCTGACTCCGGCGGCAGCGCTCGTCTCGCCGGAAAACCTCTATGCCGTCTCCGCCGGCTTGAACGTCGTCTTCGCCCTGGCGGCTCTGGTTCTGCTCTATCGATTCACGTTGCGCCGGCTGGGGGCCGGGGCGGCGGCGGCGGTGGCGATGCTGGTCGCCCTCTGCCCGGCGATCTGGGTATGGGTGGCTTCGGGCCTCGAGACTCCCTTGGTTCTCTTGCTCCAGATCGCCGTCTGGGTTCTGGCAGAGGGAGTGGTGGAGGACAGGAAGGGAAGTGAGAGAGCTTTGTGCCTGGTCGCGGCTCTCTGCGTCCTGGCGCGAGTGGACGGCTTCATTACACCGCTCCTGGCCGCCGGCTTTCTCGGTCTTCGCGGAAGCTGGAAAGCCGGCCTCGCCGTCGCGACAACCGCCGTGGCCACCTTTGGCGGTACGACCCTGTGGCGCCTCTCCTACTACGGCTGGCCGCTGCCCAACACCTACTACGCCAAGGTGACAGGTGCCCTGCCCCTGCGGTTGGAGGCCGGAGGGCAGCAGCTCCTGAGCGTGCTTCTCGCCACCGGGCTTCTCGTCTCCGTGGCGGCGCTCGCGGTCGCCGGTATGCAGGGATTGAAAGGATTCTCCTTCAGGCGCCGCGACCTGCTGCCCGCCCTGTCGTTTCCCGTCGTCTTCGCAGCCGGCTGGCTGGGCTATTTCGTCTACGTCGGCGGCGACTTCTACTCGGACCGTTTTCTTCTCGCCCTGTTCCCCATGGGGGCCTGGGTGCTCCTCGCCCTGGCCGCGGAGTCCAAGAGACGGCGGACGGTGGCGATCCTGGTGGTTCTCCTGGCCGTCGCTCAGCTCACGCCTCTAATCCGGGACCCCCGCTTCAGCTATACGCTGGCCAAATACGACCGCTGGGTGACGCTGGGCCACTTCCTGGCCGAGAAACACCGCGGCCAAGTGATCGCCATCGACGGCGCGGGCAAGGTGCCCTTCTTCTCCGGCCTGCGAACCATCGACATGCTGGGCCTGGCGGACGTCCACATCGCCCACGGCAAGGCCGACCCGAAAGGCTACTTCTGGGCCGGCCACGCCAAGTCGGATCTCGACTACGTCCTCGCGCGCCAGCCGGACCTGATCTCCAACTGGCTGGCCGGCCGCTGGGGCCTTCAGGCGGGCCCCGTGCTGGAGCCGGAGAAACTGGCAAGGGATGGCTACCACCTCGCCTACCTCGTCAACGCGGATCCGCACTCCAAAGGAAAGGGACGGGACATCCTGGACGTGCGCAGCGTTTCCCACGACGAGATCCGGCGGCTGCGGGATGCCGGTTACCGGACGGGAGTTTTCGAGCGCCGGCGGCTACCCTAAGGAATTGCCAGCTCCGCTAGCGTCGCCTTCAGCAGCTCCCAGAAGCGGCCCACGGAATCGATCTTCACGCCTTCGTCCGGCGAATGGGCGCCTGTGATGATGGGACCGAAGGAGATGGCCAACATCTCGGGGAACTTCTCCCGCAGGATGCCGCATTCGAGACCGGCGTGGACGGCGATGACCTCGGCGTCTTTGCCGGTGAGGCGGCGATGGACCTGCTGAAAGCGGGCGAGGAGGGGGGAGGCGAGGTCGGGCTTCCAGCCGGGGTAGCCCTCGGTCTCAGCGATCTCGGCACCGGCCAGCTCGGCGATCGAGCGCAGGCGGCGCTTGGTGGAGCGCATGGCGGAAGCCACGGAGCTGCGGGTGCTCAGCAGGACGGTAAGCGAGTCCTCGGTGCTGGTGACGGTCGCCAGGTTGGTGCTCGTCTCTACCAAGCCGGGGATGTCGTAACTCATCGACAGGACGCCGTGGGGAAGGGCATTCAGAAGATCGAGGGCCCGGCGGCTGGCGGCGACGGTCCAGACGCGACCGGGAGCCGAAGACTCGGTGATTTCGAGCTTCACGTCCGGGTCCGCCGTCCGAATCTCGGCAGCGATGGCGGCGATTTCCTGTTCGGCAGTGGCCTGGAAGGCGTCGCGGCTCACGGTGGGCACCACGACCTGGGCCGCAGCTTCGCGGGGGAGGGCGTTGTGTTTGTTACCCCCGGAGAAAGAGGCAAGATGGAAGGGAGTCAGCTGGGCGGCGGCAAAGAGGACGCGAGCGAGGAGCTTCGACGCGTTGCCGCGTTGCAGGTGGATCTCCATTCCCGAATGGCCGCCCTTGAGACCTGAGAGCTTGACGTCCAGGGAGGTCGTTCCGTTCGGCGCCGGAGCGTTCTCCAGCGGCAGGGTCAGCTGGCTGGTCGAGCCTCCAGCGCAGCCCACCGTGACCGTTCCTTCCTCTTCCGAATCCAGGTTCAGCAGCAGCCGGCCTTTTAGATCGAGGGCCACGGGGTCGAGATCTAGAGCGCCGGTGAGGCCGGTCTCCTCGTCGACGGTGAAAAGCAGCTCCAACGGTCCATGGACCAGATCATCCGTGTCCAGGATGGCGAGGAGAGTGGCGGCGCCGATGCCGTTGTCGGCTCCCAAAGTAGTCCCCGTGGCCTTCACCCAGTCGCCGTCGCGGCGGGGGACGATGGGGTCCTTGAAGAAATCGTGGGCCGTTCCGGCATTCTTCTCCGTCACCATGTCGAGATGAGCCTGGAGCACGACGGCAGGGGCACTTTCCTTCCCCGGCGAAGCAGGTTTCAGAACCACCACGTTGCCGATCGCGTCCTCCCGATGGCGGAGGCTTTTCCGCTCAGCGACTCCGATGACGTAGTCGCGCGCCTTTTCCTCGTGCTTGGAGGGGCGGGGGATGGTCAGCAGATCGTCGAAGTGCTTCCAAAGGGCGTGCGGCTCGAGCTCGGCGACGAAGGACATGCGTGACCTCCCAGGGGATCAATTGACGCCGTGGAGAATATACGGGTGTCGACAGCGAGTCGAGATTTCGAATAGATACCCGATCCGGCTTAGGGTTGGACGGGCTCGACTACTTTGGTCGCCTATTCCGTAGCATCGCAACCAGCTCCGCGACCATTGGCCAGTGGTCGCCAGTCATCGACCTAGCTGCGGCGGCGGCGTAGCCAAGGCTGTCAGGCCGCGGCTTCAGTTGAACAAAGGCAGGCAATCGGTATCGGGCGGCGCACCAGTTTGCCCACAGGCGGGCGGTTCTGCCGTTACCGTTTGCAAACGGGTGGATCCGAATCCACTCGCCATGGGCATGGGCACAGAGCGTCAAGACTGCGTGCAGCTCAGCTGCACTCCCTGGGCGGACTCCGTTGGGAATGATCCTGTCCAAATTGCTTACGGCCTGCTGAAGCCCCGCTTCGAGGTCCGCAAGCTCGAACGGGACGTCCCAGGAAGCTACTCCCGCATGGCCGCCGACGATCACTTCGTAACCGAACAGCTCGGGAAAGCGTGAATCGCTGTCCCTGATCTCTCCCGCGAAGTAGGCGACAGGCAGGCGGACTCCCAGATAGATCTGGCGGTGCCAGCCTTGAGCGAGGGCGACCGTCGGCGAGCTTCGCTTCGGAGCCTCTTTCAGGATCTGAAGGACAATCTGGCGAAGGTTGCTTTGGATGACCGAAAGGTCACGGGGATCATCCTCGTTCCACTCGATGGGCAAAGGCGGCTCCTATCCCATAGGCATCTTCCGCCCTTGCTCTACGGGCTCGGAGGGGGTCTTCAAACGTGACTTCGGCGCGCGCAAAGTCCTCGGCATCGCGCTCGGGATCCTCTTCAAACGATCCGAGCCCCTCCACAACGCTCTGGAGATTCGGTTCAAGGTTGCCTGCCAGAGCCGTCATCTCCTGTTGAATGGCAGCTTCAGCCAACTCATCTACGGACACGCCAAGAGCCTCCGCTGTCCGCTGGAGACTGCGGCGAGTTTCCGGATTCCGGAAATGGAGCACCATACCGTAGGACGACTCTTCCGCCATGACCCTGAACCTCGCAACCGGCAACAAACAATACCCTTTGAGAGGGCCTTGCGCGACGAGTGTCGCGTCGTTGCTCACGAGAGTCTACTCTAACCCGTTTTTGCTTTGGGGCAAATTGCAGGGGACCGAGGTCTGAGCTCCCATCTATACTCCCCCCATGTCCTTCCTCTTCCTGAATCGAGAAGACGTCGAGTCTCTCCTCCCCATGGCGGAGTGCATTGAAGTGGTGGAGGAGGCGCTCCGCGCCCTCTCCCGTGGTGGGGCAGTCCAGCCTCTTCGATCCGCGGTCTGGATGCCGGACCGGCATGGCCTGCTTGGAGTGATGCCGGGGATGCTCGGGCGCAAAGAGGATGGTGTGGCGGGCGCCAAGGTGCTGACCGTGATCCCGGACAACTTCACGCGGGGCGAGGATTCTCACCAGGGTCTGGTCCTGCTCTTCGATCAGCAGCATGGGAAACCGCTTGCTATCCTTGACGCCGCCGCGGTGACGGCCATTCGCACGGCGGCGGCGAGCGCTGTCGCCACCCGGAAGCTGGCGCGGCAGGACGCGGGGGACCTCGCCATCCTGGGTACGGGCGTCCAGGCTCGCAGCCATCTCGAAGCCATGCGCGCTGTGCGGAACCTGCGCCGGGTGAGGGTATGGAGCCGCAACTTCGAGAACGCCCAGCGTCTCGCCGAGGAAGAGGGAACGCGGCTTGGAGTGGCAATCGAGCCGGTGAGGACGGCGAAGGAAGCCGTCGAGGACGCGGACCTCATCTGCACTGTGACGGCCGCGACCGAACCGGTCGTCTTCGGCGACTGGATTTCTCCCGGGGCTCACATCAACGCCGTAGGCGCCTGCACGCCGAAGGCCCGCGAGCTCGATGGCGCCACCATGGCCCGCTCAACGCTGTTCACCGACCGCAAAGAATCTTTGCTCGCCGAGGCAGGTGACTTCCTTCTGGCCCGCGCCGACGGTGCGATCGACGACTCCCACATCCAAAGCGAGCTTGGCGATGTGCTGGAAGGAAAGATCCGCGGGCGCCGCTCCAACGACGAGATAACTCTCTTCAAATCTCTCGGGATCGCGGTGGAGGACCTGGCCGCCGGGAAGCACATCTATGCCAAGGCGCTGGCGGCAGGAAAAGGAACGACGCTGAATCTATGATCCTTCAACCGCCCGCCTGATCTGAGCCGTCAGCGCGTGCTCTCTGCCCAACGACGCTTCGGCCATGGCGAGAGCCTGCTCGAAGTGATTGCGAGCGGCGTCATGGTCGCCAAGGTCCTTTTCCACCAGGGCGAGATTGTTGAGGTCGGCCACGACTTGGGGATGGGCTTCGCCGAAGGCTTGCTGGTCGATCTGGAGGGCGGCTTCGAGGTGCAGGCGGGCGCCTTCGGTTTCTCCGAGGTCGCGCAGAATGGTTGCCACGTCGGTCAGCGCCTGGGCGGTGCTGGGATGGGCATCGCCGTAGATTTGCCGCAGGATGTCCACAATCGGGCGGACATACTGAAGGGCCTGCTGCGGGTCGCCGAGCTCGTGGGCGATCGCCGCCAGGTTGCGCAGGTCCGAGGCCACGGCGGGATGGATCTCGCCAAAGGCCTTGCGATGCAGCTCCAGGGCCTGAAGAAGATGCTCGCGAGCACGCTCGCGCTGGCCCAGGTCGTAGAGGGTCAGCCCGAGGTTTGCCAGGAGGGCGGCGAGCGACGCTGTCCGCGGATCGCCGTCCGCGACGACCTCAGGGCCTGAGGCGTCCTCGCGGCTGCGCAGCTCCAAGGCCCGCTCGAGGTGCAGGCGGGCCTCCTCCGGCTGTTTCGATTCCCGCAGCACGACTCCCAGCAGGCTCATGGCGTCCGCGGTGACCGCGCTTTCGGGTCCGTTGACCTCGCGGGCTTTCTCCAGGCCGGTCCGGGCTTCCTCCAGGGCCTCGGGACGGCGCCCGCTTTCGCGCAGCAGGCTGGCCCGCAGCAGGTGGAACCTCACGCGGCCGGCCGGCGTAAGGTCCGCCGGCCGTTGGCGCACCGCTTCGACGAAGGCCAGACGAACGTGGGGGGGCCAGCGGCCGTCGGTTTCCCGGGCGGTGGCCAATAGATCGTCGGGGTTCAGCCTGCCCCCGTCGTTCGAGTCCAGACCGCGGACGAGGCCGGCTGCCATCTCATCGACCTCGTCCTCGCCGATCCAGACGCGTAGGTCGCCGGCGTTCGAGGTCCGGCTCTCTTCGGCTTCCAGGTGCTCGGCGAGGGCCAGGCGAAGCAGGGCCATGCCCCGGGTATGGAGCGGCACCGACCGGTCCACGAACTCCAGCAGCTCCTGGGCCAACCGGCGGCGCTTGTCCACAGGTACGGGCTCGAGGAGAGCGTGATTGATCTGGGGCGATAGAAAGCTGTAGGTCAGGAGGCCGGGAAACGACGGATGACCGTACTGGTGATCGATGAACAGGCGCTGCTCTTCGTTCTCCACCAGCTCTTCGTCGAGCGTGTCGAGAAGCTCCTCCTGCTCCTCCTCGTCGAGCTCGAGGTGGTGGAAGAGGATCTCGGCCGGCACGTTCTGGCCGCACAAAGCCGCAAGGTCGAGAAAGCGCTGCAAGCGGTCGGAGGTTTCCAGGTCGAGATCGTCCAGGAGATCCTTTGCGGGCGCCAGGATGTCGCCGGGCGGCAGCGGCTCCAGGTCGAGGCGCAGGCGCTCGCTTCGCGGGGCGACCAGCTCGTCCCGATCGCGAGGCGAGCACGAGACGGCGAGCAGCAGGTTGGAACGCTGGTGGGCCACCTCGACAAGCCGGAAGCGCAGGGGATCGGTGAGCTGAGGGCTCGCCACGGCGTGCAGCACGAGCCGATCGTCACGGGTGAGGAAGTGAAGCAGGTCCGAGAGCGACTTCCGCGGGTCGGAATGACCGGCGAGGACCTGCTGTGCGACGGCTCGCGGATCAGGCAGCCGCAGTAGCAGCGACACCACGGCCGCTCCCGACAGCGAGGGCACGATGTCTGGCAGGAGAGGCGAAATGATAAGCCTGAGCTGATCCCGGCCAGCCTCGTCCAACTCCCACCGCCGGGTGATCTGGATCTCGGCAAAGCGGGTGAGGTCCCCACCCTCTTCGTAGCCGTCGAGGTCGAGAGGGAGGACGAGAGCTTTCCTGTTGGTGCCGTAGGCAGCCGCCTCCAGCAGGCTGGTCCGGCCGCAGCCCGGCTCCCCAGCGAGGAGGACTATCGGCGGCGGTACGGACGCGGCGAGAAGCCGCTCGATCGCGGCCAGGGCCTCCGCCGAACGTTCGCTAAAAAGTTGGTGCTTGGCTGCGGGAGACAGGTTCAGCACCTCGTCGAGACCTGGCATTCTTCAACCTCCGCCGGTTTTACCGGTTGCCGGGCCGCGTCGAATGAGGGGCGGGACCGGAGTCTTTGGACCCGCGATGCTAAAGGACTGCCACCGAATGGAGCAAACCTAGGGGCCTGCTCCCGGCGGGCCGGCGTCGACGTCGGAGCGCAGGCCGTCGATCTTGGCCGGAATCCGCAGGATGGCCCGGTAAATCTCGACCAGCAGGGACGAGAGGACGAAGATCAGGTACGCGGCGAGCGGCAACAGAGCCACGCCGAGGATACCGTGGGCGATCTGGAAGGCCTGCTCGTGGAGGAAAAGCGGTTCCTGGGTGAAGACGAGGTACAGGAGATAGATTGCCGCGCAGACTCCCACCACCGAGCCAACGCCGAAAAGGAACGACACCAGGCGCACCGGCACCTTGAGCAGGAACAAGAGGATGCCCAGCGCCTCCTCGCCGGCCGAGAGGCCGCCCGCGGGATTGACATTCACCGTCGCCGGGTTGAGGGCGACGCCACAGGCGTAGAAGAAGACGGCCGTCGTACCCAGGCAGAGGCCGAAGGTGAGCAGGTCGCCGCCGCGAACGATGCCGTAAAGCCCGAGTACGAAATACGCCACGCCGGCTGCGAAGAACGCAAGGGCGAAAAAGGTCAGGATGGCCGTCGACGAGACTTCGCTCGGCGACTTGCGCAGCAACGAGGCTCCAGCATCGAGGAACAGAGCCGCGATGTAGTGCGCGAGAAGGGCGGCCGGCGCGGTGAGCAGCAGTGCGGAGGCGGAAAGGCGAAAGCTGTCGCTACGGATGCCGAGGACGAGAAGGCCCAGCACCAGGAGAGCCGCCGACAGCACGAACGCGAGGTGCCCCGTCTGCCGGGCCACGAGATCGGCGGCGCCCAGCCCGCTCTCTGTAAGCATGCGGCGCAGCCCCTTGAGCACCATACGCACCAGCCGCAAGTGGGGAAGTGTTTCGGTGACGTCGTCCGCTCCCGTCACCCGGTGCAGCCGCTCGGCGAGGTTACGGCCGGCGGCGAGGATGTCGCGGCGGGGGCCGACGCCGGGGGGAAGAGGAGGCCGCATGGCGGAATCCTGCGGGAAGAGCTCGGGCACCAGCCGCGCCGGCAACCAGTCGGTCATGCCGATGCGGGTGACGAGCGTGTCCGGCCTGAGTTTCTTTTGATCGACCAAGGCGCGCAATGCCTCCAGCGGCATCGGACCCTGCTGGGCATTGTCCTGGTAGTAGTACCAGAGAGAATCAGGCATTGGAAAGAACCTCCTGGCCTCAAGTATAGGTCCTCACGAACCCAACCCCATTTTCCACCGTCGCTGGGATACGATCGCGGCCGGAGATCCTGTGAACCCTGACGTCGCCAAGGCTCGGTTCGCTCCAATAACCCGTATGGTAGGCTTTACCTCTCAACCAAGTTCCTCCGAGGTGCCCAACATGGCGAACGGTGTGGCGCGGCAGCTCTACATCATTTCCGATCTCCATCTTGGCGGGGTGTATCCCCAGAGCGGCGATCCGGAGGACCGCGGGTTCCGCATCTGCACCCAGGGCGAGCGGGTGGCGGAGCTCGTGGAGGCGGTGGCGGCCAAGCCGGCCGGCGGGCCGCGGATCGAGCTGGTGGTCAACGGCGATGCCGTGGACTTCCTGGCCGAGCGCGAGGAGGCGCCGCCGTACTGGTCGGCGTTCACCGCCGATTCGGCCGCCGCCGCGAAGAAGCTGGAAGCCATCGTCGCTCGCGACCGCCGGCTGTTCGACGCCTTCGGCCGCCTGCTGGAGAACGGCCACCGCCTCACCCTCCTGCTGGGCAACCACGACATCGAGCTGGCCCTGCCGCAGGTGCGGCGCCGGCTCAAGGAGCTGATCGGCGTCGAGGGCCGGCACGACTACGAGTTCATCCACGACGGCGAAGCCTACGCCGTGGGGGACGTGCTGATCGAGCACGGCAACCGCTATGACAGCTTCAACGTCGTGACGCAGGACGCCCTGCGCCGCATCCGCTCGCTGGCGTCGCGCAACCAGCCGGTGCCGGCTCAGTACGCTTTCGATCCGCCGGCCGGCAGCAAGATGGTGGCGACGGTGATCAACCCGATCAAGGACGTCTACCGCTTCGTCGACCTGCTGAAGCCGGAGACGGGCGCGGTGGTGCCCATGCTGCTCGCCCTGGAGCCGGGCTACCGGAGCATCCTGAGCCGGGTGGCGACCCTGGCGCTGGCGGCCTCCAAGCACCGGCTCGCCGGAGCGGCGCTGCCGTCCTTCGGCGGCGACATCAGCTCCGAGATGAGCGGGCTGGACGGGTTTGGAGGGGACATGGGCGGCGCCTCGTTCGGTTCGGACATCAGCTCGGCCGGCCCGTCGGGGAACGACCCGCTGGACCGGGTGCTCGCCGAGGCCCTGGGCGAATCGCCGCGGGCTTTCCTGGACGCCCTGGAGCCGGAGCCCGCTTCCTATGCCGTGGCCGCCATCGGCGAGGACATCTCCAGCTTCTCGGCGGTGGATTCGAGCCTGGGACTGATCCAGCTCCTGCTGGGGCGCCAGAGTGCCGGCGTCGAGCGGCGGCTGCCGGCGCTGCTCAAGGCGCTGCGGGCGGTGCAGGGCGACCAGTCTTTCGATCGCGGTGTGGAGACGGCCAAAGAGTACCTCGACGCGGCCCGCGACCTCGCCAAGGTCGGCGGTTTCCGTTGCGTCGTCTTCGGCCACACCCACCTGGCGAAGAAGATCGATCTCGGCGGCGGCGCCTGGTACCTGAACTCCGGCACCTGGGCGGACCTCATCCAGTTTCCCGTCGAGCTGCTCGCCGGCACTGAGACGCAGGCGCTGGGGCTGGTGCGGGAGCTCGTCGACGACATGCAGAAGGGAAGGCTCAAGCGCTGGACCTGCTTCAAGCCGACCTACGTGCGCATCGACCTCGACGGCGACGACCGCATGACCGCCGCCGAGCTGTGCGACTACACCGGCCCCGAAGGGGTCTGAAGCGGCGCTCGCATGGAAGATGCCGTCCGCCGGGCGATCGCCCGCATCGACGTCGTCGACGGCACGCAGGTGCTGAGCCGGGGCACCGGTTTCCTGGTCGGCCCCGGTCTCGTGCTCACGGCTCTCCACGTGGTGGCGAACCGCCATCAGGACCCGCCGCAGTTTCTTCCCGGCCGCATCGTCCTCACCTTTGCCGGCGGCAGCCGCGAGGCGCGGCTGCATCCCAACTTCTGGGATCGCCGCGCCGACTGGGCCCTGCTGACCTGCGACGAGTTGGAGGGCGTCCGGCCGCTGCCCATGGCCGATCTCCAGAAATCCGGGGACTCCTGGGAGACCTACGGCTTCCCGGACGCCAACCCGCGCGACGGCATGGTGCAACGGGGGACGATCGAGAACCACCGCGGGGATCTCGAAGGCGTGCCGGCCTTCCAGCTCTTCAGCCGCCAGGCGGCCGCCGGCCAGGGCGCCCCAGTGAAGGGGCTCTCGGGCGGCCCGGTGCTGATCGACGGTGCCCTCGTCGGCCTGCTGCGGTTCGCCCTGATGAAGGATGGCCAGGCGGTCGCCGGCACGCTCTACGCCTGCCCCATCGCCGCGCCGCTGGCCCGCACCGGCGATCTCTTTCCGGTGCCTGACCCGTGTCACGGCCTGCCCGGGCTCAAGCGCCGCCCGCTGCCGGCCAAGCCCTTCCGCTACCTCGACCGCTTCACGGCCGGCGACGCCGAAATTTTCTTCGGCCGCAATCGAGAGATCCACGACCTCTACCTGCGGCTCACCGACCCCGGCAGCTCGCCGGTCGTGCTGCTCTACGGCCAGTCGGGAGTGGGGAAGTCCTCGTTCCTCGACGCTGGTCTCCTGCCGCGGCTGGAGTGGTACCACGAGGTGCGCTACGTGCGGCGCGATTCCCATCACAGCCTCAGGGCGACGCTCGACGCGGCGGTACGGCCGGCGGAGGCCGCCGAGGGAAGCTCGCTGGCCGCGGCCTGGCGATTGGCGGAGAGCACGGCAAACCGGCCCCTGATCGTGATCTTCGACCAGTTGGAGGAGGCCTACACCCGGTCCTCGGCCGAGCACCCGGAGGAGATGGAAGATCTCTTTGGGGTTCTCGTCGAGCTCTTCGGCGATCCCCTTCGCCGCCCCCAAGGGCGCCTCATCCTCAGCTTTCGCAAGGAGTGGTTCCCGGAGATCCAGAAGCAGCTCGAGGTCCATGGGCTGGACTACGCCAAGGTGTTCCTCGAAGGGCTCGACCGCGCGGCCATCCTGGAGGTGACCGACGGGCTCACCCTCACGCCCCGGCTGCGCGAGCGTTACGGCCTGGAGGTGGAGCCGGAGCTCGCCGAAGTCATCGCCGCCGGCCTGCTGGCGGATCACGACTCGCCGATCGCGCCGACGCTCCAGATCCTGCTCACCCGCATGTGGCAGCAGGCGACCGCCGAAAGCCAGTCCGCCCCCCGTTTTACCCATGCTCTCTACGAGCGGCTGCGGAACGAGGGCTACCTGCTGGGGGACTTCCTCGACCAGCAGCTCCAGAAGCTCGGCCGAGGCGCGATCTCGCCCGAGGAGTCCGAGCGGCTGGGAGAGTTTCTCGACCGCCAGCTCGAAAAGCTGGGCAGCGCCCACGAGTTGGAGGGATGGTCCGAGCGCCCTGCCGGCGAACGCGCCGAGGTGGTCGAGTCGGGGCTGGTGTTCGATCTCCTGGCCTTTCACACGACGCCGCTGCGCACCGCCGAGCAGCGGACGGAGAGCGAGCTGCGGGAGCGCTATCGCCACCGCGCCGAAATTCTCACGGACCTCGTGCTGGCGCTCAAGGCTCTCTTTCTGCTGACCGATCCCGCGGGAGACCGCGCGCAGGCGGCCGGCGGGGCTCGCCTCGGCCACGACACCCTGGCGCCATTGGTCCGCCAGCGCTACGACGTCTCGGTGTGGCTGGGCCAGCGCGCCCGCCGCATCCTGGAGAGCCGCGCCGGCGAGTGGCGGGACGGCCGGACGGCGGTGCCGGCGCCCCTCGACGCCTGGGACCTGAAAACGGTGGAGGCGGGGCTCCCTGGGATGCGCGCCTTGCAGCCGGAGGAGGAGCGCCTGCTCGCCGCCAGCCGCAAGCAGCGCGGCCGGCTCCGCCGCAACCTCTGGCTGCTGCGGGCTGCGGGCCTGGCGGTGCTGGCTGGCGCCGGCGTGGTCCTCTGGCTGGCGCGGCGGGTTGAGGAGCGGCACCGTCTCATCGCCACGCCCCAGGAGGTGCAACGGCTTTTGGCCGTAGAGCCGGTGGCGGGCTTGACCGAGGCCATCGCCGCGACCGGCGACAGTCTGGACCGTTTCGGAGAGGTCTTCACGCCCGTCCAGTTCAGCCTGCTGCGAGCCGTCGAGGAGGCGCGGGAGCGCAACCGCTTCGTCCACGGTGCGGCCGTCTCCTGCGTGGCGGCCAACCCGGATGGCCGGACGGTCGCCAGCGCCGGCGAGGACGGCGCCATCCGCCTGTGGAGCCTGAAGGGGGAGGCGCCCCGCGTCCTGCCGACGGCCGGCACCGTGCCGCGCGCCATTGCCTTCAGCCGCGACGGCATTCTGGCGAGCGTGGGCGACGACGGCAAGCTGCGTCTGTGGTCACCCGCGGACGGCACGTTGCGGGCCACGTCGCAGCAAGGGCACACCGGGGTGGCCTGGACCGTCGTGTTCAGCCCGGACGGCAAGCTCGCCGCGACGGGTGGCGACGACGGCCTGATCCGCTTGTGGGACCTGCAGGGCCAGCTCGTGGGGGCGCCGTTTCAGGGGCATAGCGCCGCCGTCAACGAGTTGGCCTTCAGCCCGGACGGCACCACGATCGCCAGTGCCAGCCAGGACGGCACGGTCCGCCTCTGGGACCTTCAGGGAAGGCCCGTGGCCGAGCCGTACCAGGGGCACAGCGGCCCGGTGTACGCCGTGACCTTCAGCCCCGACGGCAAGAGCCTCGCTTCCGGCGGCGAGGACGGCTCCCTGCGCCAATGGACTCCGGACGGCAAGAACGCCCATCTCCCCCTGCGGCGCCACGAGGGTGCCGTCAACGCCGTGGTCTTCGTCGGTGACAACATTCTCGCCAGCGCCTCCGAGGACCAGACGGTGCTGTTCAACGACCGCGACGGCCACCGGCTCATCCCCCCTTTCATCGGCTTTCACGGCAACGTTTCCACCATGACCGCCGTCCCCGGCCAGCGCGCATTGGTGGCCGGCAGCGACGACAAGTCGGTGCGGATCCTCGATCTCGAACACAGTCAGCTCGAGCCGCCGCTGGTGAATGAGCCGGGGAGCAGAGGCATCCGCCGCCTGGCCTTCGCCTCTGGAGACCGCCTCCTGGCCCTGGGGAGCGCGCTGTGGATGTTCGACACCAAGCGGAGCGATCACCCAAAGGTGTTGACCTTGAAGGACGTGACTCCTGACGCGATCTCGGCGCTGGCCCTGAGCCCCGGTGGTCAGCGGCTCGCCGCGGGCTCGGCGGACGGCTCGATCCAGATCTGGGACGCCAACGGACGGCGGTTGGGCCCGCCGTTGGCCGACGGCAATCAAAAGATCCTGGCCCTCCGCTTCTCCAAGGGCAGACTCCTGAGTGGTGACGCGAAGGCCAACATCGTCGTCCGCGAAGTCGATGGCAAGGTACTGCACAAGTTCAACGGCAACCGTGATCTCTCCGCCGTCGCCTTCCGCGACGACGGCGAGCACGTCGCGGCTGGCACCGACGACGGCACCGTCCTGCTCTGGAACGCCGAAGGGAAGACCCTGCACGATCCGTTGCGACCCTCCAAGGTGCGGATTTTGTCGCTGGCCTGGAATCCGGCTGCTCCGTACCTCGCGAGCGGTGACGACGACGGCTATCTTACGATCTGGGACCTCGACTCGGGCAAGAAGGTGTGCCAGGGAAAGGCCCACAACCACGAGGTCTTGTCGCTCGATTGGAGCCCGGAGGGGAGCTCTCTGATCAGCAGCGGCAGCGACCGCTCGGTCAGGCTCTGGGACCTTGAGTGCAAAAAGCTGGGAGAGCTCAACGGCCACTGGAAGTCCGTTGCCGCCGTCGCCTTCTCGAACGTTGGAGAGGTCGCCGCCAGCGCCGGACGGGACGGCACTCTGCGGCTCTGGCGCGCCGACTGGCACGATTGGCTCAAGCTGGCTTGCGAGCGCCTGCGCCAGCACCCCGCCTTCACCAACTCTGCCGACGACCGCAGTCGCCGGGCCCGCAATGTCTGCCGGTCGCTGCCGCGGCTGGAGAAGAAGCGGTAGGAGCGGTCCATATCCCTACGGTCCTCCCAACTGGCCCAGCGCCCGCCGGATCTCCGGCTGGTTGGGATCGATCTCCAGAGATCTCCGGAAGTTGGCGGCGGCGCCGGTGGCATCGTTGAGACAGAGGCGGGCGAGACCGGCAGAGGCCTGGGCCAGCGCGCTGGTGGGATCGGCGGTGGCAGCGTCGAAGTCGGAGAGAGCCTGCTGGCAATGGTGGCGCTCCAAATGGTAGCGGCCACGTAGAAGATGGAGGCGGGGCTCGGCGGGCCGGGTCTCGAGGGCGCGGTCGAGGAGGCGAAGGCCGCGCTCGGCCTCGCCGCTCTTGGTATAGAGGACGGCGCGAGCCGCGGTGTAGTCCACTCCGTCCGGCAGACCGGCGGCAAGGGCACGGACGAGGAGGTCGTCCGAGCGGTCGAGGTCGCGGTGCTGGGAGTGAAGGAGATCGCTGAGATTCCACAGGGCAGAGGCGCTGTCGCCTTCCAGAGCCTGGGCATGCTCGAAGGCGGCGATGGCAGCGTCGGTCTCGCCCCGCTCGCGCCGCAAAAGCCCTTCGTTATTGTAGGAAGCAACCGTGCGAGTTTCTCCGGGCTTTCCCGTCTTTCCCGAGCCGATGTAACCCAGAGATCGCAGCTTCTCGATCTCCTCCTGATTGGCTTTCGGATTTGTGAGCTGAGCGGGAGCGGCGGGACGCCAGTGCTCGCGCCAATGATCCCGATAATTGGCGAGCACGTTCGGAGAGGCCTCGACGCCGGTCAGGGGCGGACCGGCCACGCCTCCGGACGGCGGCATTCCGAGCAGGTTCATGAGAGTGCCGCAGACTTGGATCACGTTGCCCTGGCCGCGAAGGTCCGACGCCGGAACGCCCGGACCTTGGATCAGGTAGATCCCCTCGTCGCGATGCCACCGGCCGGCGGTCGCGGCGGCGGCGCTGGAGAGCTGGCTGGGCCGTCCCTCCTTCCAGCGAAAACCGTGGTCCGAGGCGATCATCAGCACGGCGCCTGAGGCCTCGGCGAGCTTGCGGTAGTCGCCCAGCAGGCGATCCACTTCGGCGAAGTAAATCTCCGGGACCTTGGAGAAGCGCTGGAAGTCCTCTTCGCTCACTGCCGCCTGCCGGGGCGGCTCGTAGGGAGCGAAGATGTGACCGAGTGTGTCCGTCCCCTGAAAGTAGACGACGGCGAGATCGGGCTTTTCCCGTGCGAGCCAGGAGGTGGCCAGGGCATGATAGGCCTGGGTCTCGACGAGGATGCGCCGCAGCGCGCTCACCGGATGAGCGTAAGGGTCCGGCGAGGCCTTCCAGCGGTCGTACTCCTCCCGCTCGAGCCACGGGAGATAGGCCCGCAATGCGTCGTAGTTCACGTTCCGCTCGGCCTTGGCCAGCGTCTCGCGCGCCCACGGCTCCTGGGCCGGCGGATAGACGACGCTGGGGGGAGGCTGGCTGGTATTGGCGGTAAACGAGGAGAGGCGATCCGCCACCATCAGCCCGCGCACCGGCTCCGCCGGCCACGTCGCCCACAGACCGAAGATCGCCACGCTCTTTCCCGCCTCGGTCGCCAGGTTCCAGATCGCCGGCACCCGGCGCTCGGCGCTGGTGATCGGCTCCAGATCTCCCGTTTCCGGATTGCGCCGCGTGAAGTCGAGAATGCCGTGATCGAGCGGCGAAGTGCCCGTCATCATCGTCGTCCAGACCAGGGGCGAGAGGGGAGGGTGAATCGTGGTGAGCACGGCCGTCCGCCCGCCTTGGGCGAGGGCCGCGAGGTTCGGCATCAATCCCGCTCGCATGTAGCCGTCGAGCAGCTCCCAGTCCGCGCCGTCGAGTCCTATGAGGATCACCCGCCGGCCATCGTGAACGGCGCGGGCGATCTCGGGCACGGCGGTGGGAAATGGGGCGTCCGCAGCCCTGGAAGCAGGCTCCGGCGATTTCCGGCAGGCCAGGCCAAGGACGAAAAGGACGGCAGGGACGAGAAGGACGGTCTTGCGGCGCATGCGAAAGGCGTCAGCTTACACGATTGGAAAACCGCCAGTTGACCCCGCTGGCGGCGCTGCGGAGGGACTGAGCCAGGGTCGCGCTCAACCGGCAGCCGTTCCCGCCTTGAGACGCTATGGCTCCAGGCTCATCACCCAGGGCTCCTGGCCGGTCTCGCCGTCGTTGGCGCTGAAGAAGAGAATCCCGCCGTTGACGACGAGATTCGCGGGGGAGGAGGAGAAGCCTCCGGGGTTGAGGTCCCACGCCAGCCGGGTGCCCTCCTCTGTGCCGTCGCTCACCCACAGCTCGCGGCCGTGCTCGCCGTCCTCGGCGGCGAAGAAGATCCGGTTGCCAACCGCGGCCAGATCAGACGGCTCGGAGGAATCGGCGCCGGGGCGAATGTCGCGCACCCGCCGCGTCCCCGCGGCAGTGCCGTCCGTTACCCAGAGCTCGCTGCCGGACTCGAGGTCCCGTTTGACGAAGAACAGGCGGTCGCCCGCCGGCGTCAAATCCGCGGGCTGAACCTCCTGGTCGGTCGAGGTGACCTCGGTCAGCAGGACGGGATCACCTCCGGCGGCAGGGACGCGATAGAAGCCTCGCGGGGATCCCGCGGCGAGGCTGGCGGTGACGTAGAGGGAGTCCCGGAAGGCGAAGAGACTCGACGGTAGGAACAGGTCGAAGGCGTGCCGGGTGCCGGCTCCGGTGCCGTTCGTCCGCCAGACCTCAACACGGTCAGTGTCTTGGCCCAGGATCCTGAAAAACGTGACTCCGCCGAGCATCACGGGAGTGTCGTCGAACGCAAATCGAGTGCCCTGGATCTGCGAGATCTGCCGGGTCCCTGCCGCCGTGCCATCCGAGAGGAAGATCTGGGGGACGGGCCCTCGTCCTCTCTCCACGCGGGCGACGAAGAGGAACTTGGCGCCGAGGGTCTGTACCGCCGTCGGGCAGCGCACCCCCGGAAGCGGCGGCAGGAGCTCCCGGGTGCCGGCGGGGGTGCCGTTGCTGCTCCAGAAAGCGCACGTCGCCGGCCCCTGGACCAGGAAGAGGAGCTTGCCGCGCCATGGCGTCAGGAGTGCTGCCTCGACGCCGCGGCCCAATAGGGCGAGCTTGCCGGTGCCCGCGGCGCTGCCATCCGTGCGCCAGATCTCCGTTCTGTCGTCCCGGAAAACCTCGAAGAACTGGAGATCTCCCACCTGGATGACGTCGTGACCGTCGTAGCTCTCGAAGCTCCGGTTGTGGGAGAGCTCGACCAGCGGGACCGTTCCCGCGGGAGTGCCGTCGCTACGCCAGAGCGCGTTGTGGGTGCCGTTGTAGACCTGCAGGAGAGCCCCATGGTTGCGAGGCAGGAAGAGGGGGTTCGATCCGCCGGCGAACCGCTGGAGGACGGTCACCCGCCGGGTGCCGGCCGGCGATCCGTCCGCGGCCCACAGCTCGGCGACCTCCAGTCCCGGGCTGATGACGCCGAAGAGGGCGAGGTCCCCGAGCGCTCCCACGCCGCTGTCGACGTGCCCGGCAACCCGATGCGTCCCGGCTGAGGTGCCGTCCGTCACCCACAGCTCGTAGTCCGACGATTCGTCTGAGTGCGGGAAGGCGAGGAAATAAGTCTTTCCGGCGACAGTCCCAACCAGGGTCTTCATGTAGTAGGGAAAGCGATCCCCCGAGCTCGAACAAGGGCCGTGGCAGATGTCCGCCAGGAGTCGGGTGCCGCCTGCCGTGCCGTCGGTGGTCCAGATCTCCGCGCCGTGGGCGTCGTCGACGCCGATGAAGAGGCCGGGGAATGTGGAGATGGAGCCCGCGAACCGTGGGCAGCCCGCCCCGCCGCAGCCGGTGAGCGGAGCCGCGTGAGTGAAATCGGCGTCCGCCGTCCATAACGCCGCGGGCTGAAACATCGGCGAGACGACGAAGAGCCATCGGCCGCCAGCGATCCGCTGGGGCACGCTCCAGAGGTAGAGCGGGAAGGGCAGCTCGAGCACGGCGCGGGTGCCGCTCTCGGTGCCGTCGCTACGCCAGACCTTTCCGCCCTGACCGGGCCGGTGGGAGATGAAGAGCACGTCGTCGCCATCGGCGATGAGCGAGTTGATGTCGGGATCGTCGCAGTTGTCATCGCCCCCACACAGGGCCACGTCGAAATCGGCCAGTCGCCGGGCGCCGCTGGGCGTGCCGTCGGTCACCCACAGGTCTTCGCCCCTCTCGCCCGCGCCGAAGAAGATCTGCGAGGGCGTCGTCACCACGGGGCCCTCCGTTTCGTAAAACTCGGTGACGTCCCCGAGCCGCACCGTGCCCTCCGCGGTGCCGTCCGTGCTCCACAAAGCCCCGGAGGCAATGAAGAGCAACCGATCGTGCCAGACCGTCAAGCGGTGGGGATAGTAGAAGGCATCCGGGTCTGCGATGGGCGCGGTCCCGGCGCGTGTGCCGTCGCTGCGGAAAATAACCTGGCGGCCATCCGAGCGGTTGACCACGAATAAGAAGATGCGGTCGCCGAGAGCATAGATCGCCTCCGGTCCATAAGACGGATCATCGGGAGCGGTCAACGGGAAGGTCCCTGCGGCAGTGCCATCCGTACGCCAGAGTTGGCTCGCGTACTGGGTACCGCTGACGACGTTGAGGTAGGTCACGCCGCGCCAGGTTCCTATGGGGGTGATCCCGTTGCAGTAGCTCGGGCAGATCGTGGAAGAGACGGCCCATGTCCCTGAAGCGGTGCCGTCCGTGCTCCACAAGATCCCCTCGTCCCCGTTGCTCCCTTGAACCGTGGAGAACAACGTCCGGCCCCCCTGCGAAAAGAAGCCGGTGGGCAGCTCCAAGTCGCTGTCGAGTGGCAAGGGCGCCTTCGTGTTGATGTTCACCAAGAGTCGCGGCACCTCGGCGGCGCCGGCGGGCAGGGCGGCGAGAGCTATCGAGAGCAGCGCTTCTGCGATGTGCCGTGGGCGCATCGGGCCTCCTCAGAGATTGCGATGCTCTAAGTGTACTCCTTATTTCTTGGAGCCTGCGCGGCAAAAACAGCAAGGACACCAAGGACATCAAAGACGAGAAATCCCGGCTGGGCGGCATCCTTGTCAAGAGGGAATTTGTAGTTTTCTTGGCGCTCGGACGCCGCGCTCCGCAATGAGGTGAGTGACAGAGGGCCGGCCCTCGCCGATATGGAAGGCCTGGGCCTGAACCTCCACGTCGCGGTCTGCGTGGGTAACTCGCTGATGCTGGCGCAGGTGCTCGATCCAGGATTTGACGAGGAACATCTCGGTGTACAACGAGTGATCGGAGGAGTCCACGAACAGTCCCCACTGCATAGCGCCGTCGCGCAGGCGGATGCGCCGGACGCCCCTCATGGCTTCCACGAACTCGGCAGCGCGGGCGGGCTCGATCTTGTAGCGGACCTCCACCATCACGGGGCCGCGCTCGGGCTCGAGCTCGTGGGCCACGATGGGCGCCGGCCACTGGCGGGACGGCGCGAGGTTGAGTCCCTCGCCGGATTGGAGATGAATGCGAAAGGTGCCCGCGAGGCCAACGATCATGCCCGCCGCCGAGGCGACCAGGGCCTTCGAAAGACCGAGGTGCTCAGCCACGGCGCCCCAAAGGACGCTGCCGCCGGCGAGACCCGCATAGAAGACGAGCATATAGACCGAGAGGGCCCTTCCTCGCACCCATGACGGCACCACCGTTTGCACGGCGACGTTGAGACTGGAGAGGAGGGAGAGCCAGGCGCCGCCGGCGAGGAGCATGGCGACCATCAGCAGCCAGAAAACCTGCACGTAGGCGAGGGTCACGGTGGCTCCGGCGAAGACCAGCGTCGCCACGGTCACTACGCCGTCCATCGAGTTGTTCCGCTTGAGGCGGGGGAGAACCAGAGCCCCGGCCACCGCACCCACTCCCAAGGCGCCAAGCAGGAGACCATAGCCTTCCGCCCCGGTGTGCAGCTTGCGATTTACCACCAGCGGCAGAAGTGCCCAGAGCGACGCGCCGCAAAAGACGAAGGTGGTGCCGCGAACGATGGGAGCGATCACCTCCGGCGCGTGGCGGACGTAGCGCAAGCCCGTCGTCATGGCACCCAAAATGCGCTCGGCCGGAAGCATCGCCTCTTCGGTAGGGCGGCGCCAGAAAAAGAGCACGGCCAGCACGCCAAGGAAAGAAATGGCGTTGACCAGGAAAGTCAGAGCCGGTCCCGAAGCCGCCACCACCAAGCCGGCAAGGGCGGGACCGGCCGCTCGGGCGATGTTGAAGCCGATGCTCCCCATGGTCACCGCGGCGGGAAGATCCTCCCGCGGCACCATCTCGGGGATGCTCGATTGCCACGCCGGCCCGTTCAAAGCAGCGCCGAGACCCAGCAGGAAAGTAAAGCCGAGGAGAATCCACGGCGTTGTCGCCCCCGCCGCCGTGAACGCCCAGAGCCCGAAGGCGGCGAACGTCATCCAGGTCTGGGTGATGAGGAGAAGCCGGCGCTTGTCGAGCACGTCGGCTACGGCGCCCGCCGGCAGCGAGAGCAGAAACATCGGCAGGCTGGTGGCCGCCTGGACCAGGGCGACCAGGGCCGG
>Ga0134121_10000263_pt1 | contig 62221 bp, 40 predicted proteins | sample KB301_FD_96463 | JGI IMG/M metagenome (GOLD analysis project Ga0134121, IMG submission 96463) | Terrestrial soil microbial communities without Nitrogen fertilizer from Kellogg Biological Station, Michigan, USA - KB3-0-1 | ecosystem: Environmental > Terrestrial > Soil > Unclassified ...
GCGCGCGCAAGTCGCTCGAGCGCGCGGTGGCGCTCGACCCGAAGAGCCCGGGAGCGCAGTTCGCCCTCGGCCGGATCCTCGCCCGCTCCGGCGAGTCCACCGACGCCGCGCAGGCCCTCAACAAGGCGCTGCTCCTGTTCGGAGAGCTCGGCAGCGACGCGGGACGCGCGCGGGCGCTCAACGGGCTGGGCAATGTCGCGCTCGACCTCGGCCAGCACGAGGAGGCGGAGCACCAGTTCCAGCAGGCGATCGACATCCGCCGGCGCATCGGCGACCAGCGCGGCGTCGCGGTGGGGCTCGGCAACCTGGCGCTGACGGCGGCGCGCCGCGGCCGCATGGACGATGCCATCAAGCTGGAGAAGGACTCGATCGCCGCCGCGCGCACGCTCGGCGACCCGGGAGTGGAGGCCAAGGGCCTGCTCGATCTCGGCGACATCCTTCAAAAGGCGGGCCGCACCGACGAGGCGCTGGCCACCTACCAGGACAGCCTGCGGATCCTGCGCGAGGCGGGCGACGAGAACCAGACCGCGAAGGTTCTGTCGAGCCTCGGGTACCTGAACGCCACGCTCGGGAAGTACGTCGAGGCGTTCTTCTTCATGAAGGAGGCGCTCGCCAAGGCGCGGTCGATCGGCGAGCAGACGAACCTGGTGCGCACGCTCGGCGACATCGGCGGGCTCGAGCAGGTGCAGGGCCGTTATGAAGAGGCGCTGAAGTATTTCGACGAAGGGCTGCGCCTGGCGCGGCAGGTGGACAACAAGGGGGCCGCCATCGCGCTGCAGATGAACACGGCGCAGGTCCACGAGGCCCAGGGCGAGTACGGCCCGGCGCTCGAGCTCCTCGGCGAGGCGGAGAAGGCGGCGCGCGACGCACACGAGGCGTCCTATCTCGCCCCGGTGCTGACCTATCTCGGGAGCGTGCGGATGCGCTCGGGCGACCTCACGGGCTCGGCCAAGGTCCTGACCGAGGCCATCGCGCTCTGCCGCGACCAGAGCAACGACGCGCTCCTGGCCGAGGCGCTGGTGTACGACGGCGAGCGGCGCCTGGCCCAGGAGGATCGCTCCGCCGCCACGACGCTGAAGGAAGCGGTCGCGGCCGCGACGCGCGCCGGCGATTACCGCGTCCAGCGCATGGCCCGCCTGGCCCTGGCGCGCGCCGAGAGGTCGTCCCGCGACCTGGAGGCGGTGCTGAAGGATGCGCGCGCCTCCGGCCTCGCGCCGCTCGTGGCGCCGGCGCTCGCCTCGCTGGCGGCGATCGACCTGCAGGCCAATCACCTGGACAACGCCGTGGCGCGGGCTCACGAGGCGGCCGACAGCGCCACCCGGCTCAGGGAGCGGGACTGGATCGTCCAGGCCCGCCGGATCGAAGGGAGCGCGCTGCTCAGGCAGGGGAAATCGGAGCCGGCCGCCGCCGCGTTCCGGCAGGCGCTCGCGCCATTCCAGGAAATGCGATCCGGCCTCGCCGGCCCCGCGCTCGCGGCGTTTCTCGCGCGCCCCGAGACGGCGGCCCTCGGCCGCGACGCCGCCGCGGCTCTCGCGACGGTTCCCGCCGATCACGACAAGCTGCTGGCGCTGCTGCGCCCCTGAGCAGCGCCTGAAAATCCTTTGACAGCGCGATTTTTTCGCGGTTAGAATCCTGTCACTCGACCGCCACGAGAGGGGGATTCTGCATGCGACCGATGACACGGACGAAGCCTGTCCTGCTCCTTGCCGCCCTGGGCGGCCTCCTGATCGCCACCGTTCCGGCCTGGGCCGACTGCACCACTCACGACAGCGAAGCCGGCTTCCTCGAGGCGCTCGGCGCCGCCGTGAGCCGGCAGACGTTCGACGGCTTCAGCGCCGGCACCGAGATCAACGATCAGATCTCCGGCCTGGTCGTCTCCTCCGGCGGCTCGGCCCCGGTGGTGCTGTCGAGCCCGTCGGCGAAGAGCACCCCGAACGTCCTGAGCGGCGGCCTCCCCGGCTTCGCGGAGGTGCCGCTGCCGCAGAGCCTGGATTTCTCCTTCAGCCCCATCCTCAACGGGTTCGGCCTGTACCTCACCGACCTGGCGCCCGGCGCGACGGCGGCCCACGTGATCGTGACCTTCGACAGCGACGCGAGCGAGTCGTTCCCGGTCTCCGACACCGATGAGAACGCGGCGACGCCGGAGTTCTTCGGCATCGTGTGCGACGAGCCGATCGACGGCTTCCGGGTGAGCTCCGGCTTCGGAGCGGGGGGGGACGTGGTGATCGACCAGCTCGGCATCGACGATCTGCTGCGCCCCGCGGGCGAAGGCGAGGACTGTTGCGCGCCCGTGTGCACCGGGCAGCCGGTCTCGTCCGAGGGCGTCCTGGGCGTGAACGGCAACGGGCAGGACGGTCTCGAGGGGGAGAGCGGCATCGCCTCGGTCGAGCTCGTGGAGGGTTCGAGCAACGTCACGCTCTCCGTGGACGAGTTCTCGGCCGGCGACTCTTCGGTCGATTTCCGCGTCGTGCCGATGGATCCGCTGCTCGACGGCCAGGGAACGATCCTCGTGACCGACGTCAGCGGCAAGTCGTGCACGCTGCCGGTGACGTTCCGCGCCGTCGACCCCGGCCCCGCGAACGCCGAGGCGATCTGCGGCGGCGGCGGAACACTCCTGTCGGTCAGCAACGCGCTCTCGGGTCCCGGCGGGCCTTCCGCCTGCAGCCTCGAGTTGCTCGGCGAGGACAGCAGCCCGGAGCTGCCTCCCGGCTACGAGCCGTCGCCGGAGGACGATCCGTTCCCCTGCCGCATCATGACCATCGAGTCGCCGATCACCGGCCTCACCAGCATGTCGTACAAGAAGGACGGCGCCTTCGAGCCGCGGCTGCGCCTGATGTACTCGCACTTCGATGGCGCGACTTTCCCGCCCTTCACCGACATCACGACGTCGGTGGACCAGATCACCACCATCACGCCCGATCCGACCCGCGTGCAGGGAAGCGGCGGCTGGTCGCCGGTGAAGGTGACCTGCGCCGTCCTGAGCGAGATCTGCAACGGCCTCGATGACGACGGCGACGGCTCGACCGACGAAGGGCTGCCGGTCGGCGGTTCGCCTCTGGACGCCGACGGCGACGGCGTGCCGATCTGTCCCGCTTCGCCGGGCGGCGCGTTCGACTGCAACGATCAGCTCGCGTCGATCCATCCCGGCGCGGCCGAGACCTGCGATGGCATGGACGACGACTGCGACGGCGCCATCGACGAGGGCGCGCCGGCCGGCGGGGCCGCGTGCACCATCCCGGGCCTCCTCGGCGTCTGCGCCCAGGGCGAGACCTCGTGCGCCAGCGGACCGATGGTCTGTTCGCAGGTCCACACGCCGTCCGCCGACCTCTGCGACGGCCTGGACAACGACTGCGACGGGATCGTGGATGAAGGCTTCGTGTTCGGCGGCTACCAGCAGCCGGTGAACGGCAACGGCTCGAGCATCTTCAAGCGCGGCCGCGCCGTGCCGTTCAAGTTCTCGCTGAGCACCTGCGCCGGCGCGAACGTGCCGAACAGCGTCGCCACGATCCAGGTCTTCTTCTACAGCAACGGCGTGCTCGGCTCCGAGATCGAGGACATCGGCTCGGTCGGCAAGGCGAACACCGACAACCTGTACCGCTACGACGCGGGCGCCCGGCAGTACATCTACAACCTCGACACCTCGCCGCTGCGCGCCAACGCCACGTACCTCGTCCGCACGCACCTCGCGGATGGGACGGATCACGACGTCCTGATCTCCGTGCGCTGACGTCGTCCGTCAGCCGCCGGGGTCAGCGCTGTTTGGAATCGACCGCCGCGATGGCGTCTTCGAGGATGTCCATCCCCTGCTCGAACAGATCGCGGTCGATGGTGAGCGGCGGCTGCAGGCGGGCGAACCAGGTGATGTTGTCGTGGATGTAGTAGAGGCCGTTCTTCAGGCAGTGCTCGTTCACGGCCATCTCGGCTTCGTAGTTGCGCTCGCGGGTGGAGCGATCCTTGACGAACTCGGCGGCGAGCCACAGGCCCAGGCCGCGCACCTCGCCGATCATCCTGTATTTCTCCTGCATGGCGCGCAGGCGCTCGAGACCCCAGGCTCCCAGCTCGGCGGAGTGGCGCAGCACGTCGTCCCGCTCGATGATCTCGATGGCCTTGATGGCGGCAGCGCAGGCGGCGGGATGTCCTGAATAGGTGCTCGAGATGAACGCCTCCGCCTTGTCCATCAGCGCGGACTTGCCGGAGATGGCGGCGATGGGCATCGATCCGCCGGACAGTCCCTTGCCGATCACCATGAGGTCGGGCACGACGTTCCAGTGCTCGAGGGCCCACCAGGTGCCGCAGCGGCCGAAGCCGCTCTGCACCTCGTCGATGCACAGCGCCCAGTCGTGCCTGTCGCACATCGCCCGCAGCCCCGGGAGGAAATCGTCGGGCGGAATCCACACGCCCGCCTCCCCCACCACCGGCTCGACCAGCACCCCGGCGATCATCCGCGGCGGCACGTCGTAGAACAGCAGCATCTCCTCGATGTATTCGAGGGTCGCCTGCCCGGCGCCGCCGCCTTTCTGGGAGCGCAGCGGCGTGCGGTAGGTGTAGGGATACGGGGCGTGCAGGAAGCCGGAGCCGAGGAGCGCCAGGTCGTCGCGCATGTCGGCGTTCAAAGGCCCCGCCTTGAGCGCGCCGTACGACAGTCCGTGGTACTGCCCGTAGAAGGAGAGGACGTACGGTCGTCCGGTGCCGCGGCGCATCAGGCGCAGCGCGCCCTCGACCGCCTCGGTCCCGGTGGTCACGAAGACGACCCGGTCGTGTCCCGTCGGGCAGACGGCGAGGAGCTTCTCCGCCAGCTCGATGCGCTGCACGCTGTTGCCGGCGGACGTCCAGCAGGTCACGCCCGCCTGCTTCATCATCGCGTTGGTCGCCTCGACCACCTCGGGATGACAGTTGCCGACGTTGTTCGTGCCCCAGCCCGCCCCGAAGTCGATGTAGCGGTTGCCGTCCACGTCCTCGATGAGCGAGCCCTGGGCGCTTCTCGCGATGAACGCCCGCTCCTCGAGCGCGCCGTAGGCCCCCTTCGGGAAGAGCTGCGGCTCGAGCGCCATGAGGCGCCGGCTCTCGGGCCCCGGCGGCGGGGTTTTGATCAGTGAAACGGTCTTCCGGGGCGCCATGGGGCGATTATAGACCCCGGCTCGTGCGTGACTCGGCCGGACCGCCCCGCGAGGGACGGTGCAGCCACGCCTCGACCTCCGCCGCCAGGGCGGTGACCCGGGCGGGATCTTTCGCCGCCAGGTCGGTCGTCTCGAGCGGATCGTCGGCGGTGCGGTACAGCTCGTGCCGGCCGTCCGAGCCCCACACGAGCGTGTCGTCCCGGCTCCGGAACGACACGAGCGTGCGGTCGAAGCGGGAGAGATCGGCCCCGGGGAAAGACTCCGCCATCACCTTGAGGAAGTCGGTCGGGGGGCCGGCGAACTCCCCGACGATCGGCGCCTTCGGATCCCGGCCGCGGCCGCCGGCGATCCCCGGGAGAAGCGCCGCCTCGATGGTCGCGCCCCTGGGCGGCGCCACGCCGACCAGCGCCAGGAGCGTCGGAAAGAGATCGTGGAGCTGCACCGGCGTGTCGATTTTTCGTCCCGCCTCGACGCCGCGCGGGTAGCGCACGACGATCGGCACCCGCAGCAGAGTCGAGTGCACGCTCATCTTGTGGTCGAGCATCCCGTGCTCGCCGAGGTTCTCGCCGTGGTCGGCGGCGACCACCACGATGGTGTCGTCCCGCAGGTGCGTCTCGGACAGCCAGTCGAGGACTTCCCCGATGCGCCGGTCCACGTAGGCCACCTCGCCGTCGTACAGGTCGCGGAGCAGATCCAGATCCTCCGGCGTCAGGTTCGATCGCCCGAGGATGAAGGCCATCTCGTCGGGATGGCCGAGGTGCGACAGCCGTTCGACCCGCGCCGGGTCCGCCCCGGCCCGCAGCATGCGGCCGCGCTCCGGCTCGGGAGGGTGGTACGGCAGGTGGGCTTCGAAGTAGTTCGCGAACAGGAAGAACGGCTGCCGCTGCGCGTCGCTGTTGTCGGCGTACCAGCGCAGGAACCGCTCGATGCGCTGGTTGTTGAGCGAGGCGCCGGTGTCGGGGGATCCCTCCGGCACCTCGCGCCAGGTCTCGCCCCAGGTGTCGAAGCCCTGCTGGAAGTTGTAGGTGGCGCCGAGCCAGGGGTTGGCGGTGTAGCCGACGGTGCGATAGCCGGCGTCGCGCAGCACCTCGGCGAGGGTCGTCTCCGTATCGGGCAGCCGCAGCGACCCGCAGTCGGTGCGGTGCGCCGAGGGATACCGCCCGGTGAACAGGCTGGCGTGCGCCGGCACGGTCCACGGCGCCGGGGAGAAGGCGGCGGTATACACCGTTCCTTCGCGCGCCAGGGCCTCGAGGCGGGGAGCGATTTCGCGCAGCGCGCCTCCCCAGGAGAAGCGGTCCGCCCGCACCGTGTCCATGACGAGCAGGACGATGTTCGGCCGGCGGCGCCCGGCGCACGCCGGCAGCGCCAGAACGGCGCCGGCCGCCGCCAGAAGCAGCGCCGCCGCGAGCCTTGACACCCCCTCGCGCGCTCCCCGAGAATGACGGCTCACGATCAGCAACCTCGTTTCGAATGGAGAAACCGATGGCCTCGACCCCCACCGCCCCCGTCCGCTCCGGCAACGCCGCCCGCATCAGCGGGCCGCTCCCCGGTCCCAAGGCGAAGGCCATCATCGAGCGCGACCGGCGCGTCGTGTCGCAGAACCTCAGCAAGGACGTGCCGCTGGTCGTGGCGCGCGGCGAGGGGATGGTGATCGAAGACGTGGACGGCAACCGGTTCCTCGACTTCGCCGCCGGCATCTCGACCGTCTCGACGGGTCACTGCCACCCCGACGTGGTCGCCGCCGTGAAGGCGCAGGCCGAGAAGCTCCTGCACGTCTGCTACACCGACTTCTACTACCCGGTCTACATCGACCTGTGCGAGACGCTGGCGCGCCTGGCGCCGATCTCCGGGCCGAAGCGGATCTTCCTGACCAACTCCGGCGCCGAGGCGGTGGAGACGGCCGTCAAGCTGGCACGCGTGCGCACCGGGCGGCAGAAAGTCATCGGGTTCTTCGGGGCGTTCCACGGGCGCACCTTCGGCGCGATGTCGCTCACCGCCAGCAAGCCGGTGCAGCGCCGTGGCTACGCGCCGTTCGTCCCGGAGGTGTACCACACGCATTACGCCTACTGCTACCGCTGCCCGGTGAACCGCCAGCCCGAGTCGTGCTCGGTCGAATGCCTGGAGCTCTTGACCGAGCAGATGTTCCATCACACCATCGACCCGCACGAGGTGGCGGCGGTCATCGTCGAGCCCGTGCAGGGCGAGGGCGGCTTCATCCCGCCGCACCCGCAGTTCCTGCCGAAGCTCCAGGCCCTGTGCCGCGACAACGGCATCCTCCTCATCGCCGACGAGGTGCAGAGCGGCATGGGGCGCACCGGAAAGCTCTTCGCGCTCGAGCACTACGGCATCGACCCCGACATGATCATCCTGGCCAAGGGGATCGCCTCCGGCATGCCGATCTCGGCGGTCATCGCGCGCGACGACGTCATGAAGTGGAACGACGGCGGCCACGGCTCGACGTTCGGCGGCAACCCGGTGTCGTGCTCGGCGGCAATCGCCACCCTCAAGCTCCTCGAAGGCGGCCTCATCGCCAACGCCGGGCGCGTCGGGGCGCACCTGCAGGAGCGCCTGCGGGGCCTGCAGGCCAAGCACCCGATGATCGGCGACGTGCGCGGCCTGGGGCTCATGGTCGGAATCGAGATCGTCAAGGATCGTGCGACGCGCGCGCCGGATCCCGAGTCGCGCCATGAGCTCGTGGTCCAGACCTTCGAGCGCGGCCTGCTGATCCTGCCGTGCGGCGCCTCCACCCTGCGGCTCTCGCCGCCGCTCGTCTGTCGCGAGCGGGACGCGGACGAAGCGGTGGACATCCTCGACGCCGCCTGCACCGCGGTCGCCGCCGCGCGCCGCTAGCCTCAGGAGCCGGTCCGGGCCTTCGCGGCGGCCGGCTCCTCCTCGTGGGCCGGCGGCGGTCCCGCGTACAGCTCCTCGATCACCTTGCGGTAGCGCTCTTCGATCACCTTGCGGCGCGGCTTGAGCGTCGGGGTCATCTCCCCGGCCTCGACGGTGAAATCGCGGTCGAGCAGGCGGAACCGGCGCACCCGCTCGTAGCGCGCCAGGGTCTCGTTGATCGCCGCCACGCGCCGGGCGAACAGGTCGAGCACGCGCGCATCCCTGAGCAGGTCGGCCGGCTCGATGATGCCGAGCCCCTTGTGCAGCGCGTACGAGCGCAGCATCTCGAAGTCGGGGACCAGCAGGGCGGCGATGTAGTTGCGCCGGTCGCCCAAAACCACGGCCTGGGCGATGAAGCGGTCGGCGCGGAGCAGGTTCTCGATCGGCTGCGGCGCCACCATCTTGCCGCCGGAGGTCTTGAGCACCTCCTTCTTGCGGTCGGTGATGACCAGGCACCCGTGCGCGTCGAAGCGGCCGATGTCCCCGGTCAAAAGCCACCCGTCCCGGAGGATCTCGCGGGTCGACTCGGGATCGTTCCAGTAGCCCGACATCACCGAGTCGCCGCGCACCTCGATCTCGCCGTCCGCGGCGAGGCGCGCCTCGATGCCGTCGATCGGCGGACCGACCGAGCCGATGCAGATCCGGTCGAGCCGGTTCACCGCGATGACCGGGGCGCACTCCGTCATGCCGTACCCCTCGATGATGCGCAGCCCGATGCCACCGAGGATCTCGGCGAGCGCCGGCGACAGGGGCGCGCTGCCGGACACGAAGAAGCGCAGGCGCCCGCCGAAGCGCTCGAGGATGGCGGCGTAGACGAGGCGCGCGGCCAGAGCGTGCCGGACGCGCAGCAGGAGCCCGGGTCCCGGCGGGTTGACCGGCCCGCCGGCGCGGCGCTGCGACGCGCCCCAGGCGGCCGCCGTGTTCAGCCCCCAGTTGAAGAGGATCCGCCTGGGGCGCGGCAGCGCCACCGAGCGGTCGAGCAGGCGCTGGTACATCTTCTCGAACAGGCGCGGCACGGCGCAGACGATGGTCGGGCGCACCTCGGTCAGGCAGGCGGCGAGCGACTCGATCGACTCGGCATAAGCGATGGTCGCGCCGCGCCAGAGGTAGCAGAACTCCACCATGCGCTCGTAGACGTGCGAGAGCGGCAGCACCGAGAGGCAGACGTCCGACGCCTCGAACGGGATGGCGTCGCACGAGGCGCTCACGTTGTGCGCGAAGTTGCCGTGCGACAGCATGACGCCCTTCGGCCGTCCGGTGGTCCCGGAGGTGTAGATGACGCTGGCGAGCTCGCCCGGCTTCGCGGCGCCGAGCCCTTCGGGATTGCCCGGCGGCGGCAGGGCCGGGCCCCCCGCGGCGCGACCGCGCGCGCCGAGCGCCTCGAGATCCGCCAGCGCCATCACGTCCGCCGGGAGGGCGCCGCGCGGCTCGAACCCGATGACGTGCTTCAGATCCTGGAGCCGCGGGCGGATCGACTCCACCCGCGCGCGCAGCCCCGGCGTCGAGACGAACAGCGCCTTCGCTCCCGAGTCCTGCAGGATGAAGGCAATCTGGTCGGGCAAAAGCGTCGGGTAGATGGGCACGCCGGCCGCCCCGGCCAGCAGGATGGCGTGATCCGCCAGCGTCCACTCGGGGCGGTTCTCCGACAGGATGGCGACCCGGTCGCCTGGGCCGACGCCGAGGCCGCGGAGGCCGCGCGCCAGGTCGCCGATGCGGAGCAGGAACGTGGTCGTGTCGATCGGATGCCACGCGCCGTCTGCCTTGAACAAGAGCTGATCGGCCTTCGGGGCGGAGGCTTCGAGGCGGCGCGCGATGTCGCAGAGGGTGCGGAGCGTCACCGCACTCCGCCGGCCGTGGGAATGTTCCGGGGACCTCGCGTCACCTCGACTCCGAGGCCGGGGAGCGACGCACGCAGGACGCGACCGCGGTCCGACGGTGGAGGCGGCGATCGGAATCGAACCGATGCATCGAGGTTTTGCAGACCTCTGCCTTACCGCTTGGCTACGCCGCCCTGACCGTCAGCATCGACTTCGTAAGGATGCCGCGACTATAACGGCGGGGCAAGCGGGAGTCAACGGCGCGACCCGGGCACGGCGGCGTGGGCGCCGGAACGAAAACGCCGGCCCCGAAGGGCCGGCGTCGAATGTTGGAGCGGGAAACGGGAGTCGAACCCGCGACTTCAACCTTGGCAAGGTTGCACTCTACCACTGAGTTATTCCCGCTCATTCGTCTCCGTGGATGGCGAAAAACTATACGAAGGGCTCCCCGACCCTGTCAAGCAGGAGTGGAGGGGGACGCACCGGAAGGGGTCGCCACGGGCTCCCGCCGGAAGGCGAAGTACCAGCCCGAGGCGAGGCCGGCCGGCAGCCGGTCGGCGAGGCTGCCGTTCCAGCGGATGAGGCGCGGGTTGTCTCGGAACAGCGTGTGGGCGATCGGGCCCGACCAGAGCGCGCTCCGCCCCTCGGCGACGCAGGCGAAGCCGAGCGACTCGAACAGGCGCAGCACCGCGCCGCGCGTGAAACGCTGGCAGTGCGGTGAGTTCTCGTTGAGGGTCGCGAGGCTCTCGGGCGCGTCCTCCGTCGCGGTCGCGGCGGACACGGCGGCGTGGCGTCCGGTGCGGCGCTGCACGGCGGCGCGCAGCCGGTGCCAGGCGGCCTCCAGCCGCCAGAACCCGGGCACCTTCCGGAGGAGCTCCCAGGCATGGCTGTCGATCTCGAACGCCCCGTAGCCGTTCGGGACGGTGAGGATCAGCAGGCCGTCCCGCTTCAGGCAGCGCGACAGCACGCCCACGAAGGCCGGCGGATCGGGGATGTGCTCGAGGACCTCGGAGGCGATCACGGCGTCGAAGCTGCCTTCCCAGGGCTGCTGCTCGATCCGTCCCGCCACGTACACCAGGTTGGCGAGCAGAGGATTGGCGTTCAACCGCACGGCCCGGCCGATCGAGACGGCGTCGATGTCGATGCCCGTGATGTGGTGGCCCTGGATCGCCAGGGGACGCGTGATCATGACGCCGGTGCCGCACCCGAAATCCAGGACGCGCAGCGGCGCGTCAGCGTCGGCCCGCAGCGGACCGCCCGGGTGCGCGGCCCGCAGTTCGTCGAGGCGCGCGGCGATGAACTCGAGGCGCTTGCGGTGGCCGTAGACGTTCTCGCGCCCGGGGAGGCGCCCGGCCCCGGTCTCCTCGAAGCGGCGAGGATCGGCATCGGCGGCGGCACTCTGTTCCCGCCGCGCCGCGAGGGCGTTCATCGCAGAGGCCGCCGGGCCAGGCAGCCGATCCGCTCGCCGAAATACACCAGCGGGAACAGGACGCTCTTGAGGAAGCCCGGCAGGAACGAGGGCATGGTCAGGAGCCCGTGCCATTCCGACGAGAAGCGGACGATCTCGAGCCCGCAGGCGCGCAGGTCGCGCTTCAGCTCACGCGGCGCGTACAGGTGGCAGTAGCCGTAGTCGCTGGAGCCGCGGCGGTTTCGCAGGTGCGCCGGCAGGAAAGTGCTGTACCGGTTCGGGACCGTCACCGCCACGTGTCCGCCCGGACGCACCACGCGGGCCATCTCGGCGAAGGCCTTCCGCCGCGCCTCGGCGCCGGGGATGTGCTCGATGGTCGAGTACGAGACCGCGAGATCGAACGTGGCATCGGCGAAGCTCAGCCGGGTGGCGTCCTCGACGCGGAAGACCAGCTTGCGGTACTGCTCGGGGGGCATCTCCCGGCACGCGATCGTCTCGGCCATGCCGATGACGTCGGGGTGCACGTCCACCGCCGTCCAGCGCCCGACGTGCCGCGCGAAGTGCATCTCGTCGATGGGCTCGAGGCACCCGACGTTGAGGACGCTCGTGCCCGTGAGATCGATCCCTTCGAGGAGATCCCAGTCCACCAGCGCCTTGGTGGCGATGTAGGTCGGGTTGTCGCGGAAGCCGCGCTCCAGCACCCGGGCGGCGGTGGAGGTATACGCCTGGTGGACGACGTCGCGCGTCCTGTCGAGATCGACCGCTTCGGTCCGGGAGGCCATGGGCGAGTGCAATATAGTGATCGCCCGCGGCCGCGTCCACCATGCCCCGAAGGCCGCGTCCCGACCGGGGTTCCGGCACTGCTCAGCCGCCCGTGCCGAAGGCGTCTTCGAGGTGGCGGAACAGCCAGGGCTCGCCGGGACGCGCGAGCACTTCGACGACGTCGAAGCGGCACGGGGGCTCCGGGTGGAACCCCTGGCGCAGCAGGAAGAAGCGCGCCGCCCGCTCCATGCGGGCCCGCTTCCGCCAGCCGACCGCCTCGGAGGGCCTTCCCCACGACAGGCTGGCGCGCGCCTTGACCTCGACGAACACCAGGACCTCTCCATGACGGACGATCAGGTCGATCTCTCCGGAGCGGGTGCGGAAGGAGCGCGCCAGCACCCTCATTCCACGCGCCTCGAGGAACCGCGCCGCGGCCTCTTCGGCGCCCTGGCCGAAGGCGCGGGCCGTGCGGTAGCGATCGCGCTCCTCGGAGACCGTCATACCGGGGTCGATGGCGTCCTCGGCCGTGCCGCCCGGGATCAGGACCCCTTCCGCTTCCAGCGGACCCCCTGCGGGGTGTCCTCGAGGAGGATGCCGCGCTCCACCAGCTCCTTCCGGATCGCATCGGCGCCGGCCCAGTCGCGCGCGGCGCGCGCCGCCTGCCGCTTCTCGATCAGGGCTTCCACCTCGGAGTCGAGGCAGCCCTCGGGGCCCAGCCGGATCCCGAACACCTGCTCGAAGACGCCGAGCGTCTCGCGCACCGCCGCCCCGTCGCCGGCACGGGCGGTGCCGGCGTCGAGGGCCGTGTTGGCGTCGCGCACCAGGTCGAACAGGGGCGCCAGCGCGGCCGCCGTGTTGAGGTCGTTGTCGAGCGCCTCGAGCATCTCCTCGCGCGCCCGAAAGGCGCGCTCCGAGAGGTCCGAGGTCCCCGCGTCGAGCGGCGTCCGGCCGAGACGATCGGCCAGGTCGTCGAGCCGGCACAGCGACGCCTCCGCCTGGCCGAGCCCTTCGAAGGTGAAGTTGAGCTGCTTGCGGTAGTGGGCCGACAGGAGCAGGTAGCGGATCGGCCGCGGCCGGTGGCCGCGGGCCATGAGGTCGCGCAGCGTGAAGAAGTTCCCCTTCGACTTGGACATCTTCTCGCCGTCCACGATGAGGTGCGCGGCGTGGAGCCAGGTGCGGACGAAGGGCTTGCCGGTCGCGGCCTCGCTCTGGGCGATCTCGTTCTCGTGGTGCGGGAAGATGTTGTCCACGCCGCCCGTGTGGATGTCGAAGGTCTCCCCGAGGTACTTGAGCGACATCGCGGAGCATTCCAGGTGCCACCCCGGACGGCCGGCGCCGAACGGCGACTCCCAGAACGGCTCCTCCCCCTTGCGCATCTTCCAGACGGCGAAGTCGCGGGGGTTGTCCTTGTCGTACTCGTCGGCGTCGATGCGCGCCTGCCCCGCCGCCGCCGAGTCCGGGTCGAGGCCCGACAGGCGCCCGTAGGTGGGGAAGGTGTCGATGCGGAAGTAGATCGACCCCTTGCTCTCGTACAGGTGCCCGCCGGCGCGCAGGCGCTCCATGAGCGCCGTCATCTCGGGGACGTGCTGCGTGGCCCGCGGGTACAGCGCGGCCCGCTGGATGCCGAGCGCGTCGAGGTCCTCGAAGAAGGCGTCGATGTAGGTCTTCGTGTGGTCGTCGAGCGCCCGGCCGTTCTTGAGCGCTCCGGCGATCGTCTTGTCGTCGACGTCCGTCAGGTTCATCACCTGGGTCACCTGGAAGCCGCGACATTCCAGGTGGCGGCGGAGCAGGTCCTCCCACAGGTAGGTGCGGAAGTTGCCGATGTGCGCGTAGTCGTAGACGGTCGGGCCGCAGGTGTACAGCCCGACCTCGCCCGCGCGCATCGGGCTGAACGGCTCGACCGCGCGCGTCAGCGTGTTGTGGAATCTGATGCCCAACGGTCCCCCGCACCGGCCGACAATCGAAGGCCCCGTCGCGCTTGAAGCGCGGCGGGGCCCGGGAACTCGTCCGTCGATTCCTGCGTCAGAACTCGAACTGGAACCCGATCGAATAACGCCGCCCGAAGCGCCGGTTCGCGTCGATCTGCAGCGCGCCGCCGCGGTTCGGGTTGTCGGGCTGATACGTCGTGATCGTCAGATCGTCCGTGTTGAGCAGGTTCGCCACGGCCAGGAACAGCTTGGAGTTGTAGCGCCCCATGACGAACGACTTGCTCGCCTGCAGGTCGATGTTCAGCTGCGGCTTGTTGCGCCGGCTGTTGCGGTCTTCGGGCTGGAAATACCACTTGCCGTCGATGGTGTTGGGGTTGTGGTCGGGGTCCGGGTCGAACTGCACGCGGCCGAACAGCGTCCGGAACGACGGGTACTGGAAGTTGTCCAGCGAGAACGCCGTCGTCTCGAGCGCGTACGGCAGGCCGGTCGCCCACTGCACGACGCCGCCGACGCTCCAGTCGCCCGGCAGGAACGTCGTTCCGTTGAACCGCACGATGTGGCGCTGGTCGAAGTTCAGGTAGCCGTATTCGTACGGCACCGCCGCCGGGTCGTCTCCGAGCGACGAGGTGAAGTCCTCGGCGTCGCCCTGGGCGCGGCTGTACGAATAGGAGGCGTCCATCTGCCACTTGCGGCTCAGGCGCTTGGTGATCTCCAGCTCGATGCCGCTGAACTTGGACGTGTTGTAGTTGCCGAGCCGGTAGATCTGGTTGAAGAAGAAGTTCTGGATGTACAGGTCCGGCAGCATGTCCCCCGCGGGGGTGCCCGACCCGCCGTCTCCGGGTCCGAAATTCAGCTGGCCGACCTGGTCGAGGGGCTTGCCGTCGAAGTAGCGGAGGGTGTGGTTGATGTCGCGATCCTGCAGACCCAGGCGCGCGTCGCGCCGGATGTAGCGCAGGCTGAGGGAGACTTCCGGCGCCAGCTCGCGCTCGAAGCCGACCGACCACTCGTCGGTGAAGGGGGTCTGCAGCCCGCGGTCGATCTGCGAGGTGCTCGGCGGCGCCTTCGAAAGCGGCGTGCCGTAGCCGTTGTTCGGCAGACCGGCGTCGCTGACGAAGTCCGTGTCCTTCTTGTAGTACCGCTGGATCGTGTCCGGGCCTTCCTCGCGGATGACCGAGTTCAGGAAGAGCTTGTCGTAGAAGCGGCCCCACGACGCGAAGACCTTGGTCTTCGAGTCCGCGAAGGGATCCCAGGAGACCGCCAGGCGCGGCGCCAGGTTGTTGTTGGTCAGGCGGAACGGCTCCTCGGTCTGGAACGTCGCTCCCAGCTCGCGCATCTTGTCGCGGTTGAGCGTGCCGTCGGGGTTCAGCGCCTCGGGGAACAGGGTCGCGAGGGAGGTGGCGGAGATCGAGGTGGACGTGTGGTGCTGCGTCAGGCGCGAGATCTTGGTCTTCAGCAGCCCCTGCTGGATGTCCTTGATCAGCTGGGGCTCCTGGTCCTTGCACCCGGGATCGTTCCCGAAGAACAACTGATCGTCGCAGATCCCATGGTTGTCCTGGCCATCGTTGTCACCGATGGTGGTGTCGTCCTTGCCCAGCTGCTGGCCGGTCAGCCCCCCCAGGCGGTCGAACAGGGCCCGCTGGGCGGACGGATCGAACTGCGAGTACCCGAACGAATCGGTACTCTCGCGGGTGAACCTCACACCGAGGTTGAGGGTCAGGTTCGGAACCGGCTTGAACGTGTCGTGGACGTAGAGGGCCCCCGTCAGCGACGTGGCGGTGTTCTGGACCTGATTCTCGGCCGGGAGGAGGACGCCGATGGTGGCGATGAACGCGCCGGTCGTCGGTGGCTTCAGGTTCGGCTCGGAGAGCGGGCGCAGGTTCGTCGTCTGGTCGTAGTGTTCCTTTTCGATGACGTACCCGGTCTTCAGCTCGTGCTGGCCGTGCCAGTCGGGGACGAACATCGTCAGGTCCTGGCGCAGCGTCTGCCGCCCGCGGTCCCCGGTGAAATCGGTGTTGAACGGACCGCTGACGCGCAGCGTCCGGAAGTCGAGCGTGTAGTCACGGTCGCTCGGCGTGGGCGCCGCCTCGTGGTACGGGTAGAAATTGCCTTTGGCGCCGGTCTCGTCCGGGATGCTCTGGTTGTTGTCGAGCGGGAACGGACGATCGTCGAGCTGGTTGTTGTGGTTGCGATCCTCGATGCCCGTGTCGAGACGGCCGTCGGCATCACGGTCCTCACCGATGTCCAGGACGCCGTTGCCGTTGTCGTCCTCGTTGAAACTGTCGAGGTGGTGATCGCAATCGAGGTCCTCGCGCAGGATCCCCTCGCAGGCCTTCGCGGGGGTCAGGCGGCCGTCGTGATCCAGGTCTTCGAGCGCGTCCAGCTGGCCGTTTTTCGGCCGGAAATCCTCGTAGACGTCGAACGCGCCGTCACGGTCCCAGTCCTCGCCGGCGTCACGCTCGGTGGCGTCGATGAAGCCGTTGTGGTTGCGGTCGTCGTAGAGCATGCCGTTGTGGTTCGAGTCCGCGTCCGTCGTCGGGACAAACTCGGGGTGCGTCACGAAATCCGCCACCGTCGTCTCGAGGAAGACGTTCGGGCTGAACACCGCCCGCTCGGTGAGGACCAGGTTGCGCCCGCCGCTGTACTGCGTGTACCCCGATTCGATGGCCGTGAACGAGTTCAGACCGAAGTTGTCGTCCTGCTGCGGGTCGATGGTGGCGGTGAAGACCAGCTTGTGGTTCGTGGACATGTCCCACGAGGCCTTGCCGAAGACGCGGAACTCGTCGTGCTCCTGGACGAACGCCTGGGTGACCGAGTTGATCGGCGTCTCGATCTGCCGGTACTCGGCGCTGACGAAGTACCAGGCCTTGTCCTTGACGATCGGCCCGCTGACGGTCAGCGCCGGGAGCAGGTCGTTGAACGTCAGGTCGCGCAGGCCGTGCTCGGTCAGGCCGCCGTGCAGGTGCGCGTCGTCGATGCCGGCCCCGTCGCCGTCGAGCACGCTGCCCCGGTAGTCGAAGCGGAAGCTGCCCTCGAAGTCGTTGCCGCCCGACTTGGTGGAGACGCGCACGAACCCGCCCTGGGCGCGGTCGAACTCCGCCGAGGCGCCGGAGGTGATGACCTCGACGTCCTGGATGGAGTTGATGTTGAGCTGCTGTCCCACCTGGCCCGTGACCGGGTCCACGGTGGAGACGCCGTCCACGAGCGTGTTGACGTCGGTGTCGCGGGCGCCGTGGATGTTCGGGTTCCCGTCGCCGTCCACGTCGGTCACGCCGGGCGCCAGCGTCAGGACGTCCTGGTAGTTGCGTCCGAGGATCGGCAGCGCGTCGATGAACTCGGAGGAGATGTTCGTGCTGGTGGTGGTGGACTCCGTGTCCACCACGTCGCTGGTGCCGGTGACCTTCACCGTCTCGGTCAGCTCCTTGCTGGGCCGGAGGGTGATCGGGACGACCAGCATCTTGTTCGCGGGCACTTCGATGTCGGACTGGGTGATCTTCCCCATCGTCGGAAACGCGATGGTGAGGCTGTACCCCTTGCCGGGAGGCAGGGGGGCGATGCGGAACTCGCCCTTGGCGTCGGTCGCGGCGCCGGTGTTGATGTTCAGATCCGGGTTGGACACGGACACGGTGGCGCCGACGATCGGCTGACCATCCTTGTCGAGCACGGTGCCCCTCAGGCCACCGGTGCTCTGAGCCATAGCCGGAACCGCGATCGTGAGTGCGAGAAGGGCGGTCAGGAGTGAAGAGGCAAAGCGTCTCATGACCATCAAAAAGACCTCCGGGCTGATCGATGGCGACGATCAGTCCCTGCTGGGCACCGGCCAGTTGGTCTCGCGCACGTTGTTGCGGTCACGCGGAGTCTAGAAAAACGAGCGATGCACTGTCAACAAGAAGTCGGATTCGACGAAAGCACGTCCGGTACGAAAGCGAAAGCGTGGTAATCATACTTTCAAGTCCAAGTGTGTCAAGGAGATGATCCCCCCCCTCCCACCCCCCTGCGGGCTCTATGCAGCGTAGGGGCCGGTCAGGCCCCCCGGTTCAGGAGAGGTCGATCTTCAACCTCTTGATCTTCTCGTTGAGGGTGGTGGCCTTCAGACCCAGCAGAACCGCCGCCCGGCGCTGGACACCCCCCGCCCGGCGCAGGCTCTCGCTGATGATTTCCCGCTCGAAGCGCTCCATCGTCTCGTAGAACGAGAAGGTTCCTTCCACGAGCAGGGACTGCACATCGGGGGGGCGCACCGGGGGGTTCTGCAGGCCCTCCGGGAGCAGATCGACCCCGATCTCCGTGCCGTTGGAGAGGACGACCGCCCTCTCGATGACGTTCTCCAGCTCGCGCACGTTCCCGCGCCAGGGGTGATCCATGAGCCGGGCCATGGCCTCGGGGGTCAGGCTGTGGATGGTTTTCCGATTCTCCTCGGTATATTTGGCGAGGAAATGATCCACCAGCGGCGGAATGTCCTCCCGGCGCTCCCGGAGGGCGGGGAGCTCGAGGGTGATGACGTTCAGGCGGTAATAGAGGTCCTCCCGGAACTCCCCCCGCCGCACCAGCTCCATCAGGTCGATGTTGGTGGCGGCGATGATCCGCACGTCCACCTGGACGCTCTGCACCGCGCCGAGGGGCAGGAACTCCTTCTCCTGGATGACGCGCAGGAGCTTCGCCTGCACCTCCGGCCGGATGCTGCTGATCTCGTCGAAGAAGATGGACCCGCCGTTCGCCACCTCGAACAGGCCCTTCTTGGCCGCCACCGCCCCGGTGAACGCCCCCTTCACGTGACCGAAGAGATTGCTCTCCAGGAGGTCGGCCGGCATGCTGCCCGAGTTGACCACCACGAACGATTCGGCCGGGCGCCCGGACCTGAGATGGATGGCGTGGGCGACCAGCTCCTTGCCCGTGCCGCTCTCCCCCTGGATCAGGACCGTGGACCGGCTCGGCGCCACCTGCTCGATCAGCGCATAGAGACCCTGCATGGCGCGGCTCTTCCCGACCAGCCCCCAGGACCCGGTCCTTCCCTGGAGCGCCCGGCGCAGCGTGCGGTTCTCGAGGGCGAGGCGGCGGTGGCGCAGGCCGTGGCGCACCGCCCGCAGCACCTCCTCGTTGCGGAACGGCTTGGTGAGGTAGTCGTGCGCGCCGATGCGCATCGCCTGCACCGCCGTCTCCACCGATCCGAAGGCGGTGAGCATGAGAATCACCTGGTCGGGATCGCGCTGGCGGATGTGGGGCAGCGCTTCGAGCCCGCTCATGCCAGGGAGCATCAGGTCGAGGATCACCAGGTCGAAGTCCCGTTCCTCGAGCGCCGCCAGCCCCTGCTCCGCGTCCGGGACGACCGTGAGCTGGTGCCCCTCCGGCAGCAGGATGGCGCCCAGGACCTCCTGGATGATCGGTTCGTCGTCGATGAGAAGGATGCGGCCGGCCTCGCGGGGGGCCGTTTGCTCCCCCGCCGAGGCCTCGGCGAATCCCGGTTCGACGCTCCCTTCGCTCATGCCGTGACCCTCCTGGCGCCGGCGTCGATCGCCGGCAGGCTGATGACGAACCGGGAACCTTCGCCGGGAGCGCTCTCCGCGGTGAGGGTCCCGGCATGTTCCTTGACGATGCCGTAGGAGACCGAGAGCCCGAGACCGGTGCCGCGGCCCCGGGGCTTGGTGGTGAAGAACGGATCATAGATGCGATCGAGATGTTCCGGTGCGATGCCGACGCCCGTGTCCGCGACCTGCACGCGCACCCGCCCCGCCGCGCTCATCGCCTGCACGTCGATGGTGCCCCCGTCCGGCGTGGCGTCCGCCGCGTTGAGGAGCAGGTTCATCAACACCTGCTGCAGCCGGCCGCGGTTCCCCGAGACGAACGGCAAGTCCGCGGCGATCTCCGGCTTGAGATTGATGCGCCGCTCCTTGAGGTGCGTCTCGAACAGGCTGATGGTCTCGCGCGCCATGTCGCCGACGTCCACCGGCTGGTAATCGCCGTCCGCCTGGCGGGCGAAGTTGAGCAGGCTCGAGGCGATGCCCGAGGCGCGCTCGGTCTGCGCCTGGATCTTCCTCAAGAGGGGCGTCGCCGGGTCCGCGGCGTCCCGTCCCTGGAGGAGCAGCTGCGTGTAGGACGAGATCCCCGTCAGGGGCGTGTTGACCTCGTGCGCGACTCCGGACGCCAGGAGACCGATGGAGGCGAGGTGCTCGCGGGCTCTGAGATCTTCCTCGCGGCGCACCTGGTCGGTGACGTCGTCGAGCGTGAGCACCGTGCCGAGCAGCAGCCCGCGCCCGTCGCGCAGCGGCGAGCGGGTCAGGTTGACCGTGGCCAGCCGGCCGTCGGCCGATCGCCACGGTGTGCGGTCGAGCCGCGCCCCCTCCTCGCCGCATTCCGGGATGGCGCGCACGACCCGCGCCGGCAGCACCTCGTCCAGCCGTCGCCCGAGCAGGCCCGGGCGCGGTGCGCCCGAGAGCGCCTCGAAGGCGCGGTTGAGCCCGGCGACGCGCCCCCGGGGATCCACCACCAGGATGGCGACCCGGCTCGATTCGAGGATGCTCTCATTGAACTCCTTCAGCGCCTCGACCTCGGACACCTTCTCGGCGAGGGCGCCGTACAGGCGCGCCCCGGCGATCGCCACGGCGGCGTGCCCGCCGAAGGACACGAGCAGCTGCAGGTCCTCGCTGGTGAATCCGCCGTCCTGGGGCGCGGGCACACCGACGAACGCCAGGATCTCGCCCTCCACCAGGAGCGGGATGAGGAACTCGACACCCTGCTCTTCGAGCAGGCGCGCGCCGCTCGGCAGGTCGAGCGCACCGGGATGGTCCCGCAGCGACAGCCAGTCCACTCCGGCCAGCAGGCCCAGCAGCGGGTCATCGGCGCCGAGCTCGCCGGCGGCGTCGCTGGAGAAGCGGCGATCGTTCCACGCGCGCACGAAGACGTGGACCGTCGCGACGTTGAACGTGCGCTCGATCCGGCCGGCGATGCGGCGGACGAGCGTCGGGAGGCTCAGCTCGCGGTTGAGCGCCTCGCCGAACTCCACGAGCGTGCGGCGGAAGTCGTGCCGTTCGCGATAGAAGAACTGATCGACGCCCGCCTTCAGCCGCCGGTGCAGCCGCGGGTAGAAGATGGCCATCAGCAGCGTGGCGCCGACGAGAGCGGCGTCGAAGCCGGGACGCGAGGCGCCCCCCGCCATCCGATCCATGACGACGTAGCAGGCGGCGTAGAGCGCGGCGGCGGACAGCAGCAGGCCGATGGCGACCGTGCCGCGCTTCAGGAAGAGGTCGAGATCCAGCAGCCGGTAGTGCACGATGGCGGCGGCGAACGACAGCGGCACGAGCGCCATCGGCAGCACCGAGAGCTGGCTCCAGTGCCCGATGCGGACCCCGAGCGACAGCGGCGCCAGGTACAGCAGGGCCGGCGGCAGGAACCCGCACACGCTTCCCCACGCCATCCACTTGAGCTGCCAGCGGGTCTGCAGCTTCTCGGCGGCGAGGTACGAGCGCACCGCCATGACGATGCCGGCGATGAGGTACGCCGCGACGTAGAGCTGCTCCAGGCGCTCCTTGAAGCGGATGGCAGCCACCGGGTCGTCGAAGCGGTAGGCGCCCCCGAAGGCGATGAGGACGAGATTGAACAGCAGGAGGACCGCCGGCGGCGCGTAGAGCAGGGCCCGCTTCAGCCTGCGGCCGGCGGCGCCGCGATCGTCGTCCGTCAGCGCCAGGTTGATGTGCACGAACAGGGCCGGCGCGAGCAGGAGACCCGCCAGGTCGCCCCAGTAGGTGGCGAGGTCCAGGAGCCCGCCGCGCCCGGTCGGCTTGTGGATGAGGTACAGGAACATCGCCTGGCAGTGCAGCGCGAACGGCACTGCGGCGCGCGCCCGCGTCGCCCGCAGCCACACGAGCAGCCCGACCGAGAGGAACGTCAGCGCGACGATCGCGAGGTAGTAGTCCACTGCGTCGCCGCCGCCGACCCACAGCGGCCGCACCGGGCACTCGACGGTTTCGCCGTTGCGATCGATCCGGAACAGGAGCGTCCCATCGCGCGCCACGGCGTCCACGGCGCGCTCCGCGTCCACCGCCATGCGCGCGGTCGCGTCGTCGATCTCCAGCAGGCGATCGCCGGGGCGCAGCCCGCCGCGCCATCCCGGCTCGCGCGGCACCACCCAGTCGGCGACCGCGCCGCGCGGCGTGTCGATCCACTCGACCCCGATCTCGGGCTCGAGCCGGGTCAGCCGCGAGGTGAAGGAGTGCGCGCCCCAGGCGAGCAGGAGCAGCGTGACGGCAACGGCGAAGGTGCGGCGCAGGCGCACGGTCGGACCCGGCTTAGAAGGTGAAGCCGACGCCTCCGGTCAGGAGGGTCGCCGGTCCGGCGAGGACGTCAGGCGCGAAGACCCCCGAGCCCCGAAGCACCACAATACAAGAGGATGCGAGCAGCGGGCGGGAATGGCTCCGGTCTCGCTCCCGAGTTGGCCACTTCATTCCGGCCCTCCGTCCAAAATCCTGAATGGAACGACCGAAGAGTGCGCGCGAGCGGTGCCAGGAAAAGCGGCTTACTCTAATCGAAGCAAGAATTTGAGTCAATCACGGCGGGGTCCGGACGGGGGCAGGAACGGCTCCAGAGGACACCCCCGGCAATCCGGAATTCCAGATCGGCACCGCTCCTTGGCCAGGCGGACGATGAGGGCGTGGAATTCGTTGTACAGGTCCACCTCGGCCGGCAACGCCTCCTCGAACCTCCGCCTCAGGTCTTCATAGCCCTCGTCGCGTCCGAGGTGCCCGTGCCGGTGGAGCAGCCGCCGGGTGTAGGCGTCGATGACGAAGACCGGGCGGTTCGCCGCATACAAGAGGATGGAGTCGGCGGTCTCCGGACCGACTCCCGGCAGGTCGAGCAGCTCGCGCCGCACCACCTCGAGCGGCCGGCCGAAGAGGTGGTCGAGGCTGCCGCCGTGCCGCTCCTCCAGCAGGCGGACGAAGACGAGCAACCGCTCCGCCTTCTGGTTGTAATAGCCCGACGGGCGGATGAGGTTTGCGACCACCCCGGCCCCGGCCCGCCGCATGCGCCCCGGGTGGAGGAGGCGCGCCTTTCTCAGGTTGCGGAGCGCCCGGGCAACATTCGACCAGGCGATGTTCTGGGTGAGGTAGGCGCCGACGATCACCTCGAACCGGCTGCGACCCGGCCACCAGCCCTGCGGCCCGTAGGCGCGGAACAAGGCCTCGTACCAGCGGCGGAAGGAGACGTCGCCGGTGCGCGGGGCCGCCCGGCGCGGCCGCGCGCGCGACGGCGCGCGCCTGCCGGTCAGAAGCGGGTCCGGACCTGGATGAGGTAGTGCAGATCGCTCCATCCGTCCTGGACTCCACCCGGCACGACGATCTCGAAGGTCCGCGCCTCGAGCGGCCGGAGCAGGAACGTCTCGCTCCGGTCGATCGGGTGCGGGACGGCGGGGTCCCCGCCTCCGACGGTGGACACGTCCCCGTTGACGCGCACCTCGAGCTGCAGCTTGCCGGCGACCACGACCACCGGAGCGATCGCGAGATCCAGGCGCTCGCGGCGGAAGCGCGCCTCGTCGCCGTCGGCCGGCAGGGTCGTGTGGTCGCTGACGGTCACGGCCACCTCGCGCCCGAGCATCGCCACCAGCTGCTGGTCGCCGAGGATCGAGGCCGACTCCCCTTCGACGCGCCGCTCCACCTCGAGATCGATCGAGACGAGATCGACCTGGTCGTCCCCCTCGTGGCGCGCCGTATCGCAGCGCACCCGGAGCGCCACCTTGCCGCCGGTCTTCGGAGAGACGTACGCGTCCACCAGCCGCTCTTCGCCGGCCTTGAGCGCGAGCGACGACGAGACGCTGCCCAGCGACCGGCCGCGGCCATGGTCCGAGGCGGCCGCGGCGGAGGCGGCGCGCGTCTCGATGGAGAGGGCCAGGAGGCAGGCGGGACCGCCCAGCTCCTGCACCTGCGGGACGAGCCGCGCCTCGACCTCGATCGCCTCGCGCGTGCGGCGCGCGTCCTTCGCCTGCAGCTCGATGGATTTCTTCAGCACGCCCGGCGCGCCGGGGATGAGATCGGCCTGGTCGGATCCCGCGCTCCACGTGCCGCGCCGATCGATCACCACGGTGTCGACGAGGACGCGCACCGCCGCGCCGTCCGATTCGGTCGACGGAGCGGCGATGGTCGGGTCCGCCGCGGCGCGGGGCGGGTGCGCGGCGGATGCGGCGAGGAGCCACACGGCCCAAAGCGGCGAAATCAACGGCACGATCAACGCATCCGGCGCTCCGCGCCGAGACTATCACAGCGCTCGATCGTGTATCCTCGGGACGTGGCCATCTCCCTCGATGAAGTGCGCCGGATCGCGCGTCTCGCTCACCTCGCCTTCTCTCCGGAAGAACAGGAGCGCTTCACCCGGCAGTTGAGCGCGATTCTCGATCACGTCCGCAGTCTCGACCGGCTCGACACATCGGCGGTCGAGCCGACGGCGCACGCCGGTTCCGGCATGGCGCTGCGCGACGACGCGATCCTGCCGCCGCTCGACAACGAGGCGGCCCTCGCCAACGCTCCCGAGGCGGAGCGCGGGCTGTTCAAGGTGCCGCGGGTGCTCGGATGAGCGGCGCGGGCGCTTCGCGCCCCGGCGGAGACGAGGCGATCCGCGCGGGCGCGGTGGCGCTGCGGGAGCGCATCGCCGCGGGCGAAATCACCGCCGGCGCCGCCGTGGACGCGTGCCTCGACCGGATCGGCGCGGTGGACGGATCGATCGGCGCCTTCGTCACGGTGGACGCGGACGGCGCGCGCGCGGCGGCCGCGCGCATCGACGCCGACCGCAAGGCCGGTCGTCCGCTCGGGCCGCTCGCCGGCGTGCCGGTCGCGCTCAAGGACATCCTCGCCACGGCCGGGCTCCCGACACGCTGCGGCTCGCGCATCCTCGAGCCGTTCGTCCCGCCGTTCGACGCGACGCTGGTGGCGCGGCTGCGCCGGGCCGGCGCGATCGTCCTCGGCAAGACCAACATGGACGAATTCGCCATGGGCTCGTCCACCGAGAACTCCGCCTACCAGGTCACCCGCAATCCGTGGGACCCGGAGCGCGTGCCCGGCGGATCGAGCGGCGGCTCCGCGGCGGCGGTGGCGGCCGACGAGGCGTCCGTCTCCATCGGAACGGATACGGGCGGATCCATCCGCCAGCCGGCCGCCCTGTGCGGCGTCGTCGGCATGAAGCCGACCTACGGCCGCGTGTCGCGCTTCGGCCTCGTGGCGTTCGCCTCGTCCCTCGACCAGGCGGGGCCCTTCGCGAACTCCGTCGCCGACTGCGCCGCGGTGCTGCAGGCCATCGCCGGCCACGATCCGAGCGACTCCACGAGCGCCGCGGAACCGGTTCCCGATTACGCCGCGGCGCTCGGGCAGGGGATCCGCGGCCTGAGGATCGGCGTGCCGCGCGAGTACTTTCCCGACGGGCTCGACGCGGAGGTCGCCGCGTCGGTGCGCGCCGGCATCGAGCTCGCGAAGGGGCTCGGCGCCTCGGTGCGCGAGGTCTCGCTGCCGCACACCGAGTACGCCATCCCGACCTACTACATCCTCGCCACGGCGGAGGCGTCGAGCAATCTCGCACGCTTCGACGGCGTGCGCTACGGCCGCCGCGCCGCCGGGACGAAGGACCTGGCCTCTCTCTACCAGGCGACCCGCGGCGAAGGCTTCGGCCCCGAGGTGAAGCGCCGCATCATGCTCGGCACCTACGTCCTGTCCTCGGGCTATTACGACGCCTACTATCTCAAGGGCCAGAGGGTGCGCACGCTCATCCGCCGCGACTTCGACGCGGCCTTCGGCCAGGTCGATGCGCTGCTGACGCCGACGAGCCCGACCACCGCGTTCCGGATCGGAGAGAAGGTGGACGACCCCCTGGCGATGTATCTCTCCGACATCTTCACCGTCACCGTCAACCTGGCGGGGCTCCCGGGCCTGTCGCTCCCGTGCGGCATCAGCCGCGCCGGCCTGCCGATCGGGCTGCAGATCGTCGGCGGGCGTTTCGCCGAGGCCACGGTGCTGCGGCTCGCCGCGGCGCTCGAAGCGGAGATCGGCTTCCGCGCGCGCCGCCCGCGGCTGCCGCGGACTCCTTCGTCGAGGCCTTGAACCGGCTCCACTCCGGAACCCGCCCGGGCCCGCGCGGCATGGTCCTGCTGGCACGCGGCGTCGTCCTGCTGGCGTGCGCGCTGGCGCTGCCGTCGCCCGGGATCGCCTCGCACGGAAGCGATCCGGGCGGCAGCCAGTCGCACCCGAAACCGGCGGTGCGCCTCGACGGCAAGACCGCGCCGGTGGCGAGACCCGCGGGCGAGACCGTGGTCGCCATCGAAGGAGACATCCGCGCCGTCGTCTCCGCGGGAGACCTGTTCCTCGACGTGGCCATTCCCAAAGAAGGAGTGACCGACGCCTGGCTGGCCCGCTTCGTTCCCACCGGCTCGGCGCGCCGCGCGGAGCGGGCCGCCCGCGGCGGCACCTGGCCGGCCCCGGGAAAGCGGCTGCGGCTGCGCTATCCGGTCGTGGACGAAGCGTGGCGCGTGAAGATCGTGCGCACCCTCTTCCCCGGGGCGGCGCCGGGCCCTGCCGGCTGGGTGCACCCGATCGACGCGGGCAAGGTTCCACCCTCGCTCCAGACCCTGCCCCGGCTGGCTCTCTGGTACACCGGTTCGGAGCGCAATGCCCCGGCGCTCGCCGAAGCGAATCCGCAAGCGGCCACCGTCACGCACGCCGGGGACGCGATCGCCGTTCCGCGCGCGCTCCTGCTGCCGGCCTTCGCGGCGCTGCTGCCGCCGGCGGCGGCGGTGGCCGGCAAGAGCTCCTCTTCGCCGGAGAAGACCGTCGCCGCGGCCGGCCCGTCGCCCGCCGGCTCGTCTCCGACCGAGGCGGCCACGGGCGACACGACGCTCGCGTCGCTCGCTCCGGTCGAGCCGGGCCATGAGCCCGACGCGAGCGGCGAGCCCCCCGAGCCCGAGGACGACTTCACCGAGGCTCCCGCCACCCCCGAAGAGGAGGAGCCCGCTCCTCCCGTTGGAGGCGAGGCCACTGTCCCCGCCCCGCCGCCGGCGCGTCGCCCGGTCGCCGAAGGCGCCAACGAGCTGTCCTACGGCCGGGACGCGCAGGGCCCGTACGCGGTCTACCGGCTGAAGAAGGGCGAGGCGCTCTACTCGGCGGTCGTCGTGCGCTTCACCGGACGCGTGGACGTGCAGGAGGTCAACGACCTGACCGCGCGCGTCGCCGAGCGCAGCGGCATCAAGGACGTCACCCGGATGCCGGTCGGCTCGCGCGTCCGCATCCCGCTCGACCTGCTGCTCACCGAGTACCTGCCGCGCGAGGACCCGCGGCGCCAGGAGTGGGAGCGCCACCAGGCGGAGGTCGAGCGCTACACCAACCCGGCCCCGCGCACCCGCAACCTCGAGGGCGTGGCGGTCATCCTCGACGCGGGGCACGGCGGCCGCGACATCGGCGCGTCGCACAACGGCGTCTGGGAGCACGACTACGTCTACGACGTCCTCTGCCGGGTCAAGGCGCTGCTCGAGAAGAACACGCGCGCCAGGGTCATCCCGACCATCCGCGATCGCCGCGACGGCTACAAGGTGCAGGAGGCCTCGCGCCTGAAGCGGAACCGGTCCGAGGTGCTGCTGACCGATCCGCCGTTCCCTCTCTCCGGAACCGTGCCGAGCGTCAACCTGCGCTGGTACCTCTCGAACTCGTGGTACCGCAAGCTCGTGCGCGAAGGGACCGATCCCTCGAAGGTGGTCTTCACCTCGTTCCACGCCGACGCGCGGCACCCGTCCATGGCCGGCGCGATGGTCTACGTCCCCGGGGCGGAATACCGCGCCGGACGCTACGGCAGCCGGCGGGAGGTCTACGCGCGGTATCGCGAGGCGCGCGAGGTGCCGTACATCTCGTTCACGCGCACCGAGCGCGAGCGATCCGAGGGTCTGTCACGGCAGTTCGCCGACGACCTGATCGGAGCGTTCGGCGACGGCGGCGTGCGCGTCCATCCCTATGAGCCGGTGCGCGAGCGCATCATCCGGCGCGGCCGGGCGTGGGTCCCGGCGGTTCTGCGCTGCAACGCCGTGCCGGTCGAGGTCCTGATCGAGATCAGCAACCTGAGCAACCCGCAGGACAGCCAGTCGCTCGCCGACCCGGCCTACCGGCAGAAGGTGGCGGAAGCCTACGTCGAGGCGCTCGGGCGCTACTTCGACGGAACGGGATCCACGACGGCCTCGCGCTACGGCGCGACGAACCTCGACTCGACGTCGAGATAGACCGCCTGCGGCTCCGGCTCGGGCCGGCCCGGCCGCCGCCGCATCGCCGGCTCGAAGACGAGTCCCTTCGCCGCGTCGGCCGATGCCCGATCGAGTCCCGCATCGCCGCACGACTCCTGGACCGCCGCATCAGAGACGGCTCCGTCCGCGCCCACGGTCAGCCGCAGCCGCGTCGGCCTGGCGGGCGCTTTGGCTCCGGCCGGGAGCAGGACCCGCACGGCCGGACGCGGCGGCGCGATGGTGGTCGCGGCCGCATCCTTTCCGGCCGCGGCCGCGTCCTTCCCGGTGCCGTCGGCCGCCATCGTCCCGGCGAGATCGATCGGCGCGCCCCCGCCGGTCGGCGCCGCGGGGTTCGTGCCGTCCGCGCGGATCTCGAAGCGGATCTTCTGCGGCTTCCCGTCGTAGGTCGGCGGCTCGAAGATCCAGGTCCCGGGCATCGACTGCAGGCGCAGCGCGTCCTTCGTCGCCGGGTCGACGAGGCGCGCGTCGATCACGTGGCCGTCCTCGCCGACCGAGATGTCGAGCCGCGCGGACGCCGCGTCCCCTTCCGCCTTCATCCCGGTCGTCTTCAGCACCGGGGCGGGGAACAGCCGGTTCTTCGGATCCCACGGGCGCGGCTTGCCGGGTCCGGTCAGCACCTCGCCGGAGGGGAACACGCCCTCCTCGCGCGACGCGAATCCCTCCCGCACCTGGCGCTTCTCCAGGCGGACCGTGACCGGCACGCGATCCAGCGGGTTGTCGTTGAGGTCGCGCGGCACCGAGGCGATGCGGCGCGCCACCTCCATCCCCTCGACCACCTCCGCGAAGATCGTGTAGCGGCCGTCCAGCCGGGGGAGATTCTCGAGCGCGATGAAGAACTGGCACGAGCCGCTGTCCGGGTCGGCGTCGCGCGCCATGCCGATGCTCCCCGGCCGGTAGTGCAGGCGGGTGGAGAACTCCGCCTTCAGGCGGCGATCGGCCTCGCCGTCGCCGTCATCCGAACGATCGGCGTTCTTCGAGTTGGGGTCGCCGCCCTGGATGACGAAGTGCGGGATGACGCGGTGGAAGGTGGTGCCGTCGTAGAAGCCGCGGGCGATGAGGCTCTTGACGTAGGCGACGTGCTCCGGCGCCTCCTTCGGCAGGAACCGCCAGACGATCTCGCCCTGGGGCGCGCGCAGGACCGCGACTTCCTCGGTCCCCGCGGCGGCCGTCGCCGGTGCGAGCAGGACGATGGCGGCCAGCCATCCGGCGGCCGGGAGACTTCGTCGAGCGGCAGGATGGCTGCGCATGCCGCCGACTCTGGTCGAACCGGGCGCGGCCGTCAAGACCAGACCGGCCGCGCCCCGTGCCCGGAAACAAGTCCCGACGAACGCGTTTTCAGAGCACCACGACGCAGACGAAGATCATGCCGAGCAACAGCACCGTGCGAGTGTCCATGTGCCTTCCTCCCCGTTGCTTGAAACAGTTCCTTCCAACTCATTCACGACGGCGGCCGCGGGCATCCGGCCCATGGCGGCCGCAATCTCAGGCCGGCATCGGCGCAGCTCCGGTCGCCGGAGTCGGCGGCGGCACTCCGGCCCGGCGCGCCTGGCGCGCCGTCCAGATGGTCATGACGATGGCGCCGAACCCGGTGAACACGACCATGAACAGCGCCAGCTTGCCGAGGACCGGGATGGCGAACACCACGTACAGGACCGGGATGCCGAGAGCCACCGCTCCGAACGGACCGGCGGTCTTCCCGAGGCGCTGCAGCAGCCACTCGCCGACGAACACTCCGACCGGCACCTGCGCCAGGTACAGGAGCATGAAGTACGCGATGTAGCCGAGCACCACCGCCGGGATGGTGATGATCAGGATGCAGGCGATCGCCAGGGCCACCGGGATGACGATGGCGCTGATGAAGCCGACGCCTGCGCTCCGCAGGCCGTCGCTGCGCACCGCGGCGACGACGTCGGGGGCGCTGCGGCGGAACATCGCCAGCGACACCAGCCCGGCCAAAAGCGCCGTCGCCGTGAAGAAGAACCACTTGATGAAGCCGTGGCTCGACACCTTCGGCTGCGAGCGGCCCGGCGTGTAGACCACGGGACCCTCCACGATGTGCTGGAGGTCCTCGTCGATCTTGTTGCGCGAGGTGTAGGTCAGCCCGCCGTCCACCCTGGCCTTGGGGTCCACCTCGATGACGTCGCCCTTCAGCTCGGCGCTGCCGCCCACCTTGCCCAGCAGGTGCACTTCCCCGCCGGTGGCGGTGAAATCGCCGTCCACGGTGCCATCCATCTGGACGCGCGCGCCCTTGGCGTCGAGGTCGCCGGTGATGCGGGCGCCCTTGTCCACGACGATCGACTCGCCGACCGCCACGAGATCGCCGTCGATGACCCCGGTCAGGTGGACGCTCTGCGCCATGGCGCGCACCGAGTCGCCCATCTTGCCGCTCAGGTCCACCGACTGCGTGAAGGCGTTGATGTCGCCGGTGACGGTCCCGCCCTTGGCCACCTCGAGCTCGCGCCCGAAGACGATCAGGTCGCCGTCCTGCTTGCCGCGGATCACCACCGCGTCCTTGAACAGGTACAGGTCCCCCTGGTTCGTCGACCCCTCTTCCAGGATGTAGCGGGGGTTGCTCTTGTCCCCGCCCGACTTCCTGGGCCGCGGAGGCAGGGGGATGTCCGAGTCAGGCGGCTCGGGAGGCTCCGAGGGCTCCGCAACCGACGGCGGCGCCGGCGCCGGCGGCGGCTGCGTCGCCGGTGTCTTCGGCGCCTTGTGGGTCGTGGCCGCCTGTGCCTCGGCCGCCAGAACCGTGGTCCCGAACAGGAGCGCCAGCGCCAGAAGCACTCCCGTCCCCCTTGCGATGAAACGTCCCGCCGTCCACATCGTCCTCACGGGGTTCATGGGACTCTCCTCTCTCTCTCGCGGAATGGAATACGCCATGGAAAAGGCCGGATCCAGCCCTTTCGGGCCGGCGGTCGGAACCGGTCCCCAGCGGTCGTTCCGGGGGGTTGAACGGCGCCAGGATCGGGCTCCCGGAAGGGCTTCCGGGGCGGTTTCGATCCTGGAACGCGGTTACCAGGGGAGGAGATCCCGCAGCAGGCGGGCCTGCCGGCGGGACAGAGGCAGGGCGGTCCCGGCGGCGTCCTTCATGATGACGCGCGCGGTGCCGCCCTCCTCGGGCTGGATCTCGGCGATGCGGGAGACGTTCACCAGGTACGACCGGTGGATGCGGAAGAAGATCGGCCGCAGCAGCTCCTCGAGATCGTTGAGCGGGCGCTCGACCAGGAGTCGTGCCTCGTCGGTGCGCGCGAAGACGATGGTCTCCTCCGCCTCGAACCAGAGGATCTCGCCCGGATCGAGCAGGACGATCTTGTTGGCGCGCCGGACCGGGATGCGCAGGGGCGCCGCGGCCGCGGGAGCCGCCGGGGGCGCGGCCGGGGCGCGTCGGATCTCCTCGATGAGCTTCAAAAGGTCGGCCGGGGCCGGCGCGCCGCTCCCTGCGGCGATGGCCCGCCGCGCGCGCTCGAGGGCGGCGGCGAAGCGCTCGCGGCTGAACGGCTTCAGCAGATAGTCGAGGGAGTTCACCTCGAACGCGGGGACGGCGTAGCGGTCGTAGGCGGTCGTGAAGATCACCCGCGGCGCGTGCCGGACCCGCTTCAGCACCTCGAAGCCGTCCCCCTCGGGCATCTCCACGTCGAGGAAGCACAGGTCGGGGCGCTCGCGGTCGATGAGCGCGGCGGCGCCGGCGGCGTCCCCCGCCTCGCCGACGACTTCGCAATCGGGGTGCTCCGCGAGCATCCGCCGCAGCCGGTCGCGCGCCGGCTTCTCGTCCTCGACGATGACGATGCGCATTCTCCTAGCCTCGCTCCGGGGCGGCGGCCGGCAGGCCGGTCGCGCCGATCCCGGCCGCGGCGGGGGCCGTGGCCTCCGCCGCCTGCGCCGCGGGCGCCGGGATGCGGATGGTCGCGACCGCGCCCTGTCCTTCGGCTCCCGGCTGCAGGGTCAGCCGCCCGCGCTCGCCGTAGAGCGTCGCGAGGCGCTGGCGCACGTTGTCGAGGCCGTGGCCGGGCCGGATGGGGTCGCCGTGCGGCGGCAGGCCGCGGCCGTCATCGGACACCTCGACCACCAGCTCGTCCGACTCGACACGCGCCGCGATGCGCACCGTCCCGCCGCGCCGCAGCGTCGCCACGCCGTGCCCGACGGCGTTCTCGACCAGCGGCTGCAGCAGAAGCCCCGCCACGGGGATCTGGAGCGCCGCCGGAGTCACGTCCGACACCACGCGCAGGCGCTCGCCGAAGCGCGCCTGCTCGATGGTCAGGTAGCGGCGCACGAACTCCAGCTCCTCCTCGAGCCGCACCGGCCGCGATTCGGCGGCGCGGAAGGTGTACCGGAACAGCTCCGCGAGGGTCGTCACGATGTCGCCGGCGCGCCGCGGGTCCTCCTCCACGAGCGACGAGATGGTGTTGAGCGTGTTGAAGAAGAAGTGCGGGTTGATGCGGGCCTGCAGGGCGGCCAGCTCGGCGAGCGCCGCCTGCTCACGCAGGCGCGCCTCGCGCAGGCGCACCTCCTCGACTTCCCGCAGCGACTCCGCCAGGCGCCAGCGCAGCGCCTCGTAGACGTGCACGACGCTGCCGACCGCGAGCGCCAGGACCGCGTTGATGGCGCCGACCGTCAGCGCCTGCCGCAGATCGCGCAGCACGAACAGGGGGAAGAGGTAGAAGGCGAAGGCGGTGCCGGCGACGGCGCCCGAGAACAGGGCCAGCCCCACGAGCAGCGCCCGCAGCACCGGCCCGACCTCCCGCAGCCGCGGCGGCAGGAGCGTCGAGGTCAGGAAGACGGTGAAGCCGACGACGTTGCCGAACAGGATGCCGATGACCAGAACCGTCGGCTCGAACACCCCGCGGCCGAGCAGGTTCACCGCCAGGCCGACCGCCGCCCCCGCCACCGAGTTCCCCAGCGCCCACAGGAGCACCTGGAAGCCGAAGGGCGCGCTGCGCGGGATCATCGAGGCCGCTCCTCTCATCCGACCCGCGCCAGGACGAGCGTGGCGTCGTCGTGCGCGTGCCCGCCGCTCCACTGCTCCAGCTCGGCCATGATCTTCAGGACGAGATCATCGAGGTCGGCGTTGCGATGGCGCGTCAGCAGCTCGATGAAGCGTTCCTCGCCGAACTCGACGCCGTCGAGCCCCTGCGCCTCGACGATGCCGTCGGTGTAGAGCGCCAGCAGGTCCCCGGTTTCGAGCGTGCGCTGCGCCTGGCCGTAGCGCGCCTCCTCGAACAGGCCGAGGGGGATCCCGTCGGCGCCGAGGTGCGCCACCGTTCCGTCCCGCCCGACGAGCAGCGGCGGGAAGTGTCCCGCGTTGCTGTAGGACAGGACCCGCCGGTCGGCGTCGTACAGCGCGAAGAAGAGGGTGGCGTACCGGGCCGTCGTCGTCGAGCGGTACAGCATGCCGTTGAGCAGGCGGTTCACCTCTCCCGGCTCGACCGCGGGGCCGGCCAGGCTGCGGACCGATCCCTGCAGCCCGGCCATCAGGAGCGCCGCCGGGATCCCCTTGCCGGCCACGTCGGCGATGACGATGCCGAGGCGGTGCTCGGAAAACTGCAGATAGTCGTAGTAGTCCCCTCCGACCCCGATGGCGGGGCGGCAGGCGCCGGCGATCTTCAACCCCGGGACGATCGGGCAGGCGCGCGGCAGAAGCTCCCGCTGCACCTCGCGGGCGATCTCGATCTCCCGCTCCATCGCCTCCTTCGAGCGCAGCGCCTCGAACTGCGCCTGGATCTGCTCGCGCATCGAGTCGTAGGTGCGCAGCGCGATGCCGACGATCACCCCGAGCACCGCGTTGACCACGACGATCATGGCGACGGTGCGGAAGTGCGCCAGCGCGAAGTACGGCTGCGTCGTGGTGACCACGATCGACCCGAAGACCGTGCCGGAGAGGAGCGTGAGGATCTGCAGGCCGAGGTTGGCCGCCGCCGGCATCCTCTCGAAGAGCGGAAAGACCAGTCGCGTCGACAGGAGGGCCGTGAACCCGACGACCTCCGCGAACAGGATGCTCATGAACAGGGTGGGACCGAACTCGGCGCCGCTGCGGGTGAAGGCAATCCCGGCCGCCACGGCGGCCCCGATCAGGAGCCACCCGAGTCCCCAGACGGCCAGGAGCCGTTTGGGAGGCATGGCGACGCTCTTCGGGGCGGGCAGGCTGACGCGGCGGGCCTCGGGAGCCCCGCTTTCCACTGCAGCGACCCCGATCGAAGGGGCGCTTGCGGTCACGGTCGGAGGACTCAACGTGGGGCTCCGTCTGGAGGGGCAAGTATAGCCCCATGAGCGCGTTGGCCTGCCGGAGGGGTCATGCTGGGGGAAGCCCGCCCCGGGTCCGGTTCCCGGTCATTTTGAAGTGGCGCCGGGGCGTTCTTTGCGTACACTTCCGGCCGCTCATCATGCTGCCCGGCCGTCCCCGTCCCGGTCGTCCTCCCTCGTGCGCGCGGATCGTGCGTCCGTGAGGGTCACCCGGGTCACCCGGGTCGCCTGGCTGGGAGTGCTCCTCGCCGTGGCGCCGGCGGTCTTCCGCCCGGAGCCGATGGCCCGGGGAAACGACACAGCCGCCTCCGTTCTTCCCGCCCTTCAACCTCCCCCTACGCAGGAAGAGCGCCGGAGGGTCCGCAAGAGTCTCCAGGAAGGGGAGGCCGCCTCGATCCAGGCGCGCGCCGAGGCGCTGGCGGCCGCGCCCCTGCTCGTGGACGCCGAGCGCTACTCGATCACCCTCCTGGTCACGATCACGGGGGCGACCAGCGGCCGCGTGGACGGGTCGGTGCGGATCCAGGCGCGCCCGGTCGTCGACCCGGTGAACACGCTGAACGTCAACCTGTACGACGTCCTCACCCTGAGCTCCGTGCGCAAGACCGGGGGAGCGCTGCTGTCCACGACACGGGGCGGCAACGTGGTGCACGTGACCCTCGACCGGGTCTACAACCCGGGAGAGCTCATCGACATCACCGTGTCCTACGGCGGCGTGCCCCCCAACGTGAATTTCGGGGCCTTCTCGTTCCAGACGCACGGGACCGGCCTGCCGGGGCAGGGACCGATCGTGTCGTCGCTGTCGGAGCCCGACTTCGCGCCGGCGTGGTGGCCGTGTCTCGATCGCCCCGATGACAAGGCGATCGTGGACATGGACCTGCGCGTCCCCTCGAACCTGACCGGGGTGAGCAACGGCCTGCTGGTCGGCAACATCCTGAACGGCGACGGCACGCGCACCTTCCAGTGGCGCTCGAACGACCCGATCAGCACTTACCTGGTGTCGGTCGCGGTGTCGAACTACGTCACCTGGACCGATTTCTACACGCCGGTGACCGGCGGCCCGGTGATGCCGGTGCAGCACTTCGTCTACCCCGAGAAGGAGACGAACGCACGCATCGACTTCAACGTCACCGTGCCGATGCTCACGTTCCTGTCGAGCACGCTGGGCGAATACCCCTTCGTCGCCGAGAAATACGGCCATGCCCTCTTCCCGTTCAACGGGGGCATGGAGCACCAGACCGTCACCTCGTATGGCGGCGCCCTCATCAAGGGAACGCACCAGTACGACTACATCGTGGTGCACGAGCTGGCGCACCAGTGGTTCGGCGACGCCGTCGGCCCCGCCGAGTGGCCGGAGATCTGGCTGAACGAAGGCTTCGCCACCTACGGCGAGGTGCTCTGGCAGGAGCATCTCGGCGGCGCGACCGCGATGCGCAACTACGTGCAGTCCCTCGACTCGCGTCCGTTCAGCTGCCCGGTCTACGACCCGCTCCCCGAGTGCAGCGACCTGTTCGACCACGCGGTCTACGACAAGGGGGCGTGGGTGCTGCACATGCTGCGCCACGTCGTCGGCGACACCGCGTTCTTCCAGGGGCTGCGCAATTACTACGCGACCTACAAGATGAGCAACGCCACGACGCCGCTCTTCCGGGCGCAGATGGAAGCGACGTCGGGGCTCGACCTGTCCTCGTTCTTCACCCGCTGGGTCTACCAGATGGGCGAGCCGACCTACGCCTTCGGCTGGACCGCGGCCCTGACGCCGGCCGGGTACGTCACGCACGTGCGCATCGACCAGCAGCAGGTGACCGGCCTCTTCGACATGCCGATCGACATCCGGGTCACCTGGTCCAGCGGCTCGCAGACCTTCGTCGTGCACAACAACTCGTTCGGCCAGGACTTCGCGCTGCCGGCGGTCCCCGGTCAGCCGACCCAGGTCATCTTCGATCCCGACCTGTGGATACTCAAGACGCTCAATCTCGTCACGCTTCCGGACCAGGACGCCGACGGCGTCCCGGACACCGCCGACAACTGCAGCGGGCTTCCCAACCCGGGCCAGCAGGACCTCGACGGGGACGGCATCGGCGACTCGTGCGATGCGGATCTCGACGGCGACGGCCGCGTCAACGCCAGCGACTGCGCGCCCACCGACCCGACCGCGCAGGATCTCCCCGGCACCGAGGTCGCTTCGCTGACCGTGGATGGGGCGGCGAACGCCACCGTCACCTGGACGCCCCTGGGCGGGGCGCCGCCGACCTGGACCTACGACGTGCTGCGCGGCACGCTGTCGGCGCTGCGCTCCGCGCACGATCTCTCGGGTCTCGCCTGCTTCGCGAAGGCGCAGCCGCCGTCCACCTATCCCGATGCGACGGCGCCGGCCCTCAACGACGGCTTCTACTACTTCGTGCGCGCCCGCAACACCTGCGGCCCCGGCCCGATCGGCAACCAGTCGAACGGCACCCCGCGACCCACCCCGACCTGTCCGTAATCAAGCCTGGTCGTAGCGGAAGTTGAGGTCCACCTTGATGTCGGGGTGGAGGCTGCGCTCGACCGGGCAGGAGTGGCCGGCGGTCTCGAGCAGGGGACGCACCGGCATCTCGATCGAGGCCGGCAGGTGGACGTCGACGATGATGCGGCCGACGCGGCGCAGCGGATCGGCCACCATCTCCTTCGACACCTTCACGTGGCTGCCGCGCAGATCGATGTCCTTGCGCCGCGCGTAGATCCCCATGATGGTCAGGATGCACGAGCCGAGCGACGCCGCCAGGAGATCGGTCGGCGAGAACGCCTCGCCCTTGCCCTGGTTGTCGGGCGGGGCGTCGGTGACGATCTCGGCCCCCGACGGCCCGTGGTGCAGCCGGCAGTGCAGGTCCCCTTCGTACTCGATGTCGATCTCGGTGGCCATCGCTCCCGTCCCTCCGGCGCGGACCTTCAAGACGCCGCGCCGATGATCGCCTCGGCTTCGATCTCGACCAGCATGTCGGGATCGACGAGCCGCTTCACCTCGACCATGGTCGAGGCCGGCCGGATGTCATGGAAGACCTCTCCGTGCGCCCGGCCGATCTCCTCCCAGCGCGCGATGTCGGTGACGTAGACGCGGGTGCGCACCACGTCCTCGATGCGCGCGCCCGCCCGCTCGAGCGCCGTGCGGATGTTCCGGAGCGTCTGCACGGTCTGTGCCCGGGCGTCGCCGCGGCCGACCAGCTTCCCGTCGGCGTCGAGGGCCGTCGTCCCCGCGACGTGCACGACGTTGCCGACGCGCACGGCGCGCGAGTAGCCGACGATCGGCTCCCACGGCGCCCCGCTCGAGATCCGCTGGCGATCGCTCACGTCTAGCGGCGCGCCTCCAGGATCAGGTTGAAGGGTGTCTCCGCCGCGCGGCGCACGTGCTTGAAGCCTCCCGACTTGATCACTTCGGTGAGCCGCTTCTCGCCCGCCTGCGCGCCGAGCGCGAGACCGACCTCCTGCGCCTTCGACGCCGGGCAGCAGATCATGGTCGAGGCGCTGTAGAAGACGCGGCCGACCGGGTTGAGGTTCGACTCGACCGTGTCGCCGGCCATCGGCTCGACCACCATCCACGAGCCGTCCTGCGCCAGCGACTGGTGCACGTGCTTCGCAGCGCCCGCCGGATCGCCCATGTCGTGCAGGCAGTCGAAGAAGGTCACCAGGTCGTACCCCTGGCCCGCGAACGATTTCGCGGAGGCCACCTCGAAGCGGGTGCGGTTGCCGACGCCAGCGCCTCTGGCCCGCTCCTTCGCCGTCTCGATCGACGCGGGGTGGTAATCGAACCCGACCACTTCCGAGTTCGGATACGCCTGCGCCATGAGGATCGACGACGAGCCGTGGCCGCAGCCCACGTCGGCGATCTTGCCGCCCTTCTTCAGCTTCGCCTCGATGCCCTCGAGGGCGGGGATCCAGTTCGTGACCAGGTTCGCGGCGTAGTTCGGCCGGAAGAAGCGCTCGGTGCCGACGAAGAGATCCGGATGGTGCTCGTGCCAGCCGACGCCGCTACCGCTCTTGAACGCGTCGGCGATCTTCGGCGCGCTCGCGAACACCGCGGAGATCACCTGGAAGGCGCCCGGCAGGTACGCCGGGCTGGTCTCGTCGGCCAGCGTGAACGCCTGCTCGTCGTTGAGGAAGTACTTGTTGCCGGCGCCGTCGTACGAGACGTACCCGCCGGCGGCCATCGCGTTGAGCCACTCGCGCAGGTAGCGCTCGGAGGTGCCGGTCTTCTTCGCCAGCTCGGACGAGGTCTGCGGCCCCGCTGCGGCCATCGCCTTGTAGAGCCCGAGCCGATCTCCCATGACGGCGAGCGCGGCATGCATCCCGGCGCCGAGGTCGCCGACGAATTTCCCCATGAACGCATTGAGCTTGTCCGGATCGACGGCCATGACGACCTCCCGGTTTGGATTGGCCGCGAGTGTAACATGCCGCCCGATGCCGGCCTCCGCGCGCCCCGACAGGGTCCTCCTGCTGGTGCTCGCGGCCGCCGCGGCGTTCCTGCTGTGGCGCGGCGGCTCGATGGCGGTCGCGCACAGCGAGTCGTACGACGACGAATACCACCTGGTCCACGGCGCGGCTTACTTCCGCGGCGCCCTGCACGACGCCCCCCAGCCCGATCCGCCTCTCGGACAGGCGTTGACCGCCCTGCCGATGGTGCTCACCAACGCCAACCCGCGCTGGACCGGCACCCTCTACGACCATTCGCGTCCGCCGGAGACGGTGCTCTTCCTGACGGCGCTGTGGCGGTCGCTGCTGTTCCTGCCCGCGGTCGGGGTGGCATTCGCCTGGTGCCGGCGCCTGTACGGCCTGCCGGCCGGGTGCCTCGCCGCCGCCCTGCTCGTGTTCGAGCCGAACTTCGCGGCCCACATCCCGCTCGCGGCGCTCGATGCGCTCGGCGTCGTCGGCGCGCTGACGGCGTCGTTTTTGCTGTGGCGCGCCTTCGAACGGCCGTCGTTCGGACGCGGCGCCGCGGCCGCCGCCGGTTGCGCGGTCGCGCTCCTGCTCAAGGGGACGACGATCCTCCTGCCGGTCGTCGCGGCAGCGTACGCGCTGCTGTTCTGGATCGTCCGCCCCTGGCTCGCGGCGCTGCCGCGGCGGCTGGCCGCCTTCGTCGGGTTCGCGGCGCTGGGGTTCCTGATCCTGTGGGCGCTGCTTCTCTTCGACGTGAGCCGGCCGGATCAGCCGCCCGACTGGCAGCAGGCACCGACTCTGCTCAGCCGCCTGCTCGACCGGCCGCTGCCGGCCGGCCTGTTCTTCGAATCTCTGGTGCGCGGCGCGTGGCACGCCGACCAGGGACATCTCGCGTACCTCCTCGGAGAGCGCAGCCGCGGCGGCTGGTGGTACTACTTCCCGGTCGTCATGGCATACAAGACGCCGCTCGGCGTCGCCCTCGTCTTCCTGCTCGCCCTGCTGTCGCTCAGAAGCGTCCGGCCGCGCTTCGAGGAGTGGGGCCTGGCGATCCCGGCGATCCTGTGGACGGCGCTCTTCCTGACGACCCGGATCAACATCGGGGTGCGGCACTTCCTCCCCGCGTATGTCTTCCTGCTCCTGCTCGGCGCACGCGCGCTTGCCGGCGATCCGCCGCGCTGGCGTGCCATCGGCGCCTGGATGGGCCTCGGCCTCACGGCGATCCACGGACTGATGTGGCACCCCGACTCCATCGCCTACGAGAACCTGCCCCGTCCGCGCGCTTATCTCGATCTCAGCGACAGCAACGTGGACTGGGGGCAGGGGCTGAAGCAGGCGCGCGACTGGATCGACGCACACCCGCAACCGGCCGGGCGCCCCGTCTACCTGCTTTATTTCGGGGACCCGAACAGCCCGCGGCGGGTCCTGCACTACCTCGGCAACCGCGTCAGCCTCATCCCGCCGCATGCGCCCTTGCCGGCGGACGGCCTGCTGATCGCGAGCCCCGTCTGGGTGGCCGGACCGTTCGACATCGGCGACCGGTACAAGGCGCTGCGGGGGCTGACGCCTGTCGACGTCATCGGACATGCCCTTCTGGTTTACGATCTCGCCCCGCTTTCGGGAGGAGGGACCTGATGCTCGCCAGAATCATCGGAATTGCCGCGCTCGTGGCCGGGGTCATCATCCTGGTCTACGGAGGCTTCAGCGTCCCGAAGAACCGCGACGCCAAGCTCGGCCCCATCGAGGTCAAGGTGCAGCAGAGCGAGAAGGTGGCTGTTCCGACCTGGGCCGGGGTCGTCAGCATCGCCCTCGGCGGGCTCCTCCTGGTCGCCTCCGGCAGGCGCAAGTAGCCCCGGCCGAATCGACGGCCGGTCCCCTGACTGTCCGGAAATGGAACCGGGCGGGGCGGCCTCGCGTAGGATCCCCCCGTCAGCCACCTCTCGCGACCAAGTCTCTGAAGGAGATCGGGCGATGACCCCGGAACTCATCATCGAAGGCGTTTCGAAGACCTATCCGAACGGCGTCCAGGCGCTGCGCAACGTCACGCTGAACATCCCCGCCGGGATGTTCGGGCTCCTGGGCCCGAACGGGGCCGGGAAATCGACCCTGATGCGCACCCTCGCGACGCTGCAGGAGCCCGACACCGGGCGCATCCGGCTCGGCACGGTGGACGTCCTGAAGGAGAAGGACACCGTCCGCCGGATGCTCGGCTACCTGCCGCAGGAGTTCGGGGTCTATCCCAAGGTCAGCGCCTACGAGCTGCTGAATCATTTCGCGGTGCTCAAGGGGATCATCGACGCGAAGCAGCGGAAGGAGACGGTGGAGGCGCTCCTCGAGCGCACGAACCTTTCGAACTACCGCAAGCGCAAGCTCGGGACCTTCTCGGGCGGCATGAAGCAGCGCTTCGGGATCGCCCAGGCGCTCCTCGGCGACCCGAAGCTGATCATCGTCGACGAGCCGACCGCGGGGCTGGATCCGGCGGAGCGCCTGCGCTTCAACAACCTCCTGAGCGAGATCGGCGAGCAGGTGGTCGTCATTCTCTCGACCCACATCGTCGACGACGTCAGCGACCTGTGCCGCAACATGGCGATCATCGGCAGCGGACAGGTGCTCCTCACGGGCGATCCCCTGCGCACCATCGAGACGCTGCGCGGCCACGTGTGGAAGAAGATGGTCACGCGCGACGACCTGCCGGCCTACGAGCGTGACTGCACGGTGATCTCCACGCGGCTCGTCGCCGGGCGCACGCAGATCCACGTCCTCTCCGGGAACCGGCCCGACGCCACCTTCGAGGAGGTCACGCCGATGCTCGAGGACGTGTACTTCTCGACCCTCAACGCCGCCGACGTGAAGGCCGCCTGACGCCGATGCTCGCCCGCATCTTCGCGTTCGAGTTCCGCTACCAGTTCCGGCAGCCGCTCATCTGGATCGCCTCGATCCTGTACTTCATCCTGATCTTCTTCGCCATCACCAGCGACGCGGTCTCGATCGGCGGCTCCATCGGCGCGGTGAACCGCAACGCCCCCTTCGTCATCATGCAGATGCTGGCGGTGATGACGATCCTCGGGACGTTTTTCACCACGGCCTTCGTCTCGAACAGCGTCCACCGTGACTTCGAGCTGCAGACCGACTCGATCTTCTTCTCCACCCCGCTCAAGAAGACCGACTATCTCCTCGGGCGCTTCGCGGGATCGCTCTTCCTGTCGTGGTTCAGCTACGTCGCCATCAGCCTGGGGATCTTCGTCGGCAGCCTGATGCCCTGGCTGGAGGCGGAGCGCGTCGGGCCGTTTCAGATCGGCCCGTATGTCTTCGCCATGCTGGTGTTCGTCATCCCCAACATGTTCATCACCGGAGCGCTGTTCTTCTCGCTCGCGACGCTGACGCGCAACCTCCTGTACACCTACGCCGGCGTCGTGGTCTTCGTCGTCGGGGTCCTCACCGCCGTCAACCTCATCCCCGACCTCGAGTACCGGACCCTCGCATCGCTCATCGATCCCTACGGGCTGAACGCGTTCGAGATCCAGGCGCGCTACTGGACGGTCCTGGAGCGCAACTCACTGGTGCCGACACTCACCGGCAACCTGCTGCTGAATCGGCTGCTGTGGTGCGGCCTCGCGGCGGTGGTCCTGGCGTTCACCGTCTGGCGGTTCCGGATGACCGTCGGCGGGACGGGCAGGGCGAGCCGTCAGCTGCGGCAGGCGACGACGGAGGGCGGCCCGAGCGCGGTCGCGCCGGCACGCGCCGCGGGTGCGACGGGGAGGGCGTTCGCGCCGGTCCGGCCGTCCTTCTCCCGCGGGACGGCGTGGGCGCAGTACCTGCACCAGGCACGGCTGGAGACGCGTTCGGTCCTCCGGGGGATCCCGTTCGTCATCATGATGCTCTTCGGCCTCGTCAACGTGACCGGCGCCACGCTCACGGTGGAGTCGATCGCCGGGACCCCGGTCTGGCCCGTGACGGCGATCCTCCTTCCCAACATCATCGGTTCCTTCATCCTGGTCGTCCTGCTGGTCCTGATCTTCTACAGCGGCGACCTGGTGTGGCGCGAGCGCACCCTGCGGATGTCGGAGATGTTCGACGCCCTGCCGATGCCGACCTGGACCGTCTGGACCGCCAAGCTGACGGCCCTCGCCGTGTCGATCGTCGCCCTCATGACGGCGGTCACGGCGACCGGCGTCGCCGTGCAGTCGTACCGCCACTACACGAACTACGAGCTGCCGGTGTACTTCAAGGGGCTCTTCGTCCTCGCCGGATCCCACTTCCTGTTCCTGGCGGTGGCGTGCCTCTTCTTCCAGGCGGTGTGCAACAACAAGTTCGTCGCCTGGCTCCTGTCCGCCTTCATCTGGATCCTGGGGATGGTGCTGCCGGCGCTGCACCTCGAGCACCTGCTGTATCGCTTCATGGCCTTCCCACAGGTCATCTACTCGGACATGAACGGCTTCCGTCCCTTCAATCAGCTGATTCTCTGGACGTCGCTCTACTGGGGGTTCTTCTGCATCGCCCTGCTGGCGGTCGCGCACCTGCTCTGGGTGCGCGGCACCGAGCCGCGGCTGCGGCTGCGGCTTCGGGTCGCGCGCCAGCGCCTCACCATGCCGGTGCGCGCGGCGTTCGCCGTGGCGGTGGTCGGCATCATCGGATCGGGGTCGTGGATCTTCTACAACACCAACGTGCTGAATCGATACATTCCTCAAGACAGGCAGTTCGACCGTCAGGCCGACTACGAGAAGAAATACAAGAAGTACGAGGACATGGAGAAGCCGCGCATCACCGACGCGAAGGTGGACGTGGACATCTTCCCGGAGCGGCGCACGGCCGACATGCGGGGCGGCTACGTGCTGAAGAACAAGACCGCCGCGCCGATCGACGTCCTGCACGTCGGCATCAACCCCGACGTCGTCATCCGCCGCCTCGACGTGCCGAACGGGAGGATCGAGAGCGAGGACAAGGTCCAGGGGTACCGCATCTACAAGCTCGACCCGCCGCTCGCCCCGGGCGCGACCATGGAGCTGACGTTCGACGTCTCGATGTCGTACCCGGGATTCGCCAACAGCGGCGCACGCGGCAAGATCGTCCAGAACGGAACGTTCTTCGACTCCACCGACTTCCTGCCGCACCTGGGCTACCAGAAGATGGCCGAGCTGGACGATCCGAATGAGCGGCGCAAGCGCGGCCTGCCGCCGATCGTGCGCTTCGCCAAGGTGGACGATCTCGAGGCGCGGCGCAACACCTACATCTCGAACGAGGCCGACTGGGTCAACTTCGAGACGACGGTGAGCACGAGCGCCGACCAGATCGCCCTCGCACCGGGGAATCTGCAGCGCGAGTGGAGCGAGAACGGCCGGCATTATTACCACTACAGGACCGACGCCCCCATCCTGAACTTCTACGGCTGGCTCTCCGGGCGTTACGCCGTGAAGCGCGACCACTGGAACGACGTCAGCATCGAGGTGTACTACCACCCCGGCCATCCCTACAACATCGACCGGATGCTCGAGGGGGCCAAGAAGTCCCTGCAGTACTTCAGCGACAACTTCGGCCCGTACCAGCACAAAGAGCTGCGCATCGTCGAGTTCCCGCGCTACGCGCGCTTCGCGCAGGCGCTGCCGAACACCATCCCGTTCTCCGAGAGCATCGGGTTCATCGGCCGGATCGCCGACGACCCGGACGCCATCGACTACGTCTTCTACGTGACCGCCCACGAGGTCGGGCACATGTGGTGGGCGCACCAGGTGATGGGGGCGAACGTGCAGGGGGCGACGCTGATGTCGGAGACCATGGCGCAGTACTCGGCGCTCATGGTGATGGAGCACGAGTACGGCCGCGACAAGATGAGACGCTTCCTGAAGTACGAGCTGGACTCATACCTCGCCGGGCGCGGCGCGGAGCGGATCGAGGAGATGCCGCTCTACCTTGTCGAGAACCAGCCCTACATCCATTACCGCAAGGGGAGCCTGATCATGTACGCCCTGCGGGACGCCGTCGGCGAGCAGCCGCTCAACGCCGCGCTGCGCGAGTACGTGCAGGCGGTCAAGTTCCAGCAGCCCCCTTACACGAACTCCCCGGAGTTCCTCGACTTCATCGCCAAGGCGGTGCCGGCCGACAAGCAGGCGCTCCTCGACGACCTGTTCCGCAACATCACGCTCTACGAGAACCGGGCGACGAAGGCCACCTGGGCGAAGCGCGACGACGGCAAGTACGTCGTGACCCTGCAGTTCGCCTCGGCCAAGTACCGCGCCGACGGCAAGGGGAAGGAGACGGAGCGGCCGATGGACGACTGGGTGGACGTCGGCGTGTTCGGCGAAAAGGGGAAGGACACCCCGCAAGAGGGGAAGGTGCTCCTGCTCGAGAAGCGCCACCTCGCCCCCGGGGAGGACCGGGTCGAGGTGGTCGTCGACGAGCTGCCGAAGAAGGCCGGCATCGATCCGTTCAACAAGCTCATCGACCGCAACCCGGAGAACAACATCATGGCGGTCGCCGCAGGCGGCCCGGCGCTGCCGCCGGGGTCGGACCTCGAGAAGCACCCGGGTCCGGTGCCGGCACCGCCGGGAACCGGGACCGCCGCGACCGCCGCGGGCGATGCGCCGGCTGCGGCCCCGGCGGCGGTTCCATCCGACACGCACTGAGACGACGCGGTTCTCCGTAACTCACCGGAGCGCCGGGATCGGGGGCCTCCGCTAGAATTCCCGGCGGAGGTGACCATGAAGCATCCCGGCGGTCCGGCGGGACGCAGCGCGGCTCGTGCCGCGGCCGCGTGCGCCGTCTTCTTGACCATGCTTGCGCTCGCGGCCGCCGCCACGCCGGACCGCCCACCCGACGAGCCCGGTCCCTTCCGGTCCCCCGATCTCGTCGAGCTCACCGCGCTCGACCCGACCATCAAGCTCGACATCCATTACGCGCGCAAGGACAACTTCACGGGGGCGCCGGTCTACACCGAGGCGCGCGCCTTCCTGCAGCGGCCCGCGGCCGAGGCGCTGCTGCGCGCCAACCGGACGCTGCGCGCGAAGGGCTACGGTCTCCTCGTCTTCGACGGCTACCGCCCGTGGAGCGTGACGCGCCGCTTCTGGGAGCTGACCCCGGCCGACAAGAAGGTCTTCGTCGCCGATCCCGCCAAGGGTTCGAAGCACAACCGCGGCTGCGCGGTCGACCTGTCGATGTACGACCTCAGGACCGGACGCGAAGTCGCGATGCCGAGCCCGTACGACGACATGACGGACAAGGCCTACGCGACGTACGAAGGGGGCGACGCGGAAGCGCGCGCGCGGCGCGAGATCCTGCGCGAGGCGATGGAGAACGAAGGGTTCTTCGTCTACACGCACGAATGGTGGCACTTCGACTACAAGGACTGGCGCGAGTACCCGATCCTCGACATCCCGTTCAGCGCCATCCCGGCCGTCGCGTCCGCTGCCACCGGCGGGACGAGCGCGCTCGCGGGGACGCCGTGGGACCTGAGCCGGGCGCGGCTGCTCGACCTGACGTGGACCTTCGACGCGACGACGCTCTACTGGCCCACCTCCCCGTCGGCCTTCGAGCTGAAGCCGCTGGCCCACGGTCCCACGGAGGCGGGGTATTTCTACAGCGCCAACACCTTCTGCGCCCCGGAGCACGGGGGGACGCACCTCGATGCGCCGATCCATTTCGCCGAGAAGGGCTGGACCGCCGACCAGATTCCGCTCGAGCGGCTGATCGCGCCGGGCGCGGTGGTGGACGTCACGCGGCAGGCCTCCGCGGACGCCGACTACCGGCTGACCAAGGAGGACCTCGTCGCCTGGGAAAGAGACCACGGACGCATCCCGCCGGGCGCCATCGTCCTGCTGCGCACCGGCTGGGGCCGCCGCTGGCCCGATCGCGGCCGTTATTTCGGCGACGCGAACTCGAAGGACGCCAGCCACCTGCATTTCCCCGGCTACGGCGAGGAGTCGGCCCGGTTCCTCGTCTCGGATCGGCATGTCTCCGCCCTCGGCATCGACACGCCCAGCATCGATTACGGCCCGTCGAAGGACTTCCGCGTCCACGTGGTCGCCCTGGGAGCGAACGTCATCGGCCTGGAGAACGTCGCCCACCTCGAAGAAGTCCCGCCGACCGGCGCCCTGATCGTCGCCCTGCCGGTGAAGATCGGCGGCGGATCGGGCGGCCCGCTGCGGCTCGCCGCGATCGTGCCGGCCGCGGACGCCGCGACGGCGCAGGCGGGTGCGCGATGAGCCGCAGGACGTCGGACGTGGCGTTCCGCATCGCCTCCGGGCTGCCGTTCGGCAAGGGGCTCGTCGCCACCCGCGACATCCGGAAAGGCGAGGTCGTCGCGACCTTCGATCCGAAGCGGGCCCACCGCACCCCCACCTGGCAATCGGTGCAGATCGGACCGAACCGCCACGTGGACGACCCGGCCTGCATGAACCTGCTCAATCATTCCTGCGCCCCGACGGTGCGCATCCACGTCGGTCGCCGCGCGGTCATCGCCAACCGGCGCATCCGCAAGGGCGAGGTGCTGTCGTTCTTCTATCCCTCGACCGAGTGGCGCATGGCGCGGCCGTTCCCCTGCCACTGCGGCGCACCCGGGGGCCTGACCGAGGTCCGCGGCGCGCGGGATCTGCCGCTCGCGGTCCTGCGCCGGTTCCCCCTCAGCGCGCACATCCGCCGCATGAAGGAACAGCAGGCGGGGAAGAAGAAGACGACCCGGCTGCGCCGCACCGCCGCCGCCTGATCCGTTACACTCGCCCGATGCCGGACACGAGCGCCACCCTGCCGCATCCGCGCGTCGATCACGCGGCCATCCGCCGCGAGCGGATCCGCGAGCTGCTGCCGCGCCTGATGCAGGAACAGAAGGTCGAGGCCTGGCTCACCTTCACCCGCGAGAACGTCCCCGACCCGCTGCTGCCGGTGTTCGGGCTCGGGCACATCGTGGCGCGGGCCGCCTTCCTGTTCACGCAGGAGCAGGGGCGCTTCCGGGCGACCGCCGTCGCCGCCTCCTACGACACCGACCCGATCGCGAAAACCGGCCTGTTCGACGAGGTCCTTCCTTATAAAGAAGAAGGGGTGAAGCCGCACCTGGGACGGCTGGTGCACGAAGGGGGGCTGACGAAGATCGCCGTCAACGCCTCGCGCGACGTGACCATCGCCGACGGCCTGACCTCGGGGATGCGTCGCTATCTCGAGGAGACCCTCGGCCCGGACATCGCCCGCGGCTTCCAGTCCTCCGAGCGGCTGGTGGTGTCGCTCCTCGGCAGGAAGCTCCCCGGAGAGATCGCCGCGCTCGAGGCCGCGGTCCTGGCGACCCAGCGCATCTGCGCCGAAGCCCTGACCCGCGAGCAGGTGACGCCCGGGAAGACGACCGAGCGCGATCTCGCCGACTTCATGGCGGCGCGGGCGAAGGAGCTGGGTTGCGTCATGGCGTTCGAGTCGGTCGTGGTCGGCCCGGCCCGCGGCCACTCCGAGCCGACCGACCGCGTCATCCGCAAAGGCGACGTCATCCGCCTCGACTGGGGTGCCTCCTACGAGGGTTACTGCGCCGACATCCAGCGCACCGCCTACGTGGCGAAAGACGGCGAGCGCGCCGTGCCGGACTGGTTGAACCGCCTGTTCGCCTCGACGCTCAAGGCGAACCGCGCCGCGGTGGCCGCGCTCGTGCCGGGCGCGACCGGGCTCGACGTCGATCGCGCCGGCCGATCGTCGCTCGTCGCCGACGGCTTCGCCGAGTATCCGCACGGCAGCGGGCACGCCATCGGATTGAAGGTGCACGACGTCGGGCCGCTTCTCGGCCCCGACTGGAAGGAGCGCTACGGCGCCCAGGTCCACTTCAGGATCGAGCCGGACCAGGTGTTCGCCGTCGAGCCGCTCCTCTACACCCGGCCCCCGGAGATCGACTACGACTTCCACGTCGGCATCGAGGAGGACGTCGTGGTCACCGCCACCGGCACGCGCTACATCGGCACGCCCCAGACCGACGTCATCCTGATCGCCTGAGTCCCGCGACCGTCGCGGCTCCCAAGACCCCCTCACCGCAGATCCGTCCCGTGGCGTGGGATTTGCCCCGGCCCCGGCGCACCCGGGCCGGGTTTCCCCAGCGTCCGGTTCAGGCGATCTACGGATTGCCCGCCCTCACCGAACGTGAAATCTTCACGGCTCCAGCGCAATTTCTCGCGTATATTCCGGTCATCCGCGAGTGGAGGGGTCGATGAACGCCGGGGGGCGTGCGGATTCTTCGTCGGGACGCAGGACCGGTCTCTCCGTGTTCCTGCTCGCCGCCCTGACGGCGACGACCGGTCACGGCGCGTCGGTCGATTCGGGAAGCGCGTCGATCGCTCCGGCGCGCCCCGAGACCGGGTCACCGGACGCCCCGCGACCCCAGTTCGTCGTCACGACCGAAGTCACCGTCGAATCGTCGGCCGACTTCGAAGTCGCGGGCGCGCGCACCGTGCACCGCCTCGTGCTGCCACGCCCTCCCTACGCCGAAGGACGGCTCGAGCTGACCGCCGACGGCGCCTACGGCTCAACCATCGATCGGGCTTCCGCCTCGGCGGAGGGGGTCATCGACGCCGAAGCGGCCGGCGTCGGGACCGATTGCGTCCCCGCCCTCGGGAGCACCGTGATCCCGGCGGGGGATCTCGAGCACATCACCGCCGACGGCGTCCTGACCGTCACGGTCCATAACACCGACTCCGTCCTGCCCCGCTGCGCCGCCAACCGGCACACCGTGCTCCTGCGTTACGACGCCGTGGCGGGTCGCCTGGAGTTCCCGCCGGCCCGCGTCGGCTCCCGCACGGGGCTGGCGGTGACCGTGCACAACACCTCGGACAAGCGCCCTCTGTCGCTGACGGTGACGAGCGACCGGCCGGCTTTCGCGCCGGAGGCGGGCCCCTTCGTGGTCGCCCCCGGAGAGGCGCGGACGATCGCCCTTCGCTTCGCGCCGGCGACCGCCGGCGCGCAGACCGGCCGGCTCACGATCGACGCCGGCGGTGGCAGCCTCCCCACGACGCTCGAGCTCGCCGGGACCGCCCTCGATCCGGCGGCGTTCGCTCTCGACCCCGGCGACCTCACCGTCTCGCTGCCGGTGGGTGGGAACACCACGCGCAGCCTCCAGGTGACGAATCTCTCCCCCGCGTCCGTCGACCTGGTCGCCATGGTCGAGGGACGGCCCGGGAACCCGGGCGCGCCGCCCGAGTGCGCATCACCGGCCGCTTACGTCCTCGAGGGCATCACGAACGTCCTCGCTCGCGTCGATCTCCAGACCGGCGCCGTGACGCATCTCGGCCCCGAGATCTTCGGCGCCTCGGCGATCGCCCTGACCGCCGATGGCGCCGCCGCGTTCGTCGCGACCTTCTCGGGTGAGCTTGACAGGCTCGACACCGCCACCGGCGCGCGCACCCTCCTCGCGCAGGGCCTCGACCCGATGCAGGACGACGCCCTCTCGCCCGACGGCGCGACGCTCTTCCTCCTGCATCGCGATCAGGGGACCATCGAGACGTACGATGTGGCCAGCGGCGCCCGGAGCACCCTGGCGAGCGGCCTCGCCTTCCCGACCCGGTTCGACCTCGATCCTTCGGGTGCGAAGCTGTACGTCCAGACGACGCCCGGCCTCACCGTGATCGACGTCGCCACCGGCACGACCGAGACGGTGTTCACGGAGCTGAAGGGGGCTTCGTCCCCGCGCTTCGACGCCGACACCGGGCTCATTTTCTTCATCGGCTCGCCGAACGCGGTGCGCTCGTTCGATCCGGCGACGCACGCGGTGCAGCTGGTGACGATCCTCACGGATGGGTTCGTTCCCTTCGCCATCGCGGAAAACGGACGCCTGGCGTACGGGCTCGATGAGTCTGCTCCCCTTCTGTCGAGCGTCGATTTCGTCAGCGGCCTGATCACGCCCCTGACGAGCGACCTCACCTCGGTGCGGGACATCGCGCTGCGGGCCGACGCCGATTGCCTCGGAACCTTCCTCACCGTGACTCCGACCACGTTCACCCTGCCTGCCGGCGGAAGCGCCGCGCTCGCGGCCCGCTTCTCGGCCCTCGGCGCGCGGCCGGGGGATCGCGCCGCGGCGATCCTGGTGCGCGAAGCGGGCCAGCAGGCTGTGCTGGCGACGACCACGGCGGCCCTGCACGTCGCCAGCGCTCCGCACCTCACCGTCGAGGGCGCGCAACAGGTCGTCGAGCAGGTGCAGACGACCCGGGTCCCCACGGGGCATTTCAGCACCGTCACCTTCACGCTGCCGATTGCGGTGCCGCCGACCGGAGCGGGAACGCTCGATGTCACCACGGAAGCAGCGCTGCACAACGCCACGACGGTGTCGGTCGACGGAACCTCGGTGGGAAGCGACGACAATCCGCAATGTGTCCGGACGACCCGGTCGCACGAGGTCCCGACCAGCCTGCTCGCGGGGGCTGCCGCCGATGGGACCGTCACCGTTCGTCTCGCGCTCGGGGATCTGCAGGACTTCGGAGCCCCCTGTGGCCCCGAACGGTTCACCGCCCGGCTGACCTATGCGGGCCGGCCCGACACCGTCGCCTTCGGTCCGGTGCCGACCGGCGCGAGCGCGACGCAGTCCTGCCGCCTGCGCAACACCGGCGACCAGCCGCTGCACGTGCAGGCGATCGAGACGCTGGGCGCCGGGTTCTCGGTCGCGGACAGCCCGCTGACCCTGCTCCCCGGCGGCTCCGCGAGCCTGCCGGTGACCTTCACGGCCACGACGGCGGGGCCCGCCTCGGGAACCCTGCGCTTCGAGACGAACGACGTGGAGAACGCGGCCCTGGAGATCGCGCTCTCGGCCCAGGCCAATGACCCCGCCGCCTGTACGGCCGTCCCGCCGGCCATCGACGCCGAAGCGGTCGTGGGCGGAAGCGCCGCGGTCACTCTGACGCTCTCCAATGGCGGCGAAGCTCCCATGGACTACAGCCTGGACGTCACCGGATCCGATCCCGCCTGCCCGGCGGAGAAGCTGGTGTCGTCCCGCCTCGAGACCATCGACCTGGCCACGCTCGCGCAGGGGACGCTCGGGACCATCCCGTTCAACGGCTACAAGTACGTCATCGCCGCGGATGCGGGGGGACGGACCGGCTTCGTCGCCTTCGGCAGCGCCGCGGGGGGCGTCTCGGAGGTCAATCTCACGACCGGCTCCAACGGCATCGCGCGCGGTCTCCCCGGCGCGCTCGGGGCGGCGTTCGAGCCGGGAGGGGATGCGCTGCTCTTCACCGATGCCGGCCAGCGCCTCTACCGGTTCGATCGCCGCACCGGCGCCCTGGACCAGGTCGGCACCGAGGCGATCGGCGGCCACGTCGCCGTCCATCCCGGCGGCGCGACGGCCTACATCACGCACGCGTCCGGGATGCTGCGCGCCTACGACCTCGCGACCGGGGCCCTGACCGTCATCACCGCCTCGCTGACGAAGCCGCAGGGGATCGTCCTGTCGCCGGACGCCACGACCGCCTACATCGTGGAGGTCCGCGCCGGGAACCCGGATGGCGACCGTCTCGTGAAGGTCGATCTCGCGAACGGCGTCATCACGCCGATCCTCGCCGGCCTGCAGGGCGGCGAGGAGCTGGCGCTGGATCCGTCCGGGACGACCGCCTACCTGAGCGAGGAGCGGGCCCTGCGGGTGATCGCCGTCAATCTCGCCACGGGGCAACCCACCATCCTCGCGCAGCCGAACCGGGCTTCCGGCCTGGCGGTCATCCCGCGGGCCGGCTGCTCGGGGCGCTTCGTTTCGGTCCCGGCCCGCTTCGGCACGATCGCTCCCGGCTCTTCGGCCGATCTGCCGCTGACGCTCCAGGGTGCGGGACTCGCGACGGGCACGTACACCGCGACCCTCACCATCCGGACCAACGACCCGCTGCACCCGGCGACCATCGTGCCGATCACCTTCGACGTGCTCGGCGACACCGACGCCGACGGCGCTCCCGACCTGCACGACAACTGTCCCGTGGTCGCCAACCCGGACCAGGCGGACGGCGACCACGACGCCCGCGGCGACGTGTGCGACAACTGCCCGGTGACCGCCAACGACGATCAGGCCGACTCCAACAACGACGGCGCAGGCGACGCCTGCCAGCCGGCGGTCTCCTTCCTCGCCTTGCTCCAGGACGGCGGTCCCTTCGTCATCGTGCGCCTCGGTCTCGGCGATCCGCTCGGGTTGCCGCTCACGGGAGAGGTCGCCTTCTTCGACGCCGCGGCGGGACCGGCTCCGGCACGAACCGCCTCCGGCGAAGCGGCCACCGCGCCGAGGCTCCCCGGAGTCGGGCGCTCGCCGGGCGGCGTCACCACCGTGCCGGCCGGGGCCACGCCGGTTCTCAGCATCCCCTGGTCCGGCCGGCCGCCGCGGCGGGTCGATCTCGCGCCGCTCCTGCCGGGGCATCCCTACCGGTTGCGCGTCAGCGCCGGGAACGGCACGACCATTCCGTTCGTGGCCGAGACGACGTTCCAGCACCAGGCGGAGGGGACGCTCGCCTTCAACGAACCGCCGGTGGCGCGCATCGCCGGCGCTCCTGCACTCGAGTGCGACCGGGTCGGCGGCGCGCTCGCCGCTCTCACGGGAGGCGGGTCGGGCGACGGCGATTCGACTCCGGGAACGAACGACGACATCGCCGCCTACGCGTGGACGCTCGACGCAGGAGCCCCCGGCGCGCGCGCGCTCGGAACCGCGACCGCGGTCGAGGCGGTCGTGCCCGTCGGCGTCCACCGCGTGACGCTCCGGGTCACCGATCAGATCGGCGAGTCCGGGGAGAGCACCGTCCCGCTGACCATCACCGACACCGCCCCGCCGGTGGTCACGCTCACCACGGAACCCGCCATCCTCTTCCCACCCAACCACGAGCTGGTGCCGGTGACGGTGCGTTTCGTGGCGATGGATGTGTGCGACGGCGCGATCCCGGCGTCGTTCACCGGCGCGACGAGCAGCGAGCCGGACGACGCGCCGGGCGGCGGCGATGGCGCCACCACCGGGGACATCGGAACGCCGATCGGACAGGGATCGCAGGGCCCGGCGCAGGCGCTCGTCCTGCCCTTGCGCGCCGAACGATCCGCGAACGGCAGCGGGCGCGTCTACGAGGTGCGCGCGCGCGGGACCGACGCGGCGGGGAACGCGGCGCCGGCCATCGCGACGATCGTCGTGCCCCACGACCTCGGCCACGGGCCGGAGCCGCTCCTGCTCCAGGTCGAGCCGGACGCTGCGTCCGGAACGAGAATCTACTGGCCGTCCCTCTCCCCGGTCGCCGCCTACGACGTCATCGCGGGCGATCTCGCCGCCTGGCGCGTGGAGGATCGGACTCTGCGCCTCGGACCGGTCCGGGTGCTGGCGCGCGGCACCTCGGCGACGTCGTTCGTCGATGCGGCGCCGGCGCCGCCGCGCGGAAGCGTCATCGTGTATCTCGTCCAGGTGCACGCGGCGGGGATCGTCACGGGTTACGGGACCGAGTCGGCCCCGTGGCCGCGCGTCCCCGCGACCTGCGAAGGCGGCTGCCCCTAGCCTCCCGCCCGCGGTCGCGGGCCTTGCGCTTTCGATGACAGGCTCCTAGACTCCGGCCGCGACGTCTGCGACCGACCTCGCACGTCACCGGAGGGCCCCCATGAGCTGCCTTTTCTCCCGCGACCGCCTCGTCCACGCGGCCCGCATGTCCGCCGCCGCGGTGATGCTTCTCGCGTCACTCCCCTTCACCGGCTGCAGCATGATGGACCCGGTCAAGAAGGTGTCCGAGAACGCCGAGGTGCGCGCCCAGGTCATCGAGGCGCTCGTGAGCGATCCCGGCCGGCGCACCGAGGTGATCAACCGCTTCATGGCGCAGCCGGCCGATCGCAAGGCCCTGCTCGATCGCCTGCTGGGGGACGAGGAAGCCAAAGGAGCGATCATCGCCAACATCCTGTCCGACGATCGCGGCAAGGCGCTCATCGCCGGGAAGGTGGCGGCGGACGACGCGGGGGCGAAGACATTCATCCGCATGCTGATGACGACCGGCGTGATGGGCTCCTCGCTGACGCAGAAGCAGGCGGACGCGCTCGGCTACGGCGAAGCCTACTCGTACGGGACGCGCCGCCGCACCATGGGAGATCTCAAGCAGATGGGGCGGGTGGTGGACACCTGGGCGAAGGAGCACAACGGCGCCTACCCCGTCTGCAACGGGCTCGACGACGTGCGCAAATGCCTCACGAAATCCCTGGGGGCGGAGAAGATGGCGTCGATGCGCCTCGACGACGCCTGGGGCAAGCCCTTGATGTACTGGTCGGACAAGGACGGGAAGGAATACCTGTTGATTTCCTACGCGACGGACGGAATGTGGGACGGTGCCGGCCGCACCGGTCCCACCGACAACCTCGACTGCGACATCGTCTTCTCGAACGGAGACTTTGCGCAGTGGCCGGGGTCGTTCCGTAAGGACGAAATCCAGTAGCCCGCGCTCACGCGCGCGGGCCCGCTTCCATTACGGCTTGCGCGGATCGGTCCCCGTGTCGTACGTTTTGAAGCGCCGATCGATTTCCTTCTCGGCGTCCTCCCGGGCGTAGCCGTAGCGCTCCTGCAGACGACCGATCAACTTGTCCATGTTGCCGTCGATCGTGTCGAGATCATCGTCCGTCAGATCGCCCCACCACGCCTTGACCTGACCGCGCATCTGTTTCCACTTCCCTTTGAGAACGTCCTGGTTGAGCATCGCTGCCCTCCTCGACTCCGAGAGTAGCGGAGGCGCGGTGCAGAGGACATCGGACGGAACACCGAGCCGCCTTCGGGTTTTGACCGTCAGGGATTCCCGGAGACGCGCACTCGCTCTCGAGGATGTTCCTCGAGGTCAGCGCGTCGCGGACGGAGGTGGCGGAATGCGGCCGGCAGGCGGAGTGAAGCCCGGGCTCGGGCCGCCGGCGGGCTTCGCCTGCAGGACATTCATCGCCAGCGCGATCATGGAGGCGACGTCGGCGATGTTGGCCGGGACCACCAGGGTGTTGCCGGCCTTCGCGAGGTTGCCGAAGCGATCGACGTACTGCTCCGCAACGCGCAGGCGCACCGCCTCGGTCCCGCCGGGCGCCTGGATGGCGTCGGCCACGCGGCGGATGCCCTCGGCGGTGGCCCCGGCGACCGCCAGGATCGCCGACGCCTGGCCTTCCGCCTCGTTGATCTGCTGCTGCTTGCGCCCTTCCGAGGCCTTGATCGCCTTCTGCTTCTCCCCCTCGGCGCTGTTGATGGCGGCGTCGCGCTGTCCTTCGGAGGTCAGGATGACGGCGCGCTTCTCCCGCTCGGCGCGCATCTGCTTCTCCATCGCCGCCAGCACGTCCTGCGGCGGCGTGATGTTCTTGATCTCGTAGCGCAGCACCTTGATGCCCCACGGCTCGGACGCCTTGTCGAGCTCGTTGACGATCTCGGCGTTGATGTGGGTGCGCTCTTCGAAGGTGCGGTCGAGATCGATCTTGCCCACCTCGCTCCTAAGCGCCGTCTGCGCCAGCTGGGTGATGGCGAACAGGTAGTCGGAAACACCGTACGAGGCGCGCTCGGGGTTGAGCACCTTGAGGTAGAGCACGCCGTCCACGTGCACCTGCACGTTGTCGCGCGTGATGCAGACCTGCTCGGGGATGTCGACCGCGTGCTCCTTCAGCGAGTGGCGGTAGCGGATGACGTCGAAGAACGGCAGCAGGATGTGGAACCCGGCGTCGAGCGTGCCGCTGTACTTGCCGAGCCGCTCGACGACGAAAGCGCTCTGCTGCGGTACCACCACGGCGGTCTTGGCGACGACGACCAGCAACAGGAACGCCAGGACCACGACCACGATCAGCATCGGCGTCATTGTTCCACCCTCACCCAGAGCGTCAGACCGTCCACCCGCTCGACCTTCGTCCGCTGCCCGCGCGGCAGGCCGGTCCCCTCGCGCGCCCGCACGTTCCAGGAGGTGCCGCGCAGCTCCGCCTTGCCGACTCCGCCCGCCGGCAGGTCCTCGGTCAGCACCGCCGTCTCGCCGATGAGGGAATCGACCGGGGCGCGCGGACCCTCGCGCTGCTTCATCCAATCCAGGAGCGGCTTGCGGAAGAGGAGCAAGGAGACGATGGACACCCCGGAGAAGACCAGCCACTCCACCGGGCCGTGGATGAGGCCGAGGCCCGACAGCAGCCCGACGACCAGCGCCCCGACCCCGAAGAAGATGACAAAGAACCCGCCCGGCGTCAGAAGCTCGAACGCGAACAAGGCCAGTCCGGCGAGAACCCACATCCACCAGGTCATCGGCGCGCTCCTTCGCCGCGAGACACTAGCGGGGTCGCGACCGCGACGTCAAGCGGGACGGTAGCCGCCAGAACGCCCGGCGCCGGACAGGCGGCCGCTTCGGCCCTCGCCGGCGCGAGGCTCAGGGACAGGTGTCGGAGGGGAACGGGATACTCAGATCCTGCGGCGAGGGCTCGGTACCGTAGCCGCTCGGCTCCGGGTCGTAGTACTGGACGAAGTAGACGAAGGCCGACCCGGGCGCTGGGATGCTCGCGTCCTCGAAGCCGGCGTCCGTGGTGCCGGTCAGACCCGAGGCGACGCAGAGCACCGGCCCTGCTCCGGAATCACCGCGCAGACGTGCGAGCGGTCCGCGTATGACGGAATACCCGGAGGCGCCGGGCACCGCGTCCCAGGACAGGAAGGCTCCCGAAGCGTCCTCGTACATCCTCAGGATCAGCGGCTCGGAGGTCCCGTTCCGCGTGAGCGGCACGACGACGGTCGCCGATGCGTTCCGGACGTTCCCCTGGGCATCCTGCGCGGAGTACGTGGCCATGTAGGTCCTCCCGGAGCCATGGGAATCCCGCTCCGCCCGCAGGGCCAGCGTGGTGTCGAAGGTGCCGGGGGAAGCGTCCTGGATGTCCCCCGTCGTGGCACCATCGCCGGCTCCCGGCGCGTCGTCCGGCTCGCTGCTTGCGACCGACAGGAGCATGACGGTCACCGGGCCACACGAGTCGGCAGCCGTGACCTCCGCCTGCACCGGCACGAGACGATGGTTCGGCGGCCACAGAAGCGCCGGCAGCGCCGCGGCGGAGATCACCGGGGGCGTCGTGTCGACGACCGTCGCCCCCATGTCGTCGATGGAGATCCGGCCGCCGCTGTCGGTCACGCGCAAGGTGATGGCGTGGGACCCGAGCGCCAGCGTCGGGCTGAGCGTGGCGCCGGTGCCGAGGAACGTCTGCCCGGGCGTTCCGTACCCCTCGAACCATTCGTACAGGACGATGTCGTCGTTCGTCCCGGGGGTCGAATCGGGATCGGAAGAGGCGGTGCCATCGAGCGCCACGGGACCGCCGAGCGGCGAGGCGCACTCCCCCGTCGCATCCTGCCCGGCGTTCGCGACCGGGGGCGCGCCGACAGGGCGAGCCTGGCTGAGCAGCACGCCTGTGGTCGCGCGAGCCGAGCCGTACGCGAGATCCGCGAAGCCGTTCCCATCGAAATCCCCTGCGATGAGGGAGACCGGCGCGTCCGCCGCGTAGCGCTCCTGCGCGAGGAACCGGCCACCCGGGGCGCCACGATGGACCGCGACATCGCGCGATTCGCACCTGACTGCGAGATCCCGCAGTCCGTCCCCGTCGAAATCGGCCGCGACCGGGAAAATCGCCCTGACGCAGGTGGGAAAGACCTCCACCGGCAGTGCGAACCCGCCCCCGTGCATGCCGCGTTCGACGGCCATCGTGTAGTTGAACTGATCGATCAGGACGAGATCCTCCTCGCCGTCGCCGTCCACGTCCAGCAGGACGCCGGAGCTCGGGCTCATGCCTGCAGGCGGCGGAAATGAGAAGGGAACCCGCGGGGCCAGCTGGCCGTCGGCCCTCCCCATCAGCACTTCTCCGACCGCAATCACATCCGGCAGCCCGTCGTCGTTCAGATCCGCGACCGATAGCGCGCGAGCGCGAGCGCTCAGCTCATAGCGCGAATGGGTTCCGAACGTGCCATTCCCCAGGTTCGGCAGCACCGAGATGTTGGTGTTGTCGTTGGTCACGATGATGTCGATGGCGCCATCGTGGGTGATGTCGGCGACCGCGATGCCCTCGTGTCCCTCTCCGCCCGGATAGGACTGAGGAGACCCCAAAACGCCTCCGCCCAGGTTCAGGAGGACCGTCACCACGTTGGCCACATAGCCATTGGCCACGGCGATGTCGGGAAGGCCGTCGCCATTGAGGTCCGCGACCGCCACGGAGTTTGGATAGGGACCGGCGGGATAGGTCGGTCCGGCGTCGAAGCTTCCATCCCCCTGGCCGGAGAGCACCGTGACCCCTGCGGGTCCGACGAGCCCCACGAGATCGTCGTCCCCGTCGCCATCCAGGTCGACACGCGCCGTCGGGGCGAACGGCATCGATCCGTAACGCGGCTGATCGAACGTCCCGTCGCCCCGATTCACGAAGACCGCCGCGCCGTCCCTTCGCACCAGGTTCATGTTCGTCGCCGCCCCGAGGATCGCGGCGGCGACATCCGGATGACCGTCGTGGTCGAAATCGCCGGCGGCGACCGAGACCACTCCCGACCCGGCGCCGTACCAGACCCCGGTCGCGAAAGTCCCGTCGCCGTGTCCCTCCATGAATTCGACCCCACCACGGTTCGAGTTGATCCAATCGAGTTCACCGAGGATGAGATCCGGGATGCCGTCGCCGTCGAGGTCGGAAGAGGTGAGACGCTGAATTTCGGCGACCGACGCCTGGGGTCCCAGGAGGGAGAAGCCGCCGTGCCCATCGCCGAGGTGGACGCTCACGTAGAAACGCGGTTGCCCGGGAGGCGGAGAGGAACTCGCGTTCATGACGGCCAGGTCGAGATGACCGTCGCCGTTGAGATCCGCAGCGTAGATTCCCCGGTTTGAGTCCCCGACCGCGCGCGTCACCGGCGCTCCGAAGGCGCCGCCACCGAGATTGCGGTGGAAGGCGATCTGCCCGTAGGCGCCGATGATGATATCGGCCCGTCCGTCCTCGTCGAAGTCGCCGGCGGCGGCGCTGTTCGGATTGCTGGCGGTGACGAAGCTCGAAGGACCAGTGAACGTGCCGTTCCCCTGGTTGATGTAGACACGGGCGAACCCGGTCGGAAAGGTCGAGTCGGCCGTCACCAGATCGTCCAGGCCGTCGCCGTTGAAGTCCCCGGCTGCAGCGTAGTAGACACTGCCCGCGAGAGCCGTCGGAGAACCGGGCTCGACCGTCCCGTCCGCGGCGCCGGGCACGACGCGGACATTGGGATAGCCGTTCGTGGACGACCCGAACACGGCGAAATCGGGCAGGGCATCGCCGTTGAACCGACCCTCGAGGAGCAAAACCGGCCGCTCTCCCGCCGGGACGCGCGTCTCGGGGAGCAGGGTGCCGGCGCCGTCACCCCGCAGGATCGACAGATCGTTGGAGTCGGTGTTCGCGACGAGGAGATCCAGGTTCCCGTCGAAGTCGAGATCGGCCGCCACGGCCGACTGAGGGCGCCAGCCGACATCCTGAATCGGCGTCGGGAACAGCGGGGCGGCGGGAACGTCCCCGATGGCGAGGCCCGCGAAAGCCGCCACGGCGGTCATCAGGACGACGGGACGCATCATGGTCCCCTTCTCTTGGCGATTTGCGAACTATCTACCCTGTCCGCACCGTCCCGTCAAGCAGAGTCGTCCTGGGGAGACCGTCCCGGCGGGCGCGATGCGCCTCCGAGAAGCTGGAGCAGCGTGTCGGCATAGGCTCCCATCTTGGCCGGGCCCAGCCCGGGGACTGCCTGGAGCGCCGCGAGGCTCTTCGGCCTGACGGTGGCGAGATCCTCCAGGGTCCGATCATGGAAGACGACGTAGGCGGGGACCTTGCGTCGCCGGGCCTCGGCGGTGCGCCAGGCCTTGAGGTCCGCGAGGAGCGCCTCGTCGAGATCGCCCGCGACTTCGAGCGCGCGCGCGGAACCGACGCCCGAAACTCCGCGCCCGCCTGCCGGCCTGGCCTTCTTCACCCGGCCGCTCTCGCCCGGACCCGGCAGCGCCAGCATCGGCCGCGACTCGGCCTTCATCACGAGGGAGCCCGCCTCGGTCAGGGCGAGAACGAACGCGCCAGGCCGCCCTCCCTCGATCCCACGGCGCTCGAGCAGGCCGGCTTCGAGAAGAACGTCGAGCATCCTCTTGATCGCGTCGGTTCCGAGCGCCTTGAGCCGGCCGTAGGTCGGCATCCGGTCGAGGCCACGGTCGAGGACCTCTTTGCTGCCGCTGCCGGCGAGGACCTCCGCGATGCGCGCCAAGCCGAAGCGGGCGTTGAGGCGCGCCACGGCCGAAAGCGCGATGCGCACCTGCTCGTATTCGCGATCGTCGAGCGGACGACCGGTGTTGTGGCGCCAGCCGAGACAGACGTCGCAGGTGCCGCAGCGCGGTACTGCTCCGGCGCGCGCGCCGCCCGCGAAATAGTCGTAGATGAAGCGGGTGCGGCAGCCACTGCCGAAGGCATAGCGCAGCATGATGTCGAGCCGGCCGCGATCGCGCCGGGCCTTCTCCGCCTGGACCTCGAGGTCGATCGGCGGGGCACCCGCGCCGACGCGCAGGCCGCGCCCTTCCGCCGCGCGCCGCAGCACGCGGGCGGCGGTCTGCAGCGCCATCCCCTGGGTCGCGTCTCCGCCCGCGAGCGCTTCGATCTCGTCTTCGTCCGCCCCCTCGCCCAGCGCCTGCCAGGCGCGGCGGAAGGCCTCCGGCGGCGGGTTCGAACCGGCGAGGAAGAACTCCTGCGTGCGCACGTCGGCGGGAGAGAAGAACAGGGCGCCGCGCGACGGCTTGCCGTCGCGACCGGCCCGTCCGACCTCCTGGTAGTACGCCTCGATGCTCCCGGGAACGTCGGCGTGCGCCACGAAGCGCAGGTCGGCCTTGTCCACGCCCATGCCGAAAGCGTTGGTGGCGGCGATGACGTCGAGCCGGCCGGCGAGGAAGAGGTCCTGCACGCGGTGCCGCTGCTCGTCCGGCAATCCACCGTGGTACTGCCCGGCGCGCAGGCCGCGCTCCTCGAGGTGCGCGGCCCACATCTCGACGTTCTTGCGCGTCGCGGCATAGACGATCCCCGGGGGTCCCGGATCGCGCAGCAGCCGATCGAGCGCCCGCATCTTGTCGGCGCGCGCCCGCGCCGGCTCGATGGAGAGGGTCAGGTTGGGACGCTCGAAGCCGGTGACGATCTCGACCGGCTCCTGCATGCCGAGCTGCCGCGCGATGTCGCGGCGCACGTCGGGGGTGGCGGTGGCGGTGAACGCCGCCGCCGGCACGCCGAGGGCCTGGCGCAGCTCGCCGAGGCGCGTGTAGTCGGGCCGGAAATCGTGGCCCCACTGGGAGATGCAGTGCGCTTCGTCCACCACGAGGCGCGCCACGCGGGAGCGGGCGAGCGCGGCGCGGAACCCCGGAGCCGCCAGGCGCTCCGGCGCGACGTAAAGGAGACGCAGTCTCCCGGCCGCGAGGTCCGCTTCGGTCGCCGACCGCTGCGCTCCGCTCATGAGCGAGTGGATTCCCGCCGCGGCCAGCCCACGCTCCCGCAGC
>Ga0134121_10000264_pt1 | contig 62155 bp, 74 predicted proteins | sample KB301_FD_96463 | JGI IMG/M metagenome (GOLD analysis project Ga0134121, IMG submission 96463) | Terrestrial soil microbial communities without Nitrogen fertilizer from Kellogg Biological Station, Michigan, USA - KB3-0-1 | ecosystem: Environmental > Terrestrial > Soil > Unclassified ...
CGGCGGCAATGTTTGAGCGGATTTTACAAAATGCTGTCGATATAAAATCCGAGAACGACCTAACGGTATAGCTGTATGGCAATCATTATAAACATCGACGTCATGTTGGCGAAGCGGAAAATGAGCGTCACCGAGCTCGCTGAGAAAGTTGGCATCACGATGGCCAACATTTCTGTCTTGAAAAACGGAAAGGCAAAAGCAATTCGGCTTTCAACCCTGGAGGCAGTCTGCAAAGCCCTCGATTGCCAGCCTGGGGATCTATTGGAATTCAAGAAATAAAAGCCTTTGCCGCACCCAGGGTTCTCGCGCTGAAGCAGGTGGGTCTCATCGATACGATTCGAAATCTTCTTTCGTGATGCCGTGCAATGCGGCGGACTCCCGCACATCCTCCCAGTCCGGGAGATAATTTTTTGCGATGTATTTCTTGTATCTTTTGTTCATGGCATCCAGAGAGAGGAATTTTTTCCAAACCCCGAGGAGCTCCCGTGCGAATCCGTTATTGTATGCAAAGGCGTTTATCCGTTTCTCAACCAAAAATCTGAATTTTAAATTGCAGATATATTTAAAGGCAAATACAAATAACTCAAAATTTGACATTGATTCATATTCCGCAATATGCGCCAATTCATGGCCGAACCAGCCCACGAGATTGTCTTCGGATAATGCAGGCAGTATGTCTTTTCGCGACAAATTTACGTATACGACATATGTTCTCTTTGTAGCGAAAAGGGAAGTCGGTTTAACAGAAGCGCGCATGGTAAAAAACAAGCCTTTGCCGAGCCTTAGTTCAATATTCAAATCTTGAATTTCCGGATAGCGAATCTTGGCTTTTCCAAAAGCGACTTCAAATTTTTGAGTATCAGCAACTGACATACCGCCATTTTAGCTTAACCCCAAGAATTAAGGTACCGTTCATGTCTGTACCCCACGTCCACAAAGAGACCCCTGGGGTCTCTTTGTGGACGTGGGGTACGTGAGGAAGTACCTATGAGTGTGGGCCGTGTAGAAGTATGATGTTGAGAATTTTTTGAAGCTTCTTGATTTGTTTGGGGTTACACTGCGAGAGGTGTATCCAAAACAATAGCTGCGATTTTAGTGGGAAATAAAAAATAGCTGAGAAATTTCTCAGCTATCATCGATCAGAGATGAAAGATTTTTTATACCCCGTCGCGTGTGGGAGGTGTTTGTTTTAAAACAAACACCTCTGCAAAACAATCTTTTATCTCGGGCACTTTTTTGAATCCCATATAGGAAGGATGGCTTATAACAATGCCGCTACCTATTAAAAATTCGTTAGAGTCAGCCCCTTTGTATACTCCCATCAGCTTTAACCCCAGAGATGGTGCATATCCAGGCATTAGAGCAAGAGTTTCCTCTGCTTTTTTGATTGCCTCATCCGAATCGATGGCTAAAACAACCATGGACCAGAGATAGAGAGTAGTAGGTGTTGGAGGAGTATTGTATTTGATAATACTAAATTGATACATCTTTTTTCTCGAACCTTCGCACTGCTTTCTCATATCTCCGTATTGTCGAGTGTTTCTTGTCTGTAAAATGATTATGGTAATTATCCCAACCAAAATCAGGAGCAAAATCAATCTTTCCATGATATTAAAATTTAAATGAAGAATGAGTACACACTACATTATAAGTGTGACATGTCAATATCCCTCTACAGAGTTCGAATCTCATTGGGGTATGAAGGATATTGCAACAGTAAACCCCTTGTTTTAAAAGGGGTTTACTATATCTCGTATGCGGAGGCGGTGAGACCACGAGTACGTTTTTCGGCTCCCACGTAGCCAGGTACTTTTCGATGGTTTGACAAGCAAACCATAACGAAAAGTCTTTCGAATCTCACCCGAAAGCCAAGCAGTTGGCTTTCTCGCCCCGCATAACAAAATAGACCCTTTTGGGGTCATTTTGTACATGCGGGGGGTACTAGATATGTTTAGAACTCTCGACTGGAAAAAGATAAAGGCCGACCTAGATAAATATTGTGAACAAATCTCGAAAGAGGATTTGTTAGAAATAGCATGCTAACCAAGCAGCTTCTTTTTGCATGCCGGACACAGTATAGGTCCCGCACCTCCGGCAGGTATTGAGTCTTTCGACCGGAAAACCATCCGGCTCATCCAGTAATCGTAACTGTCTCTTCTGTTCACGACTGTTCAATATTGCTATGAATTGATATCATGCATCCATGAACGAGTTTGAAGAACATATGTTCAGACGAGACAAAAAATCCGAACCAACTCCGGAATTCAGTATTCTTTCAATACAAGATAAGGATGACAACTACATTGAACGATATGATGTAATTGGAGGCAATACTAAAATAAAGTTTACAGATAGCGAATCGCTCTCGGAAGTCGAAAAACAGGAAGCAATTGCTTGGTATGAGGGGGTACTAAAAGAGGAATTCATCAAAGGAAAAGAAAAAGGTCTGGATCTGGCTCAGGAATTAGGACCAGCTTTTCAGCAGAAGATAGATGATTTAAAAAGTGTAATACACGAATATTATAAAAATCTTGGTATAGGAAGTGTTTTTATTCCGCCTGTCTATGGTGATAAATCAGAATCACATCTGGGCTCCTCGCATCATTGGTACGGAGCATCATATGTTCAGGTGAATACGCATAAGGGTATTACTTCTGATCGGGAGATTAGAGAAATAAGTGTTCTCTCCGATGCTATTCATGAGATGACGCATAGCACGGGACTTATCGAGGTTACCCTTACTGGAACAAACCCTCGATTCTTGAATGAAAAGAAAGAATGGAGATCCTCGTACACCCGAGCAGGTGCTGGAATTCCAAATATCGTACCAGGCAGGACTGATACAGGCTCTGTTTTCGAGGAGGGTTCTGCTACTCGAATGCAGACGCTTTTATTTGAGAATTTTATCAAGAAACATTACTCAACAACTGCTTGGGAAGAATACAAAACAATAGTTCTTGGTGGTTATCAACGATCCTCAGATACTTCTTTAAAGAACGATGTTAAGCGTGACCCGAATTTTTTCATTGCTACCGCTTCTATTTCTCGATATGAGGAAGACGGTACGCTCGAAATTGGTAAGAGCGAATATTACGCAGTTTGGAAATTAACTGACATGCTTGCCAAGACTATTCCAGATTTTGACCAGAAACTTGCTCAATCACGCATCTTTGGAAATGATTCGTTGATTGAAGAGGCTATTGATACAAAATTTGGGAAAGGGATATACAAAAAAATGCAGGCTGCACATTGGACTGACGTAGACCAATTTATCCAACGATAATAATCAGTTTATGAAAATGGTTGAGGTAAGGCCGTTTTAATAACGAGTTATTAATCCCTGTAACGATTTTTTTCTACAGTTCGAATCCTATTGGGGTAAGACAATATCAACCTTATTTTTCAAGGGTTGGTATTGTCCAAATGCGGAGGCGGTGAGATTCGAACTCACGGTACCGTTTCCGATACGACAGTTTTCAAGACTGTTGCCTTCAACCACTCAGCCACGCCTCCGTCGCGCGTATTTCTCTAATACCAGCTTACATTACTGTATTTTCCGTTTCTTCTCAAGTTTTAGGGTTTCCTTAAGAACCGCTATCCGATAGAGTATACTTACATTATATGAAGTACTTAGGCATCGACTATGGCACAAAGCGCACGGGGATCGCCGTCTCGGATGAGAGCGGAAGCCTTGCGCGGCCTGTGTGCGTGCTTAAGACTAGCCCTGGCCTGCTCGATGAGGTACAGGAGATCATAGGCCGGGAGGGTGCAGAGGCGATCGTCATCGGCAATTCCGAAGGCAACAAGGTTCAGGGGGCGATCAATGAATTCATCGCCGTTCTCACGCTTACGACTATGCTTCCGGTCGAGACGATGAACGAGGCTTTTACTTCGGTTGAGGCGCATGGCAGGCAGGGAAAGGAGCAGATGAGCGCCCGCAAGGGCGCGGCCCCGAAAAAGCCGGATGATCTCGATGCCCGAGCCGCCGCAGTCATCCTCCAGCGCTTTCTCGACAAGCATTCGCGAAAGGAATAGTCTTCGGTTGATATGAATTCCAAAACACCGAAATTCGATGCTGCTCTCGATGCGCTTCTTGCGGAGCTTGTTCCGCATGCGCGGACCTGCGCGTGGAGCGGCGTGCATGAGCACTGCGAGGGCGGCTTTCAAATAACCGATGAGGATATCGAATTCCTAAAAATGCTCCGCGCGCCTGTGCCTCTCTACTGCCCGACATGCCGCCGCATCCGCCGCTTCGTGCACATGGGCGTCATGCGCCTTTTCAAGCGCGACTGCCAGGCGCCGGGCCATACCGAGCAGATGATCTCCATATTCCCGAAAGAATGTCCGTTTCCGGTGCACGACTATGACTATTCCATTTCAGAAGCTTTCGATCCTTTTAGCTTTGGCGTCGATTATCAGGCTGGCCAAAGCGCGCTTGCGCAGCTCTTCTCCCTCCGCAAGCGATTTCCGCTGCCTTCCTTCATCAATCGCGACTCCTCGAGCATCAACTGCGAATATTCGAACGGCGGCCGCAGTTCGAAGAATTGCTATTACACTTCCGGAGCATTCAATTCCGAGAATGTCTGGTATTCGGGCCTCATCAACAGAAGCAAAGAAGTCATGGCGAGCCGGGCGGTGGTCGGCTGCGATACCGTCTATGAGACGCTCGGCGTCGAGTGCCTGTACAAAACGGCGTTCGCATACTTTTCCAAAGACTGCTCCGATTCGACGCTTTTGTTCGACTGCCGCAACTGCACCGATTGTTTCGGCTGCGTGAACCTGCGCAGCAAGAGCTACTGCCTCTTCAATGAGCAGAAGACCAAAGAGGAATACGAGGCATTCATGGCCGCAAACACGCCGCTTTCGCACACAGCTCTTGTCGGATACACGGAAAGATTTTGGGACCTCGTGCGCTCGCTTCCGGCCAATGCTTCGCGCAATACGGGATCAGAAAACGTTTCCGGCGTCCTGATCGAGAACTCGCGCAGTGTCTTTGACGTCACCGATTCGAAAAAAGCCGAACATGTCCGCCATGCCGACGGGGCGCTCACGCATAAGGATTCCATGGACGTTCTTTTTTCCGGCGGATCGGAAATGCTCTATCAGACGACCAACGTCGGCTCGTCATCGAGCCGGGTCAAATTTTCGATCTCGAGCAAATTCACCACGGACTCCGAATTTGTCTTCAATTCACGGAACATCGCGAACTGCTTTATGTGCTTCGGCCTCGACGGCAAATCATACTGCGTCTTGAACAAGCAATATACGCCGGAAGAATACTGGCCGCTTGTCGACGCCATAAAAACGGAAATGCTCGGAAGCGGGGAATACGGCGAGCATCCGGAAATGACATTCTCTGCTCAGGCGTACAACTTCTCGCTTGCAGGACTCTATTATCCGCTCCCCGACGAGACGATCCGGAAACTCGGAGGATATATTGCCGAAGAGCCCGACACGAATGTCGGCTCGATCGAGACAGTCGAGTCTGCGGATCTTCCGGATACGATCGCACAAACAGACGATTCGATCCTCGCAAAGGCCATTATCTGCGAAGAAACGGGCCGGCCCTTTCGCATTATTCCCGAGGAGCTCGCTTTCTATCGAAAGCTCGGCGTGCCGCTGCCGCACGTGCACCCGAATGTGCGCCTTGATCGGAAGTACCGCTTCTCTCCGACCGGCATCCGCTATTACACTCTGTGCGCCAAGTGCGGAAAGGATATTCAATCGATATTCGATCCGAAAGACGGATACCTTCTCTATTGCGAGTCGTGTTATCAGCAAGAGGTGATATAGTATCCGTATATGGAATACGTCTCTTACGATGCATTCAAAAAGATGGATATGCGGATCGGCACGATCCGCGCAGTTGAGGCAGTGGAGGGGACCGACAAGCTCTTGAAATGCCAGATCGATTTCGGCCTGAAGCCCGGAGCGCAAAAGATCCCTATGCCGGAAGCAACGACCGAAGAAGCGCACATGGAAGCGCCGCCTATGGAGCCTTCCGTTGATGCGGAAATGGTTCCTGATATCCGCCAGATCGTCTCGGGCATCCGCGAACATTTCCCCGATTTCGAAAAGCTTGTCGGCAAGCAGGTGCTCTACATCGTGAACCTTGAGCCGCGCACCATCCGCGGCGTGGAATCAAACGGCATGCTCATGGCTGTCGACGGAAAAGACGGCAAGCCGGTCTTCCTCGTGCCCGAAACGGAAGTTAATCCCGGCGCTTGCGTCCGATAGCATATGTTTCAGCTCATCCCATTCATAGAGACAGCCGGCTATATCGGACTGTTCGGCATTATCTTTGCCGAATCCGGCCTTCTTTTTGGATTTTTTCTCCCCGGAGACACGCTGCTCTTTGCCGCGGGCCTGCTTGCCGCAAAAGGGTACTTCAGCATCGAAATCCTCCTCATTGTCGTCTCTGTCGCTGCAATAACGGGCGACAGCGTGGGCTATCTGATCGGCAAGAAGGTCGGGCCGAAGCTTTTCAATCGGGAAGACTCGCTGTTCTTCAAGCGCGAGTATGTCCTGCGGGCCCAGGCTTTTTTTCAGAAACACGGCAAAAAGACCATTTTGCTCGCGCGCTATATTCCGATCGTGCGAACCTTCGCTCCGGTGGTTGCCGGCATCGGAGAAATGCCGTATCGGACGTTTCTTGTTTTTAATGTTCTCGGCGGCCTTTTGTGGTGCTCTTCCATCGGACTGCTCGGCTATTTCTTCGGCACGAAGATCCCGAATGTGGATACCTACATCCTTCCGGTGGTGATAGGCATCTTTGTCCTCTCATTCATTCCCGTTATACGGCAGTTCATGCTTTCGCTCCGCAACCGCCCCAAAAAATGATTTCGCTTGTTTCAAACTCTGGCGTATACTAGTAGCATGCACGATGCGCATACGCGAAACTTTCTTTTTCCGCCGCCGACTTTCATCCTCCTGCCCGCAGTCGGCATCGACGTCTCTGACCGCAGCATAAAATTTGCGCGGCTCATTCCGAAGGCCAACGGATTCAATCTCGGCGAATTCGGCGACGAGCCGCTCGGCCCGGGAATCGTCGAGAGCGGACGCATCATTTCGCCCGACCGCCTGGTCGAGGTCCTCATCAAGATCCGCAAAGAGCACAATGTATCGTTTGTCCGCGCTGCTTTGCCGGAGGAGCAGATGTACTTTTTCCGCATGACCGTCACTGACGGCAAAGAGGCGTCGCTGCGCGACGCCATCGAGCTTTCCCTCGAAGAGCACGTCCCGATCGCCGCCGTCGAAGCTGTCTTCGATTTTGAAGTCGTGGGCCGCTCGGGCGCAGACGTCGAGGTGGCGGTGACGGCCGCATCGCGCGCCGTCATCGAAAGCTACGCGGACACGTTTGCCCGCGCGGGGCTGACGCTCCTCTCGCTCGAGCTTGAAGCGCAGGCGGTGGCTCGCACTGTCGTTCATCGCCAGGACGCGTTCGCGCATCTCATCGTAGACTTCGGCGAGACCCGCACCGGCATCGCGGTGAGCTACGGCGGCCAGGTGTACTTCACCTCGACCGTGAACATCGGGGGGCAGATGCTCACCGAAACGCTTGCCAAGCACTTCGGCATTTCCGTTCCCGAAGCCGAGGCCATGAAGCGCGAGTTCGGGCTCCGCCGCAACTCGCCGCGCCAGGATCTTTTTTCTCTGCTTCTCAACAACGTGGCCGTCCTTCGCGACGAGATCAATAGGCACTTCATCTACTGGCACACGCATCCCGACGAGAGCGGGAAGCCGCGCCCGCCGATCGAGCAGATCATCCTCGTCGGCGGCGACTCGAACCTTGCCGGTCTTCCGGATTATCTCTCCACCTCGCTCCGCGTCAAAACAGTCGTTGCGAATGTCTGGACCAACGTCGACCTGCCTGAGCACGGCGTGCCCGATCTTACCCGCAACGATTCGCTCGGCTATGCCACGGCTATCGGCCTTTCACTGCACGATGCGAATCGCGACCAAATCGTATGAGCAACCTTCTTCCCATAGAACAAAAGAAATCGATCCTGCGCCTGTACCGCAAGCGTTTCCTGGCGCTTACCTTTTTCTATATCATCGCGCTCGCCCTCGTGGGGTTGCTCCTGCTCCTGCCGTCGCTCTTTCTCTCAAAGAGCAGCGAATCGCTGCTCTCGCAAAAGCGCGACGTGCTCGCAAGCAATGACACGAGCACGATTACCAAATCGCTCGCCGCCTCCATCGGCGACATCAATACGCGGCTCGCCATCTTTCCGGGCAATACTACGGCCTCTCCGCTCGTCGCCGACTTCGTAAATCCCGTACTCGGCGCAAAGACGAAAGCCATCCATCTGACGAACCTGACGTATGCCCTCGGCGATTCGCCGACCACGGCCGCTATTCAGATCGAGGGCACGGCTGACAGCCGGGAAGACCTGCTGTCGTTCACCGGCTCGCTGAAAGCCATCAAGACGTTTTCGAACGTGAATGTGCCGATCACGAGCTTCATCAAGGATTCGGACGTGACCTTTACCATAACGGCGGCGGCCGCGCTCAAATAATGCTATGAGACACACCAACCTCAAACCGTTCCGCGTCACCAATCTTGCCTTCTGGCTCGGGCTTCTCGGCATGCTCCTTGCGATCGGCGCCTATCTGTATCTTTTCAATACCGTGAAGAAAGTGGGGGAGCACATCTCCGTCCTCCAGGAAGAGACCAACACGCTCCAGGCCCAGGAATCAGAAGTGGGGGAGCTCAAGAAGAATCTGGCGAACACGCAGGCAAGCCAGCAGAAGCTCACCTCGTACTTCATCGATGCCAACAACATCATTCCGTTTCTCGAGACGATCGAGGGATACGGCCGCGCGACCAATGTGACCGTGAAGTTCAACAGCGTGGATATCAAGCACTCGCCGAATTCGCTCGCCGTGTCGATCACAAGCAACGGAACATTTGCCAACATCTATCGCTTCCTCGCGCTCCTTGAAGCCGCGCCGTATGAATTCTCCATCAGGGATTCCTCGCTCCAGCTCACCTCGTCGCTTGCGCCTGACCCGTCGCTGAAAATTCAGCCGGCGACCAACTGGGAGCTTGGCATGGATCTTTCGATCCTCAGTATCAGCGGGGTGAATTAACAAGCAAAAAATACTATGGCAATACCGACAAACAAAAAAATAGACGTGATGGACAGCATACGGAAGATATTCTTCTTCCCGATGTCTCCGCGCCGCCAGTTTTTCCGGCTCATGGTCGTCCTGCTAGTGCTCTTCCTTGCGCTCGCATCTTTCCATGCATACTTCTTCTATCGCATTTCGTCGCACGATATCTTCCAGACGAGCGCGGTACAGGCGCCTACGGGTCCTACGGTCAACGAGCAGAAGCTTACGAGCGTTCTCTCGCGATATGACGCCAAAGAGGCGACTCGCGCCACCGCTCCCGCGCTTGTGCCTCCGGTGCTTGAGCCGAGCAAATAGCAGCATGCATAGAGAGAAAAAGCCGCATCCGAAAGGATGCGGCCTCTTTGCATGTCTTTTGTGTTTCTTTAATGCCCGCCATGATGGCCGTGCATGTATTTTTTGGGGTTTTCATTCACCTTATCAACCGCAGCGGTCAACAGGTCTTTGGCGAATTTGCCGGCGATCTTCTTCGTGATCCCCGCATCCTTTGCGGAGGCCAGAAAATTTCCGATTTGATAGCCGAGGTTTTCGACCATCATTTGCCCCGTTATCTTGGCGGCTAATTTCTGTTTTTTGTTATTTTTCATGAGAAATAATTTGAATGTATTATAGCATGTTTGTTTATTAAAGTCAATATTTCTCTTTGCTTCACAAATCACCAAGCCTGCTCGGGCCTAGCTATCGACCCCTACTGGGTCAGTACAGGTTTCCGATATTCTCCAAGCTAGCTTGGAGAATATAACGGAGAACCTTGTCGATTCCTCGACGCGAGCCAAGCAGTTGGCTCGCTCGGGGGCACAAAATAAAAACGGCTCGGTTAAACCCGAGCCGTTTTTATTTTGTGCCCCCGCGAGGAATCGAACCTCGAATAGCGGCTTAGAAGTCCGCAGTTATATCCATTTAACTACAGGGGCATTTGATCGAAACGCGAGAACCACACATATTTTGCACTTTCTATTCCCTTTAGCAATAGAGTTGCGGATTGTGCCCGCTCTTTGTGTCCGATTGATAAAGTCCAAAAAGTGCGCTAAGGTAATGATACCAAGCGCGATTAGCTCAGTTGGTAGAGCAGCTCATTTACACTGAGAAGGTCGGGGGTTCAAGTCCCTCATCGCGCACTAGGAGAAGGCCGGCCTTCTGCGTGCCCGATGAGGGACTGGAAAGGAGTTTCGTTATCATTCGGCTTATCGGAGGATCGAAACTCACTTGGCTACTACATAGCCAAGTTATTGCACACTAGAATCAAAAAGACCGCCGTTAGGCGGTCTTTTTGATGACAGGAGTGTTAGTTGTGATGATTGCCGTTGCTCTCATCGTAAGCTTTTCGTTCCTCAGAATACTCCGCATCGCTCAAATTGACGTATGTGCCGTCTGGCAAACGCTGCAATGTGCGGGGATTGCCCTGGGCGTCGAATTTTGTGTTGTCTCCGCCTTCGTTTGGGATAATGTCCTTATTGATCCCGGGATTTTCCATGCTCATAAAATGCTTCTATTGACATTTACTATAATAATGTGTATAGTATAGCAGAACCATAAAATTAGTCAAATGGAAAACCTCATCCGTTTAGAGGGCCATTTTGACAACAAAATGGCCCAGTACTTTAAAAAATGCCTGCGCAGCTGCAGGCCGGAAATCCCTATCTATTTGCGCATCGATTCGCTCGGCGGAAATCTCCACCCGATGAATCTGATGTCGCGGTTGGTGTATTACGCAACCTACAACAAAGGTTGCTCTTTTATCGCCCAAATAGTGTATGCCGAATCGGCGGCGCTCATGTTTGCGGTCAATATTCCGAAAAGACAGATCACTTCCAAAAGTTTGGCCGTGATTCATCTGCCGGTACTCGCAAAAGGGGTTTCATTGCTCGAACAAGGGCTCGATAAGAAAAGAGACTTTGCTATCCAGTATCTTGCTTCAAAAACAAAATTACAGGCGCCCCAGATCCTAAAACTGGATATGGTTCCGCTGACAAACAAAGAATTAATGACGTATGGCATTGCCACCGAATTGGTGGAAGATTTTGAGACCGCAAGCGCGTAAAGCGTTTGCGGTTTTTACTTTGCCAGAAAGTAAGCTATGCTCAGAGTGTGAAAGCGCTCACTATTCTCTACGAAGATTCCGACTGCCTCTGCATCGACAAGCCGGCGGGAATTTCCGTGCACAAGGACGGCAAGACCGAAGAGGTGACCGTGGCCGATTTGGTGCTCGAGCGATATCCTGAACTCCTTGGCGTGGGCGAGCCGCTTGTGGTGCGGCATGGCGCAGAGACGATCGAGATCCCGAAGCCCGGGATCGTGCATCGCCTCGACAAGGAGACATCGGGCGTCATGCTCATCGCAAAGAATCAGCCGGCGTACGAATTCTTCAAAAAACAATTCCAGGATCGCGAGATCCAGAAGACATACCATGCCTTCGTGTACGGCTGGCCGAAAGAGGATACCGAGACGATCGATATGCCCATCGGCCGCGACTCGGGAAATATCCGCCGGTGGACTGTTGGCAAGGCTGCGCGCGGAACGCTTCGCGATGCGGTGACCGAGATCGCGGTGCTTGCGCGCTTCGGCGATCGCGCATATGAAGGGAAGGGAAGCACGGAGGAGGGCACGTATGCATTCATAGAAGCCAAGCCCAAGACCGGACGTACGCATCAGATACGCGTGCACCTGCGGGCCGCAAATCACCCCATCGTCTCTGATTCGCTCTATGCTCCCAAGCGCGAGCCTGCGCTCGGCTTTGCCCGCCTTGCGCTCCATGCCCGCGAGCTTACGCTCGCCCTGCCCGGCGGCCAAAAAAAGACCATCCAAGCCCCGTATCCTCCCGATTTTGAGGCCGCGATAAAAGTTTGCAAATGCCCGATTCCTGTGTTAGAGTAGGCCCTGTTATGGCATTAATCCTTACACCAGTCAAAAAAGAAGAGCGCTCAGGGCTTGATTTCGCTTCGGGCGATACTGTCCGCGTCTGGGTCAAGATCCCGGAAAAAGGAAAGTTCCGCCTCCAGGCATTCGAAGGCCTCGTGCTCGCGCGCAAGCACGGCAATGAGATCGGCGCTACGTTTACCGTCCGCAAGGTCGCCTCAAGCGTCGGTGTCGAGCGTATTTTTCCGCTCTACTCCCCGATGATCGACTCGATCGAGATCGTGAAGCGCTCAGGCGCCCGCCGCTCGAAGCTCTACTACGTCCGCGAGAAGGCAGTCCGCGATATCCGCAAGAAAATGAAGAGCGTCCGCGTCGCCCAGGAGGTGGAAGAAGCTGTCGAAGAAACGGCAACCGAAAAAGAAGAAGCATAAAGCGAAAGACCCCGGCGAGAGCCGGGATTCGCATTTCCGGGCAAAGCTTGAAAAAAAGGCGATTATGGGTATAATCAAAAAGCCTTGAAAGAGGCGGCACGCGCAGGTGGCGAAACTGGTAGACGCACTACCTTGAGGTGGTAGCACCCGCAAGGGTATGGAAGTTCAAGTCTTCTCCTGCGCACAAATAGAAAAACACCCCGAAAAAATGGGGGTGTTTTTCTATTTCATTGACGATCACGCATATTTACGGTATTTTGAGTATGAACAAAAAAACTTTAACATATGGAAAACACCACCGAACAACACAGCGATCAAAATCTCGAACTTGAGGCAAAATCCATGCTCACCAAAGAGCAGTACGAACGGATGATGTTCCTTCTCGGCCTTAAAAAAGAGGACGCGAAAGAGCAGATCAATTCCTTTTTCGACAACGAGGGATGGCAGCTGAATGAGCAGAATATTACGCTCCGCTCGCGCTCCAAGAAGGGAATCGAAGAACTTACGGTAAAAGAGGATTCGGGCGAAGGCCGCCTCGAAACCAACCATCGGCCTTTTACCCTGGAAGAGAAGCACGTACTTCTTGCTGTGGGGATCGTTCCTGACGGCAATGTGAAAGCAGCGCTTGCTCGTCTCAATGTGCCCGGCCCGTATCTTTTTCAGGGCGCTCAGACCACCTGGCGCATTGAGATACCGTATAAGGGATGCAAGCTCGCCCTTGATTACACGGAGTATCTCGGCAGGCACGATTACGAAATTGAAATGGAGCGGGATGATGGACAGGCTGACCAACAAAAGGTTCTGGCCGATCTGCTGTTAGGTGCGGGTATTCCATACCAGCATGGGCTCGGAAAAAGAAAACGTTTCTTTATGGTAAAAAAATCGCAGGCGGAAACTCTCGTGACCTAACGATTTTTATTTTCAGAAACAAGAATATGACAGGAGGCAATTGGCGCCTCCTGTTTTTTTTATTTGCGTGCCGGACGGGAAAATCGTGCATGCGGCTTGCCCATTGCTTTATTCCCATTTTCATTGTATAAATTGCACAATTCGTAACCTTAAAAAATCAACATACATGAGAGAGAAAAACGTTTTGATCCTCGGATCAGGAGGACGCGAGCATGCAATGGCAGCCGCTATCCTACCCAGCTACAGAAGGGTATTTGTCCTTCCCGGCAATCCCGGGATGACATTAACAAAATCAATCAGCATCATTCCCGAAGTGGGCGTGGGGGACTTCAAGACCATCGGAGAGGTCTGCCGTAAAAAAGAGATCACAATGATCGTCGTGGGCCCTGAAGCGCCGCTTGCAGATGGTATTGTCGATTACTTTAAATCAGACGAAAATCTGACGCACATCGAAGTGATCGGCCCGACATCGTACGCGGCAATCCTTGAAGCCAGCAAGAAGTTCAGTAAGGATTTCATGTTCACCTATGGGATACCGACCGCGAATTTCAAAACATTCAATAAGGATGAATTTGACCTCGCACTCAATTATGCCCAGGGCATGGGCGTGCCGATCGTTATTAAAGCTTCCGGCCTCGCGCTTGGAAAAGGCGTGGTGATCTGCGATTCGCACAAGGATGCGGAATATCAGATCGCGAGTATTTTTGGCGGAGCATTCGGCGATGCCGGCAATGAGATCGTCGTTGAGGAATTCCTCGACGGCAGAGAGCTTTCAGTATTTGCCGCTGTGGACGGGAAGGGGAATTATCTTCTTCTGCCTACGGCAAAAGATTACAAACGCATCGGCGACGGCGACACCGGCCCAAACACGGGCGGCATGGGCGCGATCGCTCCTGTGCCTTACGCTACGGACGACCTCATGCAGACCATCCGCAAAAAGATCGTCGAGCCGACGATCAAGGGAATGAAAGACCTGTGCATGCCGTACACCGGCTTCCTCTACATCGGCCTCATGATCAAAAACGGCGAGCCCTATGTGCTTGAGTACAATTGCCGGCTTGGCGACCCTGAGACCCAGGCGGTGCTTCCGCTCATCGGCAACTTTGCCGAGGTGCTTGAAGGCGTCGCATCCGACGCGCTCGATGCGGTCACGCTTGAAGTGCATTCCGGATATTCCGCTGCAGTGGTGCTCGCCTCAAAGGGATATCCCGGCGCTATCGCAAAGGGCCGAAGGATCACTTTCCAGGAAGAGGCGCTTTCTTCGCCGAGCAGCATCAGCATATTCTTTGCCGGTGTTGCCAAAAACGGTTCTGACCTTGTGACGTCGGGCGGGCGGGTGCTTGCTCTCCAGACTACAGCTAAAACGATCGACGGCGCGACAAGCATCCTGTATGAAAATATCGATATTGCGGGGTTTGAAGATTCCGTGTGCCGAAAGGATATCGGGCAGGATGTGCTTGCTATGGCCGAAACAGTTATGTAATTGCAGGCAGAATTTTCAATGAATAGAGCGCGTTTGGCATATGCCAAACGCGCTTTTTATTTTGCTATAATGAGCATCCCAAATTTTTTATGATCCTATTTCTCCTCTCACTGCTTGCCGGAATACTGACGGTCCTTGCTCCGTGCACGATCGCGCTTCTGCCGGTGATCGTCGGCGGCACGGTGGGGGAAGGGCGCACCATCCGCCGAGCCCTCGTGGTCACCGGTTCTCTCGGCGTCTCCGTCGTTCTCTTCACGCTCATTCTCAAAGTGAGCACGGCATTCATCAGTGTTCCTGAGATTTTCTGGCAGATATTCTCCGGCGCTATCATCCTTCTTCTCGGCATAAGCATGGTCTTTCCGAGCCTGTATGAATCCTTGCCGTGGATAAGCAAGCTCAATCGGGGATCCAACAAGCTTCTTGCGACCGGCTATAACAAGAAGGGCCTTGCCGGCGACATCATCATCGGCGCTGCGCTCGGTCCCGTGTTCTCGAGCTGCAGCCCGACGTATTTCCTTATCATTGCGACCGTGCTGCCGCGCAGCCTCGGTGCGGGCATTGTCTATCTGCTCGCCTATGCCATAGGCCTCTCCGGCGCGCTCCTTGTCGTGGCATTCGCCGGACAGAAGCTTATGATGCGTCTCGGCGTGGCTTCCGATCCGCGAGGATGGATCAAGCGCGGCATCGGCATTCTTTTCATCATCGTCGGCATCGCGATCTGTTTCGGTCTCGACAAGGCGGTCGAGACCGCTATTACCGACTCCGGATTTTTTGATGTCACCAAGATCGAGCAGCGACTCCTCCAGAAAGAGCTCGCACCCGCTCCGGGCGCCGTGCCTGCCGCATCAGGGGCGCCGGACGTCACGCTTGATACATCGGGTGCGCCGAGTACAACGTCCACCGCAGAGGGAGTGATAGCCACAAAGGCCCGCATCGCTCTCAAGGCGCTCCAGTATCCGCACGCGCCCGAGATCACCGACCCAAGCGCCTTCATCAACACGGACGGTCTGCCCATACAGATCAGCGACTATCTCGGCAAGAAAGTAATCCTCATTGATTTTTGGACCTACAGCTGCATCAACTGCCAGCGCACGCTTCCGTATCTCAAAGCCTGGTACGACAAATATGAATCCGAAGGGCTTGAGATCATAAGCATTCATACGCCGGAATTCTCATTCGAAAAAGATCAGGCCAATGTGGCGAAGGCTGTGGCTGGCTTCGGCATCAAATACCCGGTTGTCATGGACAACAATTACGGCACCTGGAATGCTTTCGGCAATCAGTTCTGGCCGCGCAAATATCTGATCGATGTCGACGGATATATCGTCTACGACCATGCGGGAGAGGGGAACTATGACGAGACCGAGGCGGCCATACAGAAAGCCCTGGCCGAGAGGAACTCTGTGCTCGGAATGAATGCTCGGATTTCGAGCGGCATTGTCGCTCCGAAAGATGCGGTCACCGTAGGAAATGTCGGCTCGCCGGAAACATATTTCGGATTCGCCCGCAATGAGTTCTTGGCGAACGGCGCTCGCGGACAGGCGGGCGCCCAGACGCTTACCGTGCCGGAGGCGATCCTGCCGAACCAGCTCTATCTTGGCGGCACGTGGAATTTCCAATCCGAATATGCGGAGACCGCGGCTCCGGCCTCGATCACGTATCAATACAGAGCGCGCGATGTGTATTTTGTGGCAAGCTCGCAAGCGGGCACGAAGATCCATATCCTCATCGACGGCAAACCTGCGGGCGCCATGGCTGGAAGCGACGTCTCGCCTGACGGCAGCCTCATCATACAGGTCAATCGCCTCTATCATCTCGTGCATGGAACGGACTACGATGTCCATACGCTTCAGATACAGGCGGATGATAAAGGACTCGATGCGTATACGTTTACCTTCGGGTAAGCGCTCCCCGTTTTCCTTGGTTAAAAGAGGAGAACTTAGGTATACTTGGGTGTATATGACGAAGCTCAAAGACAGGAAATGCGCTCCCTGCGAAGAAAAGGGGACCAAGCCGCTTGCGCGGCCTGCAGCTCTCCGCCTGCTTTCCGAACTCTCCGGATGGACGCTTTCGCGCGACACCAAAATGCTTGCGAAGGATCTCGTCTTCAAGAATTTCGACAAGGCTATGGATTTTGTGAACATGGTGGCTGACGCCGCCGAATTCGAGAATCATCATCCGGACATCCATATCTTCTACAACAAGGTGAAGCTCGAACTCTCCACCCATTCGATCGGCGGGCTTTCGGAAAATGACTTCATTCTCGCCGCTAAGATCGACGACATCAGACTCTAATGGCTATGGCGCATTCTCTTTTCCTCGACATCTTCCTGATGATCCTCGGCTGTGCCGGCTTCACGCTCGCTTCGCATATTTATAGCTGCAAGCGCCAGAAGAAGCCGCTCGTCTGCCCCCTTCGCACCAAATGCGAGCTCGTGACCACGAGCTCGTACTCCAAATTCCTCGGCATCCCCGTTGAGCTCCTCGGCATGTGCTACTACGCCTTCATCGTGATCCTCCACGGATTCGTGATCGCATCGCCCCAGATCTTCAGCATCACTACGGCTCGCGCTTCGCTCGTCGTCTCGTCGATCGCTTTCCTCTTTTCGCTCTATCTCGTGTCCGTGCAGGCCTTCATCCTCAAGCAGTGGTGCACCTGGTGCCTGTGTTCGGCAAGCTTCTGCGTGGCGATCTTTTTGGTCACTGCCTTTGCCGCTCCGGCCGGGGTTTTCTAAAAATTCCGTCCAAGCTCGCTTTTTAGGCGTTTTTTTGATATAAAGTATGGGCTTTTTTGCGAAGCGGAAAAGCGCGCTTTTACCATGGTGCCTATAGTGTAATGGTTAGCACAAGAGTTTGTGGAACTCTTAGTTCGGGTTCAAATCCCGATAGGCACCCCAAGAGAGAATTAATTGCGCGAAAAGCTCTTTCCGCATTGATTCTGTTAAGTTTTTATCCAGTTCTAACCGATCATATTCGGCTTTTAAGCCAGGGTATGCTTTTTCGATCGGCACGAACCATTCGTTCCATTTTATAAAGGCTTTTTGGTCTTTTACCGTAAAGTTCTCACCAAGTGCCGAAAAGATCTCCCTTTTCTTCTCAAGGCTATCTGTCGTAAAGAACTCCCTGCGGGCGTAACACGCGAAGTTAAAGGTTTTCTCTGTAAGCTCGAGCCACTTCTCCGCACGGCTCTCTGTGGCGCGCAGGGAGGCCGTAAATTTGACGATCTTCGCTTTGAGGTCATCTCGCTCCTTAATGAACGTCTCGTCGTCTATAAGCTCCCTATAGCGCATTTTGGTTAGGGTATCGAGCTGTTTCTGCGTATCTACCAAGAGCTTATGCTGAGTCTCGTAAATCTTAGTACGCTCCTCGATTTCCTTATCATTGTCTCGATTAAGGATTTCTAGTGCCCACTGTTGAAAGACTGGTAAGATGGTATTGCGCTCGAGCTCGATGTCTATCTGACTTTCGAGTTCTTCCAGAGTCATGCTTTTTTGGTTGCACTTAGCACCTTTCTTTTTCTTGGTGCAGTAATAGTAGACGTAGGTTTTGAGATCCCCGCGGACTATTTTTGTTTTCTCGATTGCGGTATACATTGATCCGCATTCCTCACATCGCATAAGGCCGGTGAAAGCAAAATCGTGAGTTTTGGAGCGGGGCTTGCCGCTTTTGCCGAGAATAATTTGGACTCTATCAAATTCCTCAAGGGTAATCATAGCTTTATGATTACCCTTGTACGTATTTCCATTCCAGACGAACATTCCTGTGTAGAACAGGTTATTGAACATTTTGTATATCACGCTATTGGCGATCTCTACACCGCCATCGTGTTTTGTCTGCGGGGTACGGAACCCCCACTTTGTGTTTGCGATCTTCCGTATTTGCGGAGGGGTATAGTTGCCTGTAAGCATCATGTCCCACATTTTACGGACCAGTTTGAATCGTTCAGGATCTTCGATGATCGTGTGCTCAAGTTTTTCGTTTAAGTAGCCAAGCGGCGCACGGGAGGGGAGCCAGCCGCGATCGGCTTTGCCGATCATGCCGCGCATACTGTTCTTTTTCAGGTCGATGATGAATTGATTTGCTTGTCCGCTCTCAATGCTGAAAAGCAGAACATTATCGTCTGGGAGATACTCGCGGTCTATGGTCTGTATGGACTGAATTACATTCTGCTGGAGCATCCAGCCAAGAGTGCCGCTGTCTACGGGGTTACGCGAGAGGCGATTGATTTGCCAGCATAGTATTCCTTGAGCTTCGCCTTTCTCGATTCTTTTGAGCATGTCCGAAAAGACCGGACGATTGTTCGGTTTCTTTGCAGATTTTGCCTCCGTAAGAATTTCCTTGATTGAAATGCCGTAAGTGTTCGCTAATTCTTTTAGGCGGTTTATTTGGTCTTCGATTGATTGGACCTGACGGTCCTCGCTTTCTGACGATTTGCGGGCGTACAGGAAGTACACGAGTTTGTCTTTTTTATTTTCCATATTTATTCATTTTGCGCACAAAAGGGCAACCTTGCTCTACCCGTTCTACAAGAGTGCAGAAGCGGACAAGGTTGCCCATCAGTGCAGAAAACTAATAATAGTTGTCTGGAAATAAAAAGGCACACTTGCGTTACGAACGGGTAGAGGTCTCCATTATAAGCCATTTTCAATCAAATCCAATGTGATGGGCTGGTAGTTTTCGACTGCGGTGTCTACGAATGAGATTCCGTTGGAATAGGGTAATCCCTGCGTAAGAGCCGCAGTTTGCTCTATACGGCGCGTAAGACGTTCAGGGTGGTCTGTATTCCAGATAGAGAATATAGCTTTGCGTACCTCCTTTGCGCCATGGTCTTGGATAACAACAGCCAAGCCGTAGGAAGTAAGGGCTGTATTTAGACTGTGAGCACCTGTTCCTTTCCTCTCTGCTTCGGCAAGAACGTGCATGAATAGGCTAAGTTTATCAGTGATACGGAATAGGGCGAGCTGGTTTTCCGGCCGCTCTATGATTCCTCTCCATGATGTAACGGTTAGTTTTTTCAGTAGTCCTTTGGTGAAGATGTCTTTGAACAAAACTGCTTTCTCTGGCTCACGTTCAAGCGCGGCATTTATCTCTCGTTTTACTGTCTGGCCTTTCTTGATACGGTATTCATACCGAAAAATCTCTCTGTCTCGTAGGTTATGCTTTTCTGTAAAATCCCGCTCAAGGTCGATGTGGGCTTTGTCGCTCCGCTTATTCTTCGGGCGTATAGAATCCTCAATTTTATCGTAGAAGACATGCTCGATGGTTCCTGAGTATATGTTCAGTACGCGACCCCCGTTCTTGAACTTCTTTCCGGTAACGTCGTAGACCTTGTTTATGTCTATACGCTCGAGATCGTTGAGAATTTCTCGCATCTTGATTGTTCTTGGCAAGGGTACGTTTTTGCAGAGATGGACCGCTGTTAAGGTCGCTTTTGTCAGATGCTCGGTTTCGACAATAATGTTCACTTTTGCGAGAGCGGCTTTGAGCTCTATGAGCACTCGATCCTTATCTTTCTCGACGACCTCAAGCACGCTATTGCCATAGAGTAGTTTAGGGACCGAAAACTCGATTTTCATCACATACCGAATATCCTTGCGGTCTTCCGTAAGATTCTCAAAGATCTCCACTTTGGGAAGGTAGTCATCCTTGTAATCGTGGAGATTTTTAGGACGCAGAACAAAATGTCGGAGATAGGTGCGCGAAGGATGAAGACTTCTTTCGGTTGGCGAAAGGTCCTTATAAGCACGTTTGGTAACTTCGGGCACAAATTGCGAACGGTCCAAAAGCTTAAACTTGTTCGGGCCGTAAATTTTAATAACTACAGTATCCATAATAATTTATTGTTGTCGGTGTAATTCAAGGAATCCTTTAGTCGTTCGTTACTTCAATCGATCTTGAAGTAGGGGGAGCGTGTCTTGTCGACGCTTCTGAATTGCGGCGTACTCTTCTTTTGTCATGGGCTTATAGACGGCGGACATCAAACGCAAAAGCTTGATGCCCCGCTCGTAGGCATCTTCCTTGCTGATTTCCATTCCGAACTCGCTCTTGTAGAGAGCCTGGAGTTTTTTGATATGTTCGTCTGATAGGACCATAGTGAGGGTCCTGGTTTGTTTCGTTGCGCGACCAAAACAAAAGAGGCCCATAATGAGCCTCCCATGTATTCTTTTCCGGTTCCTTTTTATCCTGTTATTTCATCGTCTATCGTATTACTTCCTACTATTTCCTACTGTTTCGAGACCTTTGATTATCTCGTTTAATTTTTCCTCATCGATTCCGAGGCTTGTCAGATCATCTCTAGTGACTGGATTTCTAAAGAAAATACCCTCGCTGGAAGCGTTGTTGAAGAATAGGGTTTTAAGTTCCCCCTTAAATCCCAAATCACTTAGGATCGCTTGGAAGGACCGCAGTTCCCCGAGTTGCTTCTCGAGCTCATTTTTTGTGATATTTTCGTTTGGTCGAGATGTCATGTACTCGATGAATTTATGGTTGGTCCCCAAGAAGTCTGGTTTTGACAGAAGATATTGCTCATTCAGGGTGACTTTGCGGCTCTTTGGATCAAACTTTACAAAGTAGCGAGGCTTGTTCGGATCTTCTTTTTTAAGAGAAATCAGGACCTTGTTTTTGGTGAGCTCGATTATAGAGAATACACCCTCTTTTTCCAGGCTAAACATCATCTCAAAAAAACGGAACCGCTGTTCCGGCTTAGTAAGTATCCAGTTATTCTTTTTGGCAATATCGTCAAAGCCCATCGAGAACTTCTTTTGCTCGAACTTCTTGGCTATTACCTCGAGGGTATCTAGAAAAATAGCTCTTTGTTTCTGGTAACCATATTGGTTCTTAATTTCCATAATCAGGTTGTCAGCCTGAAAATCCTCAAGATATTGAAGTAATTTTTCTTCGAGGGCAGGTTTATTAAGATTAATCTCGAAACTGAGGTGCTCTGATGAAAGGGTGTCTTCCGACTGAGCAAGCTTCGTAAGATCCTCTAGCTTTAGATTTTTTGCCTTCCCTTTGGTGTACTTTATCTTTCCAATCTCCAGAATTTTAGGATCTGCTGCTACCAGTTCTATCAAAGCACCCAAAACTCTCTCAGATCGAAAGTCGTAATAAGGCTCGGTTACTCCGACAAGGGGGAAGTCGTCTGCGGTTAGAGGCTCTCCTCTCGCTACAGCCAATTTGAATGTGTAATTTGAGGCATCAATACCGCTTTGGATTTCGTCCACAATTAGCTTGCGCCGCTCATCCTCGTCAAAAAAGAGGAAGTCCTTGAGGGTTTTCTTTCCCGAAGAATCCTTCATTAGGAGGAGTTTTTTCCAGAGATAGATTTTCCATTCAGGTAGGTAGTTCATATTTGTTGTCGGTGTGTGAGCCCAATTTAGCATTTTCTAACCCTATTTAATACTAGGATCTTACGCTAGGGTTCTTTTCTGGGTTCGTGCTAGTATTTTTATACAACCGAATATAAGTAGCCTAAACCCTCGCTTCGGCGGCGGCATGGTGAAAACGAGTCCTGCAAAGACATAAAGAACCCATCATATGGGGGATTTGTCTTTGCAGGCCGCGTCGGGAAACTGGCGTGGAGGGTCTAATAGCCCTCACTCCCATGTGGTGGGCTTTTTGCGTCCAAAAGCCGCTTTTCAAGGGTATTAGAAATCAGCTATTTATATGGATAAATTTAAGAAATTCGTTAGCAAAAACATGCCGGTATTGCTCGGTTTGTTAATTCTTTTGGGAGCTCTGCTTACTGTCGATCACCGCTATGGTCCAATTTTTTACGCGACTATCACCGGACAAAAGCAGGAATATTATATTGGGCGTGCTTGTGAAGCTGACCTTGCTGATTGTGAAAAGAAATTCTTTCAAAGCTATCTTGATCGCATAAGCTATATCAAGAACGCTGACCGTGACTATTTTGCTGATTTCTATATACGCGATGACCAGGCAGACTACACAGGGAACTGTCCATGTCCTGACAACTCAGACAGCCGTGGGTATATGTGTGGCGGTCGCTCTAGTTATTCAAAAGGGGGTCAAATTTCTTACTGTTACTCTAGTGATGTAGCTGATTATCAAATTGATGATAAGAAGGAGGAACTCTTGGATAACGCTAGGTATAATCTCACGGATGTCACGAATCATGCCGAGGGTGTCTATCGAGAGAAAATTACGACGGTCATCCTTTTTGTTATATCCGCTTTTGGAATTGGATATAACAAAAAGCGATTGTTTAAAAGTTAGGTCTGCGACTCAATAGTTAAAGGAAATCTAAACTTTTTTCTGTATTAAAAATAGAGAAATCCATAAAGAAGTGATAGAGTACTTTTACCTATGGCCCCAGATAAAAAAACGGCGGAATTTCACTTCTATAAGGGTAATATAGATGTTCTCGAGAGCCTCGAGGATAAGTCTGTAGATAGCATGATCTCTTATGTCAAAAAGGAGATACTACAGATTTTTGACGTAAAAAACCTATCTTTTTTGTTAGGTTCTGGTTGCTCGTCTTTTGAAGATCCTAAAGCAAAAAAGGAGATTGGCGTGCCAACTATGAAACCCCTAGCGGCTTTGCTCTATGCCTCACTGGACTCAAAGGACAAGGAAATCCTGAGGGATGTGATTAAGATAGATGTTTCCCTAGCTCCTTATAACGATAATCTAGAAAACTTCCTTCAGGTTTTGTTTAGTTTTAATTTTGTGTTTGAAGCTCAGAAGGATCAAGCTCAGAAAATAAAGGTTGAAGACCTGATTAATAAAACTAAAAAATTCATTCTGGAATATTGTATTAACGAAAAGAACGCAAAGCGTCTAGAAGTCATTGATCTATATAAGCTTTTTTATAAAAAGTTAGTCTATAGAAATATCAATCTTTCAAAGGTCAATATTTTTACAACCAACTACGACTTGTATTCTGAAAAAGCGCTAGACCAGCTCAGTATCTTATATAGCAATGGATTTTCTGGAAATATCGAGCGATTCTTTAATCCCGCGACTTTCAACTACGCTTATGCCGAACAGATGGAGCTGAGCGCAAATAAATGGAGTGTAATAGACAACTTTGTCTATCTTTATAAGCTTCATGGATCAGTAAATTGGGTTGAGACGGAGGCGACAGGAAAAATGTTTAGTATTCAGGAGTTACAAAAGCCTGATCCTCAAATGCCTGCCTCAATGATTTATCCTACTCCGATGAAGCAGGCTTCTAGTTTCGGTTCACCATATTCGGACCTTTTTCGTGAGTTTCAGAAGAAGTTAATGCAAGAGAAAAATATTCTTGTGACTGTTGGGTACAGTTTTAGTGACGAGCATGTGAATAATCTGATATATCAGGCTCTCACGATACCAACTTTTCGTGTGGTGGTTTTCCAAAATCCTAATCTCCCAAGTGTTAAAAAACTCATAGAGCTAAACGATCCAAGAATATGGGTAATAGGTGGGCAGATAGTATCAGGGAAAGACATAGAGAAAATTCACTATTTTAAATATGTCGTTAATGACCTATTGCCGGACATTCGTCAGGAAAAAATTGAGCAAAGCATCGAAAACGTAATTAAAGCGCTTATTGATAAGAAATAATTAAATGATTATCGACGATAAGAAGAGGGTCATAGGAAAAATCATTTCTATCAATTCTGATAGGTTCTCTGTCGAGCTTTTAAGCGGGACACGGAATTTCAACGTAAACGGTTTTGATGATATTCATTATTTCGCCCAGATAAACAGTTACGTTATTGTTCCGTATCAAAATTATTACATAGTTTCTGAGGTTATTAGTGTTAGAGAGAAAGATGAGAAGACCTCTGAAGATATTAAAGAACAGGAGCTTAATAAGAGTCATTCGGTTAAATATATTGATGTCCTTCCCATTGGAAGAATAACCGGGGACAAGTTTGACTTCGGTGTATCAGTCTATCCTACGTTGTATAGTGACGTACTTTATATAAAAGACAGTGAGCTCGATATTATCTTTGATGTTAAGAATTTTGAGGTCAGTAAGTGTGAGAGGTGCGACTCAGGGAATTGTAAAGATAAATTACACAAGACACTAGCATATAAAAATAAAACAGCATTGGCGTCTCTAGAAATAGGAAGGTCGGCTATTTTTCCTGATTATAAGGTTAAAATGAGCGTAGATAAGTTTTTTGGTAGCCACTCGGCGGTTCTTGGAAATACAGGTAGCGGTAAGTCCTGCACGATCTCTTCGATGTTACAGACTCTTTTAAAAAAAGAGAATTTTTCAGCCGTGGGAGCAACATTTTTTATTTTTGATGTTAATGGCGAGTACCGTAATGCGTTTGAGAACATACCGAATAAGGATATCAAAATCACAAACCTAAGCATTGAGAAGAAAAACGGATATACACAATTCAAACTTCCACATCATTTCTTTAACCTTGAAGAATGGGAGATTCTTTTGCAGGCAAGCGAGAAGACACAGCGCCCTATTCTTCGATCAGCTCTAGGGATCTCAACTTTGTTCAGTAAAAAAGACACGGCTGTTATTAAGGCGACTAAAAATCATATTTTGGCGACTTGTATCACTTTAATAATGCGAGATGAATCGAGTAGTCCTTCTAAGAAAGATCGTATTATCTCGATTCTTAGAAAATTCAATACAGATGATATTTTATTGAAAAAGAAATTTAGCAATACTCAGCTTTCTTATGATAGTGGCCGAAAAACCGCTGATGCCACAATTGAGAATGCCCTTTTTCTCCATTTTGGAGAAATGATTGGGACAGAAGAATTGCATGATTATCTGGAGTCGAAAAATCCAGATGGCTCTTCAAAATTTTTTACTGATAACTTTTCTATGCCCTCATATGATAAAGAGGCAGAGTTTGATTTTAACGAAATTGAGAACGCTCTGGAGTTGGCGCTTCTTTACGAGGAGGCTCATGGAAATAGGCATATTCGAGACTATTGTTCGTCTCTGATGACAAGGTTTAAGAGCATCAAAGAAAGAACAGACTTCGATTTCATTAAAGAAAAAAGTGTTGTTTCAAAAGAGACTTATATGGAGGCTCTTTTGAGTGTTGGTTCAAAAAAGAAAATTTCTCAGATTATAATCTTGGATCTGAATTCGGTTGAAGATGAATTGATCGAAATTGTATCCTGTGTTTTAACTAGAATGATTTTTGAAAAACTAAGAAATTTGAACAATCGAAATACATTCCCAGTAAATCTTGTTTTAGAAGAAGCCCATAGATATATTTCCAATGAATCTCAAAGGAATTTCCTAAAAGAAAATCACATCTTTGAGAGAGTGGCTAAAGAGGGGAGAAAATATGGATTGTTCTTTTTAATTTCCTCTCAGAGACCCAGTGAATTGTCACGCACAGTATTGTCTCAATGTAATAATTTCATTGTCCATCGTATTCAAAACCCTGACGACCTATCTCATATCCGTCAGATTACTCCTCATATATCAGAAAGCACTCTCAAAAAGTTGCCTTCTATACCGACACAGCACGCTCTTATCTTCGGTGGCGCGGTTAATATTCCGACTCTTTTTAAGGTGAATAATGCAGATCCACTTCCGAATAGTGATAACAACAAAGTCAGTGAAAATTGGTTTATTCCAAAAGATCAAGAAATTAATTTCTAGTATTCTGCTATTTAACGATGAGATACGAAGATTCAATTGAAAATTTTATTCCGTGGCAACCAAGTACCTGGCCTGAATATACTGACCAGGATCTTTTTATTGAGCATATAAGAAGAATTTTTACAGAGACGATTCTCTCAGAAATAAATAATGTTATTTCTGATGCTCAGATCGCGCACGGGGATCTTACTCATCGGGGGCATGTTATTGCGATTGCCCTTTTTTGCGCAGTCGATACGATTTCTTCGTATGCTTATGAAGGGAATAATGTTGGTCGTCGATATCGGAAGTTTATTCAGCAATTCTTTCCTGATTCTTATAAAGCTCACTCTAAAATATTGTATAAATCTTATCGGAATAGTCTGGTGCATAGCTGGAATCTTTTTGATGTAGGTATTTTACCTGGCGCAGAATCTGTTACATTAAATAACGGAACTCTATATTTGGGTTTGATTGATTTTTCTCGAGCTTTGAATGAAGCAACAAATACTTTTCTTGAGAACCTAAGGATGGAAACTTCTTTGCAGAGGGCTGTTTTAAAAAGATATAAACAACTAAGGTCTCTTGCACGAGCTTAGTGTGTTCATTTTTGTAATGAGAATAGAAGAATATCGAAAGATTATGGGAGACGAAGAAAGTACTGATGAGAAAATTCAGTTTCGCATAGATTTTCTGGATGCTCTTTGTCGGAATATAATCCGAAACACTCTCGATACCTACAAAAAGGAGATCACTCAAACTCCCACGTCGGATAATTCTCCTTCACAAATCTAAAGTGAGGATCAAATAGCTCTTTGCTGAGATCTAGCTTGTGCTTTTTTGAAGTGGAGATTTTCTCCATGTAATCACCGCTAAGTAAAGTAAAGAATATATGGTCATTGATCAGTTCTAATTTGTCAGTGATCACTAGGGTATCAAAGGGAAGAGAGAGGAGGTCGAAATCCCTCTGTGTTCCGTCGTGTGTTACATAAGCACGCAGTCCAGCTGATACAAGTTTCTGATTAACTTTATATTTATTGGTGATATTGAGTTTTCTCAGGTATTCGATGAACACATACACTTTCACAAAGACCATTTCGGTGTTAATTTCCAATTGCCACGCAGAAAAGACGTCGAAGTTGTCAGAGCTAGCCGTCTTTTTCCTAAAAGAAAAATGACCATTTGATCGAGCGAGGTGGGATTGAATATATTTATAGGCCATCCAGATCTCCGAATTGATGGATCTCATTTTGTATTCGATATTCTCCTTATTCATATATTTCGTATGGTAGCATTTTCTCTATCATTCAGATCTCAATAAAAAAGCCGTCTGTTAGGACAGACGACTTTTATTGGCTTTTCGCTTCTTTGTTATGTACGCATCGATAGAAAAAGGAATGGATAGAACCTGTTGCCATAGGAGCAAATTGCATCCGCCCTGTTCATACATTAGTGCGATGCATCCAATATTCATTAAGATGAACCATAAGTATCCAGATACCTTCAGTTTTGCAATTTCGTAAGTACCGATAAGGAAGCCAGCGACCATTGCGAGCTCGTAAACTTGGGATAGGGTAGTGATGCCTCTCCAGTCGTACAAGCTGTATCCTAGACCAGCTATGATGCATAGCATGATCACATAGTTCAGCCACTTCGGCTCTCGTCCTCTGCCTTTCAAGGCAATAATGAGTCCGAGCGCCATTGCGGGTAGACCTCCTGCCTCGAGCGCGGCGGCGATCCAGTTTCGGCCATAAACAAGAACTATAACCCATGGCGGGACTCCGAGGATATATATGATCCATGACCATATTCTCCAGCGACTTTTTCCAACTGTGTTCTGGTTCTCCTTGCGCTCCGCGAGCGAGAGGAAGATTTTGTTGAGGAGATAGAACAATCCTCCCCAGATCTGTAAAACGATTAGCATTAGAACCTCCTTTTGTTTTTGAGTGAAGAAATTTAGTACATCTGGGGAGCAATGAATACTGTCTCCGTGGTATTCGTCTTTTTGTTGATCGATAACCTTCCGATGTGAAGAACATCCTTCTTCTCTTGGGGAATATTGTATCCCATGTGCTTTTCGATCTCCTTGTTCACTAATTCAACGAAAAGATTAGCTTTCTCTTTTTCTGCCTCGTCGCTTGAATTAGCCCAGTCGCTGTAAGTCTCAAGAATGAATCCTCGGGCTCTGCCCTCGGACTTTTCCTGATTTGCTATTGATTCAACATAACATCCCGCAAAATATCCTGGTCCGCACTCGGACATTGTTTTTTCAAGTGCGGTGTTTATCTGTTGCCAGTACTGTTCGCTTACGATTTTTGAATGCTCCAATTGTGGAGCGATGCTTTTAATCTTTTCCTCGGCTGTTAAGAAAAAATCCTTAATCCTCGTAACTCGAGAACTGGTAACCCTTACTTTCAATCTTGAATCGAAATATCTAGTCAGACCCCTCTCCAGGAAGCGGGAATAGTCGAAATATATTTCATCCAAAATCTTTTTAGGTAATTCCGTATCGACAAGAGCCAGAAGCATGAACTCAAGGATTTCGTCGTAATCTCCGCGGAGTGATGCACGATAGTATTTTTCTTTCAGGGTACTCAGGCGGTGTTTACGCCATAGCACGAGAAGGAGAGAGGCAATGATCATGCCTGCGATGGCAAGCGGCCAGTTTGAGTGTTTTAGCTGTTCCATATGGTTGTTTTTTGTTAAAGAATGTTTTTCGCAATGAGTATATAAATATGTCAATTAAATGTCAAGCATTATTATCAATTTTATCCTTATTTAACAACGTATAAATAAATAATGTGGGACATACTTGACACAAAATAAAGCAGGGTATAGACTTGAGATATGAAAAAAGAGCTTCAGGGTCTGCAAAAGCAATTGCAAACTATAGGTTTTTCGGAAAACGAGGTCTCTGTCTATCTCGCCTTGCTAGGGCTTGGAAAGGGCACAGTCTCTCAGATCTCTCGTGCGGCCTCCCTTAATCGCACTACAGGCTACGATATTCTCGACCGATTGGTAGTCAAAGGATTGGCGAGCATATCAGGTAAAGAGCCGAAACAGGAATATGCGGCCGAGTCTCCAGACAAACTTGAGACGATCATTGCTTCTGAAATTGAGAAACGACAGCAAGAGCTTAATGCTGTGCGCCAAGCGATACCTGAGCTCAAGTCCATGCACAACGTCGCTGGTAGGCCCCAGATCCGCTTCTATGAAGGAAAGGAAGGGCTTAGGGAAGTGTATGAGGATACGCTTACCTCGAGCGAGCCGATTCTCGCGTATGCGAGCGTTGATGATGTGCATGCCGCACTGCCAGGCTATTTCCCGAGTTACTATAAGCGCCGCGCGGCGAAGAATATCTCGATCCGCGCTATCTTCACCGATAATCCCGAAGGTCGCGAGCTCGCAAAGCATGACAAGGAAGAGAAACGCGAGTCGGTCTTTATTTCAGCAGAGAAGTACGGCTTCCATCCTGAAATCAATATCTATGACAATAAGATCATGATCGCCTCGTGGCGCGAGAGGCTGGGAATCATCATTGAGTCGGGGGAGATCGCCGACGCTATGAAAAAGATCTTCGAGCTTGCTTGGCAACAGGCTAAGAACAATTAAAAGGAGGGAATATAGATCGTAGTATCGTTTTTCTCCTGAAATATTGTTCTAACATCCTCTACCACGGCACCCAAAAATAAAAGAATAAACGGACTCCGTTTATGGAGTATATTTTTGGCGTGCCTATCGGGATTTGAAAGCCGCAGCCTGCGAAGCCGGATGTACGCATCCGTAGGCGAGGCGGGGTCGAGAGTACTTAGTCCGCGCAGGCGTACTCGCTGAGCAGACTTAGTAACTCGTGACCAAATCCCATACTATCAAAAGTACCCGGCTCCGTGGGAGCCACAGCTCGATTGGCACCCCTAGTTTAAGTGGTATACTATATCCATGCAAAACAATAAAACAACAAACGTACTTTTGGGCATAATCGCGCTTGTATTGATCATCGGCATCGGACTCTTTCTTGCCAATCGAAACGCAGCATCGCCTGCGGCGCAAAATCCTCAAGATAGCGGAACGCCGGCGCAAACTCCGGCTGCAGCATCCGGAACGAAACAGTATTCGGATGCATTTGGTTTCACTGTTACCTACCCAGAGTCGTACGTTGTTTCGACTGACGGTACCGGTATCGTCACTTTCAACGTTTCAGGGCCGGTAGCTCCTATCACTATCGTAAAGACGAACAATTCCGCTCCTGATCCAAGCGGCAAGTGGGGACCGTATACCATTTCTTACGCGAATAACGGCTATGTTGTCACGCAGCAGAATGAACAGGATGGAAGCATGGCTTCAAAATCGATAACTCCTATTGCATATACCACATCCGGACTTCCGATTTTCAACGGAGGCATCCCGAGCCACGGTTTCGGCAAATATGACTATGTCGTAGCGCTCTCCCACACAAAATTCTTGACGGTATCCGGTCCGGATACCGTAGGCAGCGCGGCGTATAGCGCGTCTGCCGATCCGACTTTTGCAATCGCAAAATCGGTTGCATTGCGGTAAATAAAGAGACATGTTCAATAGCAAAAGAGCCGCGTATGCGGCTCTTTTGCTGCGCGCCCGATGGCGACTATTCGATTGACAAATTCTATATCTAATGTAGTATTCGCACGAACAAAACCGTAAAAAATGAAACAGACTGTCATTATGGGCATGCCATATTTTATCCAAAAAGAAGGAGAAAATTTCCGCGCCCCGTACGGCAGCGTGAAATTATTTCAAACTCTTTTCCAAAAAAGAAGAACGCCGCGCGAACTCACCGAGTGCCTTATGTCCGAGTATCTTTCCGTCGCAGAAAAAATCAAGGAAATGGGATATGCGATGAAGATCCTTTCCTGTCTTCCTGAACTGCAGACGCTCATCGAAGATTCGCTCAAGATCGAATGCGTGAAGATCGGAAAAGATTTTCCGCATCCGCTCTATCCGCGGGATGCCTGGGTCTCTGTGCCTGGCACGGATATGCTCATTATCCCCGGATGCATGCCGGAAGGAGCATTCATATTTGCAGATGCAAATGTGAAGCGCCTCGTAAACCGATTTGGAGAAGGAGGCAAAGTGTTTTTGGCCGGAGATTATTTCATCACTACCCGCATTACCGATGGCGATGATCCGCTCCAATTCACCGGACTCGTAGAAAGCAGGAAGCACTTGCCGAAACTCGACAAGAAATTCATCCTTCTGCAAAATCCATTCGTAGTCGAACAGATCAAGGGCGGGCCGAAAGGGTATATGCCAGAGACGCATGTCGACCGCTTCATGACTGTGGTCGTGGACAAGCGGGGAGAGACGCACGTGCTTCTTGATCCGGATATCTATGCCGGGTGGAAGCATCCGCTCCAAAAGCCGACTATTACCGTGGAGCAGAGCCTGCGCATGATGAAAGACACGCTCAAATCAAGCGGCATCTATCATATTCATATTCCCAGGCGGCTTTGTAACCCCTATGGATTGGGGGCTGTGCAGTTTGGTGACGGCCGGGTGCTTATGACCTCGGAAGAGCCGCATGTAGAAGCGATTCTTCAGGCGATTCTTGGAACTGATGCTGTCTTTACCACAAGCGTTCCGATCGTGCATTATGGCGCACTATTTCGCGCCGGGGTGCGATGCTTGGTTAATGAAATCTAAAATTATGCCCGAAGCTTTCGCTTCGGGCATTTTCGTATTTTTTACTGCTCTCTTCATGGTGCCGTGACGTTTGGTTTGCTATAATAATCATATATGAAGAACCACTTTGGGAAGTATGCTTCCTCGACTGCGCCGCTTGCCGCAGTCTTTTTTATCATCGCTCTGTTCGGTTTCGCGCCGCATGCTGCGCATGCGACAAATCCTGCAGCGTTCATTACCACATGGAAGACGAATAATCCCGGAGTCTCGGCAAGCAACCAGATCACCATTCCGACAATCGGTGGCCCGACTTACAACTACAACGTCGATTGGGGAGACAGCAGCACGAGCACCGGACAGACCGGCAACGTGACGCACACCTATGCCTCTCCCGGCACGTACACGGTGACGATCACCGGGGCGTTTCCTTCAATCTTCTTTGCGAACGGCGTCGGCACTGATTCTCAAAAGATCCTTTCGATCGAGCAGTGGGGAACGCAGCACTGGGCGGGGATGTATATCGCCTTCGGCGCATGCTCGAACCTCATCGACAATGCCACCGATGTTCCGGACCTTTCCGGCGTGACGAACACGGCATATATGTTCTTGAACGATCCGCTCTTCAACACGAATATCAACAACTGGGATATGTCGCACGTGGACACGATGTACGGCATGTTCCAGAGCGCGCTTTCTTTCAACCAGCCGCTCAATTCATGGAACCTTTCGAGCGCTGTAGATATGCGGTATATGTTTGCCAATGCCACATCCTTCAACCAGCCGCTCAGCGCATGGAATGTCTCAAACGTGACCACCATGGATGACATGTTCGCAGCTGCCAGCTCGTTCAATCAGGATATCAGTGCCTGGAATGTGTCGCATGTGACAAGCATGGTCGATATGTTCACGAACACTACGATCTCTCCGGCAAACTACGGCGCGCTTCTCGCGACCTGGTCCACGCAATTCCTGCGATCAGGCGTTACGTTCAATGTGGGAAGCAACAAGTATTGCGATTCAGTCGCAGTCCCGCGAGCGAATATCATAAGCCACTTCGGGTGGACGATCACCGACGGGGGAACAACGACCGTCGGATGCTCTCTTCCAGCATCCGCTTCGACATCTTCTTCGCATCACGCGCCTACCATTACGGCTATATATCCGAGCGCTTTGGGCGCTGCAAATCTTGATTTCACTATAAACGGAGGTGGGGCGAGTACCGATTCTCCAACGCTTGCTCTCGGCTTCAATGCTGATCCGGGAACGGTTACCGGCTATGCCGTCTCGCTTGATCCGGCATTCACGAACGGCGGGATCATGCCATATACGGGCGCTCTGACCAAGGGAACATTCGAGCTCCCGCACACGCTGGGCACCTATACGCTCTATGCGGAATACTTCTCTTCGACCGGCAACCGCTCTCTGCCGATCTCGAAGACTATCACCTACAAATCGAGTGGCGCAGCTGTTCCTGCGACAGCCGCCGCATCCGGCAGCACATTCACCCGCACGCTCCGAGCCGGATCACAAGGCGCAGATGTTATCGCTCTGCAGCAGCTTTTGATGAAAGACGGCGAGCTTGTCATGCCAAGCGACAATGGATATGGCTATTTCGGCAAACTGACGAAGACCGCTCTTGAGGCTTTTCAGATAAAATACGCTATCGTTGCAAGCGGCGATGCCGGCTACGGAATATTCGGTCCAAAAAGCCGAGCAAAGGCGGAAATGCTTTTGGCAGGCCAGTAAAGCCAGGTATAATTTCAATGTTCAATTTAAAAGCCCCCAAATGGGGGCTTTTAAATTTGGCTTTTTGTCTGCTATAGTTTGCCTATGGAACATGTCGTATTGGAAAATAAGGATACTGCGGAACCGAGCCAGGAGATACAAGGCGAGCTTGCAGCGCAGATCTCTCTTGAATCGAACGCCAATTTCAATTGGGTGATCACGGAGATCAGCAATGCTTTCACTGCGGCCGTCGCCGAGACGGATCCGGAAAAGATCAAAGGCTATCTGAAAACCATCCGCATGCACGAAGACTATCTCGGCGAAAAATACCGCCATACGAGGGAAGAGCGCAGCTATCTGAAAAAAGTGAACGAAGCGATCGACTATCTTTCATCGAAATGAATTGCGTGAATCACTCGCTTTTCATGAGAAGATTTTTTGGCATATAAAAATGCTTTTTAAACTTGGCCCGCCATTTATCCGCTTCCTTTTTTGAGCGCGTGAACACCATCTTTGCCGGATCGGTCCTATTGCAGATTTTTTCCAATTCCGCCTGATTTTCGGGAATTACGCGGTCGTATTTTTTGAAGAAGGAGTCGATGTCTTCGCTGAATCTTTTGCTCACCGAGACTTTGAATATGAAATCGCCAAGCACGTTTATGTATTCGGTCTTTTTGAGGCCGTAATCGATTCCAGCACCGATCTGCACATAGGTGCCCGACCAGTCTTTTTTGAATCCTTTATCAAGCGCCGTGCTTCCGCCGATCGAGAAGAAGGCGAGCTTTCGGTCGTCGGTGAAGCGGCTCAAAAAGAATGATTCCGAATCGATGCGCGTATGAATGAGCCATTCGTGCGGATGGAATATGAGAATCGGAACCTTCGGATCATGCCGCTCGAAGATCATGTCGTAGGTGTGCGCCCAGTAGATGCCCATGAGGTTCGGGTTCTTGAACTTATAGCTGATGCGGTCACCCTCCTCGAATGAGAGGATGTTGTCCGGATCGATGCCCTGATTGGTCTCGATGTGCTTTTTGCCGAAGCGGTAAATGCGCTGAAGCCAGTGCCTGTTGAGCTGGTATACCTTGCTCTGCTTGTTGAGGACTTCCTCGTCGAGAAGCCTACGGAGGATCCGGTAGAAGGTTTCTTTTGAGATGCCGGGGTCTATTTTGTGTATGGCGGCCAAGAGGGCAGGGCCGCTTGCTCCTTTGTCGTGGAGCATTTCAATGATCTGTTCTTCGGTTTTCTTCTCTCCTTTTTGAGCCAGAAGCATATGCTTGAGTATATCAGAAGTGTCAAAAAATGACACTTATATATTAAAAAACAATATTTATTTCAATTTGTCAAATATGGCCGGTATGCTGTGTGAAATCATTTTTCACAAATAAAACAAGCATATGGAAATCAAAGAATCATCGCCTGCGGGCATGCATGCGCTCGAGAACGAAGGCGCGATAATTATAGGAACAAGCATCAGGAATTCGTATTTCAAAGAAAAAAACTTAGAGCAGCTTCTTTTGTGGGCAAACGAAAAACTCCGGCCGGTCTACTTCATGATCCCTGATTTGCCCGCCGTCAATACGCTTATGGCCTGCGGAGAAACAAAAGAGAATGCCGAGAGGGAAGCCCGGCTCAAAGCCAACAGTCTTGAGAACAAATGCAAAGCGATCATTGCACGGCTTGGATTTACGAATATTACTATCCTTAGGTGGAGGGATCTTGTCGGCAACCTTCAGTATCTCGAGGCTATTGTTGAGATAAAGAATGCATATGCCGCCGATTCTCTCTTTCAGGGAGAACTGCGAAAGACCACGGTCGAAGTAATTTCTCAGAACGGATCACACGATCCGACTGATGCCGAGATCGATATGGGCGTAGTGTTTCTTCTCGAAGAGCTCGCCTTCATCTCTCGCTCCACGCTCATTCTCGAGCAGGAAGGTACGGTCTATGTGTATCACAAAACCATGCAGGTCTTAAAAGATACGCTCGAAGGCCGGTACGCATTCCAGCCTGATTCCGGTGTCGGCTTTCTGACAGTTAATTGAGTTAGCATTAAAAAAACACAAAAGGTCCCTTACGGGACCTTTTCGTATTATTCAGGAATGCTGTTCCAAATGATCTCAAACAGCTGCTTCTGCATTTTCATGGTGGCTTTGTTGTCGATCAGAAAACCGACAAGGGGCTCATTGAGCTGAAGGATCAGAAGCTTCGACGGGGTGAGCATGAGGTGCGTGTCGAATTCGGTGCCTGCCGGCAGGATCTTCACCTGCTCGTTGAAATTCTTTGCATACTTTTTGCGCCACTGCGCCTTTTCCGAATCCTGAAACATGAGCCTCGTCTCGACGCCGAGCTTTGCGCGCGCCTCGATGTGGTTCATGAAGAAATTCTCATCGAGCGCCTGCCAGCGCGCCACGTCGCCGATGACCAGACAGTAATCCTTGGGCTTGAAGCTTTTCAGGATGTCTTCATATACGGCTTTTACCGCACGAAGCCCTTTGTACTGCTTTACCGTGCTTGCCGAGTCGGGGGAGATATAGAGCGAGCGGATCTCGGGGATGGCTTCTTTGAGAGCGTCATGCCTGCTGTTGAGCACTTCTTCGAGCTTGTTCGGATCCTCGGCCACGAATTTCTGCTTCAATCCTGCCGACTCGGTGCGCACGAGGCCCTGCTCCTCGAGAGATTTGAGAACAGGGTAGACGGTCGTGCGCTTCACGCCGGAGAGCTTGCCGATCTTTAGGACCGGGCTCGGGCCTGCCGCAAGAAGGGCGAAATAGACACAGGCCTCGTTCTGCGAGAGGCCGATCTGATGGAGGAGCTCGACGATCTTGTCTTTTTCCATGTGCTACGAATTATACACTAGCGCTGATCTTTTGCTCGTAGCTTGATACAAAAACGCCCGGTGCCGAAACTGTCAAAGCTTTTTACAACAGAACGGTTCGCTGTTCCAAAGCCGAAGGTGCTAAAAGCAGAGGCCTGTTGACACATATGACAGATATAAAAATGTGTTGCATAATTTTTTTAACTAAATTCTTTGCACATGACATATATCGTAAGTCAATCCTCCGCACTGCTTGTTTTGCAGGTTCTTTCCGGAGCCTTCTTTTTCCTCAATAAGCTGTTTCTCCTGCTGAAGAAGCCGATCGGATGGATCTGTGGGATCGCCGGCGCGAGCATTATCATTGTTTATTTTTACTGCCAGATGATCTGGCAGGATCGGCCTAATCTGTGGATCTTGATTATTCTGGATTTTGCCCTGATATTCTTAAATTCCTACGGGTATGTGACCGATCCGGCAAAGAGAACAACGATGCTCGGGAAGGTATTGGCAAAGCCGGTGCTTTCTCTCATCGTGAAGGCCGTTGTCATCAAGCTGTCTCTCAGTGTCTGCTTTCTTGTGCTTACGAAAGGGCTTCATTCTGCAGAATCGCGACTGGAAGTGCTGCAGTTCGCCGCAGCTGTTCTTTTTCTTCTCGGCACGCTTTTGCGCGCCTTCAATACGAGAAAGACAAATAGTGCGGGATGGCTCATGTATTTCCTGGCGCATATGCCGTTCATGTATGTACTGTATATGACAGGCTCTCCACCGCTCGTATTCTTCCAAGCACTTTCTCTGGTGGTCGCTCTTTTGGGAATCTGCAGCGAAAGGAAGAAGTAAGACAGATATCGTCTATTGAATCAGCCCTTGCATATGCATGGGCTGATTTTACATGGAGGCGAGATCTTTTTGAAATCTGTCAGACTTGTTTGTGACAGATAGGCCATGGGGCATAAGGGCGGGACAGCGGAAAGCGGCGAGTATTGACATATGTGACATATATTGTGATGTGTTGCATAATTTTTATGACAAACATTCATTCATTTAAAACAAAAAACTATGGAGTACACGTATAAGACAAAAGTGGAACATCTTCGCAATTTTGCATGGAGCAAGTTCGGATTCGAACTCACCATGTTCGCAAACCTCATTACCGGCTTCGAATTTGCCGAGACGTTCAAGGTTACTCTTAAGGAATTTCCCAAAAACAAAGGGCTGCGGCAAATGGCAGTGGAAGAACTCATGACCACAAACCTGCAGTATACTCAGCTTCTCGGGGAAGGCACGTTTAAGGGTGACCACTATCAATTCCTTGAAGCCTGCATGGCAAAGCTTGGCATGCATTTTGCCGAAAAGTCCGCGCTGATGCGCATTGCGAACAAATACCTTGAAAAAGTGCGTTCGCTCAGCGCACAAGAACGCGCGCTGACTCTGTGCTCAAGGGAAAAGGAGCTTGCCGGCGTGTTCAAGCAGATTCTCGCAGCGCTTGATTGGGACAATTCTCCGTATGGGTTCTATAAGTACTATGCGGAAATGCATATACAGCTCGATACCCAGGACGGCGGCCACGGAGATCTTATTGAAGGATTGATGCAAAAGATCTTCGATGCGGACGTGCTTGACCGCTACTATCAGTTCCGCCTGGAATTCATTCTGGAGCTTATGGATGCAAAAATGAGTTCAGTTGCCCGCCCCGAAGATCTTATGAGCGGGGAAGAGATGCTTGAACTTCAGAACTATTACGATAGTTTTGCGGACGAGCAAAGCGAGAAGGTATTTCATATCTTCTACCAGAAGGTCATCACCCGTGTGCCTGCGCTTGCGGAACTGTTTCCCCATGTAAAAGCGCAGGAAGGAAAACTGCGGGCAATGGTAACGTATGCGTTCGCAAATCTGTTCCGCTGGGATCTGGTGATTCCGGAATTCCATGCATTGGGCAGATTCCACAAGCAATTTGATCTGACGGCTGCACACTTCGATCTTGTCGGGGAAGTGCTCATCGAATCTCTTGCTGAGGTAGCAGGACCGACATTTGCGCCAATGCAGAAACGTTTTGTGATCGCTTATACAGCGCAATCAGGCTTGATGCAGGAAGCCATGGCAGCTTAATGAATGCCAAAAACAAACAATACAAAAGCCCGGATTTTCCGGGCTTTTTCTATTTTCAAAAATGATATACTCCTCTTATGGAACGCCTCAAGCTCAAAGTTGCCGTGTATCTCTTATTGATCAAGGACGAGAAGATATTCCTTTTGCGCCGGTTTAACACCGGATGGCAGGACGGGAACTATACGCTTGCCTCGGGCCATTTGGAAGAAGGCGAGACTATTATGGAGGCGCTCTTGCGGGAATCGCGGGAGGAGATCGGCCTTACGCTTCGTCCGGAGGGCGTGCGCCTGGTCCTTACGATGCATCGGATGTCTACCTATATTGATTTCTTTTTTGCCGTCGACGCGTGGGAGGGGGACCCGGGGAATATGGAATTGGATAAATGCGACGAGGCTGCATGGTTTCCGCTCGATGCGCTTCCTGAGAATATGGTTCCTTCAGTGCGGTTTGCGATAGAGAAATACCGGGAAGGAATTGCCTTTTCAGAATTTGATTCAGAAAGCTGATTCGAGAATGCCCGCAAAGACAAAAAAATCCCACCTGTGATCAAAAGTCCAGGCGTGGGATTTCTTCCATTGTTACTGTAGAGCGCTGTGCTCTGCCTAGTATATCGTTTGAGAATCGGTTTTGTGACGGGTGTTCGCGCGTTTTTAATATAAAGAAATAATAAGCGCCCGAAAGACAAAGTCTTTCGGGCGCTTGGGGCATGAGAATGAATCGTTACATAAGCAGTATGGCAATGGTATCTATCCACGGATTCTCGAGGTGCTCGCATTTCTGATACGTCTTTGCCCGAACGATCATGCACGTCCAGAATATCTCGTCTTCCATCGGATTCGGATATGTCGACTGGCAGTGGAGCTCGTATGCAAGGATCCATAAGAGAGCGATTGCCTCGTCGATAAGCGGATCATCGTGGCCTGCGACGCCGGCGCAGTATCCGAGATGAGACACTGCTCCCGGATATCGTCCGATTTTTTCGTCGGCAAATTCCGCCGAGCGCTTTTTTCCGAAACGAAGCGTTTCCGTCACTTTCTTCGCGGCGAGATTAAGGTACAGATATTCGTTCTCTTCCAAAATGGTCCCTATTTTTTCTGCGGAGAGTATCTTCGTATCGGTATGGATGTGGGCGAGATAGAATCCGGTCGTTTTGGGATTCGGATGGTTCGGCAGCTTGCCGAGGGCCTCTTCAAGACGCCTGAGGAACGGGTTCATTGCCGAATAGATTTCTGATCTGAATGTGTTCATAGCGCGGGTTTTTAAGGATCAACAATGTACTTCTCTCGTGACGATACCACCAATGCCCGCTGTCGTCAAAACATGCGGACGGCTGCACCATTCCCATTTTAAAATTCGTATCTATAGTACACTAGGGAGAGGCGCCGCAGGCGCCTCCGGGCTGTGTCGGATTTTATTACCAATCATAATTTTATATACATACCATGACTACTACCGCAGTTTCATCAATGCATAAGAAAAACAGTTTCCGCGGGTTCGCATTCCTGCTCGCATCCGCCGCGATCGCTGCTTTGTTCTTTACCGCTTCATTGTCCGCCCGCGCCGACACGACGCCGACCTTGGCGCTTTCGGCAACAGGGGACGGCGATTCGGTCACGCTCAATGTCACCGGCGACCCGAATGAGAGCGTTGTGTTCTATTATCTGAAGAGCGGCGCGTCCGGAAACCAGCTCACCCCGCTTGGCGCGACAAACGCGAGCGGCACGTATTCTACTACCATCTCAAGCTCGGTCTACGGCATCGTCACCGGAACGCCCGTGCATGTGACCATAAACGGCCTCAACGGTCCCGCTTCGGCATCCGTCCTTTGGCCGGCGGTTTCGAGCACCGGTTCAGGCACAAGCACGCTTTCCCTCAGTCAGACCGGCGTGGTTCTCTCGGTCGGACAGTCATCGACAGTCACCGCGAGCAATCTCGGCTCCGGCGCGCTCTATGTATCGAACAATTCAAATCCCTCGATCGCGAATGTGAACATTAGCGGCTCCCAGATCACTGTCACCGGAAATATTCATGGATCGACCGTGGTTACGCTCTGCGTCGTCGGCGGCACGGCGACATGCCCGAGCATCTATGTCACTGTCCAAAATGCCGGAGCGCAGATGCTCGCTTTCAGCCAGAATGCGGTATCAATCGCGCAGGGACAGAACGTGCCGATAACGATAAGCGGCGGCAATGGCATGTACCTTGTTTCGAACAATTCGAATCCGACCCTGGCGCAGACGAGCATTTCCGGCGCAACCATCACCCTGAGCACAAGCGCGACAAGCGGATCATCATCCATCACTGTATGCTCGACTGACCTCGCGTCATGCGGAGTGATCACCGTGACCGCAGGCGCTGCAAGCTCCTCGGCGCTTACCTTCAGCCAGACAAATCCGACAGTCGCCGTCTCTCAGAGCACGAGCATCAGTATCTACGGCACGAGCGGCAGCACTTTCTATGTGGCCTCAAACTCCAATCCAAATGTCGTCCAAGCCAATGTGTCGGCAAGCACGCTCACGCTCTATGGCATTACAAACGGCACATCGACGCTCAGCGTCTGCTCCTCAACGGCAAGCTGCGGCACGCTGACCGTGACCGTGAATTATATCGCATCCGGGGGATCCATCACGCTCAGCCAGACGAGCCTCACGCTTCTGACCGGACAGAGCCTGAGCATCGGCGTTTCGGGCGGCACGGCTCCTTACAGCGTCATTAATGGCGCGCCAAATATTGCTGTCGGAACCATGAGCGGGAACACGCTTACCGTGACCGGCGTAGCATCCGGCGGAACGACGCTCACCGCATGCTCTGCGGGCGGAGGGTGCACGGCGCTTATCGTAACCGTGAACGCTTCGGGCACAGGCTCCTCGGCGCTTACGCTCAGCCAGAATTCACTTTCGCTTGCAGCAGGCCAGACGCTCTCGGTTTCGCTCTATGGAATCGGCGGCTACTATATCGCAAGCCCTGCAAATCAAAACATCGCTTCCGGCTCGATCAATGGAAGCGCGCTGTCGGTAAATGCCTACGGTGCAGGCACGACAAGCATCACGGTCTGCCAGACCGGGGGACAGTGCGCAACCCTTTCGATCACGGTTGGAACAGCATCCGGCGGAACAGCTGTCGCCGGATGCACCGGTACGATCCAATTCAGCCCGATTACCGGCCAGGCATGTCCGATCGTTTCGGGCACGCAGACTCCCGGCGTTTCCCTTGCAGTCATGCATGAGTCGGTAGCATACGGAAACCTTGCCACGTTTACGCTTGTGCCGAACGGCATCACCAATCCGATCTATTCGGTCAGCGATTCGTTCGCGGGATCGAGCGTAAAAATTTCCAATATCACCGCAGCGGGATACTTTAGCTGGTATCCGACGGTCGCCGATGTCGGCACGCATACGATTACCGTCACTGCGGCAGATTCGCTCGGCCACCAGTCGAGCACAAGCGTTTCGATCGCCATCACCGGGTCATCGGTCTCTCCGGCAAAACATCTCTTCCTTGTTCCGCTCTCCGTCGGCGCAAGCGGAGAGGAAGTGATCGCATTGCAGACCCGCCTCACTGCCGAAGGGGTATACAGCGGTCCGCTGAACGGAAACTACGGCCCGCTGACCGAGGCTGCCGTAAAGAAATATCAGACAGTGCACGGGCTCGCAGCGCTCGGCAATGTCGGTCCCGGCACGCGCGCCATGCTGAATAAATAAGATAGCGCAACAGAAAAAGACGGGCAGCGCGAAAGCGCTGCCCGTCTTTTTCCTTGCTGCGCATGGCTGATAGGGCAACTTTGACACTTTCTCAAATAATCAGTAATATCAGCGTGAATCAAACTTGTTAACAACAAAATACACTATATATGGGGATCACACTCAGAGACATCAAATTCCAGGGAGCCATTGGCGCCTCAGGCGTGCAGGGCTTCTTTTCCGGCCGGGAATACTTCCATCACGGAGTGTTCAAGATCATTCCAGGTTTTTCATTTGACGGAATGACCTTCGTCGCAAAGACGATGACGTTCTATTCAAAAAAGGGAAATGCCGCTCTCAAAAAAGACGGCGTCACCTTCGCCTCAATGAAGCCCGACTGCATCAAGGCGTATCTTAAAAAAGGCATTGCGCTGAACGCGGTCGGCCTTTCCAACATCGGCGCCGAAGAGCTTCTTGCCAAGAACATCTGGCAGCAAATGACCAAGCCGTTCATGCTCTCATTCATGGTGGTCGGTCAGACCAAAGAAGAGAGAATTCGCGAGATCACGAGGTTCACGGAACTCCTCGCCGTGTATCTGCCTTACTTCAAAGCGCCCATTGCGCTCCAGATCAATTTTTCCTGTCCGAACACGAATCACGGGCAGAGTGAATTGATGCATGAGATCATTCCGTTCCTCGACATTGCGTCTGAGCTCAACATTCCGCTTGTCCCCAAAGTGAGCATTCTGCTTTCTCATGCCATGGCGGCTCGTATTTCCGAGCATCCCGCATGCGATGCGCTCTGCGTATCAAACACGATTCCATTCGGGGAACTGCCCGAAAAAATTCCCTGGGACAAGTATTTCGGCTCAGACTCTAAAGAAGAATCGCCGCTTGCCAGATACGGCGGCGGAGGCCTCTCGGGCAAAATCCTGTTTCCGCTCCTCTGCGATTGGCTCCGGACTGCCGACAGAAGCGGCATCAAGAAGCCGATCATCGCGGGCGGAGGCATCATGAATCCGGGAGACGTACTGTGCCTCTCAAACTATTACTCGGTGAAGGCGGTCTCGCCCGGGTCGGTGGCTTTCCTCCGTCCCTGGATGCTTGCACCGATCATCAAGAATGCAAATCGTATTTTTCACAGGTAAAAAAATTGAAGAATGGAAGGAAGAAAAAGTTTTACGTTTTACGGGGGTTTTGATGCTCACCTGCACCTGCGCGACGGAGAGATGCTTGCTCGGGTATTGAAATACAGCACGCGGCAGTTTGTCGCAGCGATCATCATGCCGAATCTCTCTCCTCCGGTCGTCACGGCCGAACAGGTATTGGCCTACCGCAACAGGATACTCAGCACGCCGAGAGTGGGGAATTTTGTTCCGTACATGACGACCTATCTCACGGAAAACACTGATCCCGCCGACATCCGGCAGGGATATGATGCGGGAATATTTGTTGCTGCAAAGCTCTATCCGCTGCACGGGACCACCAACTCTGCGCATGGCGTAGTGAAGCTTGAAAAGATCTTTCCGACCCTCGAAGTCATGGAAGAGATCGGCATGAAGCTTCTCTTGCATGGAGAAATGCCGCCAAGCTCGGGGGTAGACATCTTCGACAGGGAAAAGGTGTTCATCGACAAAAAGCTTTCGGTTATCCTCAAAAGATACCCGAAGCTAAGGATTGTGATGGAGCACATCACGACTTCAGAGGCCTGCGCTATTGTGCGCGTCGTCGACAATGTCTATGGCACCATTACGCCGCAGCATCTTCTGTATGATCGGAACGCTCTGTTTGACGGCGGGCTTCATCCGCATTTGTACTGCATGCCGATCTTAAAGCGCAGCACGCATACTCAGGCGATCCAGAATCTCGTCTTAAGCGGAAGCAAAAAAGCAGGGCTCGGCACGGATTCCGCGCCGCACATGAACGATCAGAAATACAAAGACTGCGGGTGCGCCGGCGTGTTTAGCGCTCCGGTCGCGATCGAGTCGTATTTTGAATTCTTTCATGCAAACGATGCCGTCGACAAGTTTCAGGCATTCATTTCCGGCACTATGGCGGATTTTTACGGCCTCACGCTGCCGAAGACAGAGCTCATCATCAATGAGATCGAAGGCGGATGGGAAGTGCCGAACGAATCAGAAGGAATCACGCCGTTTGAGGCCGGCAAAAGGCTCAAATGGAAAGCTTCGCTTACGAAGCGGTAAAAAGCAAAACAGATCAATGAAAAAGCCGCGCATACGCGCGGCTTTTATTATGGTCTCTGTGCCATAAGAACCTGGGGAATACCCCTCGACAAACGGCTTTTTGAGAACTACTATTATATGACCAATAACGCCCGGAGCGGGGAAGTATATCGATATGCAGAAACAAAGGGCAATTGAACAGCTTGGCTATAAGCCCAAAGAGGCCCAGGTATATCTTGCCGCCTTGCAGCTCGGCGAGGCCAAGATCGCCGAGATCGCGGACAAGGTGAAGATGCCCCGAACAAGCGTCCTCGTCATCGCGGAAAAGCTCCATCGCGACGGGCTCATGAATTATTACCTCAAGCGCTTCTGCAAGTACTGGGTGGCTGAAAGTCCGGAAAAGATCCTTTCCAAGATCCGCGAAGAAGAGACCGCGCTTGAGGCTGCATTGCCGGCATTGAAGGCGCTTCAGCGCCACGGAGCGGACGGCAAGCCTACGGTGCGCGTCTACAACGGCGCGAAAGAGATCCAGCTTATCCTCGAGGACATCATCGAGACCAAGCATGACTTCTCGGGCATCATCGCCTGGAACGATCTTGTGGTCCTCTTCGGCGAGGATTACATACGCGACTTTATTGCCACGCAAAAAGACCATTTTCTCCGAGCTTGCATTCTCGTGACCAATACGCCGACCGCAGTGGCGCTCCGCGCGGGCGATACCAAGAATTTGCGCGAGACGCGCTTTCTGCCCACGCATGTCAAGAGCCTCAACACCGCTACGTTCGTGTACGGCAACAAGGTTGCGATCCTTTCGCTCAATCCGACATTGCCGACAGGTTTCTTGATCGATGATGCCGATGTGCACAAGACCATGACGATCTTTTTTGAGGAATTGTGGAACGCGAACAAGTAACCTTTTCCACACCATCGCGCATCGTATTTTCCGACAACAAAAATGTTGTCAGGATTTGAGAAGAGTATATCCTCATTCTCCTCTATCAATTTTTAAAAATAGCCTTTATTCATAAGGCTATTTTTTGTTTTTTTATCGGGGGATCGGCGGACAGTAAAAATCCCGCAAAGGAAGCCGTTGTTTTTTGTTGGCACTTTGTTTGTTTGGGGACACAATGCAAGCAAAGGTCGCATATGTAATTTATTTATTTTTATTTTTTATGAACACCAAACAAAAAATCTACGTTGACTCTATCTCGCCGGTGTCTCTCGCCGCAAATACAACAGAAGAGAATGCGAGTACGCTTGCAGAAAAATTATATACGGAACACTACCAGGCGCTCTATCGATACCTGTGCTCGCGCCTTCACAATATCGCAGATGCCGAGGATCTCGTACAGACGGTCTTTGTGAAAGCTTTTGTGTCGCTCAAGAATGGCATATGGACCGGCGAGGGAAATATATTTTATCTCTTTCGGATCGCGCGCAACACGCTCATCGACTACTATCGCCGCAGCAAGCATATGGTCATTGCCTCCGACGAGCTTGTCGAGAAGGTGGCCGACTGCTTTACGACGCTCGGCTCTGCCGTTGACCGCGAGCAGCAGGAATTCCTTTCGATGCTTGTCGGGAAGCTCCGCGCTTCCGAAGCTCGCGCCGTGACGCTCCGCTTCTTCTCCGACATGGAGTACGAATCGATTGCAAAGATCATGAACAAGCGCGAAGATGCGGTGCGCCAGCTCGTTCATCGCGGACTGCGCTCGCTCCGAGCGCTTATGGAAGAAGATGAGTCATACGCCGAGGCATAATCTTTTTGGGGAGATAACAAGCTTTTTCATCTGATATACTGTTGGCATTAGTATTCGTTAACCGATACAAGGATATGCTTACAAACAATCAGCTTATTGAAGGATTTGCCGTCGAACTGTCGATCATCCGCCATCTTGCGACCAAGATCGAGCCGGGGATGCTCGACTATCGCCCAAGCGAGAAGCAGCGCTCGATGCTCGAATTGCTCAACTATCTCGGCCACATCATTGGCGTAGGAATAGAGAATGCCATCGGCGGGGGAAAGATATATATGGAGCTTGCAAAGAACGCGCCGGTCGTCACGCTTGAGAACTTTGACGCGGTGATGCAGGCACAGGAAGCATCCGTGCGCGAAAAGCTCGGAGCGCTTACTGATGAAGACTATGCCCGCGAAGTGGAAGTGTTCGGCTTCACGGCCCCGCTCGTGATCCATATCATGAATGTCATGAAGTGGTCGGTGGCGTACAAGATGCAGCTTTTTCTCTATATCAAGGCAAACGGCAGGCATGAGATAAATACTTCAAACTTGTGGCGCGGCGTTGATCCGGCTCCGAAGGAATAAAGCAGGAAATATGCCCAATTAAAAAGCCGATAAAGTCGGCTTTTTAATTGATGCGGAATATGCATTTTTACGCGTAGAATCGCTTGCGGTCTTTCGGGAAGAAAAATTCAGCCATATGGAAGATGCTGTAGGTGATGAAGAAAGCTCCGAGCACATCGATCGAGTAGTGAAGGTGTCCCATAAGAACGGCAGCTCCGAAGATGATTGATGCGCACAGGAAAAAGATGCGAAGCGATTTTTTCTTCCAGAAAATAAGCGCAAAGAGGAATGGAAGTCCTGTGTGTCCGGAAAAGAACAGATCGGCTCCCGGATCGAATTTGTTCATGAAGCTGCTGTGGATCAAGACTGCCGGATAGAAGGGGCCGATATGCGTAAGCGTAATGAACAGCGCTCGAATGAGGATGAACAGTGAAAGCGCTTTGAATGTGAAGGGGATCTCTTTCGGCCTTCGAAACATGAGAAAGGCGAAAAAGACCCACATGGCAATGGATCCGTAGATAAAGATTCCATCCACGTCATATACGCGGATATTGGAAAGGATGAGATCTGTTACCGGGCTTGATGCGTGGACGGTTGCGTAGACGCCGGCGTAATAATTGACAAAGAGGCTGATGGCCAAGACAAAAAAACTCACTCCCAGAGAGACAAGGAATTCTCGGTCGGCAAGGTGCGTCTTTATCTCAGTGGTCCAGGTTTTCATAGCCGGTGTACTATAGTACATACGCAGCGGCTTGTCATTTCGGTGCGGTTACCGATGGTCGGTGTATTCTTGCGTCGTCGGCTTATGGAAGATGACTTGCGAGAGCAGGTTTGAGGCGTAGGTCAGCGATGTCCGAAGAAGCCCTTCCTTTTGGAGCCGCCTGCCGGATGTTTCCATTGCAAAGCCGGGCTTGAATTTCACTTTGCCGAACTTGCTGGCACGGCGCGCGATGTCCGTATCTTCGCCGTAAAAGGCGATCGAAGTATCGAATCCGCCCATCTTCTCTACGACGCTGCGCCTAATGGCGAAATTTCCGCCGACGGTCATGTATCCCACGATCCAGTATGTCGGCATTCCGAGGAGGTACCAATATATCCAAACCAAAAATTGATTGAATTTGGGAATATCATAATAGATATATCTGCCGGAGAGAGTGGAGATCTTCTTGTTCTTGAATTCTCGCACAAGCGTCTCGGTCCATCCGTCCTGCATCCTTGTGTCCGCATCGATGTAGGCAAGGATATCGCCTTGGGCCTCCAAGAATCCGCGCTGCCGCGCCTGTGTCAGCCCCTTCTTCTCCTCGCGCACGACGCGCACGCCGGGGAACGATTCCGCAACGCCTCGCGTATTGTCGGTGCTCGCATTGTCGATGACGATAATCTCGGAGAAGGCGCCACGCGAATTCCTGATGGCGTGCAGAAGGCAGTCGCCGAGGTACTTTTCTTCGTTATAGGCCGGAATGATAAGCGAGATCTTCATAGGGTTCGATTATAGGTACGGATTATAGCATGGCTCCCAAGAAGACTTTTTGCCTCAGGCGGAGTAGAATGGTGCGATGGAAGCATGGCTTATAACTTTCGGCACGACGCATTCGTACCTGATCTACGCGCTCATCACGCTTGTCGGCATTCTTGAAGGTCCGATTCTTTCCGTTTTGCTCGGCATTATTTTGCGGCTCGGCTATTTCAGCCTTGTGCCCGTATATATCGCGCTCATGCTCGGCGATCTCATTGGCGATGTGGCTTGGTACCACATCGGGTACCATTACGGCCATCGCGCGATCAAGAAATTCGGTGCGCGCTTCGGCATCACCGAGGCGGGCGTGCTTCGCATGGAGAAGCTCTTTCACGAGAATAAGCACAAGATACTTTTCATATCAAAGATCACGAACGGCTTCGGCCTCTCTATCGTCACGCTTACTACGGCCGGGATCGTCCGCATTCCGTTCCTGCGCTACATGACGATAAACATCATCGGACAGCTCATCTGGTCCGGCATGCTTCTTGGCATCGGCTATTTCTTCAGCGACTCGTATATGCGGATACATTCTGTCGCGGGCAAAATATCTTTTATCCTAGGGATCGTCGTTGCAGCGGTACTCGCTTTCTTGTGGGTACGGCAGGCCCGAAAATCAAAAAGCTAGACTATCCTTGCATCCATATATGAAAAAAATCTCTTGCATCATTCCGGCCTATAACGAAGGACCGCGCGTCGAAGAAGTCTTGCGCGCGGTTTCCGGCCACCCTCTCTTGGAAGAGGTGATCGTCGTGGACGACGGCTCGACGGATGATACGAGCGCGAGAATATTCAAGTTTCCGAATGTCCGCTACATCCGGCAGCAAAAAAATGCGGGAAAATGCCAGACAATATATACCGGCCTCAAAGAGGCGAAGCATGACATCATCTGCCTCATTGACGCCGATCTTGCCGGGATCGTGGCAGAAGATGTTACCCGTCTTCTGCGGCCGGTCGTGGAGGAGCGGGCGGATGTGAGCTTGAGCTTGCGCAAGAATGCGCCGCTTGTATGGCGCCTGATAGGGCTCGATTATATATCAGGGGAGCGGGTGTTTCCGAAAGCGCTTATCGCTTCGAGCATGGAAGCCATAGCCTCGCTGCCGCGGTTTGGATTGGAGGTATTCCTCAACGACCTCATTCTGCGTCAGCACCAAAAGATCGCCGTAGTCGCGTGGCATGCAGTAAAAAGCCCATTCAAAATCAAGAAACGGGGACTTTCCCCGGGTCTTTTGGCGGACATGCACATGATGAGGGATATTTTTAAAACAATATCTCCGCTCCGCGCCTGCATCCAGATTATATCCATGCATGCAAGGCGTACGCTCTATATCGAGCCTCTGATCAATGAAAGGGCCGCCTACGAAAGCGTTCGTTGAAAAAATCTGCTACTATAAAATCATTAGGATTGCCGATACGTAATCTATTATCAATTTGAAACTATATTCTTATGGAAGAACACACACATCCGCCGGTGCATCTGCATCCGCATAAAAAAGAAGAAGGCCTCAATCAGCTTTCGCTCCAGCAGGCGATCGTACTGAACGGCCTCATTATCGCTGCCGGCATCATTATCGCGGCGCTCATGATGACGCACGCGCCAGCCGGGACAACCGGTGCAAAAGTCGGTGCGACTGCGGGTGCAAGCCAGGGAGCGACTGCGGCCATCGACATCAAGAACGTGAAGACGTCCGGAGACCCGTTCATCGGCAATCCGAACGCGCCAGTCGTGCTTGCCTACTGGTCGGACTACCAGTGTCCGTACTGCAAGCAGTTTGAGACGACAACGTTCCAGAATATTCTCAAAGACTATGTCGCGTCCGGCAAGGTGGCGGTCGTCTTCAAGGACTTCTCCTTCCTTGGTCCCGACTCTGACACTGCTGCGGTCTATGCCCGTTCGGTGTGGACGCTCTACCCGAACCAGTTCTATGCATGGCGAACGGCGCTCTTTGACGCCCAGGACAAGGAGAACGGCGGCTTCGGAGACGAGCCAAGCGTCGAGAAGCTCACCGGCACGGTTGCAGGCATTGATGCGGCGAAAGTCGCGGCAGATGTCAAAAAGAACAGGGATGCATACATGAAAGAGGTCGAAGCGGACAAGTCCGAAGGAGCAAGCTTCGGCATCCAGGGAACGCCGTCATTCATCACGGGGGCCACGCTTATTCCGGGAGTCGTTCCTTACGGAACTTTCACGGATGCTTTTGATGCCCAGCTGAAAAAATAATTCGCAGGCAAAAGAATATGAGATACGCACGGCGCGCAGAGAAATCTGCGCGCCGTGCTTCGTCTTTCTTGACGCATGCCTGATTTCGGGTTAAAGCATAATCGAATGCTGTCACAAACGGAAAGAAGGCATCGTTAGACAAAGTAAGAGAAGGTTTGTCCAACCACTCTACGATTATAAGCGATAATTTTAAGTACTATTTATTATGAAAAAAATATCATCATATGTGCTCGGTATGGCTTTGGTCATATTCAGCATGGGCTTCGCCGGAATGGCAAGCGCACAGGCGAATCTCGCAGCAGGCTGCAGCTCGACTGTCGGATACAGCACCACAAGCGGTGTTGCCTGTAACGGCTCAACGACCATTCCTGTCGGATGTACTTCAGTAGCAGGTTTCAGCACGACAACGGGCACTCCTTGTAACGGTCTCTCGTACTATGCAAACGGAGGAACACAGTTTCCAAACGGATGTAATTCTACGGCAGGCTTCAGCACGGTAACCGGTGCTCCATGTAATGGAGCTTCAGGAGTCGGTCCGAACGGTGTGACATATTACATCGCAGGATGTAACTCAGCTTTCGGCTACAGCGCAATCAGCGGATTGGCTTGTAACACGATCATGGGCACGATGCCGCAAGTTGCTGGCAGCGGTACCACTACTCCAGGCTTGCCTACAACAGGCGAAGGTGCACAGGCTTTGTTCACCGCAATGATGCTTGTTCTCTCAGCAGGACTCGTGGCATACGGAGTATCGAAGCTCGTTCGCGCTCCACAGAGATAATATGTGTCTTATATTCAAAACGGGTGCCCAGGCATTCGTTTTGAATTAGGGCCTGTGGCAACAATGTACGATATGGTACGGTATTGCTACAGGCCCTAATTCAATACCTATATGAGAACGCGCACAAAAAAAATAGCATATGCAGGAATGGTGGTCGCGGGGCTCTGCTTGCTCGCGGTGGTGTATATGCGCACCACGTATTCGGACCGATTCTTTTCCGAAACGTTTGTAGCGCCGGTCGCTTCGATGGTGCGTGTCTTTACGCCGCCTGATACCGCAAGCGCCTCGCCTGTTGTTTCTGCGCCGACTCCCGCTCTTCCCAAAAAGGCCGCCACCGCGCGCCTTTCCATTCCGTCGATAAAAGTGAACGCGGCCATAGAGAGCGTCGGGATCAATCAGAACGGAGAGATGGATACGCCGCTCCGTCTTGCCGATGTCGGACTCTACAAATACGGCACGATGCCCGGACAGGTCGGCAGCGCGGTCATTGACGGCCATGTCGACAATGGCCTCTCTCTGCCTGCGGTATTTTACAATCTCAAAAAAGTGCAGAAAGGGGATGATGTCTATATCACCAATCCGGACGGCACACAGCTCCACTTTGCCGTCACGAGCATCGATGATTATGAGCTTGCCACTGCGCCGGTGGAGCAGATCTTTCATGACACAAGCGGCCGCCTGCTCAAGCTCATCACCTGCGAGGGGACCTGGTCAGGGCTCGGCTATGCCTATGATCACCGGGTGATCGTTACCGCGGAACTCATATAAGCTTTCTCGACAAAAAAATACTTGCCCTGCGGGCAAGTATTTTTTTGTCTTTTCCGGCATCTTCCGGATTTTATTGCGTGATCTTTTTTACTGTGGATGCACCAACGATAAGCATCACCAGGAAGAGTACGATAAAGACAAAGAAGAGCACTTTTGCGATTCCGATCGCAGCGCCCGCTATCGTCGTGAAGCCGAACAGTCCGGCAATGAGCGCGACGACAAGAAATATCAAGCTCCATCTAAGCATATATTTGTATCTGATTACTGATAATCACACTGATCCCTCCTGCGACTCGGGAAGGATTCTCCTATTGATCGTAAGCATTCCAAGACCGCTCAATTTCTGGTCGGCTTCTGTTTCTTCGTGCATCGTGTTCGCAAGGGTGCTTGCGATGTCATTGTATCCAAGCTCCTGGGCCCATTCGACTGCGGCGGCATAGCCAGCCATTTCGTAATGCTCGACATAGGTTGCAGCGGCGATCAGGGCTGCGTCGAGCGCTTCTTTAGTGGGCGTATTCTTCATGACCCATGCTGCGTCTTTGATGAGGCCTCTGATCGCTTCGACTTTGAGTTTCTTTGGCTTTTGGCCCAAGAGCTCAAATACAGTCACGAGACGCTCCTCATGGGCGCGGGTCTCATCCAGATGCATGCGAAAGACCTTTTTGAGTTCCTGGTCGCTTGCCTTGCTCGCCATCTTTGGAAGGGCTTTTATAAGCTCTGCTTCAACATCGTAGAGCGCCTGTATTTTGATGACTAATAAGTCTTTTAACGTCATCTTCTTCTTGCTTTCCGACCGTGTTTTCGCTTTTGTTTTCATATAAATAGTAACGCCCCGGAGGGGTAAACGTGACAAAACCGGGGTCACAAAGCCCTTGACTGGGCTGTTATACTGTAAGGATATGGAACCGCTTGCATCGAAAATCAGACCCAAAAATCTCGAGGAATTTGCGGGGCAGGAGCACCTGGTGGGCAAGACCGGCCCGCTTCGTACCGCCATAGCGGAGAAGCATCTGTTCTCATTCATTCTCTGGGGTCCGCCGGGCGTCGGCAAGACGACGCTTGCACGCATCTATGCGAAAGCTCTGAATGCCGACTACCATGAACTCTCGGCGGTTTCTGCCGGCAAGGACGACATCAGAAAGATCGTCGATACTCCGATGACGCTCTCCGGGCCGCGCATACTTTTTCTTGATGAGATCCATCGCTTCAACAAGGCGCAGCAGGATTTTCTCCTGCCGTATGTCGAGAGCGGAAAACTCACGCTCATCGGCGCGACTACGGAGAATCCGAGTTTCGAGGTCATTCCCGCGCTGCTCTCGCGCTGCCGTGTATTTGTGCTCGAAGAGCTGAACGAAAATGATCTCAAAAAAATATTGAAGAGCTTGTCTGCTGCGGCGGGCACCGGATATGCGATGAAGAAGGATGCAATCGATTGGCTCGTGTCCATGTCGGGCGGGGATGCGCGCCAGATGATCGCCATGATCGAAAATACGGCGAGCCTCTATAAGAATGTCACCCTCGAAAATCTGCAGAATACGCTCCAGTCAAAATTCCTGCGCTACGACAAGAAAGGCGAGGAGCATTACAACACCATCAGCGCATTCATAAAGAGCATGCGCGCATCCCAGCCCGATGCTGCGCTCTATTATCTTTCGCGCATGGTGGAAGCAGGGGAGGATCCGAAGTTCATCGCCCGCCGCATGGTCATATTCGCGAGCGAGGATATCGGCATGGCCCAACCGACGGCTTTGGTTGTCGCCAATGCGGTGTTTCAGGCGGTGGAAACGATCGGCATGCCGGAAGCCGGGATCAATCTTGCGCACGGCGTGGTATATCTGTGCCGCGCGCCCAAAGACAAAAGCTCTTATGAGGCATACAATGCGGCGCTCGCTGACGCTCGCGCCTTCGGCAATTTGCCGATCCCGATGATGATCCGGAATGCGCCGACCAAGCTTATGAAGAATCTCGGCTACGGCAAAGGATACGAGCGGTATCCCGATACGGACCTCCTGCCGGAAAAGCTTGCGGGCAAAAAATATTACAAGCCGAAAAAGCCGGTCATTAAGAAGCAAAAAGAAGATGAAGAATAACAGCATCAAGCATGCTTGGGATGTAGACCCGAAAGAAGCCAAGAAGATTCAGGAGGCGCTTCGCGCCTCCCTCAAAGCCGTGCCGCTTCCGAAAGATATCCGCTTCGTCGCGGGAGCAGATGTATCGTTCAACAAATTCGAAAAGGACGTGTATGCGGGGATCATCGTGCTCTCGTATCCTGATCTTCTGCCGATAGAATATGCGGTCGTGAAAACGGAGGCGGATTTTCCCTATATTCCCGGATACCTTTCGTTCCGTGAGATCCCGCCCTTGATGCAATGCTGGAATCTTTTGAAAAACAAACCCGATCTTGTCGTGGTGGACGGACACGGCATCGCGCATCCGCGCCGTCTCGGCATTGCCGCGCATTTCGGGCTTGTGACCGATACGCCGACCATGGGTGCGGCCAAGAATCTTCTCTATGGCACGTATGAGGCGCCGCCCGCGCTAGCGGGCGGCGCGAGCTCCATCACTGATCCGAAGACCGGAGAAACCATCGGCACAGCCCTTCGCACAAAAAATAAAGTGAAAGAAATGCTCATTTCTCCCGGACATCTGAATACGGTCGAAGACGCGCTTGCCATGGCCCGCACGCTTGTGCGGAAGCACCGCCTGCCCGAACCGACCCGCCTTGCCCATAATCTCGTGAACGCCTTTCGGAAAGGGGAGATCGGGGGCGGCTATCACAAATATTCAGAAGAAAAATCCCTGTTTTAATGCACGATCAAACGCTGCTTGTGTATGGAAAGGCTGCGCTATATACTATATATATGGACACAGTAAATCATGTCGGTCATACGGTGCTTGCGACGATCCAGGGCATGGGATATTTCTCATTTGCCATTGTGGTCATCGTGAACATCATACTCTACCGCTTGCATCCGGTGCTTGGATTCTTGGGAACGCTGTTTCTCTTTGCCATCCTTACCGGCCTCATACATTAAGAGGAAGTTGAAGGCGCCCCGCGGGCATTCGCCCGCGGGGCGCCTTGCGTATACTGATGTTTGCTCAAATATCCTCTATCAGGTACGCTTAGCTGTATCAAATGACACACATCACTCAAAAAGAATCCTCATACGAACTGCTTGATTCCGGAGAGGGAATGAAGCTTGAGCGCTTTGGCGCGTATACGCTTGCGCGTCCCGATCCCGAAGCGCTCTGGCCGAAACGTCTCGGAAACGATGCGTGGACTCTGGCCGATGCCGCATATGCGCGCACGGGCGCAAGCGGAGCATGGAAGACAAAAAAAGAATTTCCCAAGCATTGGAACATCGAGTATGGCGGCCTTACGTTCGAGCTTCGTCCGACCTCGTTCAAGCATGTGGGGCTTTTTCCCGAACAGAAATCGCATTGGCTATGGCTTGCAGCAAAGATCAAAGATCAGGGGGCAAAGAACAAGCCTCCGGTGCGCGTGCTCAATCTTTTTGCCTACACTGGCGGAGCGACGCTCGCTGCCGCTCTCGCCGGAGCCGAGGTCACGCATGTAGATTCTTCAAAAGTTGCCATCGCATGGGCGCGTAAAAATGCGGAACTATCAGGCCTTGCGAGCGCGCCCATCCGCTGGATTGAAGACGATGTGCTCAAATTCCTCGCGCGCGAGATCAAGCGCGGAAGCACATACGATGTCGTCATCATGGATCCGCCGGCTTTCGGCCACGGCACTGGCGGCGCCCTCTGGAAGATCGAGCGCGATTTTTACGAACTCTTCGCGCGCGTCGAGAAAGTCCTTTCGAAAGATCCGATTGCGGTCATCGTCAACGGCTACACGGCCGGATATTCTCCGATCACGCTTGAAAACAACGTCAAAAGACTGGAAGAAAGCTTCGGAGGAATCATCGAAACCGGCGAGCTTGCGCTCGCCGAGGCAAAAGGCGGCCGCCTTTTGCCCGCAGGCGTATTTTCCCGCTGGTCGCAAAAATAATTGTTATTTTGCCGCTTGCATATCGAATGCACGATCTTTTTTCGTATGCTATTCTGTAGGAGTGCCTTATTAAGTAATCGATAAAAAATTATGAATACAAAAACAATCATCGGTGCAATTATCGGAATAATCATTATCGTTGCGATTGTCATATTCGCACGTTCGGGCACGAAGCCTGCTGCGCCTGCAGACGTGGCGGACACATCAGGCGCGACAGCAGAGCCGCAGGCGGAAACACCTATGCCATCACAAGAAGCAGAGCAGACGCCGGCAAATCCCAATAAGCTCGGCATTACGATAGTGAAGCAGGGACAGGGAGCAGGAGCGGTTGCCGGAGATACGGTCACCGTCAATTACACGGGCAAGCTCACGAATGGAACCGTCTTTGACTCGAATACGGATCCTAAATTCGGACATGTTTCGCCATTTCCGGTGACCCTCGGACAGAATCAGGTCATCCAGGGATGGGAGCAGGGACTGCTTGGCATAAAAATGGGGGAGAAGCGCCACCTTGTCATTCCGGCAAGCCTCGGCTATGCCGATCATGGCGTAGGAACTATCATCCCTCCGAACGCAACGCTTGAATTTGACGTTGAGGCGATTTCTATCAGTCATCAGTAATTCTGCTCTCTGGCTGTCACGGATGCCGGAGAAGACTCATATGACTAAAAAAATAACATTAATCCTTGTTCTCCTTGTCGTGCTTGCCGTTGTCGGATGGGGCATTGACGCACTGATGCATCCGAAGATCGCGGGCGGCAGTGCCGGAAGCGTGCGATTATCAAATTAATGCAGATATTATTTTCGTATGGATACTTTTTTCAATCAGAAGAACAGGGAGCGCATGGGCAAGGTGCTTTTGCTTCTTGGCATTGCTGCTGTCCTCTATGTCGGCATGAAGTTCGTCAACGAGATGAAGGCCTTTGACGGAGGCGCAAGCGATCTCGCCAACGCAAGCACGATCGATGTGTCAGGCACGGGCACGGCCTTTGCCATACCGAACATCGCGAGCGAAAGCTTTACGATAGAGCAGAAGGCAGCTACGGTGGCCGCGGCACAAGCTGCGGTGACGGGGAAAGCAAATGCCGCAGTCGCATTTTTGAAGAGCGCGGGCGTCGCCGAGAAAGACATTCAGACCACCAACTATTCCGCATATCCGGAATACAGCTATCCGAATCCGTGCTCAAGCGATGCGTGCCCGCTCTCTGCCAAAGAGCCAAAACTTCTCGGCTATACTGTTTCAGAGACGATCACCGTAAAAATCCGCAATACCGAGAATGTCGGCACGATCATCGACGGCCTCGGCTCGCGCGGCGTCACCGGACTCTCGGGTCCTGATTTTACCGTCGACAATCCTGATACGGTAAATGCTCAGGCGCGAAAGCTCGCTATCGACGATGCAGAAGCAAAGGCAGAAGTGCTCGCTCGCGACCTCGGCGTAGATCTTGTGCGCGTTGTCCGCTTCAACGAGAGTGCCGGAGGGGGATATCCGATGCCGATGTATGCCGCAAAGGACAGCATGGCTGTCGGAGCAGCCGCTCCGACATCAGTGCTCCCTGCGGGACAGAACAAGTACGTTTCGAACGTTACGATCACTTACGAGATACGCTAGGAGCTGTTTCTTGAGGCTCAAAAGAGCGGCAGGGCATGCGCCCTGCCGCTCTTTGACTTTATGGGCGAAGTGCGGTACTCTCTACAGAGAAGGCCCCGCGGGGTTTTTTTATTTAGACATCCAAATATGTCTTCATATCGGAAGCTTTTATCAAATCTAAACAAAGAAACGTATGAGCATCACAAGCTACCTAAAAGAAACGCGAGCCGAGTTCAAGCATGTGAACTGGCCGACCCGGAGCCAGGCGATCGCCTACACGATCGCGGTCATTGTCATTTCCGTGCTCGTCGCGTATTTCCTCGGAGGATTCGACAGCCTCTTCCAGTTCGGCCTCTCCAAGATTCTCGGCTTCTAGTTTGCGCGGGCCTCTTTCATTTTGATTACCAAAACCTAATTTTTATCCACTATGTCTAAACAAGAAATCACGCCTGAGCGCAGCTGGTACGCCATCCACACCTATGCGGGCTATGAGAATGCGGTTGCCCGCAATTTGAAGCAGCGCATCGAATCGCTCGGCATGCAGGACCGCATCTTCAACGTCGTCGTGCCGATGGAAAAGAAGATCAAGATCAAGGCCGGCAAGCGCGTCGAGATGGAGGAGAAAGTCTATCCGGGATACGTGCTCGTCGACATGATCGTGACTGACGACTCATGGTATGTCGTGCGCAACACGCCGCGCGTCACCGGATTCGTCGGTGCCGGCGTCAATCCTGTGCCGCTCAACCAGAAAGAAGTGGAAGCCCTCTTCAAGACCATGGGCGAGACGGAGAACGCCAAGCACATGATCGATGTCCTTGTCGGCGATCTCGTCATGATCGCAGACGGCCCGTTCAAGGAGCTCGAAGGCAAGGTTTCCGAAGTCGACCAGGATCGCGGCAAGGTTCGCGTGCTCGTATCGATGTTCGGCCGCGAAACGCCGGTGGAGCTCGACTTCCTTCAGGTCAAAAAGCTCTAATTTCTCTCGTTTGCCAAAACACCCTTTCTCTGCTATTGTTCGATAGCTGTCGGCGCTTTTGGCTTCTACGAAAACCCTTCAGCACTAACCAACTTATATAATCCTATGGCAAAAAAAATAACAAAAAAAGTAAAGATCCAGGTGCCTGCGGGCCGGGCAACCCCTGCGCCGCCGCTTGGACCTGCTTTGGGTCAGGCCGGCGTGAACATCGGTGATTTCGTCACCAAGTTCAACGCAGCTACCGCAAGCATGATGGGCGATACCGTCGGCGTCGTACTCACGGTCTATGAAGACCGCAGCTACGACTTCGTCGTAAAGACCCCTCCGGTCGCAGGCCTCATCTTCAAGGCTGCCGGAGTCCAGAAGGGATCGGGAAAGCCGAACACCTCAAAGGTGGGAAGCATCACGAAGGCGCAGCTCAAGGAAATCGCAGAAAAGAAGATGCCTGACCTTAATGCAAAGGACATCGAAGGCGCGATGAAGATCGTTGCCGGAAGCGCCCGCCAGGCAGGAATCGAGATCAAGGGATAATCACTCAGCACATATACATCAAAAGCGCGCACCGTACGGTGCGCGCTTTTGATGTATATGTTAAAAATTATTCTTCCACATCATCGATTCTTTCGGCAAAGCTTCCTGCTGGCTGTATTTGGCGTTTGCTTTCTTGTGGTAGAGGCGCTCGACTTCTCCGTCGACTTTGTAATAGATGAGCTGTCCGATCGGCATGCCGGCATAGATGCGGACGGGAATGGTGCAGGAGAGCTCAAGCGTCCAGAATCCGCAGAATCCCACGTCGCCTTTGCCTGCGGTCGCGTGGATGTCGACGCCGAGGCGTCCGGTCGAAGATTTGCCTTCGAGGAAAGGGACATGGTTGTGCGTCTCGGTATATTCGAGCGTCGAGCCGAGATAGAGCTGGCCGGGCTGGAGGACGTAGCCTTCTTCGGGGATCTCGAAGTGGCGGATCGGATTGTGCTTCTTGGCGTCGATCATGCCGTCGGTGTACTGGGCAAGATGTTTTGAGAGATGCACATCGTAGGAGTTGCCGCCCATGTTCTTGATGTCAAAAGGGGTGACCACGATCTCCCCGGACTCGATGCATTCGAGGATCTTTTTGTCAGATAGAATCATATGCTTGAGTTTCGCATATTGCGGATTTTTGTCAATTTATGAACTGCGCCAGCGCCTCGCGATCGGCTCGAGCGATCGGAGAGGGAAGCTCGGTAAGCGGGAACCATCCGATCTGGTCGCATTTGCCCGGCTCCATGATCTCGGGCGTGCCGCTTGTGATGCGCGCCGTGAAGATGTTTGTCACCCAGTGCTCGCCCTCGTCGGGAAGCATGATGTCGAATGCGGGAAGCTGTCCGTCGGTCTGGATATCGACGCCGATCTCGTCGCGCACTTCGCGAATGACGGCATCATGCATGGTCTCGCCGAATTCGACCATGCCGCCCGGCACGATCCAGAATCCCACCTCGTTTCGCGCTTCCTTGCCGCGCTTCATGAGAAAAAGCTCGCCCGCTTCATTGAATATGAATGCACCGACGCCTATTCCGATGTAGTCGCTGCCTGCTTTCATAATTGCTCTTATTTCAAGACAATGTCATGCTCGCCGCGCTTGATGTCGAAGCGGTCGATCTCTTTGTCGAGGTGGAGGGAGAGTCCGTATTTGCCGAAAAGATCAGAAAGCGCGTGCGCCATCTGTGCGGCCTTGGTGCGGAGGGTCGGATGGACGAAGCGCGTAGCGCGAAGCTCTGCAAGGTAGACGAGGGCGGGAAGGTTTCCGGTCAGGCGGTTGGAAGTCTTATAGCCCATTGCCGTGTAGTATTGCGCATCTTCCTTTGAAACGAAAAGGCTCTTGATCTTTTCTTCCTGGTCCCGGAGAAATGCGCGGGCGTTGGCGCGCACCTCTTCGGGCAGCTCCTGCAGATACCATCCCTCGAATCCGATCTCGGTCGTGAGGAGCGGCATGCGCTGGGTGACTGCGCGATGGCGCTGGATATCGCGGAACGATCCGAAATCGAGCAGGAATTCGAATTGAAGCGTGCCGGCTTCGGCGAGATAGCGGGGAAGCTCGGTCTTCGGCGGGCGCTTCTCGAGGATCTGCTTCGGCAGCATGCTGCCCTGGATGCAGTTGTTCTCGACGGCAAACTCCGGGCACTTCGCATTGTGATAGTAATAGTCGGTCTGCATCGCGAACTCGTTGTAATCCTCGGTGATCTCGTAGCGCTTGTGCCCGAAAGAATTCGGAAATGCTTTTTGCAGCGTGGCCTCGATCGCTTCTGCGGTCTCTCGCACTTCGGCAAGCGGATGATGGCGGAGCATCATGAGCTTGTCTGCGGCCTGGCGGAGATTCGTGTGCCACGCAAGATTGGTGGTCGCGCCTGCCGGAAGGAAGCCGCGAAGGATATCAAATGCGCGGGCGTTGATGGCTTTCTGATAGATGTTCTCGGATTCGCCTTCGCCCATGGGGAACTGCCCGCGAAGATATTCTTTTGTCGGCTCCATGGCTTCCATATAGAATGCGCGCCATGCTTCGAGGATCTCTTCGCCCGCTTTCGTGCCAATCGGATTCTTGAACGGCTGCGTCTTGAAGTCGACGTAGCGCGTGGAGGCTTCCTGTCCCGAATAGAGCGGCCAATCCTGGATGGCTTTTGCCGCGAGCATCGATACGCCTTCGATGAAGATCGATGCGGTGCCGCAGTCGCCGATGGATTTGTGCCCGTAGCCGACATAGAAATTCTTCATGAAGTTGTCCGCGCCTTTTTCGGCAAGGATCTTCAGGTGGCTCCGCAAGCCGCCGGTCGATCGGGAATGGAGGGCCTGGAGCATGGCCGCCGCCTCAGGGCCGATGAGCGAGCCGGTATCAAGCACGATGACCTGGCCGCCGCCCGCGATCGCTGTTTCCACGTGGTTGAGCTCGTCGAGTTTTTGCATGGGTACAGTATAGACTGTTGCGGCAACTTATTGAAATTTGACATTTTAAATCAATAATGTTAGATTGTATACATCATTCTCACCAAGGACCAACGAGGTCCTCTTTAATTATAAGAGAGTGACGATTGTGGAATCCACCTAGACTTGTTGTCATATGGTTGATCCATGACACAAGTAATCTATGCCCACAGGTCATTCTGCGCGGCCGTCATCAGGCGGCAAGCGCTCATTTTCATCATCGTCCGTACAGCGTTCAGGCTCCGGCTTCCGCTATACCGGCCCATCACATTCTGCCCGTCCGGCAGGAGGCTCTTTTTCTTCGGCAAGCTCACGGACAGGCTCCGGCGGTCCGGCACGTTCCGGCGGATTCAAGTCAGGCGGCTCGCGCTTTGGCGGCGCTCCCAAGAAGGGCGGTTTTGGCGGCGGACGCCGAAGCTCAAGCTTCGAGCGCAATCGCAGCAGCGGCGGGGGAGGCGGCAACCGCTTCGCCCAGAA